>Ga0070680_100001723_pt1 | contig 16057 bp, 12 predicted proteins | sample KBSC73BmetaG_FD_64672 | JGI IMG/M metagenome (GOLD analysis project Ga0070680, IMG submission 64672) | Corn rhizosphere microbial communities from Kellogg Biological Station, Michigan, USA - KBS C7-3B metaG | ecosystem: Host-associated > Plants > Roots > Rhizosphere | place: USA: Michigan...
CTCTTCTACGTGCCCACGAACAATCTGTGCATGGATTTCGAGGGTCGTGAAGTCACCTACATCGCCGGGACGCCGTACATCGGCGGCAACGCGCCGGAGAAAGGTGGCCCGGGCGGCTACAAGGGCGAGTTCATCGCCTGGGACGCCGTCCACGGGAAGAAGGTGTGGGGCATCAAGGAACCGTTCCCCGTGTGGAGCGGAGTGCTCGCCACGGGAGGCGACGTCGTCTACTACGGAACGCTCGACGGCTGGTTCAAGGCCGTCGACGCACGCAACGGCACGGTTCTCTATCAGTTCAAGGTCGGATCCGGCATCGTGGGCGCGCCGATCGCGTATACGGGACCTGACGGGAAGGAGTACATCGCGATCTACTCCGGGATCGGTGGCGACATGGGGCTGCTCATCGCCGGCGACGTGGCGGCGAACCTGCCATACGACGTGCGGGAGCGCGGCAGCACGCTGCCGGATCTCGCGCGGTATACCTCGTGGGGCGGCATGCTGTTCGTGTTCTCGTTGTGAGCCGAGGCCTGGCTCGAGCCATGCGGAGCGCGTCTCCCGTCATCGTGCGCCGCTCGTGTCGTCGTCCCTCGCGTCGAGCAGGATCTCGCTGGTTCAGCCGGAGAGCGCCATGAGAGTTCTGGAAAGGCTTCAGGTCCCGCTGACGATCGCGGTGTTGAGCGTGCTCGCATATCACCTGGCGCATGCCGGTCAGGAGCCGCAGCCGCCCCAATCGGGAAGCACGCAGCCGACGTATTTCGTCGAGCATCCGGATCACATCCAGCCCGGGCTCGCATCGCGGGCGCACTGGCTTGCGCTCAGAAACCCCTACGAGGGCAACTCGCAGCGGATCGCCGAAGGCGCCAAGCTGTTCATCTCCTACAATTGCATGGACTGCCACGGCGCCGACGGCTCGGGTGCGATGGGGCCGAGTCTGCAGGACGGACGCTGGCATTTTGGTGGAACGCCGGCCGATCTCTTCCAATCGATCTACGAGGGCCGTCCGGACGGCATGCCGTCATGGGGCGGACGCATCGCCGACGACCAGATCTGGCGGCTCGTGACGTACGTTCAATCGTTGTCGAAGGGGCATGATGTCGCGACGGAGAATTTCACGGGGAAGACCATCGCACGCACGGGTCACTAGGGATGTTTCCTGTGCGCCGGCGTCAGACTTCTCCAAGCGCATGCATCAAACAAGAGTGGACGCGAATGACGCGCGAACACGCCAGAGCATCATCGAGTGACAGAATCAATAATAACTTCTTTTGATTCGCGGCTTTTCGCGTGGATTCACTAAATTCACGTTCAGGAATGTTCAAGCCGCGCGCGACAACTCGACAATGCCGCTCGGTTGCCCGAAGTGCGCTGCGCCCTACGTCCGCAGATGCTTCAGCGCCGCGTGCGCCGCATAGTAGCCGCACATCCCGTGCACGCCGACGCCCGGCGGCGTCGACGACGAGCAGAGATACACGCCGTCGATCGGCGTTCGATACGGATGCAGACTGGCAATCGGCCGCGTGTAGACCTGCGTCAGATCCGCCGCGCCGCCCGCGATGTCGCCGCCGACATAGTTGTGGTTGCGCTCTTCCATGTCCGACGGATACATCACGCTCCGCGCGATGATGCAATCGCGAAAGCCCGGCGCGAAGCGCTCGATCTGGTTCTCGATCCGCTCGGTCATGTCGACGTTCGAGCCATGCGGCACATGCGAGTATGCCCAGAGCGTGTGCCGCCCAGCCGGAGCGCGCATTGGATCGAAGCAGCTCGCCTGCACCACGAGCACGTACGGCCGCTCTTCTATTCGCCCCTCCCACGACGCCCGCTCGCCAGCCGCGATCTCCTCCATCGTGCCGCCGAGATGGAGCGTTCCTGCCTCGCGACACTCCGGCGCGGACCACGGCACCGGATCGCTCAACGCCCAATCCATCTTGAACACGCCCGGTCCGTAGCGATATCGCTGCATGCGCCAGCGATACAGCCCATGCACACGGTCGCCCGCCATGTGGAGGAATTGCTTCGGCGTCACGTCGCACAGCACCACCCGCGAGCGCGGAAGTTGTCCGAGCGACTCGACCGGCACTCCAGCAACGACCTCGCCGCCGAGGGAGCGAAGGTATGACGTCATCGCATCCGCGAGCCGCTGTGATCCGCCCCGCGCGACCGGCCAGCCCACGGCGTGCGCGGAGATGATCAATCCGAGCCCGTAGCCGGATGTCGCGAGCTTGTCGAGCGGCACCATGCTGTGCGCCGACACGCCGGCGAACATCGCTCGCGCCTCCGCCGTCTCGAACTTGGCTTTCGCGAGTCCTTCGGCTGAGCGAATCGCCCGCAGGCCGAACTTCGCCATCAGGACGGGATGGCGCATGCCGAGCGGCCCGAGCAACGCGTCCATCAACTCGTCGGAGCGCTCGACCCACGGCTCGAGCAACGCGCGATACGCGCGTCCATCGTGCTTCGAGAAACCCTCCGCCGTCTCGGCGACCGACCGCCGAGCCACCGCGGCGGTGCCGCCGTCCAGCGGCTGCGCGAACGGAATCTTCGGATGCACCAGCTCGAGCCCGTGTTGCGCGAGCGGCAGGTTCTTCATGAAGGGCGACGCGAGCGCGAGCGCGTGCACCGTCGAACACACGTCGTGCACGAAGCCCGGCTCCGTCAGCTCCGCCGACCGCATCCCGCCGCCGAGGGTCGGTTGTCCTTCGTACACACGCACGGAGCAGCCCGCCTGTGCGAGGACGATTGCCGCCGCGAGTCCGTTCGGGCCCGAGCCTACGACGATCGCGTCGAGCCCTGCGTCAGCCATGTCGTGCGATCACTTGTTGTACGGATACTCCTGCACCCAGTTGAAGCCGCGGCTGCGAATGAGGAACGAATCCGGGTCTCGGTACGAGAGCTCCATGTGGACCGCGTGCTTGTCGAGCGTTCCGTCGAGCAAGAGTCGATCCTTGGCCGGGCGCTCGAATGTGAGCGTCGATTTCGTCCGCGCCGAGTCGAATTGCGTGACCTCGATCGAGTTGGCGCTCGCATGGATCTTCGTGCCGAACATGACGAGCGAATCGTTCATCCGTTGGAACGTAACTGTGCTTGGCCCTTGAAACACCACGCGCCGCCAGCGCGCGCTGTCGCTCACGAGCGCGGGACTGTCGCGTCCGTCCACCGTGAGACGCTGGATCTCCCAGATACCGTAAAGCGGAGACTTCGGCGCGCCGCCTCCGAACCGCGTCCAGCCCTGATAGCCGCCGTACGCACCGAGCACCAGCACCAGTCCGCCATAGACGATCTGCGCGATCACGGAATTGCGCCGTGCACGGTCCGTCGAGCCCAGTGCCTCTTCGCGCCGCACGGCCGTCGCCCGCTGAAGCACGAAGAAATCGCGCAGCCGCACGAGGTTGGGTGCGAGCAGGAACAGCGACATCAGCACGAGGTGGAACGAGAAGAGCTTCACGGGAACGTCATATGTCATGTTCAGCGTGAAGATCGCGATGCTGTCCATGAGCGCGACCATCGATCCAAGTCCCGCCGTTCGCGGAATGAACAACAGGGAGGCCGCGAAGACTTCCGCCGCGCCGGCGAACATCTCGTAGGCCGGGGATGCACCGATCGAATACCAGAGCACGCCCATCGGCGAGAAGTTTCCGTACGGTTCCACGAGGCGCGCCAGGAACGTCGTTGGCATCTGGAGCGGTGGCACTTTCGAGAATCCATATGACACGAAGGTCGTCGCGAGGGCGAACCGGATGAACACGCGGAACCACTTGTTGAGCCGCGCATGCTCGCGCCGATCGCGTGCAACGAATGACCAGATGGCGCTGGCGATCGCCGCGATCAGCAGCAACGTCACCACCTGCGACCAGTCGTAGATCGTGTCGCCGCTGCCCGTGGGGTGCGGCGCAACGCCTTTCGCGACATGCAGCACGTGTGCTCCCACCCATCCGACCATGTTCTTCATCGGCGCCGTGACGCCGAATTGCGGGAACGGGATGGGGAAGGGAATCAGGCTGCGCAGCATCTGCGTGAAGAGCACGTAGAGGCCCAAGTAGACGAAGCAGAACCGGAAGGTGATCCGTGTCGCGAGATGCCACGGTGTCTGCGCGGGTTCTGGCGCGATGCTTCCGGCGCCAGGCGTGTAGCGCGAGACGTCCCGGTCGATCCGTCCGGCAGATGTCACAAGCCACCATTGGTGAGGGAAACGTGAAGTCTGCGACGCCGTGGTCCGACGTTTCAATCGCGCAAACATGTTTTGCCGCACGCGGGGAGGGCAAGAAACACCAGGACACCTTACTGGTTCTTGACGGGTCCCGGCGATTCTTTCCGTATGGCGTGTAAGTGTGCCAACCGGTAACCTTCGGAGCAACGCGCGACCCGGCGCGTCTCGCGTGCGCCCGAACGGTTTTCCCCTGCGTGCGTGGCGATCGCGGCGGGCTGGAGTTTGAGAGAGTCGTAATCCCCACAACGTTTCCTTCCTCGCCGTCGGCCGTCTTTCTTTATCGTGCGACGTAACTCCGATCCCGGCCGCCCGCTGAACGATCCGTCGCGGGCCACCCTGCGCCAGATGTTGTTCCGCTCACCGGACGCTTCGCGCGCCGGACTGCTGAACAACGCCGAGCTGGTCGTGTGGCAGTCGTCGAGACGATTCGTTGCCGCCGCGGTGATTGCTTCGATCGCGCTGCTGCTTCGCCTCGCGCACATCGTCTCGGGTCCGGTCTGGCCGATCCTGACCTTCGTTCCGATCTATCTCGCGATCATCGCGATGATGACGGTTGTCATCGAACGAAGACGGCACGTCACCCGCGCCACGCTCGTGCTGCTGGCGGTCATCGACGTGATGGCAATTTTTCTTACCATCGGCTTCGTGACCGCGCCGGCGTTCTATTCGCGCGCCCTGATCCTGAGCTTCCTCGCACTCCAGTTCACGCAGCTCTTCTTCAACCGCACGCCGGCGATCGCCGTCGTGGTCGCGTCCGTGCTGGCCTACGCCGCTCTGCTGTTCGGCGCGTGGGAGCAGGGTATCGGCGTCGGCTGGTCCGAGCAGGCGTGGCTCCTCGTCATCTATTTGATTGTCAGCCTGCACGGGATCGCGCTCCAGGCGAGCGCGAACCACCGTCTCGCGATGCTCGTGGATCTGTTCAGCGGCGCCCAGCGCGGCGACTTCTCGCGAACGTTTCGAGAGGACGTCGATCGCGAGCCCGATGGCATCACGCTCCTAGGGCGCGCATACAATCAGTTGCGGTCCGAGCTCTCCACGCTCGTGCTGACGGACGCGCTCACCGGTTGCTTCAACCGCCGCGGGCTCGAGCAGGTGATGACCCACGCGATCGGCACCGCGAACCGGTACGGCGGCGAGCTCGCGATGCTCGCGATCGACATCGATCACTTCAAGGCGATCAACGACTCGTTCGGCCACCTGGCGGGAGACGCGGTGCTGCGTGAGCTCGCCCAGCGGCTCGTGCATTGCTCACGCGCGGGCGACTTCGTCGCGCGGGTCGGCGGCGAGGAGTTCGTGATGCTGCTTCCCGGCGCCGACGGCGAGACGGCCGGCGTCGTTGCCGAGCGCGTGCGCGCAACCGTGGCGGCGACCGGCTTCCGTACGGCGCGCGGCCGCGAAAAGGTCACGGTGAGCATTGGCATCGCGGCCGAACAGGTCACGGACGGCCACATCGCCGGCTCGCTCCGCGCCCGCGCCGACGAAGCCCTCTACCTCGCCAAGCGACTCGGCCGCGATCGCGTGGTGATGTGGGCGCCGGGAATACGCTCCAACGCGACGCCCACGTACACCAGCATCGAGCCGCTGCTCTTCAAGAACCAGTTCTGAGCTCGGGCGCTCGGCTCAACTGAGGATGTACGCGTTCCGCAACGCGTACAGGCCGCCGACGATCCACATCACGGCGCCGAAGATCGCCGCCTTGTCCTTCGGAATCTTGCCGATCACGGCGACGCCGATTGCGAGCAGCACGGTCTCCCAGATGATCATGACGTCGAGCCGCGACAACAGCGCGATCATGAAGGGGCTCGCCGTGTTCGGATCGAGGAACCGCGCGGGGCTCAACGTGAGCATCGCTGCCGAATTGAGCGTCGTCGGATCCACGACGAGCGCGATCGCGCCCGAGATGACGGCGCCGAGCAGGCGCGGCAGATAGGCATAGCCGGAGATCAACATCGCGGCGGCGAAGCCTTCCTTCGCGGCGAAGAGCTTCGAGATCAGCCACACCAGCAGCCCGTTGAAGAGCAGCGTCGCCACCGCCAGCAGGCCCGCCGAGTAGCGCGACCAGGTGTCGATGCCGTTCTGGATCTTCTGCGTCATCTCCGGCGTGAGATTGGGATTCTGCGCCTGCATCTTCGGCAGATTGCGCGTGAATTCCCCGTCGATCGCCGGTTGGATCGCCGGGAAGGTCGCGTAGAAGATGACCGCGAAGCCGATGACCACGAACAGGAAGATCGGCCACGGGCTCGCGTTCTCGCGGCGACGAAAGACAGCCGCCGGCGAGATGAAGATGTCGATGAGATCTTCCCAGAAGGACGTCTTGGGCGCGGCGGCTGGCGCCGTGACGGCCGGGACTGGAGCAGTGGGTTCGCTCATGAGAGTTCACGAAATGGGGGAGACGACGCTCGCTTCGCGTCGGCCTGGCTCGGGCTCGTGCGGGGGGTAGGATCCTCATGATACGACTCCGTCGCCCTCGCGAGCAATGCGCCGGAGTCAGTTCTCGCTGGTCGGCCGCGACTCGAGCCGCTCGAGGTAGCGAATCACGTCCGCCAGTGAGATGCCGATGACCGCGGCTTCGGCGAGAAGCCGGTCGACGAGCGGGCGCAGGTCGCGGTCGAGATCTCGCCTCGCCGGGGTGCCCTGCGTCGCGGAGGCCTCGCGCACGAACGTGCCGACGCCGCGATGGGTCGTGAGCACTCCGGACCGCTCGAGTTCCGCATACACGCGCGCGACGGTATTGGTGTTGACGCGAAGATCGATCGCGAGGCGCCGGACGGTCGGAAGCCGGTCGCCGACTTTCAGTTGGCCCGAGGCGATCGCCGCGCGAATACCGCGATCGAGCTGGGCGTAGAGCGGAGTCGGGTCGGTTGGATCGACGGTCAGCATCCCGTGGCATTGTACTAATACACTAGTACAATGGCAAGAGGTTCGAGGCCCGGTGAGCGCTCCGAAGCAGAACGCCCCCGACCTGCGGGTCGGGGGCGTTTCGGAATCAGAGGTGTCCGTCTACTTCGATACGATATCCTGCAACGCGGCTTTGATTCGCGGATCGTCCGAGCGCGAGAGCTGTGAGATCGCGCTGCGGCGCACCGACATGTCCCCCTCGCCCTTCACGATCGACAGCAGCTTGTCGACGGCGGGGCGCTCGCCGTTGCGCACGTAGATGCCGACCAGCGCCCGCTTCATCGTCGGATCCGTGGTGGTATCGTAGAGCTTCACGAGCTCACCGATCGATGCGCCGGCGCGACTCGACGCATCGAGCGCGCGCCGGCGCATCTCGATGGGCTCGTTCCCGTTCTGCGCCAGGTTCAGCAGCCATTTCACATTCTCTGAACCACCCATCTCGGCGATCGCGGAGAAGACGGCCCCGCGAGAGCGATCGCTCTTGAGCGACGGATAGATCTCACGCAGCAGCGCCGCGTCCTGCGCCGTCGCGTAGTCCTGGCCGAGGGCGCGCAATGCGACGACCAGCACATCTTCGGGAAGATCCGTGCGCTTCACGGCGGAGCGAAGATACTGCCGTGCGCGTGGATCGCCCGAGCGCGCAAGCGTCGACATCGATTCCCGCGCGAGCCAGTTGCTCTGCGTCTGCTGTGAGAGCTGGATGAGTGGCGGAATGCCCGCGCCATGGTCGAGACGGCCGAGCACCGCGAGCGCCTGCTGGCGCACGGACTGGTTGTCGGTCTCGTCCCGCGCGATCGCGAGAATCGGATCGGTGACGCTCGCGGAAATCGTCTGCATGCCGTGCGTCGAGCGACCCATGTAGTTGAGCGCGCTGCGGCGGGTCTCGCGCGGAAGCTGCGTGTTCTTCGCGATCGCGACGAGCGTCGCCGCGGTATTCGCGCTGTCGGCGAGCATCGCGGGGAAGATCGCTTGCTGGCCCGCACGGCCGTCGACCGTCGAGGCGAGCGACAGGAGATAGTCGGCGGCCTCCTGCGCGCGCACGTGGCCGAGGTCCGTCACCGCGCGCGTCGACGAATCGGCCATACCGATGTACGCCTGCACGGAAAGCGGCTGTTTGTCCGCGCGATCGATCACCACGCGCACCGGTCCGGGGACGCACGGATCCGCGCGAAGTTGATCGTTCATGTTGCCGTAGAACGTTCCAGTATACTGATTCGGTCCGGTCTGGATGTACGTCCGCCCGCCGCACACCCCTGGACGAGCGGCGAACTCGAACTGCACGCGGCCATCGGGCGCATTGTTCACTCGGCTCGCGAGTGACTGGGCCTGCAGCGCGGAGCCGGCCGCCGCGACGAGCGCGGCGGCGGCGATGCACGGAGTGCGGCTCATGGTTTTCCCACCATGTCGAGGAGAAGTTGCTGCGCCCGCTGGTCCTTCTTGTTGACCAGCGCGTTGATCGCCTGCGAGCGCAGATTCGCGACCGTGCTGTTCTTCACGATGTCGATCAGCTTGTCGGTCGCCTCGGGCTCCTTGCGGCTACCAAGGACATTCACGATCTGACGCCGCACGTCGTACGAGTCGGCGTTGTCGTAGAGCTTGGACAGATCGGCGATGGAGACGTTGTTCGCGCGAACGAGACGCGACACCGCGACGGCGCGGAGCTGACTCGGCTCGTTGGGGTTGTTCGCCAACCGGAGCAGCCACTGCTCGTTCTCCGCGCCGCCGATGCGTGCGATGGCGCCGATCACGCCTCCTTTCACCTGGTCGTTGTCGATCTTGCTGTAGTTGTTCCGCAGATACGCCGCGTCATCGGGCGTGGAGCGGTCCGCGTTGAAGCTGTTCAGCACCGAGAGACGCAGGCTCACCGGGACGTCCTTCCGATCGATGAGCGCACGCATGCTCGAGCGAGCCTTGGCATTGTCGCTCGTCATCAGCGTCTGCACGACCGCGCGCTGCACCTGCTCGTCCTGCTCGGTGCGGAGAAGGTCTTCGAGTGTGCCGACGCCCGCATCGCCCTGCAGCTTCGGCAGCCAACTGATCGCAGACACCCGGACCGACGTCGACGGATCGGATTTCGCCGTCGCGGCGATCAGCGCTGCGGACTCCGCATCACCTCGGCGGCCGAGCATGAACACCGCGTTCCGGCGAAGCTCTACGGAACATTCGTCCTTGCGTTCCAGCACGCGCTTGAGCATGGGCAGGGCGCCCTGCGCGTCCATCTGGCTGAGCGCGTTCATGGCTTCGTTCTGCACCTGGATCTGCTCGCGGTCGCACGCCGCGGCCGGCCCGCGCTGCGCCGCGAGCTTGGCGATGCGATCGGCCGCGTCTTTGTCCCCGCGCTGCGCGAGCACGTTGTTGACGCGGGCGTAGAGTGCCACGACATCGCCTTCGCTGTTGTAATAGCGCTTCGCGCCCCGTGAGGTCGACGTCGACGGCGATCGGTCCGCCAGCGGCTCGAGCAGCTTGGACGCCTGGCGCAGCTCATCGGTCGTTCCGATGCGATAGCGCGAGAGGGCCTCGTAGTACTGGAGATCGTTCTGATATGAGGTACTGGGATAGCGTTTCTGAATGTCGGCGAACATGCGGGCCGCGGCGCCGAAGCTTCCGTTGCTGAGCGCCTCGCGCGCCGACTTGTACAGCGAATCGAGCGGGTCGCCCTGGCCCAGGCTGGCCGGGAAGCGCGGAGGGCGAATGCCGTCGCCGCCCCACACGCCGCCGATCGGCCGGATCGGCGCCATGGGCGCTACGGCAAAGTCGCGTGGCATGGCAGCTTCCACGGCGCGCATCTGCTCGCGTGCCGCGTCGATCGCTCCCCAATTCATGTCGCGCGTCGCTTCGATCGCGGCACGTGAGGCTTCCCGCGCATCGGCGATCGCCACGCGATCGATCGTGCGGCTCATCTCGACGGCACGAGCCGCCTCTTCACGAATGCGGCCCGCGTCGATCCGATCGAAGTACGCGAAGTCGCGCACCTGCTCCGCCGCGCGCCGTGCTTCGTCCGATTGCTCGCGAACCCACTCGCGATCGATGGGGGCGATGGGAGCGATGGGAGCGATGGCCGGCGCGACAGCTCGAGGGGTGGAAGGGGTGGGAGGGGTCCGCGGCGCCGGCACCGGTCGCGCGGGGGGAACAGGATCCTGCGCGACCGCGGGCACCGCGGCGACAGTGACAACGAACATGGCGAGCGTGATGCGTTTCATCGCTCCTCTCCTCAATCAGCAGAAATGTCGGCGACCGCCGTGCGCAGTCGCGGAAGAACGTCGCGCTGCTCCAGCGCGCGGTTGATGAGATCGATATCCGTGCGGCTATGCCCGTCCTGAAGCCGGGCGACCTGCGCCAACACCAGCTCGAGATCCTCGAGCAGATTGCGCATGTCGGCGTTGTTCGCGACCGGCGAGTCGAGCAGCAGGCGCGTGCGTCCCAGCAGGTCGCTGGCGCGCGATGCCAACTGTGCGTCGGCACGACCGGCTCGCGCCTCGGATGGCAGCGCGATCAACAGCGCCGCTGTCTGGCCGAGGTAGCGCGATGTCTCGACTTCGTAGGGCTGCGCGAGCCCGGTGCTATCGGTGCGCGCGGCCGGTGCCGCAGAGGCGACACTCACCGACGGGACGGCGGTCGGTTGCACCGGCGTCCGGCCGAGCGACGCCGATGCCCGGCCGAGGGCGACGCCGGCCACGAGCGTGGCGGCAATCGCCACCCAGCGGTTCGCGACGAGCGACAATCCGCGCGCCTTCGAACGACCGATATGCCCGCCACCCGCGGTCGAGGCGCTGAACGAGTCGCGCTCGATCGCCTTCCACATGCCCTCGAGATCGGGCTGCGGCGGCTTGCGGTAGGTGTGCGCGGCATCGCGCATCAATTCGTCAAAACGGTCTTCAGTCATGGTTCCAGCTCCGGTGCCAGATCAGCAAGCGTCGCGCGGAGTTGCGCTCGCGCCTGCGACAGGCGGCTCTTGCACGTTCCTTCGGCAACGCCCATCACCTCGGCGATCTCGGTGTGCGTATAGCCCTCGATGTCGTGCATGATCAGCGTGGTTCGGTAGATCTCAGGCAGGTCGTCGATCGCGCGGTGCAGGCGCTCGCGCAGCACGGGATCGACATAGCCGCTCTCCGGGCCGTCTGAGCCGATCGGGTGGACGTCCTCGAGGTCCGTCTCCCGTTCCCTGAACCGCTTCACCTTTCTCATCGCGTTGGCCACCACGGTGACGGTGATTCGATGGAGCCAGGTGGAGAGCGCCGAGTCGCCGCGGAAGCGGGCGAGCTGTGCGAACGCTCGAACGAAGGTGTCCTGCGTGAACTCGCGGGCCAGGTCGGCGTCGCCGGTCAGGCGAAAGGCGAGCCGGAAGACCCGGGGCGAGTGCGCGTCATAGAGCTCGCGCGCCGCGATCCGGTCTCCGGCGAGGACCCGAGCGATCAGGTCGGGTTCACTCACCCGGTAAGGGGTCTGAAGGGCAACGACTGTTCTGGTCACGTGTTGCGAGTTAGATGCACGTTCCGGGAAAAGCGTTCGGTGGCGGCGGGCGATGGGCGATGGCGGTCGACGGCGACGGCGACGGCGACGGCGAACGACGTTCAAACCATCTCAAAACGGCGGGTATCCAATCCCCGGAACACTTCCGGGAAGCCAATGGCCGCTGATCTCGATCTCCTTCAGGGCACCCTCGACACCCTCGTCCTCAAGACATTGTCGTGGGGACCACGCCACGGCTACGCCGTCGCCCGATGGATCAAGGAGACGAGCGACGGGACGCTGCAGGTCGAGGACCGCGCACTCTACGTCTCGCTGCATCGCCTCGAGGAGCGCGGGTGGGTCGAGTCCCAATGGGGACTCTCGGAAAACAATCGTCGCGCGAAGTACTACGAGCTGACCACGGCCGGACGCCGGCAGCTTCAAGTCAAGGCCAGTGAGTTCACCGCCTACGCGCACGCTGTGTTCAAGATCCTGGAAACAGCGTGATCCGCATGCGACGCATTCCCGGCGTTCGCCGCCTTCTGCATCTCGGTCCCACGCGCCGCTCCATCGTGCGGGACGTGGACGACGAGATCCGCTTTCACATCGAAACGAGAGTCGACGCGCTCATGGCACAAGGGCACTCACGGTCCGACGCGGACCGCATCGCACGCGAAGAGTACGGCGACATGAACGCCGCACGCGACGAGCTCACCGCCATCGACGAGCGCTTCGCGGCTCGAATGGCACTGCGGGAGTGGCTCGCGTCGTGGGGGCAGGACGTTCGCTTCGCGCTGCGCGGCCTTCGCGCTCGGCCGGGCTTCACGCTCGCCGTCCTTCTGACGCTCGGGCTCGGCGTCGGTGCGAACACGGCGATCTTCAGCATCGTCGACGACATGCTGCTGCGCCCGCTGCCATACGCGCAGCCGGATCGCCTCTATCACCTATGGGAGACGTATCCGGGCTCACTGGCCGGCCGATCGGAAGCGTCGTATCCAGACTATTTGGATTGGAGCGTGCGCAACCGCGTGTTTCAGGATATCGCCGGCTATCAGGGTGGCGGATTCCTCCTTGGCGGAAGCGAGCCGCGCACCGTGAGCGCCGGCAAGACGACGGCGAATTTCTTCGATCTACTCGGAGTGCGCCCGATTCTCGGGCGAGGATTTGCCGCCGGAGAAGACGCGGTGGGTGCGCCGCGCGTCGTGCTGCTCACCTACGGGCTCTGGCAACGTGATTTCGGCGCAGACCGATCGGTCCTCGGTCGCACCATCACGCTCGATGGTGCGAGCGCAACGATCGTCGGCGTGCTGCCCGAGGCGTTTCATTTCGCGCGGCTCTCGAATGCCGAGCTCTGGGCGCCGATCGATCGCAACGCCCAGATGCGCGCGAATCGTGGAAGCCACTGGTTGAACGTGGTCGCCCGGACGCGGCCCGGTGTCACGGAGCAGCAGGCGAGCGCTGATCTGTCGCGGATCATGCGAGACCTCGCAAAGGAGTACCCTCCGTCCAACGCGGCACGCGACGGATCGGTGATCCCGCTCCACGACGAGCTCGTCGGCTCGGTGCGCTCGACGCTGTTGTTGTTGTACGCCGCGGTCGTGGTCGTGCTGCTCGTGGCGTGCGTCAACGTGGCGAACCTGCTGCTCATGCGCGGCGCGCATCGCGAGCGAGAGATCGCGGTGCGAGTCGCGCTCGGTGCCGGACGCGGGCGACTCATCCGCCAGCTTCTGACGGAAAGCCTCGTGCTCGCGTTGGGCGGATGCATTGCCGGCCTCGTCGCCGCGCGGCTCGCGCTGTCGTCGCTCGCGGCGATTCTGCCGAACCACCCGATGCGCGGCATTCCGCGCTTCGAGATCGGTGGATTGGACGCTCGCGTCGTCGTGTACGCGCTGCTCACCTCCGCTGTGACCGGTATCGTCTTCGGGCTGTTGCCGGCGCTTCGCCTCACGCGCTCCACGCTGCATGATTCCATCAAGACCGGCACGCGTGGCTCTGGTGGCGGGTCGATGTTGCGCAACTCGCTCGTGGTGGCGGAGGTGGCGTTGACGATGATGCTCGCCTCCGGCGCGGTGCTGTTTGCGAGAAGTCTCATAGGACTTCTGGCGATCAATCCCGGATTCGTGCCCGAGCACGTCGTCACCACGACCGTCGTCCTCCCGGCGGCCCGCTATGTCGAGTCGTCATCGCAAGCCGCGTTCTTCCGACGCCTGCTGGAGGAGTTGCGCGGCACGACGGGCGTGCAGTCCGCGGGGCTCGTGTCGAAGCTTCCGCTCGACTTCGGCAACTCATTCAGCTTCTCGATTCTCGGACGTCCGACGCCGGAGCCCGGCCGCTTTCCGGAGGCGAGCTATCGCGAGGCGAGCACCGACTACTTCAGAACGATTGGCGTTCGCGCCATGTCGGGCCGCGTCTTCGGTGTCGCGGACGATGCGCACTCGCCTGCCGTAGCGATCATCAACCAGACGTTGGCGTCGACGTACTTCGCGAATCAGGATCCGGTGGGCCAGGCGATCAGCACCGGCCGAGACACGATTCGAATCGTCGGAGTCGTGGCCAACGTGCCGATCGGCAATCTCGACGAGAAGGTTCCCGCGACCGTTTATCTCCCGCTCGCGCAATCGCCGGAGCGAAACATGGCGCTCGTCATGCGCACGAACGCGGATCTCGCGACCGCCGCGGCGATCGTGCATCGCGCGGTCTCGTCGATCGACGCGCAGGTCGGCCTCACGCAGGCGATGACGATGGACGACTTCATCGGCGCATCGCCGTCCGTGTTCATGCGGCGGCTACCACTCGTACTGATCGGTGCGTTCGCGGTCATTGCGCTCGCGCTCGCGTTCGTGGGGATCTATGGCGTCGTGAGCTACTCGGTCGTGCAGCGGACACGGGAGATGGGCATCCGTACTGCCCTGGGCGCGCAGCCCCGCAGCTTGATGGCGCTCGTGGTTCGACACGGCGGCGCGATGGCCGCGGCTGGCATTGCCCTCGGCGCCGCGGGCGCGCTGGCGCTCGGAACGCTCATTCAAGGAATGTTATATGGCGTTCGGAGCGCGGATCCGCTGACATACCTGTTCGTGGCGTGCGCGCTCGGTGTCACCACGATCGCCGCGACGCTGCTGCCGGCCCGGCGCGCAATGCGAGTCGACCCCGCGTCCGCATTGCGCGCCGAGTGACGGCCTATTGCGTGCCGGCCGTGTGAAGGACTCTATTCGCGTCGGCGAACGCCGAAACCGCGGCGCTGACTTTCTCATCGTTGGTTGCGGCAACCTTGTCGCGCGTTCGGAGGTCCCGACACGTCCTCGCGTCGCAGCGCGACGCGCCTGGCGTAGAACGCATCGGCGAACGTAGGTTTGCCGCGTCGCCCAGTACAACGCGTTCGCGGCGTTCTCGGGATCGTGTCGAAGCTCCTGCAACGCGAACGCGTAGTACACCCGTGCGCTGTTGGTGTCGGCGCCGGCGCGGGTCGTCGGACACCGGCAAGGTGAGAGCGGATACGCTTCACCGGTTCATGGCGGGGCGCAAGGACAGTTATATCGAAATTCTCTCATAACCGGCCGCCCCACATGATGCATGGCTGACGCAGAACCTTCCACCGCTCCAACGCTCGCTCGCCGCCTCGGGCCCTTCGATGCAACGATGATCGTCATGGGAGGCATCATCGGCGGCGGGATCTTCGTGAACCCGAGTGTCGTCGCGCGCGCCGTGCATACGTCCGGTCTCACGCTTGCGGCGTGGGCGGTTGGAGGTGCGATTGCCCTCGTCGGGGCGTTCGTCTATGCGGAGCTCGCGGCGCTGCGTCCGCGTGTCGGAGGACAGTACGCCTATCTGCGCGACGCATACCATCCGATTGTCGCATTTCTTTACGGTTGGGTGTTGCTGCTCGTGATTCAGTCCGGCGGCATGGCCGGCGCCGCGATCATTTTTGGCCGCTACTTTCGCGAGATGAGCGGCGTGAATGTCCCGGCGCAAGTCATCGCGGCGGCGACGCTCGGCATCCTCACGATCATCAACTGCTTCGGGGTGCGAGCCGGCACCAATGCGCAGAACGCGTTGATGCTCACGAAGCTCGCGGCGATCGCAATGCTCATCGGCGTCGGGTGGATCATGGTGACGCCGCACGCCGCATTACCGGCCGGCGGAGAACCGTCGGGGGGGCTGACGGGATTTGCCGCCGCGATGGTGCCCGTGTTGTTCGCGTACGGCGGCTGGCAGACCGCGAGCTTCGTGAGCGGCGAGATGCGCGATCCCACGCGGGACTTGCCGCGCGGCCTGCTCATCGGCGTGGTCGGCGTGATCGTTCTCTACCTCGTCGTCACCTACGTGTGTCTGCGCGCGCTCGGCGTGGACGGACTCGCGAACACCGCGACGCCGGCGTCCGAAGTCATGCGCATGGCCCTCGGCAATCGCGGTGCACGATTGATCGCGCTTGGTATCGCGATGTCGACCGTGGGCTTTCTGAGCCAGGGCATGCTCACGGCGCCGCGCGTGTACTACGCGATGGCGCGC
>Ga0070680_100001724_pt1 | contig 16051 bp, 11 predicted proteins | sample KBSC73BmetaG_FD_64672 | JGI IMG/M metagenome (GOLD analysis project Ga0070680, IMG submission 64672) | Corn rhizosphere microbial communities from Kellogg Biological Station, Michigan, USA - KBS C7-3B metaG | ecosystem: Host-associated > Plants > Roots > Rhizosphere | place: USA: Michigan...
GGACTCGTCACGCGCCGCGCGGCCGCGCTTCCCGTCGTGTTCCTCTCGCAGACGTGTGGACTGGTGCTCGTCGCGCTGACGCTGCCGCTACTCCCGACCGCGACACCGACCACGGCGGATCTGTGGTGGGGCGCCGCCGCGGGATTGACCGGCGGCATCGGCGTCGCACTGCTCTATCACGCGCTTTCCATCGGCACCATGTCTGTCGTTGCGCCGACCACTGCCGTCGCCGCCGTCGCACTGCCCGTACTGACGTCGATCGCACTCGGCGAGCGACCGGGGCTGCTCGTGGTAGTTGGCATGCTGCTGGGCGTCGTTTCGATCGTGATGATGAGCCTGCAGTCGGGGAGTCGTTCCCCCTCGCCCGAAGAGCTTGCCCTGAGCGCAGCGAAGGCTAGGACCGGCGTCGGGCCCGCACTCCTCGCCGGCATTGGTGTCGGGTTGTTCCTGCTCACCCTCGCGCAGACGCGGCCAGACGCCGGCATGTGGCCACTCCTGACCGACCGCATTGCGTCCGTGGCATTCTTCGCAATCGTGGTAGGAGTGCGCCGACGTTCGTTGCGCATGCCCGTGAGCCTGGCGGGGCTGGCCATCGGCGGCGGCGCGCTCGACATGGTGGCCAATGCGCTGTATCTGCTTGCCGTGCGTCTGGGCCCGCTCAGCCCCGTGGTAACGCTCACGTCGCTCTATCCTGCGAGCACAGTGCTCCTGGCTCGCGGCGTTCTGGGAGAGCGGCTCAGTGCGTGGCAAACGGCTGGCGTCCTCACAGCACTCGTGGCGGTGATGCTGATCGTCAGCGGCTGAGGCTGCTTTCTAATCGGCTGCCTGCTGTTGCTGCTGTTCGTCCGCCAACAGTCGGAATGACTTTACTGCGCCGGTGAGCCGATCCGCGGCCTCGGCAAGCTGATTGGCCGAGGATGCAATCTCCTGCGTCGACGCACTCTGCTCTTCGCCCGACGCCGCGAGCTCCTCGGCCGACGCCAGCAGGGTGTCGGTCTGACCGGCGACCGTGCCCAACCGCGTCGCGATTTCTTCGACCAATGCCTTGAGCTCGCTCGCCGACTGGGCGATCTCACGGCTCCAGCTGTCGTTCGCATCGGCCTCACCGGCGACTGTCGCGAGACCCTGCGCCGCGGTCTGGGCGGCTTCGCGCACCGCGGCGCCGCCTTCCGCGAGACGGACCAGCCGGTCGCGCGTGGCCTGCACGCGCGCGAGAACGCCGCGCACGGTATCGGCCGTCTCGCCAGCGGCAGCCGCTGCGATGGAGGCGAGCTTGCGGACCTCGTCTGCCACGACCGCGAACCCGCGTCCCTGCGGTCCCGCACGCGCGGCTTCGATCGCGGCGTTCAGCGCCAGCATGTTGGTCTGCGTCGCGACGGCCTTCGTTTGCACCACGAAACTCTGAATCTTCGCCGATGCCTGGGCGAGGGCCTCAGCCTCCTCGGCGCCTTTTGCGACTTCGTCGGCGAGCTTCGCCAGGCGCACGGTGCTCTGGTCCAGCCCATCCTTGTGCCGCCGCGCGAGCGCGGCGAGATCGGTGTTACGCCGCGCCGCCTCCTCAGCACCCTGCGCGAGCTTGGCCGCGATCTGGAGAATCCGCGCGGCATCGTCGGCCGCGGCACGCACGAGCTGCGCCTGCTCCCCCGCGCGGCGCGAGAGGTCCTGCGAGGTCGAGGCCATTTCCTCGGTCGAGGCGCTCATCTCCTCGGTCGACGCGGAGATTTCCGTCGCCATCGCTGCCGCTTCGTCCGCCGCGGCGCGAATCGCCCCGACCAGGCGCCGCAGCGCCACGACCATCGAATGCACCGACGACATCAGGTCCCCAACCTCGGTCGCTTCGGCCCGATGCGTCGCCACGGTTACCGAAAGGTCCCCGCCTGCGACTCGGCTTGCGATGGCCCCGGCCGCGCGGACCGGCTCGGTCACCTCCCGGCCGAGCCGCTGTGACAGCGTGAACAGCGCGAGCAGCTCGACCACCACCACGATTAACCCGCCGACCCAGATCATTGTGGGCGTAGGCCCGGTCCGGGCGATCCAACCGACGAACACGACGATCAGCACGGCAGCGCCGGCGCCGTAAAACAGAAGGCTTTGCCGCAGTTGTTGAGACTTTATGGCCATTCCCAGCCGGTTTAGTTTTGGGCACGTATGCGCAACATCCCAAGCTACGATCCGCAGTCGCTCGAGGCAAAGTGGCAGGCGCGTTGGACCGAGCGTCACACCAACGAGCCCGACCTCGATCGCGCGACGCGGCCGTTCTACAACCTGATGATGTTCCCCTATCCCTCCGCGGAGGGGTTACACGTCGGCAACATGTTCGCGTTCACCGGCGCGGACATTTACGGGCGCTTCAAGCGGCTGCAGGGATTCGATGTGTTCGAGCCGATCGGGTTCGACGCATTCGGGATTCACTCCGAGAACTACGCGCTCCAGCGCGGCATCAATCCGGCCGAGCTTATTCCGCAAAACATCGACGCGTTTCGGCGCCAGCTCCGGCAGTTCGGCGGTATGTACGACTGGCGGCACGAGCTGTCGACCACCGATCCGGCGTACTACAAGTGGACCCAGTGGATCTTCGTCCAGCTCTTCAAGGCCGGCCTCGCGTACAAGAAGCGAGCGGCGGTCAACTGGTGCCCCAAAGACAAGACCGTACTCGCGAACGAGCAGGTGATCGATGGACACTGCGAGCGCTGCGGCACCGCGGTCGAGCAGCGGTTCCTGGACCAGTGGTTCTTCCGGATCACCGACTTCGCCGAGCGCCTCCTCGCGAATCTCGATAACATCGATTGGTCCGCGTCGACCAAGACGCTCCAGCGGAACTGGATCGGGCGCAGTGAAGGCGCCGAGCTCGTGTTCGAGACGCCAAGTGGGAAGAAGATCACCGTCTTTACGACGCGGCCGGACACCGTCTTTGGCGCCACATACCTGGTGCTCGCGCCCGAGCATCCGTTCGTCGACGATCTGACCGCGGTCGAGCAACGCCCGGCGGTCAAGGCGTATCAGCGCGAAGTCCAGGCGAAGGACATCGTGTCCCGTCGAGTCGGCGACAAGACCAAGACCGGCGTGTTCATCGGCTCGTACGCTCGCAATCCGGCTACCGGCGAGGCCATCCCGATCTGGATTGCCGATTACGTGCTGATGGAGTACGGCACCGGTGCCATCATGGCGGTGCCGGCGCACGACAAGCGTGACTTCGAGTTCGCGACACAGTTCAAGCTTCCCATCCGGCAAGTCGTCGCGACACCGGGCGAGCCGCTGCCGAGCGTGTCGGAAGACGGGAAGCTGATGAACTCGGGCGCGTTCGACGGGGTGCCGTGCCGCGAAGCGGCCGCCAAGATCGTTGCCTGGCTGGCCGAGCGCGGGCTGGCGACGCCGCGCGTCCAGTACCGGCTCCACGACTGGTGTATCTCGCGCCAGCGCTACTGGGGGCCGCCCATTCCGATCATTTACTGCGAGCAGTGCGGCGCAGTGCCGGTGCCGGAGCAGGACCTTCCGGTCGAGCTCCCGCTCATCGAGGACTTCCGGCCCGACGATACGGGCGTCAGCCCGCTCGCGCGCCATGAAGAGTGGTATTTCGTGAAGTGCCCGCAGTGCCGCGGGCAAGCCAGACGTGAGACCGACGTGTCCGACACGTTCCTCGATTCCGCCTGGTACCACCTCCGTTATCCGTCGACCGAATTCGACGACCGCCCATTCGATCCGGCCAGGACTAAGAAATGGCTGCCGGTCAGCAGCTACATCGGCGGCAACGAGCACGCGGTGTTGCATCTGCTCTACGCGCGCTTCATCTGCATGGTGCTGAGCGATCTCGGGCACCTGCAGTTCGACACGCCCTACCCCAAGTTCCGGGCGCACGGGTTGATCGTGAAAGACGGCGCCAAGATGTCGAAATCGCGCGGCAACGTCGTCGTTCCCGACAAATACATCAAAGAGTGGGGCGCCGACACCTTCCGGATGTACCTCATGTTCCTCGGCCCCTTTCAGGAAGGTGGCGATTTCCGGGACGAGGGAATCGTGGGGATCCGGCGGTTCTTAGAGAAGGTCTGGGCCCTGGTTCATGAGGCGGCGGCGAAGGGCGGCGAAGGGGCGGGGGCGGGGGCGGCAACTGATGTCGTTGGCCAGAAACTGCACCGCACGATTCGGAAGGTGACGGCCGACACCGAGGCGCTGCAATACAACACGGCGATCGCCGCGATGATGGAGTACGTGAATGAACTACGGGAGCAGGGAGCCGGGAGCCGGGAGCTGGTCAAACCGCTCGTTATCATGCTTGCGCCGTACGCTCCGCACCTCGCTGAAGAGCTGTGGGAGCGTATGGGTCAAACTGAATCCGTCTTCCAGGCTCCCTGGCCCTCATTCGATGAGCGGTTGGCGAGCGCGGGGGACGTGGAGATTGCCGTTCAGGTCAACGGCAAGTTGCGCTCGCGCCTCGTCGTGCCGCGTGGCATGGGCGAAAAAGAGGTCGTCGCGCGAGTGTTGGCGGATGAGGCGGTGAAGCGATTTGTCGACGGCAATCCACTGAAGAAAGTGATCTTTGTGCAGGATCGCCTGGTGAACCTGGTCGTCTAGAGCACTCTCGCGATGAGGTCCCCGACCACGTAGCCGACGGCGGCCACGCCCAGTCCGACAACGAACATATCGATGCCGCTGCGAATCACGCCGCGGCCGGTGAAAAAGCTGCGCGCGCCGCCGACCGCAAAGTGCGAGAGCATCGCAATCGTGAACGCGGTCCACATGGCGACCCGCCCCTCGAAGAAGAGGAATGGGGCCACCGGAATGAAGGCGCCGATCGCGGTCGACACACCAGTGATCCAGCCTTCGCGGAACGGCGTGGCATGCGCTACGCCGATCTTCAACTCCTCACGCACCGATTCTCCCAGCGCGCGCTCGGGATCGCGCATGACTTCCTCGGCCATCCGGCGCGCGGTCCGTCGCTCGAGACCTTTGGCTTCGTAAAGCAACGCGAGCTCGTCCTGCTCGATCTCCGGCATCAGCCGGATCTCTTCTTTCTCCATCGCGATCTCGTGCTCGTACACTTCCTGCTCGCTCTTGGCGGCGAGATAGCCGGATGATCCCATCGAGAGCGCGTCGGCGATCATGCCCGCGACGCCGGAAATCATGATGACGTGCGGCTGCACGGCGGCGCCGATCACACCGGCGACCAGACCGAAATTGGCGGTGAGCCCGTCATTGAAACCGTACACGACATTTCGCAGAAAGCCGCCCGAGCCGCTCTTGTGCCACGGCTCGGCGCCCTTCCCGGCGATCCCAGCCAGCGTTTCGGCGTGGGCCGCCGATTCCTTCGCAAGTTGCAGCGAGACTTCCTGCGCATCGAGAAGCGTCGACGATTTGTGAAGGTCGAGGTACCCCTTCACCTCTTCACCTTCTTCTCGGAGCAGCAGCGGCAACAAGAGCCGCGTGCCAAACCGGCGACCAAACCAGGCCCGAATCTTTGCGTTCAGCGACGGCTGGGCGTGGTCGACCTTGTGGCCGTGCTCGGCGAGCAGCTTGCCCCACATCTGCACGTGCCGCGCTTCAACGCCGGCCAGCTTGATGTAGACGTCCTTCTTGTGGGGATCAGACTCCTGGCCGGCGAGCGCGAGATAGAGGTAGGCCGCGTCGGCCTCGTCCTGCCAGTGGTGGAGCCACTCTTTCACGTCGGCGTTGGGCATGTCCCAAGATATCGCTGACGACGTCAAGTTCCCACTCGGTAACCACTTAGGGGCGTGGTGCGTAGTGCGTGGTGCGTGGGTCTGCCGCTCCCATGCACCACGCACCACGTACCACGCACCCAAGCGCGACGCTCTAAGTCGTTGTTGCATCTTAAAGATTGGACATGACCGTGTCTCTTGCCGTTCCGGACATCCTAGTCGCCCGCGCGCAAGCCGGTGATGAAGAAGCCCTCGAAGCCCTATATCGGGCCTTCGAGACGCCTGTCTACAGTCTCGCGCGCCGGATGCTCAAGCGACCGGAGGATGCAGAGGACGTGGTGCAGGAGACGTTTCTCGAGGTCGTGCGAAACATCAAGCAGTATCGCGGCGAGGGGCACTTGTGGGGTTGGGTACGGCGCATCGCGTCTACCAAGGCGCTCATGCGAATTCGCCGCGACCAGGTTCGCGCGACGGAGCCGCTGGACGATGAGCCGGGCAAGCCGGGGATGCATGTCGGGGCGAATATCGATCTCGAGCGGGCGTTCGAGCAGCTGACGGAGACCTCACGGGCGGTGGTGTGGCTGCATGATGTCGAGGGCTATACGCACGAGGAAATCGCGGAGCAAATGGGCAAGTCGGTCAGTTTTTCAAAGTCGCAGCTCGCGCGAGCCCATGCACGGCTGCGGCGCATGCTGGACGTAGATGCCGGAGAGGCTGGAGGAACACGCGCATGATGATGCATTGTACGATGGAAGATCTGGGGGCGCTGCGGGCAGGTGAGGCGTCGGTGTGGGCGCGCCGGCATATCACCACCTGCGCCATCTGTCAGAAGGAGCTGGAGCTGCTATACCAGCGCGTCGCGCAGCTGAAGGCGCTGCCCTCGCTGCGACCGTCGCGCGATCGCTGGCCGGCTGTCCAGGCGGTGATTCGGGCGGAGCGGTCCCGCAAGCGCCGCTCGTGGACCTGGACGGGAAGTCTCGCTGCCGCCGCGGCTCTTGCGGGTGTTCTGCTGCTCCAACCTTCGACCGGTAACCACGGCGTGCTCCACGCCGAGCTCAATAAAGCCAAGCAGCAATCCGCGACACTCGAGGACTCGCTGCAGCAATACGACATCGACGGCTGTGTGCTCAGCGGACACGCGGCAGCCGTCGTCGCCGATCTGGAGGACCGCATCTCCGCACTCGATGGGTCTCTGGCGCAGCAGGCGGCCATCACCCAGGACGCTGAGGCCAGGGACGCCGCACTTATTCAACTTTGGCAGCAGCGGGTAGGCCTCATGCGGGAGCTGATGAACGCTCGCGCGACGCGCGCTCGCTACGTCGGGCTGTAAAGGCCCCAGGGAGAAAGCATGATTGGCAAGTTGACCATCGCAGCTCTGGCCGTCTGTATGTTCTGGCCGGCGAGCTCGAATGCGCAGGAAGCGCCGCGCGTCCGCACCAGGCCGCGCGTCCGCGTGGAAGCGGGGCCGTACAGCGTGTTCGCGTTAGGCGAGAACCGCGGGCGGATCGGCGTCATCGTCGATACCAAGGCTTCTGCCAGTGGAGACAAAGTCGGCGCGCGCGTCGAGGGCGTGACTCCCGGCGGGCCGGCCGAGAAGGCGGGACTCAAAGTGGGCGACGTGATCACGCGCTTCAACGGCACGGCGCTGGGCGGGGCGAAATCAGAGGACGAAGAAGATTCCGGCCCGGGCATGAAGCTGATCGATCTCGCGCGCGAGCTCGATCCTGGCGATACGGTCCAGGTCGAGTACCGCCGAGGCACGGACACGCGCAAGGCCACAATCGTCGCCGAGGACCTCAGCGGCGGTGGGTGGGACGGCATGCCTGGCATGCCTGGAAGGCGTGGCTTCGAGGATTGGATGGGTCCCGAGATCGCCATCGGACCGGGCGCCTTTGCGTTCAGAACTCCCTGGGGCGGCATCGAGCTCGTGAAGTTGAATCCCGACCTGGGCGAGTACTTCGGTACACGCGAGGGCGTGCTCGTTGTGAGTGCTCCGCGCGACTCGAGCCTCGCGCTCAAGGGTGGCGACGTCATCACGGCGATCGGCGGCCGCAAGCCGTCCTCACCGGAGCAGGCGATGCGCATTCTCCGGTCGTATGATCCCGGAGATACGGTGAACATCGACGTACTGCGCAAACAGAAGCGGACGACGGTCAAGTGGGCGGTGCCCGAAGCGGATGACCACTATTTCAAGATGATGCCGCGGATGCGCGAAGAGCCGAGCTGGTACCGGACGAAGCCGAAGATCGAGATGCCGCAGATCAGGATTCGGGACGTCATGAAGACGACGCGGACGATCTAGAAACCAAAGGGCGGCAATGGGCGGCAATGGTGCCGCCCGTTGCAGCCTTTGCTACCGATTAGGTCCGATGAGTATCGCGTTCGTCAGCATTTTCGCCGGCCCCCTCCAGAACGCCCGAAACAACGGATCGCTGAGAAAGAGGACCACGCGCCCGCTGCCTTGATTCTCCACCACCGCCCACGTCGACCCTTTTAGGAGCCTGGCGGTGTTGTCGGGCCACGTGAACCCGGACAGCACCAACGAATCCACGGGATCAGTGAATGCCGCGACATTGGCGCCGCTCTTGGAAGGCTTCCAGAACGTGTCGCCATCGATGAAGACCGGCAGGCGGCTGCGGTCGTAGCCGAGTGAGAGCCACTGAGTCGTATCGAGCGTCGCGCGGAAGATCGCCCCGGGGATCCACTCCAACCGGTCACGTGAGGGCGCTGTTGGGGACAGCAGTGCCGGATCGCTGCCCGGCGCCGTGGTGTCGGGCTTGGCGCCGCTATCGGGTGCGACGGCGGCGATGGTGGTGAGGCCGAGGTCCTTGCTGGCGGCGAGCGTGCCCGCGCCGCCGTAGCCGATCAACACACCTCCCGATCGCACCCACGCCTTGAGTCGCTCCACGCCGCCATCACCGAGCTCGCGCCGCATCCTGCCGCTGCTCCCGTCGGGGATGATTAACACGTTGAAGCTCGCCAAATCGTCCATCTGGCCGATGGCCCGCAACGGAACGGGCGTGAACCGCGCGTTCAGCTCGCGTGCCAGGAAGTACCAGAGCCAGCCCCAGCTCGTCTCGTACGTACCGTCACCGACGGCCACCAGAATGTTGGGGGCGTGCAGCGCCACGACATCACCGGATCCGATGCCGACATCGCCGGTGTCCGGGAACGCCGACTGTACCGGCGAGACGGTCACCCCGAGCGCGGGAGCGAGTGCCGCGATGCGCTCGTGGAGCGTCGCGGCGTTGCGCTGCGGCCGCGCAACGAAGCTCCCACGCGCGTACGTGCGGCCGCCGGCCAGGACGGCGCGCGTCGCGATGGCCAGACGAAAGCCTTCTCCCTGCAGCGCGATCGCGAGGCGCGCGCCCGCAGGATTGTCGTTGGCAAAGACGTAGGCGCTCGCCGCGCGCGCCGGTGCCGGTGGCGTCGGCAGCACGGTGTCGGTGACCGCCTCGCCGGCTGGCCCCGTGTCCTCGGTCCAGTATGCGTCGAGATTGAACGACATCGGCAGCGACCAGGCCGTGATGTCGTAGAAGCCGTACTCCTCTTTGTCCGCATCCTCGCCGCGCCGGCGGTTGCGCTGGAATTTCCCGACCTCGCGATCGACGAAGGTTCGCTGCAGCTCCGCCTCGGGCTCGAGCAGCGTCTTGGCGATGCGGCGCTGCGGCTGGTTGAGATCGATGACATAGCTCCCGGCCGGGAACGTGCGTGCCGCGGCCGGACGCCGGGGACTCAGATAGCTATGCGCGGCTCGCGAGGAAAGCGGCTGCCGCAGCCGGGTGACCTCGATGCCGTTGCGCAGCAACAGCCCGACCACGTGCGTCGCCGATTGCAAGTCGTTCCCGGGCACGATGACGACGCGCTTGAGTCGATCGGTCGCGGCTTCCGTCATGGCGGACCGTCTGAAGTCGTAGTAGTCCTGCAGGCGGCTCTGACGGTTCTTCGCGGTCGTCTCGAGCGTCGCGAGCGAAGCCACGAAGTGATGCGCGATGCCGTCCCGGAATGTCGAAATCGATCCATCGTCGCGGCGCTTCTTGAACTCGGGGCCACCGTCCGTCTCGTACGTCATCCCCGTCGCGCCCTGGAATGTCGTCCACTCATCCCAGTAGCCGACGTAGAAGAAGTCGAAGACCCCGCGCACGAAGTACTGCCAACCGTACTTGTCGAACGCCGCGGCGTTGCCGCGACCGTAGGTGTCAAACCATTTCGTCGTCTGCGCCGGCAGGTTCATGTTGACGGCCTGCGCGACCGGCGGGAAAAAGTAGTTCGGCGTCGTCGAGTGGTGATCCACGAACACCTGCGGATGCCAGCGCAGAATCCCGTCCATCATCACGCGCACCTCCGGCTGGCTTTGTGCCACGAGGTCGCGGTTCATGTCGAAGCGGAAATGGCTGTAGCGTCCCTGGATGCTCCACGGCTCGGTCTGCTCGAATGCCCAGGGGTGGTCGGCGCCGACCGCCACCGAGTTATACCAGGCGGCAAACCGCTCGTGGCCGTCGGGGTTGGCGGAGGGATTGAGCACGATCACCAGGGATTTGAGCAGCTCGAGCGTCTGGGGCTCGTCGGACGCGGCCAGCTGGTAGGCGACCTGCATCGCCGCCTCGAAACCGGCCGGCTCGTTGCCATGGACTGAGTACTGAAACAGCGCGATCGCGGGCGACTGGGCGGTGATGGCCGACGCGCGCGCAGGAGTCGTTTTGCGCGGATCCGTCAGCTCGGTGATCTCCGCCCGGATTTGATCGAGCTTCGCGAGGTTTGCCGGGTCGGAAATGATCAACGCGCGAATGGGCCGGTACTCGGTCGTCCGTCCCCACGTCTCGATGCGCACGCGGTCGCTGGTGGCGACCAGAGTGTCGAGATAGTGTTGCATGACTGCGTACATCGTATGCTGGTCGCCCGCGGCGTAGCCGGTGATCGCCTCGGGGCGGGGAACGGCGGGGCGATAAGGGCCCCGGGTGTAAAAGTCGAATGGCTCCTGGGCAACAGCCGGAGACACCAGGACGAACGCGAGGAGTAGAGCCGGGCGCATTGAGAGTCCTTCAGGACAATGTTGGCCGAGCCACCCTTCAGGGTGGGAAAACGGGACGGCGTGTCTGTTTGTTTAGCGCCGGCGTGCTGCCGGCAATGCCTGGTCGAAAGAAGCGAACTCGAAGGGCTTCGGTACGCAAGGCCGGCCGGTGCCGTCGAGGAACCGGCGCATTTGCTCGTTCACGAGGTCACCGGTCGTAAAAATGACGCGCTCGGCATGCCCCGGATCAGTGCTGCGCAGGCGCTCGAACAGCTGCTCACCGGAGAGGTCGGGCATGCGCATGTCGACGATGACGGCATCGTACTTCGCGTCACGCAGCCGATTGAGCGCATCCAATCCACTCGCGGTCGTCTCGACTTGATGACCACGACCAGCCAGGTAACGCTGCAGCGACACGCGCACGGATGCCTCGTCGTCCACGACCAGAACGCGGAGGTTGTCGTTGTCGTTCGAGGCCTGCACGTGGGTAACCGCATGACTTTCCCCCGATGACCGCGTTCTGATGACCGGGAGCTCTACGATGAATCGGGCGCCGGTCGAGGCGACGTTCTCGGCCCAGATCCGCCCCTCATGCTCGCGGACGATGCCGAGCGAAATCGAGAGGCCCAGTCCCGTGCCCGAGCCCGTCGGCTTGGTCGTGAAGAACGGATTGAAGACCCGCTCGATGAGGTTGGGCGGTATGCCGCCGCCCGTGTCCTCGATCTCGATCCGAATCGCGTCGCCGTTGCGCCGGGTGCGCACGGTCAGCCGGTGGTGGTGGCCGTCGCGCTGCTCCATCGCCTGCTCGGCGTTGGTGATGAGGTTGAGGAAGACCTGCTGCAGCTGGTGCGCATCCGCCATCGTGTCATCGAGTGTCTCGTCATACTCGCGCCGCACGTCGATCCCCCGCACGCGCAGCTCGTAACCGCGTAGTTCCAGGGTGTCGTCCAGCACCTGGTTGATCGCGGTCGGGACCTTCTCGGCCTTATGCTGGCGGGCGAAGGTCAGGAGGTTCTGCACGATGCGGCTGGCGCGGCGCGCTTCGCTGTAGATCGTCTCCGCCGCGGTGCGTTGATCGGGGGGGAAGCGCTTCTCGGCCAGGAGCAACTGGGCGAACGCCGAGATCCCCGCCAGCGGGTTGTTGAGCTCGTGCGCCACGCCGGAGACGAGCTGCCCGATCGCCGACATCTTCTCCGACTGAATCAGCTGCTCCTGCAGCATCTTCTGGTCGGTCACGTCGCGAATGAGACAGAGCACTTCTTCATCCTTCTGCGGCGTCGAGTATGTAATCGAGATTGTGCGAACTTCGCCGTCCTTACGGTAGAACTGCGACTCGAAGAGCCCCGTCTCCCCAGCCAGCGCCTGCTGGAAGTGGCCCAGCGCTTTCGGCAGGTCGTCGTCGGGCAGCATGGGGGCAAACCATTGGCCCACCAGCTCCTCGCGCCGGTAACCCGAAATGTTTTCCGCGGCGTGATTGACGGTAGTGAAGCGGCCGTTGGCATCGAGCGTGACGATCGCGTCGGAGGCCGACTCGACGAGGTGGCGGTAGCGTGCCTCGGAGCGCGCCAGCGTGTCGGCGGCGCGCTTGGGATCGGTGATGTCCCGGAGGGTAGCGATTGTACCGATCAACTCATCCTCGACGCGGAACGGACCGCTCGACACCGCGACATCGCGCTCTTCGCCCGTGCGATGATTGATCACGCGGGTTTCGTAGCGCTGCTTTTCACCGGCGAGGACCTTGTCTTCGCGGGACGCGACGTGCGACCGCTCGGCGGGAGAAACCTGATCGGCGATCAGCTGGCCGACGACGTCGGTGGTGTCCCAACCCAGTAACTCCGCCCCGGCGTCATTGGCCGCGAGCACCCGACGATCCGTACCTGTAACGACGACCGCATCCGGGAGGGCGGCGACGACATCGGCTGCCGCCTGCAACAAGTCCAGCCGCTCCCGCTTGGGCTGGGCGGTGGTGGGGCGCGGAGTCCGCGCGGGCGAAACGCGACGAGCTTTACTCACACGTAATAAGACGCCTCCATCGAGGTCTTCATCAGCTTGAGACTTTCGAGCGCCGCCTGCGTCACCTGGTCTGGCGTGCCGGAGCCGCGCTTGACGCAATCCTTGATGATCTCGAGTGCATGAATCGGATGCTCATCGTCGTACTTCGCATGCTCTTCCAGCCACCACCGGCCACGCGGGCCGATTTTCTCGTTCTTGGCGAGGCCGCGCAAGGCCTTTTCGGAAATCTTTTGCGCGACGCCTTCGACCGCGTAGTTCGTCGCCGAAACCGCCTGCCCGAACTCCGCATTGCGGCACATGTCGGTCAGGTACGCGTGGAATTTCTTGACCTCCGGGAGCATCGGCTCCGGCTCCTGGAAGCGCTTCTTGTGAACGTTGAAGCCGTCCCCCATGGCCCGCCACATCGCGTCGTGTCGCCGTTCCACTCGGATGTTGTCGTGGAAGAATTCCTTCCCCATTTCCGGCGAGCGGTCGAGCAGCATCTGCAACCACTGCGGGAAGTCACGGATGATCGGATAGAACGCGACAAGGAAGTTCTGGATCTGCCCATCGACGAGCTGATTCTCGGACGCGTCCACGATTACCTGCGTGTCGAGAATTGCCTGACGGTTGGGCTCCAAGGTCGAATCCAGATCCGCCACCCACGTGGGGTGGGGGGTCACTTGAACGGCCATTGCTGCTCCTCTCCCAAGGGCGCGGGCGGGCGGCGTGGAAAAACTCCTACGGCGTGGGCCACAATGTAGGGATACGACCCGAACTTGCAAGCATAAGTCGTATAGTGACTTGGCATACAGAGATGGGATGACGGACTTGACAAGATATATCTTACAAGAATATCGTCACGTAACATCTAACCAGAGGCAGAGATGCGCGGGAAGTTCGGCTGGGAGGGGTTCGGGTTTGCCTTTAATCCAGGCGCCTGGGGCTTCCGGACGGGACGGGGCGGCCGCCGCCGCCAGTGGTTCGGTGCCGGTGACATGAAGTACGTGATCCTGAAGCTGCTGCGCGACAAGCCACGTCATGGGTACGAAGTCATGAAGGAGCTGGAGGAGCGGATGCACGGGTGCTATTCCCCCTCCCCCGGCACCGTCTATCCCACGCTGCAGTGGCTCGAGGACGAAGGCCTGGTGGTAGCGCGGGAAGTGGAAGGCAAGAAGGTCTACGAAATCACCGATACAGGACGGAAATTCTTGGACGACAACAAGGACACAGTCGAAGACATCTTCGATCGCGTACGCGAGACGGTCGAACGCACGGTCGGCGGATCCATGGTGGAAGTGAACCGGGCTCTCGGGCAACTCGTGAAGACGGTGTATCGCACCGGCTGGAAGGCAGATAGCGATGAGGCGCGCAAGCGCGTCGCCGAAGCGCTATCGAAGGCTACTGCCGAGATTGAGGCTTTAGGAAAAGGGACGTCAGCGTAACCAGACCCACACCGAGCCGGCGGGGCACCCCGCGGGTGCGAACGACGGAGAGGTGGGCGCAGTGCTTGACGGGACGATGGTGGGTGTTCTACGACGCCCGCCGCGATACACTTCCACTGCTTCAACATCGGCGGCTGTGATAGCCGACAGCGGCCAACCGGTGGCATCCCGCCCGTCGATGAAGACCGCGTAATCGCGCAGGTCATTGGGTCCGAATCCGTGGCTCAGCACTGAAGGTGCATGCGGCAGCGCGTAGTCCAGGCGCAGCTCGCCTTGCGTAGCGATTTCTTCTCGAGGCACAAACACCGTGTTCCCACCGGTGCAGCGCACGCGCCGAGCCGCATGAGCGTCCCACGCCATGTCCGAGATCCCACCGATGCCCGCAAGCCGATCGCGCGTCCGATTACTCACGCCCGGCGGAACCTGCGCCAGCAAAACTGAGAAATCGAGCGCCTCGCCCACCGGTAGCGTCACCGAGTGACGCACGACGAAGTAGCCGCGCTTTCGCACCATCATCATGAACGTCCCGGCCGGAACGCTCGGCAGGCTGAAATGACCCAGACTGTCCGTGTGTGTGGCGACCGCTCCACCGAGAACGGTCACTTCCACGCCCGCGACCGGTTGATCGCTGACGTCGGTCACCGTGCCGAACACACCGCTCCGGCGCCCCCGGACCACGACAGGCGCCAACTCCTGCGCAATCGGCGTCATTTTGACGTCGACATCGGCATTGACCGCATCGATGATGACGGTCACTTCCACGGGGTTGAAGCCGAGACGACGGAAGAGGAACCGCTCTTCACCGAGTGGGAAGGTGTCGAGCTGAAATTTTCCTGTAGGATCCGTCAGTGTGGTACGGCCCGCCGCCAGCGCGAGGACCTGAACGCGATCGATGGGCTGTCCGTTCAGATCACGCACCTCACCGCGCACTGAGCGCGTCCCGCGTTGTGCGGAGAGCGCGGTCGGAATAAGAATGCAGGCGACGACGATGCTGCGGACGATGTGCGGCATGCGAAATACTACCCGTCGCCGCGCGATTTGGATCTGCGTTCGACGAGCTCCTGTAGTGCGCGTGCCACATACACTCGGGTCATCTGTTTTCTCCACGACAGCTCGAAATCGGTATTGTCCATCGGCTTCGAGGGTCGATAAGCCGCCTCCGCAGCGGCGGCGATCGTCTCCGCCCCAAGAGTCATATTGCGAAGGGCGGCGGCGGCTTCCGGAACCTCCTGGGGATAGCTGGCGACGCCGCCGAGCACGATGCGCGCATCGGCCACGACCTTCCCTTTCCACTGTATCCAAGCCGCGACGCCCAGTACCGGGAAGTCGAACGAGCCGCGCCGCCGCAATTTGTGGTAGACGGCGTCCCACCCATTCGGTGCGGGGAGGCGCACGTCCACCAGGATCTCATCGGGCTGTTTGGTGAGATAGTTGATGCCGTCGTTATGGTAGAACCGGCCGGCGGGCACGACGCGCTCACCCTGCGGGCCGACGAGTCGGTACTCCGCCCCAATCGCCACCATTACGGGCGCCACGTCGGAAGAGCTGACCGCCCAGCACCGCGGCGATGATGGCGCGACCCAGCAGATATGGCCGTCCTTCTTCATACAGAAATCGATCGATTTCCGCCACTCGTAGCTCTGGTTGTAGTAATTGCAGCGCGTGTCGAGGCACAGGTTGCCGCCGAGGGTGCCCATGTTGCGGAGGAGCGGTGTGGAGACGAGGCGAGCGGCGGTAGAAACAGCGGCGGTCAGGCGGTCAGGCGGTCGGGCGGTCAGTTCAGTCAACGTCCGACATGCGCCGAGCGTCACATCGTCTGATCTCCGTAATTCCGGAATCCCCATCAAGGCGATGACGGTCTTCGGCTCCTGATGACGGCGCTTCATGTTTGGGTACAGGTCGGTGCCACCGGCGACGAACATGCCGTCCGGCCCCGCATCGGCCTTCATGCG
>Ga0070680_100001727_pt1 | contig 16043 bp, 11 predicted proteins | sample KBSC73BmetaG_FD_64672 | JGI IMG/M metagenome (GOLD analysis project Ga0070680, IMG submission 64672) | Corn rhizosphere microbial communities from Kellogg Biological Station, Michigan, USA - KBS C7-3B metaG | ecosystem: Host-associated > Plants > Roots > Rhizosphere | place: USA: Michigan...
GCGATGCTCAAGATGGACACGTATCGCTCGATCACGGATTACAACATCTTCGCGGGATTGGCGGAGGCGGCGGACGGTGGATCGGCGGACTGGATCGCGTCGCTCGATCCGGCGGTCAACGGCACCGAGTTCGCCATGTCGCGCCGCCGCCAACACGTCGCGCACGAGATCGGCCACACGCTCGGCCTCGCGCACAACTACATCGCCCACGCGTACGGCCGCGCCAGCGTGATGGATTATCCGGGCCCGCTGGTGACGCTTCGCCCGAACGGTAGGCTCGATGTCTCGCACGCCTGGGCGACCGGGACGGGAGCGTACGACACGCTGGCGATTCGATTCGCCTACACGCAATACCCGAATGCCGCTGCCGAGCGTGCGGGACAGGAAGCACTGGCACGTCAGGCGATCGCTGGTGGCGCGCGCTTTCTCACCGATCGCGATGCGTCGGCTGGGGTGATTCCCGAAGTGACGCGCTGGCTGAATGGCGACGACGCGGTGAAGGAGCTTGCCCGCCAGCGCGCCGTGCGGGACGTATTGATCTCGAAGTTCAACGAATCGGTGATCCGTCCCGGAGACCCGATGTGGATGCTCAACGAGCGGTTCGTGCCGGTCTATCTGCATCATCGCTACGCGATCGAAGCGGCGACGAAGGCCATCGGAGGCATGGAGTATACGTTCGCGCTGCGTGGTGACGGGCAGACGCCGGCGACGGTGCTCGCGCCGGCGAAGCAGCGCGAAGCCCTGCGTCAGCTCATCGCGACGATCCAGCCGAAGGAGCTCGCCGTCCCCGAGCGCATCGTGAAGATGATTCCGCCGTCACCGTATGGGTTTGGCGGCGGCTGGGGCTTCGCGACGACGCCGGCGGGAATCGTGTACGATCCGCTGGCTGTCGCGCGTTCGCTCGCGAGCAACGTCGCGGACGGAATTCTGCAGCCGGATCGGATCGAGCGCGTGATCTCGTTCCACGCACGCGACGCGGCGTCGCCGTCTGCCGAGGAAGTCATCGGACAACTGATTGCCGGTGTGTACACGAATGCACAGGCGACTACCGCGTACGAGCGCGGCGTGCGCCGGCAGGCGCGCCGCGCCGTCGTCGACGCATTGTTCGCGCTGGCGACCGATGAACACGCAACCGCCGATGCACGCGCGGTCGCTGACGGTCAACTGAACCAGTTGGCGACGAGTCTCTCCGCGGCGAGGACTGACGATGTGGACGATCGATCGGCGAACGCGGAAGTTGTTCGCGACGTGCGGAACTGGCTGGATCGTCGAGTTGCGCCGCCGCGTCAGACGAGTGTGATTCCGCTTCCGCCAGGCACTCCGATCGGGTGACTCGGACGGCTTCTGACTACGGTAAAGTCAGCGTTGAGCGTTGCGTGTCGAGAGTCAGCCCTGAGTTGCGAAGTGAAAGGTGCGGTGTATCTGAACTAACGTCTCGACGCCGAGAACGAGCACCAGTTTGTCAGTATCGAGTTTGGTGAGATGCGAGGTGTGGATTGTCGTCGCCGCATTCGCCCCTGCGACTGACACTTCGGATCTGCCACGCTCGTATCTGAAGAGCTGGTGCTCGTCATCGGTGTCGAGATGCTCGCTGGGCTCGGCGCCGCCGTCCGAGCGCAACTCAGAGCTGAGTCTCGACACCCAAAGCCCAACGCTGACTGTGCGCCGAATTGATCCTTCAGGTCGGCCGGGCGAAACCTCCGTGCTTGCGGATCCGTAGCCTAGACATCTAGGATACGGATCATGCCTGCTACCGATCGCCTCCACGGCACCCTCGACGCCCTCGTCCTCAAATCCCTCACCCTGGGCCCGCGCCACGGGTTCGGCATCCTCCGCTGGATCGCCGAACGCACGGACGAGGTCGTGAAGGTCGAGGAAGGATCGTTGTACCCCGCGCTCTACCGCATGGAGCGCGACGGCTGGATCGAGGCCGAGTGGGGCACGAGCGAGCTCGGCCGCAAAGCGAAGTTCTACAACATCACCGCGGCCGGCCGCCGCCAGCTCAGGAGCGAGAGCGCCGAGCTGGCGCGCTTCATGGCGGCGGTGCTGCCGGTCCTGTCGCCGGCATGAGCATTCGCTCATGCCCGGCATGAATCGCCGGCTGCGCCAGCTCGCGTCGCTGCTGCGGCGGCCGACCGTTTCCGAAGAGGTCGACGCCGAGTTTGCGTTCCACGTCGAGATGACGACGGCCCTGCTGATGGAGAAAGGTATGCATCGGGACGACGCCCGCCGCGAAGCGATCAAGCGCTTCGGCGATCTCCGCAACGTCACCGCGCAGTGCGAGCAGTTCGGACGCCAGCGCGACCGACGCCGTACGCGCGCCGAATATTTCGGCGAGCTGCGGCAAGACGTGCTCTTCGGCGCGCGGCAGCTTGCGCGGGCGCGTTCATTCGCGATCGTCGCCGTGTGCACGCTCGCGCTGGGCATTGGCGCGACGGCGGCGGTGTTCAGCGCGCTGTATGCCGTCGTGTTGCATCCGCTGCCATTCGCGGACGCGAGCCGCGTCGTGAAGATTCAGCCGATCCGCCGTGGTGAGATCGCCCACATCGCATCGGGCGCGGAATACGCGGCTATCCGTGCGCAGCACGAGGCGTTCGCGAGTGTCGCGGCCATCGTGGCAGGCGGCGGCGCGACGCTCACGGGCTACGAAACGCCCGAGGTGATCGACGGTGCCGCGGTCACCGCGAGCTACTTTCGCGTGCTCGGCATCACGCCAACGCTCGGGCGCGGCTTTCTGGATTCCGACGACGTTCCCGGAGCGCCGCACGTCGCCATTCTCAGCCACAGGTTCTGGGCGCAGCGATTCGCGTCGGACACCACGCTCATCGGGCGTACGCTCCAACTGAGCGGTGAGCCGACGACGGTGATCGGCGTCCTACCCGCCGATTTCGACGCGGCCGACGAGGAAGACAAGATCTGGCAGCCGCTGCGCTTGACCACCGAGCAGCTCACTGGCTCTGGCGGCTACTGGCTCCAGCTCATTGGACGACTGGCGCCCGGTGTGACGCTCGAGCAGGCGAGCGCCGCGGCGCAGACTGCGGTGCAGGTGCTCGCGAAGCGGAACCCGCAGCGTTCGCAGAACGTCGGCGCGGTCGTGCGTCGCTATCTCGACGTCGAGGTCGGCGATCTGCGTGCGCGGCTCCTGGTACTGCTTGGCGCAGTGGGATTGGTGTTGCTCATCGCGTGCGTGAATGTCGCCAACCTGCTGCTCGCCCGCGCGACCGGACGCGCCCGCGAGCTGGCGATTCGCGCGGCGCTCGGCGCGGGTCGTGGACGTCTGATTCGACAATTGCTCGCCGAGAGTGTGTTGCTCGCGACCAGCGGGGCCGTGGTGGGCGTCGGGCTCGCGTGGGTGCTGGTGAAGGCGGTCATCGCCGTCGCGCCGGCCGGGCTGCCACGCCTCGATCAGGCGCGCATCAATCCGATCGTGCTCGCGTTCACACTCGTCATCGTCGTCGTGACCAGTCTGTTGATCGGGTTGGTGCCGTCGCTCCGCATGGCGCGGGCAGATCTCCAGTCGGCATTGCGCGAGGGCGCGCGCGGCGCGGGGGGAACCGTGCATCGCGAGCGGCTGCGTGCCTCGCTCGTGGCGGCGGAAGTCGCGCTGGCGATGACGTTGCTCACGGGCTCCGGATTGTTGATCCGCACGGCGTGGCAGCTTCAGCACGTCGATCCCGGATTCAAACCGTCGCACGTGCTCGCGGCGCGCGTGTTGTTGCCGCCGACCGGCTATGCCGACAGCGCGCACATTGCGCAGACGTATGAGAACATTCGCGAGGCGGTCGCGCGGATCCCGGGCGTGCAGCGCGCGTCGCTCACGTCGGTCGTGCCACTTTCGGGAAGTATGATGACGACGTCGGTCGCGCCCGAAGGACGTGAGCTGACGGCTGACGAGCGCATCGACATCGACGTTCGCGTGAGCTCGCCGGACTACTTCGCGTCAATGGGAATGAATCTGCTCGACGGTCGCGATCTTCAGCGCACGGATGGCGCGGACGCGATGCAGGTGGCGGTGATCAGTGCGTCGCTCGCGCGCAAGCTGTGGCCCGGCGAGCGCGCGGTCGGGAAGCGCATCGACGTGCTCGGACGTGTGCATGGAGAACCGAACTGGGTGACCGTCGTTGGCGTCGTGTCCGACGTGCATGACCTGGCGCTGAACGCGCCGGCGAGGCCGACCGTGTACGTCCCGTTCACCCAGATGCAGACCGGCTTCTGGGAGAACGCGCTCCGCCGATCGCTCGTGCTGGTGGTGCAGACCCGGCCCGAACCCGAGACGCTGCTGCGCGCGGTGCGGCAGGCCGTGATGAGCGTCGATCCATCGCTGCCGCTCGCCGACGATCACACAATGACGGGACTCCTCGCGGATTCCGTCGCGAAGGCGCGCTTCAACACGCTGCTGCTCGCGGCGCTCGGTGCGATTGCGCTCATGCTGGCGAGTGTCGGCGTGTACGGTGTGGTCTCGTACTTCGTGAGCCAGCGGACGCGCGAGATCGGCGTGCGAATCGCGCTCGGCGCGAAGGCGGCGAACATCTGGCGACTCGTGTTCGGGCGCAGCCTCACGCCGATCGGCTGGGGCGTCGCGCTTGGCGTGACGTTGTCGCTCGGCGCGACGCGTCTGCTGCGCGATCAGTTGTACGGCGTGTCGTCCGACGATCCCGTGACGCTGTTGGCGGTCAGTGGAACGTTGCTCGGCGTCGCCCTCGTCGCGACGCTGCTTCCCGCGCGCAGAGCGATGCGGGTGCCGCCGGTGGTGGCGCTCACGTCGGAGTGAGCGCCACCACGGCGACGACTACCATGCCGCGACGTCGTCCATCCACGTGTTCGGCAGCGCGACGTAGCGCTTGAGGCGCGACGCCGCATTCGAGACGTTGCACGAATTGTAGACGTAGGTCTTCTGACCGTTCGCCTGCGAGTCGTCGATGCTGCTCGTCTGCGGCGTACCGCCGATGAGGAAGTTCAGACCGCTCAGCGTGGCGCCGGCCGTGGTGTTGTTGCCGTTCGAGGTCAACTGGCCGCCGATGAGGACGATGCCGTCCCACATGTTGCTGCCGCTGATCGTGAAGTTGCTGTCGGCGATGATCATACCGCGGCCGTGGTTCGGCAGCGTGTAGTTGTTGGTGTGGATGCGGATGACCGGCCAGAAGTTCGGGTCGCCGTCGAATGCCGAGCCCGAGGGGAACGCGTCACCGGGGATCTCGTAGTCCGGGACGATCGCGTTCGCCATGATCGCGGCCCAGTCGATGTTGACCTTGGCCTTGAGCTGCGTGAAGGTGTTGGAGGTGTCGACCGGGGGGTTGCCGTCCGGGTTGAAGCTGCCGCCCTGGATGTGCAAGTCGCCCTTGTCGACCATCACGCCGGCGACGTCGGGTTGCTGGCCGCACTGATCGATGCCGCTGATCACGCCGGTGCCGTTCTTGTTGAGGCCGGACAGGCTGACCCACGCCGCCTGCACGTTGATGGTTTGTGTATTCCAGACTGCATATTCTCCCACGGTGCGCTCCGCCGCCGTGGCGCCGGTGGCGCCGCTGAGCTTGACGGATGTGTCGACGCCGCGCGAGCGAATGAAGTAGATCGCGTTCTGCGTGCCGATGACCGGGCGAACCTTCACCGCGACGACGTCGGCGTACCCGCCAGGCAGGCGAACGCGCGTCCACTCGGAGTCGGCGGTGATCGGATCGGCGCAGTGGTCGCACCAGTTCGTCGTGCTTCGCAGGAGAAGGAACTGCTCGAGTCCCGTTTCCGCGAGCTGATAGGCGCGATGCTGGCTCTTCTCCGCGGCATTGGCGGTGAACTCGCTCGCCGTGGAGGCGAAGCCCGCGGCGAGGCCCGCGGCGACCACGGTGATCACGAGAATCGCGAGCGGGAGGGCGAACCCGTCACGATTCGAGAAGTTGAAAGATCTGAAAGTCATATGAGGCTCCGGAAGCTCAGAACGTCCGAACGTTCTTGAAGAACACGGAAGTGACGATCGTCGACTTCGACACCGAATCACGGGTGGTCCCATTGGGGCTCAGCCCCGGCAGGACGACGTCCAGCCCGCGAATGTCGCTGAGCAGCGCGGGCACCGCGGTGGTCGAACCTTCGCTGCCCGATGTATAGAACTTGAAGCGCGCGGACGTATCGAACGGCGCCATGAGCTCCTCGGCACCGTTCGGCGCCCCTTGCACGTTGCGCCACAGCGCGAGGCGATTCGGGTACACGATCGATGCGCGGAACGAATAGGTGATCTTCTGCCAGAAGAACACCGGCGCCGAGACCATCGCACCGGACGGGCCCTGCGCCCGGACGTCGAGCAGTTGGCCGGTGCGGCCGTTGGCCGAAACCGTGCGAATCTGCGCCTGGCCGCCGCCGTTGCCCGTGCAGAGCGCCGGGTTGGTCGTCGTCACGGGAATGTCGCTGGTGGTCGGATTTGCGGGCTCCGTGTAGTCGTACGTGCCCGCGGCGTTTCGAACGGCGAAGCCCGTGTAGACCGACATGCCCAGCGTCGCCGAATCCACGGGCAGCATGCTCACGGTGGTGACGTTTCCGGACGTTCCGCAGACGAGCCCGAACCGATACGGCACCTTGATGCGAATGAGCTTGCCGTCCGCGGTCGCGGAGTCGACGCCGCTGTTGTCCTGCACCATGCGCAGATCCGCGATCAGAATGTTGGTCGCGGTACGAGCGACGGTGCGGGAGAACCGCTTGTTGGTCTCGTGAGTGAAGAACCGGTTCTGCGCCAGCAGCAGCTTGGTGAACGCGCCGGCCACGACGCCGAGCACGACGATGGAGATGAGCAGCTCGGCGAGCGTGAATCCTCGACGGTGTCGCGTCATGAGACGCACCCCACGCAGAGCACCGTTCCGCTCGACGACTGCGTGCGGTCGAACACCACGGAATCCTTCTTCGACGCATCGATCGTCGGAACGATGATGACTTTCACGGTATAGCGCTGCGAGGTGACCTTCGTGAGGGTCAGCTTCCGCGTGTAGCTGAAGCCGCCCTGGTTGATCACCGTATCCGCGGTGCGCCAGGTCGCGAGGCTCGCGAACGGCACGGCGCCGAACTTGTTGGCCTCGAGTTGGAGGACGGCGTTGCGCTTGGCGAGCACGTCGTTCTGGCGTCCGCGCGTGGCCACGGCCGTTCCGATCTTCGCGACCGAGACGAGGACGACGGACATCAAGGTGAGTGCGACCATCACCTCGATGAGTGAGAACCCCCGGCGCGCGCTCATGGAGCTAAGCACCGAGTGTCGCCGGTCGAACAGACCTTGACCAGCCCGGCGCGCGATACCCACACGCGCTTGGAGGTCTTCGGCGTGGTCAACTTCACGGAGAAGCTGTCCGCGGCGAGCCCGTTCGGGTACACCGCGATCGGATTCTCGGTCAGTGTCACCGATCCGGAGGGCAGCGAATACGCGTCACTTCCAAGGGAGAGCGAGCGGAACCTGGTTGACCCGGCTTGATCCGTGACGCTGAGCTGCATCCTGCTGGCGTCCCACGAGATGCGAATGGGACGACGATTGCGTGTAGCAACCGCGAACGCGTTTTCGACGGTGTTCTGCACCGCTGATGCGGCTCGCAACACGCGCTGCTGGACGATGACGTCGTGGAGCTTCCCGAGTGACACCGACGCAATGATGCCGAGCATGCTGATCACCAGCATCGCTTCAATCATCGAGAAGCCGCGGCGAGGTCCGAGGCGGCCTGCGACGTTCGACATAGTATGGAACGGGTTCATGATCGACGGATGGGAATGGCGGCGAGCGGCGCCATCGCCCTCGGTCTCAGTGAGTATCGGACCGATCGGAGAGGGGCTGAACTGGCTTTGGCCCGAAGTGTTGCAGGAGACTGAAGTTTTTTCGTCCTCTGGCTGAGACTCTGCCCTTTTGGTGACAGGGCACGCTTGCCAAGGGCGCTATCTCTAACTGGAGTACGGTGAGCACGATCACACGACAGGCTGGAGGGGCGTGATGCGGGTTCGGCGGGTGGGGATCGTGGGAGCAGGTACGATGGGCGCGGGCATCGCGGCGCTGGCGGCTTCGGCGGGCGTCCCGGTGGTGCTGCTGGACATTCCGGGCACCGTCAGCGATCGCGACACGCCCGCGAAGGGCGGCGTCGAGCGGATGAAGAAGTCGAAGCCCGCGGCGTTCATGGACGTCGATCGCGCGGCGGCGATCGAGATCGGCAACACGGAGGACGATCTCGAGAAGCTTCGCACATGCGATCTCGTGATCGAAGCGATCATCGAGCAGGTGGAACCGAAGCGCGCGCTCTACGAGAAGCTCGAGGCGCTGCTGCCGGACCACACGATCATCGCCTCGAACACGTCGGGCATCCCGATGGCGATGCTCACGAAGGGCCGCGGCGAATCGTTCCGATCGCGGTTCCTCGGCATGCACTTCTTCAATCCGCCGCGATATCTGCATCTGCTCGAGATCATTCCCACCGCGGAGACGTCGGCGGAGACCATCGACGCGGCGCGCCGGTTCAGCGATCGCGTGCTCGGCAAGGGCATCGTCGTCGCGAAGGACGTTCCCGGATTCGTCGCGAACCGGCTCGGCGTGTTCGGCATGGTGCTCGCCATCCGCATGATGGAGAAGCACAAGCTGACGATCGACGAAGCCGATCTCCTCACGGGTGTGATCGCCGCGCGGTCGAAGTCGGCGACGTATCGAACGGCCGACCTGTCCGGCATCGACGTCATCGCGCACGTCACGAGCGGGTTGAGCCAGACGACCGGCGAGGATTTTACGCTCTCGCAATGGGTGCAGGATCTCGTCAAGGCCGGCCACGTGGGCGAGAAGAGCGGGGCGGGCTTCTACAAGCGCGTCGGCAAGGAGATTCAGACGCTCGATTGGACAACCGGCGAATACAAACCGCAGTCGAAGCCCGAGACGCCCGAGATCAAGCGACTCGGCAAGCTGCCGCTCGACGCGCGGTTCGCCGCGATCCGTGACTGGAACGATCGCGAAGGAGCGTTCGTCCGCGAGCTGCTATTACGATTCTCTCATTACGTCCTCGCGACGACGCCGGCGATCGCGTACGACATCCCCGCCGTCGATCACGCGATGGAGTGGGGCTATGCGTGGGAGCTCGGACCGTTCAAGCAGATGGATCTGCTCGGCCTGGACTTCCTGCGGCGCGGCTTCGCCGAGCTCGGCCTCGACGAGCCGGCGCTGCTCCGCGAGGCGAACGGCCGGTTCTATTCGGCGGACGGCACCCGCGTCCTGGCCCTGAGCGGCGGTTACGAGCCGATTCCGCGCGACGACGGCGAGATCCATCTGGCGGACGCGCATCAGCCCGTGAACATCGAGTTGATGATTCTCGAAGACTCGCCTGACGCGTCGCTGATCGATGTCGGCCGCGGGGTCGCCGTCCTCGAGTTTCACAGCAAGATGAACACGCTCGGCGAAGGCGTCGTGACGATGATCCATCGCGCGCTGGATCGAGTGGAGCGCGACGGCCTCGCCGGACTCGTGCTCGGCAATGAGGATCCTCGGACGTTCAGCGCGGGTGCTGATCTCGGAATGGTTCTTCGATTGGTCGAAGGCGGCGACTGGAAGCAGATCGAGCGCGCGGTACAGGGGTTCCAGGACACGTCGCTCAGAATTCGTGAATCCGCGTTTCCCGTCGTGTCGGCCCCGTTCGGTCTCACGCTCGGCGGCGGTTGTGAGTTCTCGCTGTGGGCCGATCGTGTGCAGGCGCACGCCGAGCTCTACATGGGGCTGGTCGAGGTCGGCGTTGGGATCATTCCCGCGGGCGGCGGCACGACCGAACTGCTCTTCCGTTTCGCGAGCGAGCTCGTCCCGTATGTCGAAGCTGACCCGTTCGAGGCCGTGCGCCGCGCGTTCCAGCTCATCGCGATGGCGACCACGAGCACGAGCGCGCTCGAAGCTCGCAAGCTCGGGTTCCTGCGCGCGCAGGATCACATCACGATGAATCGCGATCGCCTGCTTGCGGACGCGGCCGCTCGTGTGGTCGACCTGGCGCCCGACTACGTACCGCCGTTGCCGCGCACGATCACCGCGATGGGGAAGGACGCACTCGGTAACTTACAGTATGCGGTCTGGGCGATGCGTGAGGCCGGGCAGATCACGGCGCACGAGGTGAAGATCGCCCATGAGCTGGCTTATGTGCTGACGGGCGGAGATGGCCCGCCGCGCAAGGTGACGGAGCGCGACATCATGGCGCTCGAGCGCGAGGCGTTTCTCACACTGCTCGGCACGAAGGAAACGCAGGAGCGAATGCAGTACACGCTCAAGACGGGAAAGCCGCTACGGAATTAGTCGTCCCACCCGAGCGAAGCGAGTGTGGGATCTGCTGTTCAAGGCACGATGACGAACCAGCAGATCCCGCGGCGCTTCGCGCCATGGGATGACAACTGAGGATACACATATGAGAGAAGTCGTAATCGTCTCCGCCGTGCGGAGTCCGGTGGGGAAAGGCAAGAAGGATGGTGCGATCGCCAGCGTGCACGCCGTAGATCTCTCGGCGCATCTGATGAAAGCCGCGATCGACAAAGCGGGTGTCGAAGCCGGCACGATCGACGACGTCTTCTGGGGCTGCGCCATGCCCGAAGCGACGCAGGGACTCAACATCGCGCGACTCGCCTGGCTGCGCGCGAAACTTCCCGTCGAGGTGCCCGGCGCCACGATCAACCGCTTCTGCTCATCCGGGCTGCAGACCATCGCACTCGGCGCGCAGGAGATCATGAGCGACATGGCGGACGTCGTGCTCGCGGGCGGCGTCGAGATGATGAGCCAAGTCCCCATGTCGGGCTATCACACCCGGCTCGACCCGGAGCTGACGGAGTCCTACATCGGTATGGGCTTCACCGCGGAGCGCGTCGCCGAGCGCTGGAAGGTCACGCGCGAGGATCAGGATCGGTGGGCGCTCGGCAGCCAGCAGAAGGCCACACGCGCGTGGAACGACGGTGTCTTCGGCGAGCAGATCGTATCTGTGCCGGTCGAGCAGGTCTGCTGGAACGGGGCCGAGAAGCAGGAGACCACGGTCAACGTCGATCGCGACGAGCTGCTGCGTCCGGATACATCGATGGAAGGGCTCGCGAAGCTCAAGCCTGCGTTCAAGGTCAACGGCACGGTCACCGCGGGGAACTCGAGCCCGTATTCGGACGGAGCTGCGGCCGTGATGCTCATGACGGCCGAGCGCGCGAAGGAGCTGGGGCTCAAGCCGCTTGCGCGATTCATCACCTATGCGACGGCGGGCATCGAGCCGGACATCATGGGAATGGGTCCAGTTCGCGCCGTCCCCAAAGCGTTGAAGCGTGCGGGTCTGTCGTTGAAGGACGTCAAGATGATCGAGTTCAACGAGGCCTTCGCGGCGCAGGTGGTTGCCGTGATCAAGGAGCTCGGCATGGATGAGAACATCGTGAACGTGCACGGCGGCGCGATTGCGCTCGGGCATCCACTCGGCGCAACCGGCTCGAAGCTCACGACGCAGCTCGTGCATGGCCTCGGCAAGCAGGGCGGCGGGATCGGTATGGTGACGATGTGTATCGGCGGTGGGATGGGCGCGGCCGGATTGTTCGAGGTGTATCCCGCCTGACAGCATCGGCGGCATGACACCTGTTCGCGTCTGTCGGGTATCTTGGAACATGCGCCACTCCATTCTCTCGGCCGCCGCGCTCGCACTCGCCGCGGGCTCGCTCTCGGCACAGATGCCGGGCATGGACATGCACGGGATGCATCACGCCGCCGCCAAGCCGGTGACCGCGAAGGCGCGTCGTCAGATCGATACGGTCGCCAAGGCGGTCACGTCGCTCGGAACCACGGCCGCCGCGGCGTCCGCTGGGTTCACGCCGCGGTTCGGGTGGATCCCGACGATGGGCACGCACTGGGTCTCGGTTCAGAAAATGATGAACGGGCGGCAGACGGACCGTTCGGCGCCGAGCCAGCTCATGTTCTCGAAGATCAACGGGCGGGATTCGCTCGTGGGTGCGGCGTACGCGTACATGACGGCGGACAACGACACGGTGCGGCCGTCGCTGTTCGACGGCAACCCGCCATGGCACGATCATCCGGATCTGGCGCCGCCGGGCACCGATCTCGTGATGCTTCACGTGTGGTTCGTGCCGTCGCCCGACGGACCCTTTGCGGGAACGAATCCAAATCTGCCGTTCTGGGCCGTCGGTCTCGCCGCGCCGGACTTCACGCGGATCCGGCGCGATCCGGCGTTCAAGTCGCTCGTGATGCGGGCGAGCGTCGCGCTGGGTGAAGTCGCCGATTCGACATCGATCCTCCCGACGCTCAAGGAACGCGACGATGTCGGGCCCGCGATCGCGGCCCGTCGCGACTCCGTTCGCGCGCTCATCCCCGAGTTTCTCGCTGCGCAGAACGCGCATGATTCCGCGCGATGGGATCGCGCCGCAAAGAAGGCCGCGGCGCAATGGGACGCCATGCAGGCGACGTATCTCGCGAGCGCGCGCACCCCGGCCGGCCGCGAGCGCATCGAGAAGTTCATCGCCACGATCCTCGGCCATCACGGAGAATAGGCCGCGATCAGCGGCTTGACCGCGGCCGAACCGCGCCGTACTCTCGCGGCGTGAGCACATCAGGCGACCGCGTACGCGACGTCGAACAACACACGGCCGGGCTTCGAAAGGAGCTCGGTCTCCCGACGCTCGTGCTCACGCAGATCATGTTCATCGTCGGGTCTGGATGGGTCGGCACCGCCGCGAAGCTCGGAACCGGCCACGTCGTCTTCTGGCTCGCCGCGATGGCGCTGTTCTATCTGCCACAGGCGGCGGTGGTGATCTTTCTCAATCGCCTCATGCCGCTCGAGGGCGGACTGTACCAGTGGGCGACGGTCGGGTTCGGCGAGCTTGGCGGGTTTGTCACGGCGTGGAATCTCTGGGCGTTCGCCATTCTGATCCTCGCGACGTTCGGCGTCATGATGGCGACGAATCTCTCGTATCTCGTCGGCGCGGGCGCGGTGTGGCTCACAGGCGCCGCGTGGTACACGCCGGTGGTGAGCGCGATCATGATCGTCGCGATCACGCTGCTCGCGATGTTCGGGATGCGCGTGGGGAAGTGGATGCAGAGCATCGGCGGCGCCGCGCAGATCCTCACGTACGCGGCGCTGCTGGGCGTGCCGTTCCTCGCGCTGGCGCGTGGACAGATCAAGGAGTTCCATCCGTTCGCCGTGTCGCTGCCGCCGCTCAACGCGCTCAATCTCAACTTTCTGGGGAAGATGGCGCTCGGCGCCCTGAGCGGGTTCGAGTACGTGGCGCTGCTCGCGGGCGAGTGTAAGAACCCTGCGCGCACGATCGGGCGGTCGGTCGTCATCGCGTCGCCGATCATCGCGCTCATGTTCATCCTCGGCACGAGTACCGTGGTTGCGCTCGTGCCGAAAGATCAGATCGATCTCGTGAGTCCGATTCCACAGACGCTGACGATCGCGTTCCACGGCATGGGTGTGGCATCGATGATCGCGCCGCTGCTGATCGGGCTGCTGTTGCTTCGCCAGATTGGCAACGTCTCGCTGATGTTCGCGGGCACGACACGGCTGCCGATGGTTGCCGGGTGGGACGGCCTCCTGCCCAAGTGGTTCACCGCGCTCCATCCACGCTATCTGACACCGACGAACTCGATTCTCTTCGTCGGCGCCCTCACGCTCGCATTCACGCTCGCGGGACAGGTGGGCGTCGGCCTGCAGGAAGCCTATCAGGTGCTCGAGAACGCCGGCGGGATCTTCTATGCGTTCGCGTACATCGCGATGTTCTCGATTCCGTTGTTCGCGGCGGGTCGCCTGGCCGAGCGGCCGCCGCTCTGGCTGCGGGGCGCGTCGGTCGCCGGGCTCGGGATCTCGGTGCTCTACTCCGTGCTGTCGATCTTCCCGATCATCGACGTGGCGGACTGGAAGTTGTTTTCGGCGAAGATCGTGACGGTGCTCGTCGCGACGAATGTCGCGGGCCTCCTGATCTTCGCGCTCGGGCGGCGTCGCGCGACGAGGGCAGCGGTCGTCGGAGCGGATTGAGCTCCGGTCGCCGCTCGCGGTGCATCCCGCCGGTGGCTAAGCTTTCCCTGAGTCGATGATCCTTCGCCATTGGGAGAGTCACATGCCGCATATCCGCCGCCGCGTCGCCGGTGCGCTGTTCGCCGCCGCCGGGCTCCTCGCCACCGCGCAGTCTGCGCCCGCTCAGGCGCGCGGCAACCAGCGCGACACCGTTCTCGTCGCTCGGCGCGACTCGCTCGAGCGCGAGCTCGAGTCCATCGCCATCATCGATCGCAAGCTGATGGTGCCGATGCGCGACGGCACGCGCATTCAGTTCGACGTCTATCGTCCGAAGAACGCGAGCGGCAAAGTGCCGGCGATCTTCGTCCGCACGCCGTACAACATGAACTACTGGGACGTTGCTCTCGGTGCGCCCGCGGACATGACCCAGCAGCTCGATGCGGTGAAGCGCGGCTATGCGTGGGTCGGCGCAAACGAGCGCGGCCACTTCTTCTCCGAGGGGAACTACGACATTCTCGGACCGCCGCTCACCGACGGCGTCGACGAGATCAACTGGATCTCCACCCGTCCGTGGTCGAATGGGAAAGTTGGACTTATAGGATGCTCATCGACCGCCGAGTGGCAGATGGGCGTCGCGGCGCAGGGGCCGAGCGGGCTGGCGACGATCATTCCGCAGGGCTTCGGTGCGGGCGTGGGGCACGTCGGGCCGTACTACGAGCAGGGCAACTGGTATCGCGGCGGCGCGGTGCAGATGCTGTTCATCGACTGGCTCATGGGCGAGCAGAACCAGGTGCGTCCGATGATGCCGAAGAATGCGACGCAGCAGGATCTCATCACCGCGGCAAAGTCGTTCGACCTCGCGCAGCACGCGCCGCCGGTCGATTGGGCGAAGAACTTCTGGTATCTCCCCGAGAAGGATCTCATCGAGCACGTCGGCGGACCGCACGGCATCTTCGCCGACTCGATGCCCGTCGCGACTGGCGGACGCATGATCCAGCGCACGCCGAACGATCAGGCATGGTATCGCGGCGGCCTGTTCCACGACGACATGAAGATCAACGTGCCCGGGCTGTGGTTCATGTCGTGGTACGACGTGTCGGTCGGGCCGAACCTCGCGACGTACAATCACGTGCGGAAGACGGCCGATCCGGCGATCGCGAACGAGCAGTACGCCGTCATCGCGCCGACGCTGCATTGCTCGTACACGCGCGCGACCGAGAACACGATCGTCGGCGAGCGCAGCATGGGTGACGCGCGCCTCGACTACGCGGCGCTCACCTACGGCTGGTTCGATCATTTCCTCAAGGGCGAGAACAACCACCTGCTCGATACGCTCCCGAAGGTTCGCTACTACCTGATGGGCGCGAATCAGTGGAAGACGAGCGACACCTGGCCGCCGCGCGGCGCCGAGCCGATGACGTTCTATCTGTCGAGCGGCGGGCATGCGAATACGCGCAATGGCGACGGGGTGCTCACGACGAAGGTGCCGGCGAAGGACACGCCCGACGACTTCACGTACGATCCGATGCATCCAGTGATGTCGCATGGCGGCAACGTGTGCTGTCAGGCCAACGCGCTCACGGGCGGTGCGCTCGATCAGACCAAGATGGAGCAGCAGCCGGACATCCTCGTCTACACGAGCGAGCCGTTCAAGGAAGGCACTGAAGTCAGCGGGCCGATGACGTTCACCACGTATCTCTCCTCCGACCGAAAGGACACGGACGTCACGGTGAAGTTGATCGACGTCTATCCCGACGGCCGCGCATACAATCTCGATGAGACGATTCAGCGCGTGCGCTATCGCAACGGCTACGACAAGCCGATCGAGCTGATGCAGCCGGGCAAGGTGTACAAGGTCGCGCTCCAGCCGATGACGACGAGCAACTACTTCCCCGCCGGCCACCGCATCCGCATCGAGGTCTCGAGCTCGAACTTCCCGCGCTTCGACCGCAACCTGAACACCGGCGGCGACAACTGGAGCGAGACCGAGAGCCTCGTCGCGCACAACGTCGTCCACCACAGCAAGCAGTACCCGTCGTCGCTCAAGCTCACCGTGGTGAAGCGGCCCGTGACGCAATAGGAGCTGTC
>Ga0070680_100001729_pt1 | contig 16036 bp, 7 predicted proteins | sample KBSC73BmetaG_FD_64672 | JGI IMG/M metagenome (GOLD analysis project Ga0070680, IMG submission 64672) | Corn rhizosphere microbial communities from Kellogg Biological Station, Michigan, USA - KBS C7-3B metaG | ecosystem: Host-associated > Plants > Roots > Rhizosphere | place: USA: Michigan...
GCGATGAATCAGATGTCCGGCATCCTTGCCGACGCGACCGATGCCGTGAGCGCCGCGCTGGATACGCGCACGCGCGGCACGCCGGTGGTGGTTTACAATTCGCTCAATGAGCCGCGCGAGGACGTCGTCGAGGCGCACGTCGCGTTCCCCGGCGGAACGCCGCGCGCGGTGCACGTCGTCGGTCCCGACGGCGCGGCGGTCCCGGCGCAGATCGAAACGGACGCCCACGGCGCGCCCACGGTCGTCTTCCTCGCCAAGGCGCCGTCGGCCGGTTACGCGGTGTACGACGTGCGCTCGGGCATCGCGCCGCTGACCTCCGCGTTGCACGTCACGAGTCACTCATTGGAGAACGCTCGCTATCGTGTGACGATCGACGCGAACGGCGACATCTCGAGCATCTTTGACAAACAAGCGAGTCGCGAGCTGCTCGCCGCGCCGGCGCGTCTCGCGATCAAGGACGACACGCCGGCGCAGTGGCCGGCCTGGAACATGGACTGGTCGCAGGAGATCGAAGCGCCCCGCGCCTACGTCGGCGGCACGCCGAGCATCAGCGTCACCGAGAACGGGCCGGCGCGCGTCGCCGTGACGATCTCGCGCCAGCTCGACAGCTCGACGTTCGTGCAGACGGTGCGGCTGTCCGCCGGCTCGGCCGGCGATCGCGTGGAAGTGCGCAACGTCATCGACTGGCACGAGCCGGCGGCCAATCTCAAGGCGGTCTTCCCGCTCGCCGTCTCGAATGACAGCGCCACCTACAACTGGGACGTCGGCACGATCGAGCGCGGCAACGCGTACGATCGCAAGTTCGAGGTGCCGTCGCACCAGTTCATCGATCTCACCGACAAGAGCGGCGCGTACGGCGTCACGATTCTCACCGAGAAGAAGAACGGCTCCGACAAGCGCGACGATCACACGATCGGTCTCACGCTGCTCCGCACGCCAGGCATCAGCCGCGGCTGGGAGGAGTACGGCGATCAGTCGTCGCAGGACTGGGGGCATCACGAGTTCGTGTACGGCATCGCCGGCCACGCGGGCGACTATCGCGCGGCGGGCACCGACTGGCAGGCCTGGCGGCTCGACGATCCCGAGATGGCTTTCGTCGCCACGAAGCATCCCGGCGAGCTTGGCAAATCCTTCTCGCTCGTGCGCGTATCGAACCCGCGCGTGCGGGTGCTCGCGGTGAAGCGCGCCGAGTCGAGCGACGAGTACGTCGTGCGCGTGGTGGAGCTGGACGGCAAGCCGCAGCAGAACGTGCGGATCACCTTCGCGTCGCCGATCACGTCGGCGCGCGAGGTGAACGGACAGGAGCAGCCCGTCGCCGACCGTGTGACGATCTCCGACGGCTCGCTCGTGACGTCGCTCTCGCCATTCCAGCTCCGGAGCTGGGCCGTGCACTTCGGCCGCACGCCGGCGCGCCGGACGGCGCCGCGCTCGGCGCCGGTCGCGCTGACGTACGATCTCGCGACGGCGAGCAACGACGGCACGCATTCCGTGGGCGGCTTCACGTCGTCGGGCGAAGCGCTGCCGGCCGAGATGCTGCCCGCCGCGCTGCCGTACGATGGCATCACGTTCCATCTCGCGCCGGCGCATACGGGCACACCGAATGCCGTCGTCGCGCGCGGCCAGACGATCGAGCTGCCCGCCGGCACGTTCACGCGCGCGTACGTGCTCGCCGCGTCGGCGAACGGCGATCGGCCGGTGACGTTCCGCGCTGGCACTCGCGTCGTGACGGATACGATAGAGGATTGGGGCGGCTACGTCGGCCAGTGGGACAATCGTCTGTGGAAGACCGTGCAGCCGTCGCGCGACGACACGCTCGCGTACGAGCGGCAGCGGGCGCGCCAGGATTCGCTGATGCGCGTTCGCATCGATTCGGTGGCACACGCCGGCGGCGACACGATGCCGCTCGCCGCACAGGCGCGCCGCTTCGCCGGCCGCGGCCGCGGCCCGCGCTCGCACGAGGAGTTCAACGGGCTGGTGCCGGGCTTCATCAAGCCGGCGTCGATCGCCTGGTATGCGTCGCACAAGCACAGCGCCGACGGCGCGAACGAGGCATATCAGTATTCGTATCTGTTCGCGTACCCGATCGACTTGCCGCGCGGCACAAGGACATTGACGCTGCCCAACGACGACGCCGTGCGCATTCTGGCGATCACCGTCGTCGACGAGCCGCAGACTGCACATCCCGCGGCGCCGCTGCACGACACGCTGATCCGGAGCTCCCGGTAGCCGCAGATCGCGCAGCAAGAGCAAGCGGCCGCGGATGAACGCAGAGAGACGCTGATTGGCAAGCGTGTTGCCGTGGGGTTTGAAATCATCGTTCATCCGCGTTCATCAGCGGCCCACTGAGCCGCGTTCATCAGCGGCTCGACTGGAACGGAGGGGATACTTGATCAAGGCATTCGTATTCGCCGGTGCAATCACGGCTGCGGCCTGTGCGCCCGGTCCCGCCGCAGGGCCGTCCGCGACGCTCGCGCCGGACCTCGGCAAACGGCTCGCCGCAAAGAACGGCATGGTCGCTTCGGCTCACCCGCTCGCCAGCGAGGCGGGACTCACGATCCTCGAGGCAGGCGGCAACGCCGTCGACGCGGCGGTGGCCACCGCGTTTGCCATCGGCGTCGTCGAGCCGGAGATGTCCGGGCTCGGCAGCGGCGGCGCGATGCTCACCTGGAATCAGCGCAATCACCAGGCCGACTTTCTCGATTTCTACTCGTCGCAGCCGATCGCCTCGTTCCGGGCGGCGCACACGGTGGGGCGCGACGCGTCGGCACCGCTTCGCGTCGTCGGCGTGCCCGGCACCGTTGCGGGCTTGCTGCTCGAGCACGAGCGCTTTGGCCGGCTGACGCTGCAGCAGGTGATGGCGCCGGCGATTCACCTGGCCGAGAGCGGATTCCCGATGTATCCCGTGCTCGCGGACATGATCGCACGCGACACGGCAATCCTCGCGCGCGACTCGGTCGCGCGCGCGTTGTATCTCCCAAATGGACATCCGCCCGGACTCGGCGAGCGCATCGTCAATCCGGCGCTTGCTGCTGCGCTGAAGGCGATTGCCGCCGGCGGACGGGATGCCTTCTACAACGGCAAGCTCGCGCACGACGTCGTTGCCAGAATGCGGGCCGGCGGACATCCGGTGACCGACGCCGATTTCGCGCAGTACCGGCCGGTGCGCCGTCGCCCGCTCTGCGCGACCTACGACGGCCGCGTGCTGCTGTCGGCGCCGCCACCCGAGGGCGGTATGCAAGTTCTCGAAACTGTCCAGCTGCTCGATCCGGCGCGCGCCGTCGCGGCCGGGCTGCCGACGCGCAGCCCCCAGGCGTTCGATCTGTTCACGTCGGCGTTACGCGTCGGTCAGACGGGAAATCGCGGCAATAGCGATCCGCGGTGGGTGCAGGTGCCGGCGCGTGGATTGGTGTCGAGCGGATACATCGCGGCGAGATCCGCCGAGATCGGCACCGAGCAGCCGGCGGATCGCATCGAACCGAAGGATGCGCAGCCCTTCGATGCCCAGCCGTCGCCGGCCGCCTGCGCCGCATTCGACCCGTACGGCGCCGCGCCGGCGGTCGCGCCCGTTCCCCAATCGGATGCCGGCCCAACGGGCGGCGAGACGACGCACATCTCCGTCGTCGACAAGGACGGCAACGCGGTCGCGGTGACCGTCACGAACAGCAGCGTCTTCGGCAGCGGCGCCGCCGTCGACGGCTTCTTTCTCAACAACTCGGGCGCGACGATCAATCAGGCCGAGCTCGATCGGCCGAACGGGCCGGAGTGGCTCACGCGCATCACGACCATCGCGCCCACGCTCGTGCTGCACGACGGCGCGATCGAGATGGTGATCGGATCGCCCGGCAGCGGCCGCATTCCGACGGCAATCGCGCAGACGATCTGGTACGTGCTCGACTATCATCTCGATCCATTGGCCGCCGTTCGGATGCCGCGCATCCAGCCGAACGCCAACAATCCCACCGTCGAAGTGGAAAATGGATTCGATCCGCCGGTGCTCGCGGCGGCGCGTCGCATGGGTTACGTGCCGGCACCGCCGGGATTCGAGTATGCGCGCATCTACATGGTCGTGCGCCGCGATGGCGAATGGATCGGCGTTGCCGATCCGCGCCACGATGGCCAGGTCCGCGGCTACTAGCGGCCGACCGCGGCCCAGACGTGAGGATCCTCCAATCCCAACACCCATACGCTGTAGCCGCGCAGGTGATACTTCGTCACGAGCTCCATCTTCGCGGCGAATGATCGCGCGTCCTCCAGCCACAGGAATTCGTTGACGCCGTCGTCGCTCCACATCGACCACGACGATTTCTCGCGGTCGTCCCACGTCAGCTTCGCGTCGTGGCGCGCGAGGATGCCCATCGCCGCTTCGTAGGAGATGTCGCTGCCGCGCACGCGCGAACCGGCGGTCGCGTCGTACGTCGGGTACCACCAGTCCGAGTAGGACGGAATGCCGAGCGAGATCTTGGACGGCGGCACGCCGGTCGACAGCACGAATTGCAGCGCCTGTTCCATCCAGGTGTAGCCGGCGACCGGACCCGGCGTCGTACCGCCCGTGTGCTGCGCGTACGTCATGTACGAGATGAAGTCCATCGCGTCCGCGAGCGCCTTGTAGTCGTACACGCCGCGCCAGTTCTCGAAGATCCAGCGATGAAAGCTCGTCGGTCCCGGATAGTCGCTCGTCCGCGGCACGACCGCGGCCGAGAGCGTGCAGTGTACGGCATGCAGCGCCGCCGCCGATTCACGCACGAACTCCGTCAAAGCGTCGCGATCGACGATGTTGACGTTCTCGAGATCGAATTGCAGTCCGTCGAAGTGCTGGTCGCGACAGAGCGCCGCGAGATTGCTCACCGCCCGCCGCCGCACTTCCGGCGTGTTGAGCACGCGGTGGATCGCCGCCTGATCGAAGCCCGGATTCATCACCAGCGGAATCAGCTGGACGTGGTGCTGGCGCGCCGCCGCCACGACGCGCGGGTCGACGCCGCCCGAGATCACGCCGGCGCTGTCGAGCGAGAACACCTGGGGCGCGACGATCGAGATTCGGTCCGCGTGGGCCAGGAAGCTCTGGGTGCTCGCCTCACCATCGACCGAGTACCAGAGCGCTTCCGGCTTCTGGGCCGTGGCGACGCGGCCGGCGCCCACCGCCAGCGGGACGCACAGTGTCATCAGCCGGTATGCGTGTTGTAAGCAGATGCTCATGGTTGACACTCTCGTGGTCCACGCTCAAGTTGATCGACCCCGAACCAGCTCGGGATCTCCCCTCTCCACTCTCCGCTCTCCCCTCTCGGCCCATGCGCCCCCTTCACGTTCTCGCGCCGGCGGCTCTGCTCGCGCTCGCGGCCCCGCTCCACGCCCAGATCGACGCCCGCATGCTGCGCGAACCAGCGGTGTCGGCTACCCAGATCGCCTTCATCTACGGCGGCGACATCTGGATCATGCCGAAATCCGGGGGCACCGCGCAACGGCTGACCACCGCGCTCGGGGAAGAGAGCTTCCCGCACTTCTCGCCCGACGGCAAGACGCTCGCGTTCACCGGCGACTACGACGGCAATCAGGACGTGTATACGATCCCGGTCGAAGGCGGCGAGCCGTTCCGGGTGACGTACCATCCAGGGGTCGACCGCGTCGTCGCCTGGTACCCCGACGGCCAGTCGCTGCTCATCGCGTCATCGCGCACGAGCGAGACGAACCGCTACAACAAGCTGTTCAAGATCTCGATAACCGGCGGCCTGCCGTCGCAGCTGCCGATGCCCTACGGCGAGTTCGCCTCGTTCTCGCCCGACGGCCACACGCTCGCCTATCTCCCCGAAGCCGTCGACGCGCGCACCTGGAAGCGCTACCGCGGCGGGTGGGCGCCGGACATCTGGACGTTCGATCTCACCACCGGCGCGGCGAAGAACATCACGCACGACAATGCGAATGATGCGCAGCCGATGTGGCACGGCTCGACGCTGTACTTCCTCACCGATCGCGACGAGCACATGCGCGGCAACATCTGGGCGTATGACACCCAGAAGCAGACCTTCCGCGAGCTGACGCACTTCACCGATTTCGACGTCAAGTATCCGTCGCTCGGGCCGACCGACATCGTCTTTCAGGCCGGCGATCGCATGTATCTGCTCGACCTCGCGACCGAGAAGATGCACGAGGTGCCCGTCACGGTCGTCACCGATCGCTCGACGCTGCGGCCCCACGTCGAGATCGTCGGCAATCAGATCGCCGACGCGATGATCTCGCCCACCGGCAAGCGCGCCGGCTTCCAGGCGCACGGCGACATCTTCACGGTGCCCGCCGAAAACGGGATGCTTCACGATCTCACGCAGACGTCGGGCTCCGCGGAGCGCACGCCCGCCTGGTCGCCCGACGGCAAGTACGTCGCATACTGGAGCGACAAGACGGGCGAGTATCAGCTCACGATCCGCAACGCCGACGGCTCCGGCGACGAGCGCACCGTGACGAAGCTCGGGCCCGGCTTCCGCTACTCGCCCTTCTGGTCGCCCGACAGCAAGAAGATCGCGTTCATCGATCAGGCCGAGCGCATCCACGTCGTCGACGTCGCCACCGGCACGGTGAGCGATGTCGACAAGGCGCTCAACTGGCAGCACGGCGCACTGAGCGGCTTCGCCGTGAGCTGGTCGCCGGACAGCCGCTGGATGGCGTACTCGCGCGATCTCATGAACGGGCAGGACGCGATCTTCATCTACGACGCACGCTCCGGCGGCGCGCCGCATCAGGTGACGAGCGGCTATTACGACGATCGCAGCCCGTCGTTCGACCCCAGCGGCAAGTATTTGTATTTCCTGTCGGGCCGCACGATGAATCCGTCGTACAGCGATCTGGATAACAGCTGGATCTACGCCAACAGCACCAACGTCGTCGTCGCCACGCTGCGCAAGGACGAACCGTCGCCGATCGGCCCGCGGAACGACGAGGAGCCGTCGGCGAGCGACAAGACGCCGGCGGATCTGCAGAAGATGGATTCGACGCAGCGCAAGGCGAAGGAGACGCTTGCCGCCGCCGGCGAAGCTCCGGCGAAGCCGCCGGTCAAGGACGTCGGCATCGACTTCGACAACTTCGAGCGCCGCGTCGAGGTGCTGCCCGTCGCACCGGGCAACTACAACGATCTCACGGCGATCGACGGCAAGGTGCTGTATCGCCGCAACGTGCGCACCGGCGCCGCGCGTGGCGCCACGCCGCTCGTGTACTTCGATCTCAACGATCGCGACGAGAAGACCGTCGCCGACAACGTCACCGGCGTCGCCATATCAGCCAATGGCAAGAAGGCGCTCGTCCAGAGCCAGCGCGCGTTCTACATCGTCGACATCAAGCCCGAGCAGAAGCTGACGAAGAAGCTCGAGACCGATTCGCTGAGCATGACGGTCGATCCGATGGCCGAGTGGCATCAGGAGTTCAACGACGCGTGGCGGGTCGAGCGCGACTACTTCTACGATCCCGGCATGCACGGCGTCGACTGGAACCTGATGCGGCAGCGTTATGGTTCTCTGATCGATGACGCCGTGTCACGATGGGACGTGACGTACGTGATCGGCGAGCTGATCTCCGAGCTGAACTCGTCGCACACCTACGTGCAGGGTGGCCAGTTCGAGAACGGGCCGCGCCGCGGCGTCGGCCTGCTGGGCGCCGACTACGCGCTGGAGAACGGCGCGTATCGCATCACGAACATCGTCGACGGCGGCGCGTGGGACAGCGAAGTGCGTTCGCCGCTCATGGAGCCCGGCGCGAACGTGACAGTCGGCGACTATCTGCTCGCCGTGAACGGCAAACCGGTCGACGTCACGAAGGAGCCGGCCGCCGCATTCGACGGCATGGCGAACGAAGTCGTCGCGATCACCGTGAACGACAAGCCGACGCTCGCCGGCTCGCGCGTCGTCCTCGTGAAAACACTCGGCGACGAGGGGCGGCTGCGCAACCTCGCGTGGATCGAGAAGAATCGAAAGCACGTCGAGGAGGAGACGCACGGCCGTGTCGGGTACGTCTACGTGCCGAACACCGGCGTCGACGGGCAGACGGAGCTCGTGCGCCAGTACCGCGCGCAGATCGACAAGGACGGCATGATCATCGACGAGCGGTTCAACAGCGGCGGCCAGATTCCCGATCGCTTCGTCGAGCTGCTGAATCGCCCGGTGACGAACTACTGGAAGACGCGCTACGGCATCGACCAGCAGTGGCCGCCCGTCGCGCAGCCCGGCCCGAAGGTGATGCTGATCAACGGCTGGAGCGGTTCGGGCGGCGACGCGTTCCCATACTACTTCCGTGAAGCGGGCCTCGGTCCGCTGATCGGCCGCCGCACGTGGGGTGGTTTGATCGGCATCAGCGGCACGCCGACGTTTGTCGACGGCGGCAGCGTGACGGCGCCGGACTTCGCGATCTTCCGCGACGGCAAGTGGATCATCGAAGGCCACGGTGTCGATCCCGACATCGATGTCGTCGACGATCCGTCGCAGATGGCGAAGGGCGTCGACCCGCAGCTCGAGGCGGCGATCAAGGAAGTGATGACGCGCGTGGAGAAGGAGCCGAAGCGCGCGCCGGCGCCGGCGTATACGAAGCGGATCGCGCCGCCGCAGTGACGGTGCAACGAGCGGACGTCAGCGCAATGGCGCGCTGACGTCTCGATCGTGCACGTAAAAATCCCGATCCACCTCGAGCGTCGCCGCCCCACCGGCGACGCTCGTCGTCTTCCACGCCGTCGTCGGCCGCAACCGCTGCTCCGGCGCGCTCCCGATGGTCACGTCCACTGGCATCGCGAACCCCCGCACCACGTTCGTCCACCGGTACGACAGCTTGCCATTCGCAAACTTGTATTCGAGCACCGGAATCTTCGTCGTCCGCAAATACTCGTCGAACACCTTGCTCAGATCCATGCCGGCGTGCCGGCTGATGTAATGTTCGATCTGAGCCGACGTCACCGTCTGGTGCCAGAACGTGCTGTTCAACCCGCGCAGGATGCCTCGCCACGTCTCGTCGTTGCCGATCAGCTGGCGGATCATATGCAGCATGCTGCCGCCCTTGTAGTACATGTCGCCCGAGCCGTCGGCGTTCACGCCGTACGGCGCGATGATCGGCGAGTCGTTCCGGATGTTCCGCCGGCTGCCGATGATGTACTTCGCCCCCGCCGCCTTTCCGTCCTGACACTCGGCATACAACCCCTCGGCGTAGTTGGCGAAGCTCTCGTGAATCCACATGTCGGCTTCGTCCTTCGCCGTGATGTTGTTCCCCCACCATTCGTGTGCACTCTCGTGCACGATGATGAAGTCCCACTTGAGCCCTTCGCCCGTGCCGGACAGGTCGCGGCCCATGTAGCCGTTCTTGTAATGATTTCCATATGCGACGCCGCTCTGATGCTCCATGCCGAGGTGCGGCGCCTCGATCAGCTTGTAGCCGTCCGCGTACCACGGATATGGACCGAACCAGTGCTCGAAGCAGGCGAGCATCGGCTTCACCTGCTGGAATTGCACGCGGGCCGTGTCGAGATGAATCGCCAGCGGCCAGAAGTCGAGCGTCAGCGCGCCACGCTCGCCGTTGAACACGTCGCTGAAGTGCGCGTACGTGCCGGCGTTGACCTCGATGGTGTAGTTGTTGATCGGCTCGGTGACGAACCACTCGAACGTCGTCGTGCCGTCGGGGTTGTGCGTGGTGCTGCGCAACCGGCCGTTCGACACGTCGAGCATGGGGTCGGGAATCGTGATCGCGATGCGCTGGCTGTCCGGCTCGTCGGCGAGGTAATCCTTGTTCGGCCACCACACGCTTGCGCCGAGTCCTTCGTTCGCCGTCGCGATCCACGGATTGCCCGCGCTGTCGTGCTGCCAGATGAACCCACCATCCCACGGCGGACGCACCGCCGTACGCGGCTTGCCGTGATAGTAGACCTCAATCGTCTTGCGCGCCCCCGCGGGCTGCGCCGACGTGAGCGCGGCGAAGAACGCATTGCCGTCGCGCCGATAGCTCACGTGTCGTCCGTCCTGCACCATGCTGTCGACGACGAGCGGCTCCTGCAGATCGATCTGCATCGACTTCGCCGGCCGCAGCACGCGATACGTGATCGCGTTGTGTCCGACGATGCTGCTGTCCGCGGGATGCACGGCGACGTGCAGATCATAGAAGCTCGCGTCCCACCACGAGCGCCCCGGCCCATTGCTGCCGCGCAGCGTATCGGCGTGCGTGAAGGTGTGCGACCGCTGCGCGAGCAGCGGCGTCGTGAACGCGAGGAGTGTGAAAGCGGCGAATCGGATGGCGCGCATGAAAGTCTCGAAAGGCGATTCACCAATTTACTACACCGATCCACGCTCCGTCGCCCAAAAATCCGCGTTCATCATCGTCATCAGCGGCCGTAGTTTGCTCGAATCTGCGGCGGGTGCTAGGGAACGGGCTGCGGTTTCGTGATGACAATCAGCTTCGCATCGTCCTTGGCCACCGCATTCAACCACTGCACCAGCGCCGTTGCCTGATCCGGCGCATACACGCCGGTCGCGCCCGTGATCGTCCGCGTCAGCACCAGGTCGCGCCCGTGCTGCGCGTACTCGGACCGATAGTGCCCGAACTCGCTCGCCGCGTCGACACTCGGCGGCAGTTGCGCGTGCCAGCCGTCTGGCAGCGCGACGCGGAACTCCATGCGCGTCTCTCCATAGCCGAAGATGTCCTGCGCGTCGATCGGAAAGCGGCGCGGCCCGGCCGACTCGAGCTCCTGCGCCAGCGTCGCCACGCCGGTCATCGGGCCGAATGGATTCGTGAGGATCGCGTCGTTGCCCGCCATGGACGCGGCGTGCCCGCCGCGCACGAGGATCGAGACGCGCGGCGTCGCCGACAGATCCTTGCCCGCGAACGTGACGAGACTGTCGCCCGTTGCGCCGTCGAACAACGCCGCCGCCATCGCCTTTGCACCTTTCGCGCGCTGCGTCGAATCGAGCGGATTCTCGAATGCGCTGCGCAGCTGATACTGCCGGCCGCCGAGATCCGTCTCGACATAGCGTCCGTCGAATATGCCCGCCGGCGAGAGCGTGCCGACGATGCTGCGCTCGGTTTCGTTCGCCAGTAGCGGCGCCTTCGGGAACGTGATCTCTTCCGACGATCCATCGCGGTGCACGACGAGACCGAAATCGCCTTGATACCCGAACGGGAGCTCGCCGAGCGGCGTCAGCGACGCGGTGAGGTCGGCGAACTCGTAGCCCTTCGTGCCCGGCCGCTGGAAGGCGGCGATGACGTGGTCGAGCTGGCTGATCGACGGCATGTCGCGGCGTACGTGCCCGGTCGAGCTGAGGATCACCGGATACGCTGTGACGCCGAACTGCTGCAGCGCGGTGACGAACAGCGTCGCCTTGTCCTTGCAATCGCCAAAGCCGGTGCGAACGACTTCATCCGGTGTGCGCGGCTGGTACCCGCCCATGCCGAGCGCGATGGCGACGTACCGGATGTCCTGCGCCACCCAGCGGTGCACCGCACGGATGGAGTCGTCGAGCGTCCGCGCGCCCTTCACCTGCTCGGCGATCTTCGCCTTCACCGCCGGCGTGAGCACGTAGCGCGACCGCGAGCTGTCGGCGTACCACTTTCCGATCCCCGCCCAGGTCGTCGGCGAGGAGATCAGCACGTCCATGACGACGCCGTTCGAGTCCGCCGCGAACATCTCGCCCTTGATCCGCGGCAGGTCGTGCGTCGCCCACATGTACGAGTGGCGTCCGTTCGCCGTGTGCTCGACCCGCTTGAAGTTCAGATTCTCCTCATGGATGCGCGGCGTGAGTCCGGCCGGCACGTCGGCGATGTACCGCGACCGCTTCACCTGCGTCGCCGGTGTGATCCGCCACGAGTCGAGGAAGTCGCCGGGGAGAAACGGCTTGAGCTCCTCGGTGGTGTAGCTGTAGTCGATGATCGTCCCCGGCTCGACGCCGCTCAACGACGTGCGGACGACCTTGCGGTCCGAGTAGGTGGGATCGCCCAGGTCGGCCGGCACATCGGATTCCTGCACGAACGTCGGCTTTGCGCTGATGACTGTGCCGTCGGGCTTGACGACGCGCATCCAGTTGAGCGTGAACCGCTGATGCTTCGGCGCATACGAGAACTCTCGTTCGCGGAAATCGTCGGTCGCATCGGGCCGCAGAATCTGCACGATCTGGCGGTAGGTGCGCATCGAGCGGCCGTCTGCCTCGAAGCGCGCGACGCCGTCGTCGAGCAGCAGGACGTAGCTCTCCTCGGGAAAGTCCGACGCCTTGACCGCCAGGCGATAGATGGTGTCGGGGTTGACCGAGGGATCGCCGGCCGGGGTGATCGTCGGCGCCTGGGCCGCGGCAAGCGACGAGAGCAGGGCGAGCGAGAGCGTGGAGAGGAGCGCGCGTCGGAGCATGATGGAAGAGGCTGGGGCGCGGAGAAAGTATCCATTTCAGTATCGGCCGGAAGGCCACGAGCGCCGGAGTCGGTGTACGGGGCCGTTTTTGCCCTTGAAAATTGGATACCTTCAGTGAATATCTGGGTCCTTGTGCCGGAGATGAACGCTGATGGATGGCGGCCGCTGATGAACGCAGATGAACGCTGATTGTCGGCTTCGGGGCGGCTGGTCGAGATACGTGACCGGGCAGGGGTTTTCCTTTTTGGGGTTGCGCGTGGAGGGGCACCGGGGCCTCCCGTGCGGCAGTCACAAAAGATCCCGGCCGCGGCGCATCGAACCCGGGTGTCAATCTGCGTTCATCTGCGCAATCAGCGGCCGCTCGTGTTCAAAGACTTTCATGAATAGGAACATGACATTGCGACTTCCAGTTCGTTTGCTCGGCGGATCACTTGCCCTTGTCGTGTCCACCGCGGCCATCAGCAAGACCCAGGAGCCGTCCACCGTCATCCCGCGGCTCGAGGTCATTGATACGAGCTTCATCGACCACGCCGCCAACGCCTGCACGGACTTCTTCGAGTTCGCCAATGGCGCCTGGCTCGCGCGCGACACGATTCCGGCGGCGTACTCGTCGTCCGGCGTCAGCCGCGAGATGAGCGATCGCAACGAGCTCGTCGTCCGCTCCGTGCTCGACGACGCCATGCAGCGCCGCGCGTCGCTTCCGGCGCAGAGCACCGAACGCAAGCTCGGCACGTTTTACGGCTCGTGCATGGATTCCACCGCGGCCGAGCAGGCCGGCATCTCGCCGATCAAACCGACGCTCGCCGACATCGACGCCATCACGTCGCGCGCCGCGCTCCTCGCCGAGATCGCGCGGCTTCAGATCAACGGCACGCGCGTCGCGTTCGGCTACGGCGCCGATGCCGATCCGCACGACGCTGCGCACTACCTCGGCGGCGTCGCGCAGGGCGGGCTCGGCCTCCCGGATCGCGATTACTACCTCAAGACCGATCCGTCCTCCGATTCGCTGCGCACCGCCTACGTCGGCCACATCACCAAGCTGCTCACGCTCGCCGGCGAAACGCCGGCCGCGGCCAACGCCGACGCGGGGCACGTGCTCGCGCTGGAGACGGAGCTGGCCAAGGCGTCGCTCGCCCGCGTCGCGATGCGCGATCCGTCGGCGACCGATCACCCGATGAGCTTCGCGCAGTTCCGCACGCTCACGCCGGACATCGACTGGCCGGCCTACTTCCACGCGGTCGGCCTGTCCACGCCTTTAAAGAAAGTGAATGTCGCCGAACCGGAGTTCTTCAAGCGGCTCGACGCGCTGCTGCGCGACACGCCGCTCGATGAGTGGCGCGCCTATCTACGCTACCACGCGATCGACGCCGCGTCGCCCTGGCTCAGCACGCCATTCGTGAAGGAGAACTTCGCCTTCTCGTCACGCTTCTCTGGCGCCAAGGCAATGCTCCCGCGGTGGAAACGCTGCCTCGGCGCCGCGGACCGCATGATCGGCGAAGCGCTCGGCCAGGCGTACGTCAACAAGACCTTCTCGCCGCAGGCCCGCGCGCGTGCCAAGTCGGTGATCGACGATATTCGTGCGTCGTTCGGCGAGCGCGTCAAGCACCTCGACTGGATGTCGGACGCCACCAAGCAGCAGGCGTTGACGAAACTCTCATTGATGGGCGAAAAGGTCGGCTATCCCGATCGCTGGCGCGACTACTCGCACCTCGTCACGACCGAAGGACCGTTCGTCCTCAACGTCCAGCGGGCGGATGCCTTCGAGTGGGGCCGCACGATCAATCGCCCCGGCCTGCCGGTCGACACCACCGAGTGGGACATGACCGTGCCGACCGTCAACGCGTACTACGACCCGACGCGGAACGAGATGGTCTTTCCGGCCGGCGCGCTCACGCCCCAGACGTTCGACGCCAAGGCCGACGATGCGGCGAATTACGGTTCGCTCGGCGGCAGCTGGGCCGGCCACGAATTGACGCACGGCTTCGACGACGAAGGCCGCCACTTCGACGCGCACGGCAACCTGCGCGATTGGTGGCTGCCGAGCGACTCCGTGCACTTCACGCACGAGGCGCAGAAGATCGTCGATCAGTTCGACAGCTACGTCCAGGTCGACACCTTCCACGTGAACGGCAAGCTCACACTCGGCGAGAACATCGCCGATTACGGCGGCATTCTCACCGCGTATGACGCCCTGCAGCGCGCATTGGCGCGCGACGGACGCCCTGGGCTGATCGAGGGCTTCACGCCGGAGCAGCGCTTCTTCATCAGCTACGCGCAGAGCTGGCGCAGCAACACGCGGCCGGAAGCCATGCGCAATCGTGTGACGCTCGACCCACACGCGCCGGAGCGCTGGCGAACGAACGGTCCGCTGTCGAACGACCCGGAGTTCGCCAAGGCGTTCGGCTGCAAGCCGGGCGACCCAATGGTGCGCGATCCGTCGCTCGTGCCGCGCATCTGGTAACCGTTCGCCCGCACGCCAATGCCGCGCACCGATGCTCGAGTCGACGCGTACATCGCGAAGTCGGCCGATTTCGCCAAGCCGATTCTCGCGCGCGTCCGCAAGATCGTCCACCAGGCCTGCCCCGATTGTGAGGAAACGATCAAGTGGGGTCAGCCGACGTTCGAGTACAAGGGCATCGTGTGCGGCATGGCGGCGTTCAAGCAGCACTGTGCCGTGCATTTCTGGAAGGGCGGATTGATCGCCGCGGAAACGGGCGGCAAGTCGCGCGAAGCGATGGGCGAGCTGGGCCGGCTGGCGTCGGTGAAGGATCTGCCGCCCGACGCCGAGCTCGCGCGCTACGTGAAGATGGCGGTGGCGTACAACGAGGCAGGGAAGCAGCTGCCGAAGGCGGCGAAGAAGGCGAAGCCCGCGCCGAAGCCGACGGCCGACTTCGCGAGCGCGTTGAAGAAGAACAAGAAGGCGCTCGCCACGTTCGACGCCTTTCCGCCGAGCCACCAGCGCGACTACGTCGAGTGGATCGCCGAGGCCAAGCGCGACGAAACGCGTCAGCGGCGGATCGCCCAGGCGCTCGCGTGGCTGGCCGAAGGGAAGCCGCGGAACTGGAAGTACATGTAGGATGCGGCTCGGCCCGAAAAGGTCCGGCTGAAGGGCCGGCGACTCGAGTCCCGCTCGCCGAGGTGGCATCCCGGCCGCGAACGCGAGCCAGTTTCGAGAACCCAGAATCCGAGAATGCAGATCTGAGGGACAATCCCAATCCTGCCCGGCTGGAGAGTGCAACAGAATCGAGAGGTCAGAATTCAGCCGCTGCCTCTCGCGTCTCGCGTCTGACGTCTGTTGCACCGTCCAGCCAGTAGGATTGGGTGGCGTCCTCACGTCTGGCCCTCTCGGATTCTGCCGTCTCGAAACTGGTCTCGCGTTGCCGGCCGAACGGCCACCTCGGGACAGCGGGAAGGATGTATCTGACGTCTCACCGAAGCGCCCGCGACCGCCAGCTCCACTCTCCTCTTGACCGTCTGAAGAACCGACCATAATCTTCCTTCAGCACATCTGAAGGAGCGCGTCCGTGGCCGACGATCGCGGCGACCTGCTCCAGGGCACTCTGGAGCTCCTCGTCCTCCGCACGCTCGACTTCGAGCCGATGCACGGCTGGGGCATCGCCCAGCGCATTCAGGCCATGTCGAGCGGCGACATTCTCGTGACGCAAGGCTCGCTCTATCCCGCGCTTGTGC
>Ga0070680_100001734_pt1 | contig 16020 bp, 12 predicted proteins | sample KBSC73BmetaG_FD_64672 | JGI IMG/M metagenome (GOLD analysis project Ga0070680, IMG submission 64672) | Corn rhizosphere microbial communities from Kellogg Biological Station, Michigan, USA - KBS C7-3B metaG | ecosystem: Host-associated > Plants > Roots > Rhizosphere | place: USA: Michigan...
GGATCCGCGAGACGCTCGCGTTCGTACGGCTTGACCCACGGCTTGAGCGTGGGAACGGTCGGCACGGCGCAGCCGGAGAGCAGCGTCGCGCCGAGCAACACGGCACCCGCGAGGTTTCGAAGCGGGCTCACCTGAGCAACTCCCGGATCTGCTTCTCGTAGTTGTCCTCGTATCCCGCGAGATAGCCGCGGTGGACGTAGCGGACCTTGCCGTCGCGATCGATCAGCACCGTCGAGGGCATGGTGCTCACGTCGTACAGCTTGCTCACCGTCTTGTCGGCGTCGAGCACGACCGGGAAGGTCACGCCGAGCTTCTTGGCGACCTCGACCGCCTTGCTCGAGTCGTCGTCGACGTTGACGCCGATGAGCACGAAGCCGGTGGCGCGGTACTTCTCGTACAGCCGCACGAGCTGCGGCATCTCCTGGCGACACGGCGCGCACCACGTGGCCCAGAAGTTCACCATCACGACGCGCCCGCGCTGCTCCTTCAGGCGCAGGTTCGAGCCGCTCATCGCGTGCAGGTTGAAGTCGGGCGCAGGGGTCGCCGGCGCGATCGCCGACGACGCGCTTCCGGCGAGCAACGCGACGGCGCAGACGGCGATCCGTAACGCGAGCGCGCGACGGGCTGGGCGGCGAACGATCGATGCGGTGTTCATGACGAGGAGGTCAGAAGTAGACGGTCAGGCCGCCGGTGAGCTCGACGTTTTGCGTGCTGCGGCGCTTGCCGAGCAGGTCGAGCGAGAAGACGTGGTCGCGCAGGTCGAGCTGGAGCGCGGCCCAGTCGGCGAGATAGACGCGGTAGCCGAAGCCGAAGTTGAACGTCGGCTTGCGCTGGTCGGCGAAGCTGGTGCTGCCGACGCCGCCGACGACGTAGAACTGCGACGGCCGCGCACGACGGCCGCCGATGAAGATCTCGCCCGGAAAGAGGTTGTAGCCCGCCGAGAAGTTGTAGTACGAGAGCTTCTCGCGCTCGGTGGCGAAGATGCCGCCCGGCAGGATCTGGCGAAACAGCTCGTCGCTCACCTTCGTCTGCGCGTAGACGCCCTCGACGAAGAAGTCCTCGGTGATGTGGTAGCCGATGCGCGCGCCGTAGACCCAGCTCGAGCCGAAGTTCTGCGTCGCGTAGGTGCCGGTGAACAGGCCGACCTCGAAGTCGTTCGACGGGAACTTCGGCTTTTCGATGTCGCGCCGGTCGACCTGGGGAATGACGACCTGGTCGTTGTTGCGCGGAGCGCTGCTCTGCGCCAGCGCTCCGATGCTGGCAGCTGCCAGAGCGATCGCCAGAGGCGCCTTGCGGAAGTTCTCGTTGTTCATCGTCTGTGTCCCTCGACCGGGTGCTTTGCCGCGGTCTAGAAGAAGAAGGAGAGTCCCGCGGTCCAGGCGCGGTACTCGGTCGAGCGCTGGTCGCTCACGAACGCCGTGTAGAGGGAGTAATCGGCGCTCATGAGAAAGCGCTCGGTCAGGTAGTAGCGAACGCCGACGCGCGCGGCGGCGAGCTTCGCGTCGGTCGTCGTCGCGCCGATCAGGCTCAGGTTCGGGAAGTTCTTGAACTTGCCGACGCCGATCGCGAAGAAGGGCGAGATGCGCCGGTCGGACCAGGGCTCGATCATCACGTCGACGTGCCAGAAATTGGTGCCCGAGAAGACGCCCTGGACCTGGCCGATGGTGCCTTCGAGGCTCAACGTGTCGGAGAGGCGATAGCTGGTCCACAGCTTCAACATCGGCTCGGATTTGAAGTGTCCCCAAGCGGCGCCGAGTTGGACCTTGCGGCTCAGGTAGTCATCGAGCAGAACGTCACGGAAGCTCTTCGTGCCTCCCGCGGCGGTGAGCGTCGACTCGAGCTGCTGCCTGCTGACCCAGCCCACCTTGTCGTCTTCGGTGCGCACGCGGAACCAGTCGGTGTGGCGCAGCTCGATCTCGACCCAGTCGTTGCGCGGCGCGACGAAGAAGATCGGATAGCCGCGGCCGGGGCCGGTGCGCAGCTCGATGTAGGGATCGCTGATCTGCACCAGCTCCGACTTGCGCGAGCGAGGCTTGGGGGCCTCGCGTTGTACGGCGGGCGCGGGAGACACGGCCGGCGCTGCGATCGCTGGCGACGACACCGAGGCCGCAGCCGCCGGCGCCGACGCTGCCGCCGACGCCGCCGCCGACGTCGGTGCGACTGCCGGTGCAGGAACCGGATCCGCAGCGTGCGCGAGCGCCGCGAAGGCGGCAGTCGCGACAAAGATCACGGTCGCGAAGCCGTTCGAAGGCCGAGCGATTCCCTTGCCGCGCTTCGTTCGCGGCATGACGGTGATGGCGGCGCTCACTGGCTGTTGCACGTACCGGTCTTTGGATCGGCCGGCGTGAACATGGTGTAGGTGGCGCTGCTGAATTCGTCCTGGCCCTTGGGGGCCGGATGGGTGATCCAGTACTTGATCAGCTCGACGTTGGGATCGGTCTGGCTTGCGAAGACCTGGCCGCCGCCGTGGAAGACGCTCTGCACGAGCGGCTTCACGACCAGCCGGCTTTCGGTGGTGTCACCGACGACGACCATCCCTTGCGCCGAGTAGAAGTTCTTGTACATGTCGCTCGCGCGGACGGCGTCGGGCGTGTTCGCCGGGTCCTCGAGATCGAGCGGCTGCGCAGCGGGAATCAAACGAAAGGCGCCGCCGGTGCCTGTCACCGTGTCGTGACAGCCACCGCCGGCGCAAGTGTTGGAGATTCCGCTACTGCCCTGAAGCTGCGTCAGGAAGATGGGGTTGATGCACCGCTGGAAATACGCGAAGGAGAGATGCTGGTTGCCCAGGGCGTTTTCCGGATTGCTCACCACAGGGGGGTTCCCGAGTGGATTCGATGAGCCTCCGCAAGCCGCCAGGGCCCCCAGCAACGCGATCGAAAAGGTTGTCCTTCGCAGGTCGGTCATCAGCGTCAACAGCCTGTGGCAATCCAGCTGGCAATGGTGTTGTAGTTGGCGCTGCCGACCGGAAGCACCGCGGTGGTCTGCGGCGTCGCGCGCAGCGCCGGGTGCGGCACCGACGACGGCTTGCTCAGCAGATAGTTGGAGCCCGGGTTGCAGGCGTTGGAGATCATCGAGAGAGTCACACCGTAGTCGCCTTCCGTGCTGCCTGTGAGGATGAAGCGGTTGTTGCGGAACGACGTGCCTGCAGCGGGTGCATCCATGCTACTGCCCGCAGCCTGGTGGCACGCAGCTGCGCACGTCGTGCTGAGGATCGGCAGGACATCCTTCTCGAAAACATCCTGGCTCAGGCCCTTGAGCGTCTTCACGTTGGCAGCCGGATCGAACGGATCGTTGAAGTACTTGCTGCCCAGGTCGATCCACTCGGCGACCACGCGCAGCTCCGCCTTGTTGAGCATCTTCGAGTGATCCGGGGCGCCCGCGGGCGGATTCGGGTGCGCAGAGCGCGAGTCCGCTCCGGACAACAGGGTGCGGCCGGTCAGGATCTCGTAGAGGCGGCTCTTGCGCGCCATGCCGAGCGCGTCGCCTTCGCTGGCCATCGTGTCGACGAGCGCAGGCCCGCGAACGATCATCAGCTCGCCCTCCTTGATCTCCGTCACCGGCATGCCGTTCGCATCGAAGAGCGGATCGCCGAGGAGCAGGTCCTGGTACGACTCCATGCGGCCGGCACCCGACAGCGACGACTGCAGGTCGAGCTTGACCGAGTCGTTGTGGCAACCGGTGCACGTGTTCGCGCCGCGGTTGAGCGTCCAGAGCGGCGCGACGTGCTGCGGGTAGTTGACGATGCCGTTGGCCGGCGCCGGCGTCTTCAGGTCATCGGCAGGGTTCGGATTGCCGGTGTACTTGAGCGTGATCGCCGGACGCGCGCTGACGCCCGTCTTCGTCGTGTCGGCCCAGAAGTCCGTGTAGACGAGATCGGAGACGAGCTTGAGCGCGTTGGCGTCGAGCCGCGTGCGCGTGCCGGCCATCGTCTCGCCCGACTGGTGCGCCGCGGCGAGCGTCGCCTTGATACCCGCCGGGACAGCGTTGACCACTGCGCCGGAGTTGATGGCGCCGCCGCGACGCGGGCTGTGGCAGCCGTCGCAGGTGCGACGTTCGCCCGGGCGGACCTGGATCCAGTTGGTGTGCGTCTGGAACGCCTCGCCACGATCGTTGACGACCGCCAGGCCGATCGGCGTGTCGGCCGGCAACGTCAGCTTGAACGAGCCGTCGGGCTCGATCGGCGCGTAGCCGAGGATCTGCTGCATCTCGAACTCGGTCTCGCCGATCGCTTCGCGCATGCCGGTCATGCCGGCGCCGGGCGGGATCGCGCGCACGGCACGGATGAAGCGCGCCGGAGCGCAGCCGTAGGCCGGATCCGCCGGATCCTTCATCTTGACGAGGTCGGCGACCTGCGAGCGCGTGTCGAGCGGATCGTGCGGCGCGGTCATCGCGATCTGCGTCGTGCAGCCCGCGGGCGCGTCGGAGGCGGTCAGCACACCCGTGCCCATGCGGCCGAGCTCGTCCGTGTCGTAGACGCTTCGCACCTCGAGCAGGCCGAGGTTCTGCGCAGCGAGCGTGGCGTCGACGTTGGTGGGCAGCGTCGCGTTCGGCTCGGTGCGCGGCTGGATCGCGACCGGGTGGGTGTTCATGAACCCCGGCGGCGGCGCAGCGACGATCAGGAAGCTCTGCGCGGCCGGGTCGAACATGTAGACCGCGTACGACGGGTTGACGTTTTGCTGCAGCTCGTCCTTGGCGACGTCCTCGTTCAGGCGCATCTCGCCGAGGCGCGACATCTCGTCGCTGGTCAGCGTCGCGCACGAGACGACGACGCCGGCTCGGCTCACCTCGCAAGGCGCATAGGAGACGAGAACGCGATCGGAGCCGTCCCAGAGCGGGTACGGAGTCGAGATGCGGCCGTACTTCGAGAGGCCCTTGCCGATATTGAGAAGCTGCGCGGTCGCCTGCTTCTGGCCCTGGCCCGTCACACCCGGCACCGCCGGCATGTGCTGCTCGGAGAAGTTCGCAGCGTCGATGAACACCAGGCCACCGCCTTCGCGCGTGCCGGAGAGCGGCATCAGGTCGGAGGCGAGGAAGCCCGCGTACTTGCCCTTCGGGTCCATGTCACGCGGGTGCAGGAAGCTGTTGCCTTCGCTGTGCGCACCGTAGAGGACGAACAGGTCGGTGCCGTCCGGCTTCGTGCGGAAGACCTTGAAGTGGTTGCGGCCGCCGACGTGGTCCCAGCGCGAGAACATGATGTCGCCGTTCTGGCGCACCGAGGGGCTGCGGTCGTGGCTCTGGTTGAACGTGATCTGCGTCACGTTGCCGCCGTCGGCGTCCATCGTGTGCAGGTTGAGGACGGTCTCGCGCTCGTACTCGTCGCGCGCCTTGTAGCTGTGGCCGAGCGCCTGGTTGACGCTCGACTTCTGTTGACGGTTGGACGCGAAGACGTAGCCACGGCCTGCCGGGAGGTAGGTCGGCTCGACGTCGTCGCTGCCGGAAGCCGTGAGGCGGCGGAACGTGCCGCCCGTCAGGCCGCCGACGGTCATGTCGTATTCCCAGATGTTCCAGGAGCCGGTGCAAGCCGGCACGTTGCCGATCTTGGACGTGTTGTCGGACGGGCAACGCATCGAGAAGACGATCTTCTTCCCGTCGTAGGAGACTTCCGGGTTCTGGACGTCGCCGCGACCTTGCGTGAACTGCGCCGTGACGTTGTGCTCGAGCGCGCTGGCCGAGGACTTCTCGCGGATCATCAGATCGCCACCGGGCGCGCTGGGCGTGCCGTCGGTGGGGTTCATCATCATCGTGTTGGCGCGCTGTGCATAGGCGATCGGCACGTCTCCGGCCACCGTCAGGGTGGTCGAGTCGCCGCTGCTAGAGCCGCTGCCGCAGCCTGCCAGCGCACCCAAAAGTAAGGTGCTGGCCCATAACGATCCGGTCACGACCTTGTTCATGGAAGTCTCCTGGTGGGTCTCGGGTGCGATGTCATTGCGTCGTCGACGCGCTTGTGGGTGGCGGTGCTGCCAGCAATCCGGAAGAAAAGTGAAGTGCGCCGTCGGCATCAACGACGACCGCGTCGACACCCGACTGAGATTCGACGAGGGCCATTCCGCGCTCGACGCCGAGCACGAACACGATCTTTGAAAGCGCTTCGCTGGTCAACCCGTCGCCAGCAAGAATCGTCACGCTTTGTATTTCGCGCGGCGACTTGCCGGTCGCCGGATCGATCAGATGATGAAAGCGCGTGCCGTCGGCGTCGAAGTAGCGCTCGTAGTCACCCGAAGTCGAGATCGAGACGTCTTCGAGCGGCAGCATCGCGACGACCTCGCCGCGGCGACGCGGATCGCGGATGCCGATCGTCCACGGCCGGCCGCGCCGGTCGCCGATCACCCGGCTGTCGCCGCCGGCCGAGACCATCGCGTGGGCGATGCCGCGCCGGCGCAGGATCGCGGTCGCGTTGTCGACTGCGTGGCCCTTCGCGAATCCGCCCAGGTCGATACGCATGCCCGGCTTGGTGAAGCGCACCGTGCGCGCCTGGCTGTCGAGAACGAGATGGCGCCAGCCGACGGCCGCGCGTGCAGCGGTGAGCTCCGCCTCGCTCGGCCGCACCCGCTCGCGGTAGTCGTAGAGATGGCCGACCGCGGCATAGGTGATGTCGAAGGCGCCGCCCGAGAGGGCCGAGAACTCGGCCGCACGGACGATCAGCCGCGCCATCTCGACGCTGACCGGCACCGGCGCCGCGAACGCGCCGGCGTTGATGCGCGACAGCTCGGAATCCGGCTTGTGCGGGCTCATCGTGCGGTCGATGCGATGCATCTCGTCCATCACCGCGGTGATGGCAGCCTCGCCGGCGCCCTGCTCCTCCGCCCAGAGCTCGACGCCGATGCTCGTTCCCATGATCGCTTCTTCGCGCTTCAGCCAGGCGCCCCGCTTGCCGCGCAGGAACCTGCCTAGCATGGCTTGCTCGTGAGGAGTGGCATCGGCAGCGGCGTGCACGGAGGGTTGCGCTTTCTCGGGACTGCGGGCGGGCGACGAATGGATACGAATGCCCATCGGACCCTGGCACGCAGATGACGTGCCCGTCGCGCTGCGCACCGATCGCGGTCGAGAAACGCCACTATTTGCCTGCCTGAGCGATGCGCGCCGGGAGTGCCGGACAAACGAGCGACGAATTTTTCACGCGCGTGCGTTCAGATGCTTCGCGTGTATCCGAACGCAACCGTGCCGCGGCTAGCGCTGCCGCGGCCGCCACATGCGCTGGAACACTTCGTCCTTGTCGACGAGCAGGTGCTTGAGCGCGCCGGCGACGTGCAGGAGCACGAGCACGACGGTGGTCCAGAGAAGCACGCCGTGCGCGTCGAAGAAGAGCTCGGCAGTCGCATGGTCGGGCGCGACCCAGCGCGGCGTCTCGATGCCGAACCAGCGCACGCCGGCCTTGCTGTACGACGCGCCGAGATAGCCCGTGATCGGCAGGGCGACCATCAGGACGTAGAGAAGCCCATGGGCGATGCCGGCGAAGCGCGCCTGCCAGCGCGGCCCGGGCGGCAACGGCTCGGGGCGATGCGTGAGGCGCCAGACGACACGCACCGCGACCAGCACGGCGATCACCACGCCGATCGATTTGTGCAGGTCGAACCACTGCGCCGACCCCGGCTGGTGCTCGATCCACTTCATCCGCCAGCCGATCAGCGTCGTCAGCGTCAGCAGGATCGCGAGCAGCCAATGGAGAACGATGGCCGTGCGGCTGTAGCGCCATCTGCGTCCCTGGACGGCGCCTTGTCCGCCGACGCGACGCGAATCGCTCATGGCCCGCTACAGCCCGTCGACGTGCTCGACCAGCTTGCGCAGACGCTCGAGCTCGCGCATGCGCTCCTGCGCCACCGTGCGCAGCTGCTCGAGCTCGCTGTTCTGCTGGCGCAGCCGCTCCTCGGTCTTGCCGCGGATGGCATCGGCGCGCCGCACCTCGGTCTTCAGCTCCTCGATGCCTTCTTCCATGTCGACGTATTCGGCGACGCGCGCCTCGAGCCGCGTGATCTCTTCCGACTTGGCGGCGATGTTGCGCGCGAGCTGCGCCTCGCGACGCCGGCTCGAGCGGACCTGGATCCTGAGCAGCACGTACATGATCGAGACGGCGACCAGCGTGATCGCCATGATGAGCAGCAGTCCCCAGAGGATCTGGACGATGGCCTTGGTCTCCACGGCGTAGATGGCGATCTCGTTCGGGCTCACCGTCGCGCTCTTTCGTTCTTGTTCGCGAAAGGATACGCACGGCGGCGCTGCCGCCCGGAGAGAGCCGGGCCCCGGCCGTGACTTCTGCCGCGTTCCTCAGGCGCGCACCGGCGCTGCCGCTCCTGCGCAGATGCGTTCGCCGACGGCAACGGCCTGCATGGCGATCGTGCGCAGCAACCCGCCCGGCTGGCGCGTGTCGAAGCCGACGAAATAGACGCCTGCCAGCGGCCCCTGGCCGACGACGTGCGTCGGCAGGCCGTGGTCGTCGACCGGAACCTCGAGGCCCGGAAAGAGCGCGTCGATGCCCGCACGGTAGCCGGTGGCGAGGACGATCGCGTCGGTCGGCGCCGTGGTGCCGTCGACGAACTCGACCGTACTGGCGTGCAGGCGCCGGATGCCCGGCCGGACGACGATCTCGCCGGCGCGGATGCGCGCCAGCGTGCCGACGTCGATCACCGGCGTCCGACCGAGCTCGCGCAGCTCGCGCAGCGGCGACATGGACGAGCGCCGCAGGCCGAGCCGCTCGATGTCGCCGACGCTGACGCGGGCGAAGAAGCTGGCGAGCGCGTCGCCGACGCGCCTCGGCAGCCGCGAGAGCAGGAGCGAGGTCTCCTGCGTCGGCCGCCCGAGCACGTCGCGCAGGACGATGTTGACCGGCGAGCGCACCGAGAGCGTCGTCGCGACGCCGTGCTCGGCCAGATCGAGCGCGATTTCCGCGCCGGTGTTGCCCATGCCGACGACGAGCACGCGCTGGCCGGCGAACGGAGCCGCTTCGCGGTAGTCGCGGCTGTGCAGGATGCGGCCGGCGAACTCGCGCTCGCCCTCGATCCGCGGCACGTTCGGGTGCTGGTTCGCCCCCGTGGTGACGACCACGACGCTCGAGCGGAACGTCTTTGCGGAGCGCGTCGTCGTGCGCCAGGCGCCGCCGTCGCGCACGACGGCGATCGCCTCCTCGCCGAACAGCGGTTCGATGCCGGCGTGCGCGGCGTACGCGCTCAGATAGTCGACCACGCCCTGGCGCGGCACGTAGCGCGGCTGCTCGTTCGGAAACGGCAGCCCGGGCAAGGCGGAGAGGGTCTTGACGGTGTGGAGGTGCAGCCGGGCGTAATGCGCGCGCCAGGAGGCTCCGACCGTTTCGCCTTTCTCGATCACGATCGGCCGGCGGCCCTTGCCGATCAGGGTCGCGGCGACGGCGAGCCCGGCGGGGCCGGCACCGATGACGAGGATGTCGATGTCCATGCGCGCCGTGCTCCTGTGCGCGAAGGATAGTCGCCGCCCTGCTCGCGATACCTCGTCGTCCGTCCCCCGCGCCGCAGGCTGCATCGATGCGCAATCTGCGGACGCGCGCCCTCGTCGCGAGCGCACGCGCTCCATTTCTATAATCCGCCAGCGCTTGCGTCCTGCAGGGCGCGAAACGCCACCGAGGGAGATTTCATGACGCTGTCTCGTCCCGTCGCGCTCGGCTCTCGCATCGCGGCGTGCTCGTTGCTCGCTCTCGTCGCGTTCGCCAGCAACGCCCAGGGGCGCTATGTCGTCTCGGGCGACGGCCAGGAGGTGACCGATTCGAGCAGCCACCTGACGTGGCGCCGCTGCGCGGAAGGCCTGCGCTGGAACGGCAAGGCCTGCACCGGCAAGCTTGCCAAGTACAGCTACGCGGGCGCCAAGAAGGCGGCCGAGGCGGCCAGGAGCTCGGGCAAGGCGTGGCGCATCCCCTCGCGAGAGGAGCTGGCCGGGCTGATCGACATGAAGGCGAAGAAGAAGCCTCGCATCGACGCGGAGGCCTTTCCGAAGTCGACCAACGGTCCGTTCTGGGCGAGCCGTCAAGGCAGCGACGACGACCTGAACGCCTGGCTCGTCAACGTCGGCACCGGCAAGGTCCGGGCCAATCTCGGTCAGCAGAAATTTCCGCTCCGGCTCGTTCGCCCGGCGTCCTAGCCTGCCGAGGCTCGGGCGCGCGCCCGCTCAGCCGTCGCGAGCCAAGGGCGGTGGTCCGCTCGCGACGGCGAACACCTCGACGGGCGCGGCCTTGCCGCGAAACGCCACCGGCCCGAGCGGCTCGACGGCCACCGGGCTGGCGGCGAGCGCAGCGCGCGTGGCGCGATCGACGAGGATCGCGCGCTGGGCTGTCTTGGTGTGCTGCTCGAGGCGCGCGGCGAGATTGACGGTGTCGCCGATGCACGTGTAGGTCGCGCGCCGGCGCGTCCCGGTGTAGCCGGCGATCAGCTCGCCGCTGGCGATGCCGACGCCGATCCGCAGCGGCGCACGTCCCGCATCGCGCCGCTCCACGCCGAGCAGCTCGATCAGCTCGACCATGTCGAGCGCGGCGTGCACCGCCGAGGCGGCATGGCCGGGCAGCGGCAACGGTGCGCCGAAGATCGCCATCAGCCCGTCGCCGATCATCTGGTTGACGACGCCGCCGTGGCCGTTGATCGCGTCGAACATCAGCGTGTAGTAGGTGTTGAGCAGCTCGATGGTCTCTTCGGGCTGCTGCGACTCGACGAGCGCCGTGAAGTCGCGGATGTCGCAGAAGAGCACGCTCGCGTCGACCCGCCGGCCGTCCAGGTCGAACCCCGATTGCTGCAGATCCTCGGCCACCTCCGGCGTCGCGAAGCGACGCACCAGCTCCTTTTGCTGGTCGCGCAGCCGCTTCTTCTCCAGGCTCGCGCCGATGCGCGCCTTCAGCAGCACGGCATTGACCGGCTTGGTCAGGTAGTCCTCCGCGCCGAGCTCGATGCAGCGCACGATGTGGCCGATGCCCTCGAGCGACGACGTGACGATCACCGGCAGGTCGCGCAGCGCGAGCTCCGCGTTCAGTTGCTCGAGCACCTGGAAGCCGTCCATCTCCGGCATCTCCATGTCGAGCAGCATCAGGTCGAAGCCGCCGTCGCGCAGCATCTCGAGCGCGACCCGCCCGTTCGGCGCGCAGGCGACGCTGTGTCCCTGCAGCTCGAGGCTTCGCGCCAGCAGCAGGCGGTTGACCTTGTTGTCGTCCGCGACCAGCAGCCGCGCCGGACCACGCAGCGCATCAGCCACCGCGCAGCTCCGCGAGGCGCGCCGCAGCGCGGGCGTACTCGGCCGCGAGCGCAGCGAGCGGGGAGCCCTGACCCGCCGCCGCCAGGCCGCCGAGCTCGAGCTCGCGCGCCATCGCCGCGAGCGGCGCGGCGCCGAAGGTGCTGGCATTCGACTTCAGCGAGTGCGCGGCACGCCGGAACGCCTCGGCGTTCGCTCCTTCGGCAGCAGCGCGCAGCTCGGCGAGCATGCGCGGCGCCTCTGCCAGGAACGTGTCGACCAGCTCGTCGACGAACTCCGCGCCCGCGCTCGCCTGCAGCTCGGCGAACGCGACGTCGTCGATGGCCGGGCCGCTCATCGCAGCACGCCTTCGCGCACCGGCACCTCGTTCAGCACCTCGATCAGGCGATCGACGCGGATCGGCTTGGTGAGGTAGTCGTCCATCCCTGCCTCGAGGCACATCTCGCGGTCGCCCTGCATCGCGTTGGCCGTCATGGCGACGATGCGCGGCCGCTTCGATTCCAGCAGCGTGCAGATGCGACGCGTCGCGTCGAGGCCGTCGAGCTCGGGCATCTGCACGTCCATCAGGACGACATCGTAGGCCTGGCGCTGCACGGATTCCACCGCCTCGATGCCGTTCGACGCCAGATCGGCGCGGTAGCCCATCTGCTGCAGCAGACGCATCGCGAGCTTCTGGTTCACGACGTTGTCCTCGGCGAGCAGGATGCGCAGCGGATGGCGCGACGCCATCCCGGCGTCGAACGTCGGCTTGGCCGGCGCCGAAGCAGTCGTCGGCGCCGTCTCCCTGGCCAGCAGGCCGATCAGCGTGTCGAACAAGTGCGACTGGCGGATCGGCTTGGCGAGATAGGCGTCGAACAGCGATTCGTTGTCGCCCGCCTCGCGCCGGCCGAGCGAGCTGAAGAGCACCAGCGGCAGGGTCGGCCGGCCGGCACGGATGCGGCGCGCGAGTGCGAGGCCGTCCATCTCGGGCATGTGCATGTCGAGGATGGCGACGTCGAAGCGCTCGCTTGGCGCGTCGAGCCAGCGCAGCGCCTCGAGCGGCGAGCCGGTGTCGCGCGTCTCCATGCCCCACTTCGACGCCTGCAGCGACAGCACGCGCCGGTTGGTCGCGTTGTCGTCGACGACGAGCAGGCGCTTGCCGCGCAGCTCGGGCTGGACGCCGACGAAGTCGCGCCGGCGCGTCTCGGGCAGCTCGGCGACCGGCGCCTCGATCGTGAACAGGAACGTCGAGCCTTCGCCGGGCCCGGCGCTCTCGACCCACATGGTGCCGCCCATCAGCTCGGCGAGCCGCTTGCTGATCGCCAGCCCGAGGCCGGTGCCGCCGTACTTGCGCGTCGTGCTCGAGTCCGCCTGCGAGAACGACTGGAACAGCCGCGCGATGCCGTCGGCGCTGAGACCGATGCCCGTGTCGCGAACGGCGGTCGTCAGGCGCACGCGACCGGCGTCGATCGGCTCGCTCCTGACCGTCACGACGACCTCGCCCGCGTCGGTGAACTTGACGGCGTTGGAGAGCAGGTTGAGGAGCACCTGGCGCAGTCGCGTCAGGTCCGAGCTGATCGCGCCCGGAACGTCGCCCTCGAAGACATAGGCGATGTCGAGCTGCTTCTCGGTCGCCCGCTGGCTGACGAGGTCGAGCGCCGACTCGACGCACTCGCGCAGGTCGAACGGGTGCGACTCGATGTCCATCCGGCCGGCCTCGATCTTCGAGAAATCGAGGATGTCGTTGATGATCGTCAGCAGCGCGTCGCCCGACTCGCGCACCGTCTCGACGTAATCGCGCTGCTCGGTGTCGAGCTCGGTGTCGAGCAGCAGCCCGCTCATGCCGATCACCGCGTTCATCGGCGTGCGAATCTCGTGGCTCATCGTCGCCAGGAACGCGCTCTTCGCCTCGTTGGCCGCCTCGGCGGCGCTTCTCGCGTGCTCCGCCTCCTTGAGCAGCCGTGCGTTCTGGATCGCGATCACCGCCTGGTCGGCGAACGTGCGCAGCAGCCGCTGCTCCTGGACGTCGAAGGCGCGCAGCTCGGCGCGGCCGACCATCACCGAGCCGATCGCGCGACCCTCCCAGAGCATCGGCGCGATCGCGATCGCGTAGGTATCGCCGCCCTGCAGCCGGGCGACACGGCGCACCGGCTCGGGAACGCCGGCTTCATGAAGGACGTCGGCGAACGTCAGCAGACGGTGGTCGCGCAGCACCTGCTCGGTCGCGGTGCCCGCGAGCGGGATCGGGAAGAGCCGCCGCATGCGCTCGACGCGCTCCGGATCGGAGCCGCGGATCGCACCGATGCCGAGCCGCTCGCCAGCATCGTCGACCAGAAAGACGACCAGCTGGTCGCCGCCGAAGAGCCGCTCGCACGCGAGCAGGATGCGGTCGAACACCGGCGCCGGATCGGCGACCGAGCCGCTGATCGCCTGCAGCACCTCGGCGATCGCCGTCTGCTGGTCGAGCGCTTCCTTGGTCTCGTTGAACAGACGCACGTTCTCGATCGCGATCACGGCCTGGTCGGCGAAGGTCGCGAGCAGCGCGAGCTGCTTCTCGGCGAGCGCTCCCGGCGTCGTGCGCACGACAGCGATCGCGCCGATCGCCGCGTCGTCGCGCACCATCGGGACGACGGTGATCGCGCGGTAGCCGGCCGGCGCCAGATTGCGCTTGCCGGCCTCGAATGGCCCGCCCTCCTCGAGCACGTCGCCGACATCGACGGTGCGGCAGTCGAGGATCGCGGCACCGTGCATGTAGCTGCGTTCGAGCGGGAACGGGAACACGTCGCGCCAGCGCGCCGCGCGCTCCTGGTCGTCCTCGGCGATCGCGACCGACCTCACCTCGCCGTCGATCAGACGGCTCACGGCGACCGCGGCGCCCGGAAACAGGCGCACGCCGCTCTCGACGATCGCGTCGAACACCGGCTGCACGTCGGTCGGCGACTCGCTGATCACGCGCAGGATCTCGGCGGTCGCGGTCTGCTGCTCGAGCGCTTCCTTCGTCTCGTTGAAAAGGCGCACGTTCTCGATCGCGATCACCGCCTGCGCGGCGAACGTCTGCGCGAGCGCGACGTCCTTGTCCGCGAACGTCCCCGGCGTCGTCCGCAGCACGCCGATGCAGCCGATCGCGCGGTCGTCCCGCAGCAACGGCACGAACATGCCCGATCGCCAGCCGATCGACGTCGCGAGCTGACGCGTGCGCGGGTAGCGGTCGAAGACCTGCTCGCGATCGGGCACGACGACGACGCGCGCGGCCAGCACGCACTCACCCGAGACGCTGTCGCGATCGACGGGCCAGCGCTCGATGCCCTCGCGCGAGATCGTGCCGTCGCCGGCGATCGCGACGCGCACCAGCTCGTCACCGACGACGAGGAGCAGGTTCACGGCACGGCCGTCGAACAGCTTCTGGCAGGTCGCGACGATCGCCGCGAAGACCGGCTGCGAATCGGTCGGCGACTCGCTGATGACGCGCAGGATGTCGGCGGTCGCGGTCTGCTGCTCGAGCGCCTCCTTCGTCTCGTTCATCAGACGGACGTTCTCGATCGCGATCACCGCCTGGTCGGCGAAGGTGCGAAAGAGGTCGACCTGGCGCTGCGGCGTCGTCCCCGGCTCGGGCCAGCCGACGAGGAGTGCGCCCACGGGCACGCCGTCCTTCAGCATCGGCGCGCCGGCGACGCGGCGCCACTGACCGGCGCGCGCGAACGAATGATCGTACGCGGCGTCGAGCCATGCGTCGTCGATGCTGAGCGCCTCGCCCGCCGCGATGACGCGCCCGGCGAGCAACGCCCGCTCCGGCGGCGCCGGGTAGAGCGTGCGCGCGACCGCGATCGCCTCGTCCGGCCAGTTGCGCGTTCCGACCAGCTCGACCTGGCCGTCGCGGTAGCGATAGACCGCCGCCACCGCGCTGCCGAACAGTCGCGTCGCGCAGTCGAGGATCGCCTCGAACACCGGGGAGACGTCGTTCGGCGACTGGCTGATGACCCTGAGCACGTCGCTGATCGCGACCTGGTAGTCGAGCGCCTCGGCCAGCTCGCGCGTGCGCTGCTCGACCTTGCGCAGCGCGTCACGCGTCTCGTTGAAGAGCCGCACGTTCTCGACCGCGATCACCGCCTGGTCGGCGAAGATCTGGAGCAGCCGGATGTGCTTCTCGGAGAAGACGCTCGGCTCCTCGCGGCAGACGCCGATCGCACCGATCACCTCGCCGTCGCGCATCATGGGCACGGCGAGGTTGCTGCGGTAGCCGATCTGCCGCGTCGCGTCCTTGAGCACGTAGTCGGGGTCGGCGAGCACGTCGTAGATCTGCAGCGCCTCGCGCTCGAGGATCGCCCGGGCGAGGATCGAGCCGCGGCTCGGCTTCATCGGAAACGCCGCGTGCATCTGCGCCAGGCCTTCGGGCGATGGCGCATGGAACGCGGCCAGGTGGACGAGCTCGCCGTCGAAGCGGGCGACGCCGCCGATCCGCGCGCCGCACAGCGCGAGCGCCCGGTCGGTGATCGCCTCGAAGACCGGCTCGACGTCGGCGGGCGACTGCGACATCACCTGCAGCACCCTGGCGGTCGCAGTCTGCTGCTCGAGCGCCTCCTTCGTCTCGTTGAAGAGGCGCACGTTCTCGATCGCGATCACCGCCTGGTGGGCGAAGGTCTCGAGCAGCTGGACCTCGTGCTCGGCGAAGGCGCCGGGCTCGCGCCGGGTGACGCTGATCATGCCGATCGCCGCGCCGTCGCGCAGCAGCGGGCAGAGCAGCATGCTGCGGTAGCCGCGCGCTCGCGCCAGCTCCCGCAAGCGCACCGGCGCCTCGGGCTCCAGCTCGGTGTCGACGATTCGCACGGTGCGGCCGGACCGCAGCGC
>Ga0070680_100001739_pt1 | contig 15996 bp, 14 predicted proteins | sample KBSC73BmetaG_FD_64672 | JGI IMG/M metagenome (GOLD analysis project Ga0070680, IMG submission 64672) | Corn rhizosphere microbial communities from Kellogg Biological Station, Michigan, USA - KBS C7-3B metaG | ecosystem: Host-associated > Plants > Roots > Rhizosphere | place: USA: Michigan...
TGGCTGAGCTTCATCGATCTGCTCCAGGTCCTCTTCTACCCCTTCCTCCTGTGGGCTGCGTGGCTCCTGCACCGGCGCAATTCGCGCGACGTGGTGAGCTCGCTCCTATCGCTCGCGGTGCTCCTCAGTATCGCGGCCGAGCAGCCGTCCTCGGTGTTCCTGGCGACGATCGGCATCCCGCGGCCTGTCAATGTCGCCATGTACGACCTCGGCAACGTGCTCCTGCTCACGGGAATCCTGCTGTTCCCGCACGGCAACCTTTCGTGGCGGGTCGTCGGCCTTATCGCCTTCCTGCCACTGCTCATGTTCCTCCATGGGCAGGTCTATCAGAGCTATTTCATCTGCTTCATGATCATCGGCGTGCTCGCGATGATCCGGCGCCTGCGCCAGACGGATTCGAGCGAGCAGCGTCAGCAGATCCGCTGGGCCCTTTTCGGCATCAGCGCCTATGCGGTGCTCCGCTGCATCTCGATCATCTGCGACTATCTCAAATGGTCGACCGACAGCTTCGGGCATCAGCTCCTGGTCGAGATGTCCGCCGGGATCAGCTTCGCCCTTGCGGTGCTCGTCCTTCAGATCGGCTTGTTGATCGCCCTTCTGCGCTACCGGCTCTACGACGCCGAAGTCGTCATCGGCCGCTCGGTGAACTTCGCCGTCGTCACGCTTGGAGTGGCGGCGGTCTTCGCCGGAGCCGGCGATGCGCTGAAGCAGATCGTCTATAATTACTCCGGGAACACCAACAACGAAGGGCCGATCATCTTCGCCGCGGCGCTCGCGACGATCATGGTCAACCCTATCCAGGAGCGCGTCCAGCGCTGGTCCGAGAAGAGGTTCCAGAAGAACCTGTTCCTCCTGCGCGAAGACTTGCCGGGCAACGTCCGCGACATGCGCGAGACCGCATCGCTGGGCGAGATGCTCGAAGAAATCCTCGTCCAGGTCGACCGCGGGGTCCGGTCCGTCCGCGCGGCGATGATCGTGAACGGCTGCGTTCTCAGCGTCCGCAACCTCACGGTCGGAGAAGTCGAGGCATGGCGCACGTCGGTGTTCGCGCAAGACTACAAGAGCGATATCTGCGAAGCGTCGGACCGCCTGTTCCCGATCCGCGTGCCGCTCGTCCCCAGCTCCGACAAGGAAGAGCCGATCGGCTACCTGCTCGTCGGCCCGCGGCCGGACGGGTCCATTCCGAGCCGGGAAGAGCAAAAGGCGCTGAAAGAGGTGTCCGAGGATATCGCCCGCGCGATCCGTACGGTGATCAAGCGCGAAGCGCGTGAAGGCGAAATCGCCGAGATGATCGCCGACAACAGCCGCCGCATCGAAGCCCTGGAGTCGCTGATCGGCGGCACGAACCGGAAGCTGGCGCCGCGAAGCGCTTGAACAGCCTCCAAATTTGACGCGTGTTCATTGACCCCGCTCAAACGCAAGCATAACCTGCGGCCAAAGCTGCACATGGGTTCGACTCGACCGCTGCCGGAAGGCACGGGGCAATTCGGTTGTGAACTTTGGACCAGGGGAGCTTGAACATGGTTGGTAAGGCAATGCTGTGGGGCGCAGCAATCGCGTTTGCCCTCGGATCGACGGCCGCTTTGGCTAATGTCGTGGTGGTGAAATCGCTCGGCCCGTCGGCCAAGGCTTACCCGCCGGGCAAGACACTTCCACCGTCTGCGAAGATCACGCTGCAGGGCGGCGACGTGGTGACCCTTCTTGGCCCAAGCTCGGCCCAGACTCTCAGAGGGCCTGGCAATTTCGACGCGGGCCAGGTGAGCCTCGCGTCCGCCGCCGGGCAGCGAGGCCGGTTCGGAGCGCTTCGCGCCGCCGAGGTCGCGCACAATCCGAGCATCTGGGACGTCGACGTCAGCCAGGGCGGCAAGGTCTGCGTCGTCAACCCTGCCAAGCTGCAGCTGTGGCGGCCCGACAGCGAAGCCGATTCGACGGTCACGATCCGGAGCGCCGACGGTCAATCGCAACAGTTGACCTGGGCGGCGGGCAAGGCGCTCGCGGCGTGGCCCGCGGCGCTGCCGATCAGGAGCGGCGTCAGCTACGACGTCGAGTGGCCGGACTCCGGCGAGAAGAGCAGCCTCGACATCGTCACCGTACAGTCGGCTCCAGCCGACCTGGTCGGCACCGCGCAGGTGCTGATCCAGAACGGGTGCCAAAAGCAACTGGACTTGCTCGTCCAAAGCGCCAGCAAGGCGCCGGGGGGCAAGTAGTCAGCCGATCACGCCCGCTTCCCTGAGGCGGGCAGCTTCGGCCTCCTCTATACCGAGCGCCGAGAGCAGCTCGCCGGTCTGCTCGCCGAGCGCGGGCGGCGGCAAGTCCGAATCCGCGCGCTCGCCGTCGAGCCGGACCGGCGACCCGACCAGGGGCATCCCGGCAATGGTGCGCACCATCTGCCGGTGCTGCGCCTGGACGTCGGCGAGTGCTTCGCTGACGCGGTTGATCGGGCCCGCCGGAACGCCCGCGGCCTCGAGCCGGTCAAGCCATTCCGCGGCAGGGCGTCGCGCGATTGCGTCTGCGATCAGCCGCACCATCTCCTCGCGGTTCGCGACCCGCGCTTCGTTCGATTCGAACCGTGGATCGCGAACCCAATCGGGATAGCCGCAAATTTCGGCGAGACGCGCGAACTGCCGGTCATTGCCGATTGCGATGATGAGCGGCTGATCGGCGGCGGCGAACGGCTGATAGGGCACGAGGTTCGGGTGCGTATTGCCCTGCCGCGGGGGGTCTTGGCCCGAGACCAGCGCATTGGAAGCCTGGTTTGCGAGCATCGCCAGTTGCGTATCGAACAACGCCATGTCGACGGTCGCGCCCTCCCCCGTCTTCTCGCGGCGGTACAAAGCGGAAAGGATCCCAACGCAGGTATAGAGGCCGGTGAACAAGTCGACGACCGCGACGCCGACTCGCATCGGGCCACCGCCGGGAACACCGTCGGGAAGGCCAGTGATGCTCATCAGGCCACCCATGCCCTGGATGATGTAATCGTAACCTGCTCGGTCGGCGTAGGGACCGTCCTGCCCGAAGCCGGTAATCGACGCGTAGACGAGCCCCGGGTTCGCCTGCCGAAGCGACGCGGCATCGAGGCCAAATTTCCGAAGTCCGCCGACCTTGAAATTCTCGACCACGACATCCGCCTGTCCGACGAGCTTGCGGACCAGCGCGGCGCCTTCGTGCCGCGCGAAATCGATCGCCGCGGATTTCTTGCCCCGGTTGCAGCTCAGGAAATAGGCGGCGACCCGCCGCTCGCCCTCGCCGTGCCACGGCGGTCCCCAGTGCCGCGTGTCGTCGCCATGGCCCGGCCGCTCGATCTTGATGACCTCCGCGCCAAGGTCGGCGAGCAATTGCGTGCACCAGGGCCCGGCGAGCACGCGGCTGAGGTCGAGAACCTTGATCCCCTCGAGCATTTTCAATGCCGCCGCCGGTTCCAGATGCGCCGGTCGGCGAGCACCGCATGCGCCGCATTGTGGCCGGGAGCGCCGGTCACCCCGCCGCCCGGGTGCGCGCCAGAGCCGCAGAGGTAAAGACCCTTGAGCGGCATCCGATAGTCTGCCGCCCCGATCATCGGACGAGCGCTGAACAGCTGGTCGAGGCCCATCTTGCCGTGGAAGATATCGCCGCCGACGAGGCCGAAGCGGCGCTCGAGGTCTAGCGGCGAATGAATCTGCCGCCCGATCACCGACTTGGCGAAGCCGGGTGCGTGGGAGTCGACTGTCGCGATGATCTGATCGGCCGCCTTTTCGCGCTCCTTGTCCCAGCTTCGGCCCGGCCCAAGGTCGTAGCGGAAGTGTTGGCAGAACAGGCTCGCCACATGCTTTCCCTTTGGGGCGAGGCTCGGGTCGAGTGTCGTCGGGATCAGCATCTCGATGATCGGCTGCTTCGCCCAGCCGTGCACCGCCGCGTCGAGCCAGGCGCGATGCATGTAGTCGAGACTGGGCGCCATGATGATCCCGGCGGTCAGGTGATTGCCTTTCTTGGGAAGCACGGTGAAGGTCGGAAGCTCCGAAAGCGCGACGTTCATCCGGAAGGTCGCACTTTCGCATTTCCAGCCGTGCATTCTTGCAGCGACGTCCGAGTCCACGGCTCCGTGCGGCACCAGCCGATCGAACAGCAGCTTCGGGTTGACGCCGGCGACAACGGTTCCCGACCGCCAGGCCTTGCCGCCCGCGACCACGCCCGACGCCCGCCCGCGGTCGACGATCAGCTCCTCGACCGGCGTATTGAGGAGAATATCGACGCCTGCTTCACGGCACGCGCGGGCCATGGCCTGCGTGATCGAGCCCATTCCGCCGATTGCATGACCCCATGCGCCAGGCACTCCGGCCGCTTCGCCGAACAGGTGGTGGAGCAGCACGTAGGCGGTCCCGGGAGACTGCGGCGACGCGAAATTGCCGACCACGCCGTCAAATCCGAACAGCGCCTTGGTCAAATCGCCTTCGAAATGCCGGTCGAGGATTTCCGCCGCGCTCCGCATCGCGAAATCGTGGACGATTCGCGTCTCGGCGAGGCTGAGCCCGGCCATGTCGCGCCCGAGACTCAGCAGCTTGGGAATGGCGCTGACCTTCCGCCCGACGTTAGGGGGCGCCCGCAAGAGCCATTTCTTGAGCAGCCGAACGACCGTTTCGAGCTCGGCGACATAGCGGTCGTAGGCTTCCGCGTCGGCCTTGTGATGCCGCGCGATCTCCTTGCGCGTAAGGCCGTTGCGCCCGGCGAGCAGATAATCGCCATCGCCGGGCAGGAAATTGTCGGTTTTGCGAAGCACGACCTTCAGCCCGTGCCGCTCCAGCTCCATGTCGCGAATCACTTTCGGCTGCAGCAGGCTGACGGTGTAGCTCGCGGCGGAATTGCGAAATCCCGGCAGGAACTCGTCCGTGACCGCGGCCCCGCCCACGGTCGCCGCCGCTTCGAGAACGGTGACCTTGAGGCCTTTGCGGGCGAGATAATAAGCGCAGGTGAGGCCGTTGTGCCCGGCACCGATGATGATCGCGTCCTGCATTACACCGGCCATAGCGGCGGACGAATCACCGCATCAACACCAGTTCTTCAGCCATGGTTGGATGCAGTGCGATGGTCTCGTCCAGTTCGGCCTTCTTGAGCTTGGCCTTCACCGCGATTGCGGCTGCCTGGAGAATTTCCGGCGAGTCGGGGCCGATCATGTGGATTCCGACCACCACCTCGCTCTCCGCATCGACGACGATCTTGTAGAGCGAGCGCTCATTGCGGCCGGCGAGCACGTTCTTCATCGGCCGGAAGTCCGACGTGAAGATCTTGACCGGACCGATCGTGTTGCGCGCATGACCCTCGGTCATTCCGACGCCGGCAAGCGGCGGATGACTGAACACCGCCGAGGGAATGCAGCCGTAATCGACGCGAGAGGGCTTGTTTCCAAAAAAGGTGTCGCCGAACGCCTGCGCTTCGCGGATCGCGACAGGCGTCAGCTGGACTCGGTCGGTGACGTCGCCGACGGCGAAAATCGAAGGCACCGAGCTGCGATTGTCCTCGTCGACCTTCAGGCGCCCCTTTTCGCCAAGCTCGACCCCGACCTCTTCGAGTCCGAGCCCCTGTGTGTTGGGCTCGCGCCCGGTCGCAAACAGCAACTCGTCGGCCTCGAGATCGTCGCAGCCCGTCATCCCGATGTGCAGCTTGCCGTTGTCGTCGCGCCGCACCCGGTCAATGGTCGCGTGGAACTTGAAGTCTATGCCTTTGCGCAGCGAAATCTGGATCAGCCGATCCACGATCTGCTGGTCGTAATGACGAAGCAAGACGTCGCTGCGGTTCACGAGGGTTACGCGGCTCCCGAATTGGTGGAAGATCCCGGCGAACTCGTTGGCGATATAGCCGCCACCGGCGATCACGATGCGCTTCGGCAGCTTTTCAAGGTGAAACACTTCGTTCGAGCTGATCGCATGCTCGATCCCGTCGAGCGACGGCATGACCGGGCGGGCTCCGGTGGCGATCAGGATCTTGTCGGCCGTCACCTCCTTGCCGCCGGCGAGCTGGATCGAATTGGGTCCGGTCAACGTCGCCTGCTCGCGGAAGATCGTGACCTTGTGGCTGTTGAGCGTGTCCGTATAGGCGCCTTCGAGCCGCGAAACCTCGCCAAGCACGTTGTCGCGCAGCACCGCCCAGTCGAACGTCTTCTTGGGGACGTCCCACCCGAACATCGCGGCGTCGTCGAGGTCCTCGGCGAAATGCGCGCCGTAAACGAGCAGCTTCTTGGGCACGCAGCCGCGGATCACGCACGTGCCGCCGACTTTGTGCTCCTCCGCGACGGCGACGCGCGCTCCATATGCCGCGGCCACGCGCGACGCCCGTACGCCGCCCGAGCCGGCACCGATCACGAATAGGTCGAAATCCGCCATCAGAGGCCCGCCCTTTCCATCAGCCCCCGGGTCGAGGCGTCGAGCTCAATGTCGTCGGTCCCCTGGGCGAGCTTGCGCGCGATCTCCTTGCCGAGCTCAACTCCGAACTGGTCGAAGGGATTGATCCCCAGCAGCACCGCGTTGGCGAAGGTGCGGTGCTCGTAAAAGGCGATCAATGCACCGAGCGCACGCGGGTCGAGACGATCGAGCAGGATGGTCGCGCTCGGCCGATTTCCCGAGTAGCTGCGCTGCGGATCGTCGCTCATTCGTCCTTCCATCAAGGCGGCGCCCTGGGCGAAAGCGTTCAGAAGCAACAGGCGGTGGTGCTCCGGGGTCTGGTCGTCATCCGCCTCGCGCACCGCGAGGAACTCGACCGGCACCGTGACGGTGCCCTGGTGGAGCAACTGGAACACCGCATGCTGCGCGTCGGTGCCCGTTCCGCCCCACGTGACCGGCGCAGTGGGACATTTCACCGCCTTGCCGTCTTTCGTCACCGACTTGCCGTTCGATTCCATCTCGAGCTGCTGGAGATAGAAAGGCAGCAGGCGAAGCCGCTCGTCGTAAGCAAAGACGCCGCGCGTTTGGCAGGCGAATTTTTCCACATACAGCCGGTCTGCGAAGGCTGCGATGAGCGGCACGTTTTCGCGCGGCTCCGCGAAACGGAAGTGCCGGTCCATCTCGGCGGCGCCCTCGAGCAGCGCTTCAAAGGCGTCCCAGCCGAGCGCGAGCGCAGCGCTTAGGCCGACCGAGCTCCACAGCGAGTAGCGTCCGCCGACCCCTTCGCCGAACTGCAGGATCCGGCTTTCGTCGATCCCCTGGCCGACCGCGGCTTCGGGTTTGGCCGTCACGGCGATCAAGCGGCCATCCGGGTCCGCCACGCCGTCACCGCCAAGCCAGGCGCGTGCAGCTTCGAGGTTCGTCAAAGTCTCAAGAGTCGAGAAGGTCTTCGACGCAACGATGACGAGAGTGGTCGCAGGATCGAGCGGCTTCACCGCCTCGTCGAACGCAGCGCCGTCAATGTTCGACAGGAAACGGACGGTGAGATTGGATGTGCGGCGGCCCAGTGCATCGACCAGCAATGCCGGGCCCAGTAGCGAACCGCCGATCCCGATGTGGAGGATGCCGGTAAGCGCGCCGAACGCGCCGCCCTCGATCGCGTCGACCAGCGCGCGCATCCGCTGCCGGCGGACGGATGCAAGGTCGACATCGCCCGGCGCACCGCTTCCGCGTTCGGCGATATGCGTCGCGGGCCGGTTCTCGCTCGGGTTGACGATGCCGCCGCTGAACAGCGTGTCGCGCGCGGCGGCAAAGCCCATCCGCTCCGCCCGAGCGAGCGAATGTTCCATGATGTCGCGGTCGAGGTGAGTCTTCGACCAATCGAAATAGATTCCCGCGGCCTCGAAGCTCAGCCGGCTCAGCCGATCCGGCTCCTCATCGAAGAGCTGCTTGAGGGTCTTCGCCTTACCTGGCTGCGGTCGTTCGGCCATCTGGCGGCACATAATCGCAGGGGCGGCAAATGCCACCCCGCCTTGACGCGCCGCGACCGAGCGCCAAACAGCAAATCCCAATGCGCTCTAGATCGTCCCGCCGCGGCTCGCCCAAGCACGAGAAGCAAGAGAGCGCGTGGAGCCTCACGCGCTTTTTCCTGACTCTCGCGGTCCTTGCCTGGGCGCTGAGGAGCTTCATCGTGCAGCCGTTCGACATACCGTCGGGCTCGATGCTCCCGACTCTGTACATCGGCGATTACCTGGTCGTGGCGAAATGGCCCTACGGCTATTCGCGCTTCAGCTTTCCTTTCGGATTCCCGTCGTTCGGCGGCCGCATCTTCGGACAGCTGCCGCGCCGCGGCGACGTCGTGGTGTTCCGCCACCCAGCGGAGAACGATGACCTCATCAAGCGAGTCATTGGGCTGCCTGGGGACACCATCGCGCTGGCAAACGGCAAGCTGGTCCTGAACGGCAAGGCGATTGCTCGAAAACCGCTCCCGCCGGTCCGTATCCCGGTGAGCGCCAACAGCCCATGCCGGGTCATCCCGCCCGCTGTCCCAACGACCGTGGTCGCCTCGGGCAAGGCGTACTGCCTGATCCCCGCCTATCTCGAAACACTTCCCGGCGGCCCTTCCTATACGATCCTCGACGAGGTCCAGCAGGGTCCGGGGGATGACTTCGGCCCCGTGCGCGTGCCGCCCGGACGCCTATTCCTGATGGGCGACAATCGCGACGACAGCCTCGACAGCCGGTTCCCCACGAGCATTGGGGGAGTCGCCATGGTCCCGGCGGACCATCTCATCGGTCGCGCGCTCATGACCTTCTGGTCGACGGACGGCAGCGCCTCTTATTGGAAGCCCTGGACCTGGTTCACGGCGCTCCGCGCCGACCGCATCGGCAATGGCTATACGGGAGATGTCGAGTGACCGGCGACACCGCCAAGTTCGTCCGCGAGAAGCTCGGCCACAAGCCCAGGGACGTCGGCCTTTTCGAGGTTGCGCTCACCCACAAGAGCGTCGGCTCCGGCGCGGATTACGAGCGGCTAGAATTTCTCGGCGACCGCGTGCTCGGCCATGTGATGGCGCGGGTGTTGTACGACCGGCACCCCGAAGAGCCCGAGGGCTATCTCTCGCGCCGCTACAATGTGTTGGTCGCGCGCGAGACTTGTGCGGAGATCGGGCGTGAGATCGGCGTCCCCGAGCTCGTCCGCCTGGGCAAACAGGCCCGCGAAGATCAGGCCACGAAGAGCGACAATGTGATTGGCGACGTCGTCGAAGCGCTGATAGGGGCGCTGGTCATCGATGGCGGGCTGGACGCCGCCGAGCGGTTCATCGACCGCGTCTGGGGACCGCATCTGACCGAGCAGCGCAAGGCCCCGCAGCATCCCAAGTCGGCGCTTCAGGAGCTTGCGGCGGCGCGCGACTGCAAGGCGCCCGTGTACGAAGTCGTCGGCCGGACGGGCGCTCACCATGCGCCGAAGTTCACGATCCGAGTCTCGGTGCCCGGGCTTGGGGAAGCTACGGCCGAAGGCACCAGCAAGCAGGAAGCGGAAACCGATGCGGCCGAAGCGCTGTTGAAGCAGCTGAAATGACCGAACCCGAAACGCGCGCCGGCTTCGTCGCGGTGATCGGCGCTCCGAACGCCGGGAAATCGACTCTGGTCAATGCGCTAGTCGGCCAGAAGGTCGCAATCGTCAGCGGGAAGCCGCAGACCACGCGCTCACGGCTGATGGGCATCGCGATCGAAGGCAGCGCGCAGATCCTGCTCGTCGATACACCCGGAATTTTCGAGCCGCGACGCCGCCTCGACCGCGCTATGGTCGCGGCCGCATGGACGGGAGCGCAGGACGCCGACCTCATCCTGCTGGTGATCGACGCCGCGGCGGGCGTGAATGCCGAAGCGGAGCGGATCATCGCGGCGCTCGGCGAGCGCAAGCAGCCGCTGTTCCTTGTGCTGAACAAGGTCGACCTGGTGAACAAGGGCGCGCTCCTGGGCCTCGCCACCGATCTGACCGCCCGGATCGATCCCGCCAAGGTGTTCATGATCAGCGCCGCGGAGGGAGACGGCGTTCCCGACCTCAAGCAGGCGCTTGCCGGTGCCATGCCGCAGGGCCCGTGGCTCTACTCCGAGGACGATGTCTCGGACGCGACCGACCGGATGATCGCCGCCGAGCTGACCCGTGAGCAAGTCGTCAACCAGCTTCACCAGGAGCTCCCTTATGCGACGGCCATCGAGACCGAGAGCTGGGAGGACCGGCCCGACGGCTCGACCGTGATCAATCAACAGATCATCGTCGAGCGCGACAGCCAGAAGGCGATCGTCATCGGCAAGGGCGGGAAGCGACTCAAGAGCATCGGCGCCGCGGCGCGCGCCGAAATCGCGCACCACCTGGGCCGCCCCGTCCACCTGTTCCTGCACGTAAAGGTCGAGGCCAAATGGGGCGAAGACCGCTCGCTTTATCGCGAGATCGGGCTCGAGTGGGCAGAATGAAGCACGTCCTCCACCCATTGCGGGACCAGCTCTCCGGCACAGCCGATGCGGCTTTCGTCGAAGAACATGCTGCCGATCGACGGCTCTAGATTGATCTCCAGAGCTTGCGCGCCGCAGTAGCGCGCCGTCTGCACGAACCCGGCCGCGGGATAGACCGCGCCCGACGTGCCGATCGACACGAACAAGTCGCACCGGCGCAGCGCCTCGTCGATCCGATCCATGTCGTAGGGCATTTCACCGAACCACACGATATCCGGCCGGACCACGCCGATCGTTCCGCAGCTCGGGCATTCGGCGCCCTCGCCCATCGGCCCCGTCCAGCCGAAACGCTCATTGCAGCGCAGGCACCAGCCCTTCGTCAGCTCGCCGTGCATGTGGATCAGGCGCCTGGAGCCGGCCCGCTCGTGCAGGTCGTCGACATTCTGCGTCACCAGCAGCAGTTCGCCCGGCCATTCGGTGTCCAGTCGCGCCAGTGCCCGGTGCGCCGCGTTCGGCTCGACCGTGCCCAGCTTCGCCCGCCGTGCGTCGTAGAAAGCGTGGACCAGTGCCGGATCGCGCGCGAATGCCTCCGAAGTCGCGACATCCTCGACGCGATGCCCCTCCCACAGCCCGTCGGGACCGCGGAACGTCGCCAGCCCGCTTTCGGCGGACACGCCGGCGCCGGTCAGGATGACGATGTTGCGAATGTCCATCGCGGGAGCATAGAGCGGCCGCGCGATGAGCGAAGGCAAAATCCGCATCGGCATCGGCGGTTGGACCTACGAGCCGTGGCGCGGCGTCTTTTACCCCGACAAGCTGCCGCACTCGAGGGAGCTCGAATATGCGTCGCGCCAGCTCACCGCGATCGAGATCAACTCGACCTTCTACGGGCGGCAGAAACCGGCGAGCTGGGAAGCGTGGGAGAAGACGGTCCCCGACGGCTTCCAGTTCGCGATCAAGGGTGCGCGATACTGCGTGTCACGGGCGCGGCTTGCCGAGGGCGGCGAAGGATTGTCGAATTTCTTCGAACAGGGCTTCGCCGCGTTGGGTCGGAAACTCGGGCCGATATTGTGGCAGTTCCTTCCGCGCCGCAAATTCGATGCCGACGACATCGCCGGGTTCTTCGACCTGCTTCCGGAAAAGCTCGACGGCCTGACCCTCCGCCACGCGATCGAGCCGCGCGACGATAGCTTCCGCGACGAGAAGTTCTTCGCGCTGTGCCGAGACCGCAACATCGCGATCGTGTTCGAGGACTCGGACGAATATCCGCTGATCGAAGCGGACACGGCTGACTTCGCCTATGCACGGCTGCAGCGAATGAGCGAGGAAGTGCCCACCGGCTATGGCGACAAGGCGCTGGACTCTTTCGCAGCGAAGGCGCGAAAGTGGCGCAAAGGCGGCCGTGACGCTTATCTCTTCCTAATCAACGGCGCCAAAATCCGTGCTCCTGCGGCCGCGCTGGCGCTGCAGGAGCGGCTTCGCTAATTCAGCAACAATGCGCACCGCCGATCAACCGATCCGCATCAGCCTGTTCGCGCCCAATGGCCGAATGGGAAAGGCGATCGCGGCTGCCGTCGAAGAATCGCCAGCCTTCGCGATCGACCCGGATCATTGCGACGTACTGATCGATTTTTCCGCGCCCGCGGCCTTGGCCGCGAGCCTCGACCGGGCCGTGACCGCCGGCGTTCCAATCCTGGTCGGGACGACCGGACTGGACGAAACCGCCGACGGCCGGCTGTCCGAGGCTTCGAGGCAGGTCCCCGTGCTCTACGCGCCGAATACCTCGCTTGGAGTCGCCCTGCTCGCGGTGCTGGTTCAGCGCGCTGCGCAAGTGCTCGGCCCTGAGTGGGATATCGAGATCACCGAGACGCACCATCGCATGAAGGCCGACGCGCCCTCCGGGACGGCGCTTCTGCTGGGCGAGGCCGCCGCGCATGGCCGCGCAAGCGCCTTGGACGCGGAGCGCGGCCGCGACGGACTGGGGCTCAAGCGCCGGCCCGGCGCAATCGGTTTTGCCTCGCTTCGCGGAGGAACCGTAGTCGGCGAGCACGACGTGCTCTTCCTCGGCCCGGAGGAACGGCTGATCCTGTCTCATCGTGCCGAGAGCCGAATGATCTTTGCCCGCGGGGCTCTTGCGGCCGCCCGTTTCCTCGTCGGCAAGCCCGTCGGCCTTTATTCGATGCGCGACGTCATCGGCTCTCTGTGAGCGCAGCTGACACCAGTTCTCACGGGCTGGCTCGCCGTCTCGGCCTGTTCGACGCGACCATGCTGGTCATGGGCGGGATCATCGGATCGGGCATTTTCGTCACTCCCGCAGAAGTTGCCCGCCATGTCGCGACGCCGCTGCTGATCGTCGGCGTGTGGGTGCTCGGCGGAATCGTCGCGCTGTTCGCGTCGTTCGTTTACGCCGAGCTCGCGGCGCGGCGGCCGGAAGTCGGCGGCCAATATGCCTATCTCCGCGATGCCTTTGGGCCGATGCCGGCCTTCCTCTACGGCTGGGCGCTGCTGCTCGTGATCCAGTCCGGCGGAATGGCCGCGGTCGCCATCACCTTCGCCCGCTATTTCGGCGACCTGGTGCACCTTCCGGTTGCCGACAATGCAGTCGCGGTCGGCGTCCTCGCCATCCTGACGCTTATCAATTGCCTTGGCGTGAAATCGGGCAGCAACGTCCAGAGCGGCTTGATGGTGCTCAAGATCCTGGCGATCGGCGCACTGGTCGTCGCAGGCCTGCTGTTCGCCCCGGCCGCAGCCCACCAAGCGCAGCGCGCTGCCCCCGGCTCCGCCTCGACGCTCGTCGCGATTGGGGCGGCCATGACCCCCGTCATGTTTTCCTACGGCGGCTGGCAGACGTCGAGCTTCGTCGCCGGCGAGATGCGCAATCCGCAGCGCGACCTCGCCCGCGGGCTGCTGTTCGGAGTCGCCGGAGTGGTGCTGCTCTACACCGCGGTCGCGTTCGTCTGCGTCCATGCGCTTGGCCCCGCCGGACTCGCGGCGTCGAAAACTCCGGCGACCGATGTCATGCGGCTAGCGGTCGGAAGCAAAGGCGCGACGTTCATCGCCCTCGGGATCGCGATCTCGGCGCTCGGCTTCCTCAGCCAGGGGATGCTGACAGCGCCGCGAGTCTACTTCGCCATGGCCGAGGACGGCGTGTTCTTCCGCAGCGTCGCTCAGGTCAGCGCCAAAACCCGGGTGCCTGTCGTGGCGATCGTCCTTCAGGGGGCTGCGGCGGCGATCATCGCCTTGTCCGGCACGTTCGGCCAGATCCTGAACTATGTCGTCTCCGTCGATTTCATATTCTTCGGCCTCACCGGCGCGGCCCTGTTCGTCTTTCGCCGCCGCGATCCCGACCAGCCGGTCTTCTTCAAGGCGCCGGGGCACCCCTTCACGACGATTATCTATGTGCTCGCCTGCTGGACAGTGGTGGTCGCGACGGTCGCCAACAATCCCGTGAATGCAATCATCGGCTACGTGATCCTCGCCGCGGGCGTCCCCGCCTGCCTCTACTGGCAGCGAAAGAAGCGGGCCGCCGCATGAGGACGATGCGTTCCGACTATATGCACTGGGCCAAGTTCAAGCCGCCCGTGCGCTATTCGCTGACGATGAGCGAAGTGCCGCATTTCCGGATGGATTCGCTCCCGATCTCCATCGGCGACCTCGACCTCGATGGCGCCAGCCATCCGCGTTACCTCCCGCTGCGGGAAGCCATCGCGAAACGCTACGCAGTCTCGCCCCAGCAGGTCGTCGCTGCTGACGGCACCTCCATGGCCAACTTCCTCGCGATCGCGGCGCTGATCTCGCCGGGCGACGAGGTGTTGATCGAATATCCGGCTTACGAGCTGCTGCTTGGCGCAGCGAGCTTCCTCGGCGCCGAAATCAAGAGGTTCGAACGCAATCTCGCGGATGCTTTTCGTCTCGATCCTGCGAAAGTCGAGCAATGCATTTCGGAGCGGACGCGCCTGATCGTGATTACAAACCTCCACAATCCGAGCAGCGCGCTCGCCAGCGAGGACGACTTGCGCGCAGTCGGTCGACTTGCCGCGGCACGCGGCGCGCGCGTGCTGGTCGACGAGGTCTATCTGGATTCCGCCGTGCCGCCGCGACGCAGTGCCGTCCACCTCGGTCCCGAGTTCGTCACCACGAACAGCCTGACCAAATGCTATGGCCTGAGTGGACTCCGCTGCGGCTGGATTCTGGCGGAGCCTGAACTCGCCGAGCGCATGTGGCGCCTGAACGACCTGTTCGGCGTGAACCAGGCGCATCCCGCCGAGCGCCTCGCCTGCATCGCCTTCGAGCAAATCGACACAATCGTCGGCGATCATCCCCACCTCCTCGCTCAAAACCGCAACCGCTGGAATGCCTTTGTCCAATCCCGGACCGATCTCGACTGCATGGCGGCCGAACACGGCATCACGGCTTTCCCGCGCTGGGCCGGCGGCGATAGCGAACGGCTCGATGCGCGGCTTCGCGAGCGCTACGACAGCGCCGTGGTGCCCGGCCGCTGGTTCGAAATGCCGGAGCATTTCCGCGTCGGTTTCGGCCTGCCGGCGAGCGAGTTCGAGGAAGCGCTGAGCCGTCTCGAGGCGGCGCTGGACGAGCTCAAATGACCCGCGAACAGGTGTTCGAATTTTTCCGTCGCCTGGCCGAGGCAAATCCCTCGCCCACGACCGAGCTCTGTTACACCAATCCCTACACGCTGCTGGTCGCGGTCGTCCTTTCCGCGCAGGCGACCGACGCGAGCGTGAACATCGCCTGCGGTCCGCTGTTCGATCGCATTAAGACTCCGCAGCAAATGCTCGAACTCGGTGAGGAGCGGCTGCGTGATGCGATCAAGACCATCGGGCTGTTCAATACCAAAGCCAAGAACGTCATCGCGCTCAGCCAGGCGCTGATCGACCGATTCGACAGCAAAATCCCGCACACCCGAGAAGAGCTGGAGTCGCTGCCGGGCGTGGGACGCAAGACCGCCAATGTCGTCCTCAACACCGCCTTCGGCGAGGAAACGTTCGCCGTCGACACGCACGTGTTCCGCGTGTGCAATCGCACGGGTCTCGCACCCGGCAAGACTGTCGACGAAGTCGAAGCAAAGCTCGAGAGGGTCGTGCCGCAGCCCTTCCGGCGGGACGCGCATCATTGGCTGATCCTGCACGGCCGCTACACCTGCAAGGCGCGGCTGCCCGAATGCTGGCGTTGTCCGGTGATCGACCTCTGCCGCTACAAGACCAAGACGCCGCCGCCGGAAGAACGCGTCAAACCGGCAAAAGTTAAACCCAGCGCCGCTCGAACCGCGAGCCGAGCGTCGTCAAAAGCTCGTACTGCGAAAGGCCGGACTGCTTCGAAGCCGAAGGCAAATCGTAGTCGAGCTCGACCCACGTCCCTTCGCTGAGATCGGGCGCGGCGTCGCAACCGACGGCGATCAGGTCCATCGACACGCGGCCGAGCACCGGAAGTGCGAATTCACCCGCGAAAGCCGACCCGCGAGAGGAGAAGCCGCGCAGATATCCGTCGGCATAGCCGATGTTGAGGATTGCGGCCTCGGTGTCCTCGGAGGCGCGGAAAGTACCGCCGTACCCGCAAGCCTCTCCCGCGGGGATTTTGCGCCGCTGCACCACCTGCGCTTCGACCCGCGCCGCCTGGCGGATGTTCCCCTCCCCCTCCGGCCGCTGAATCCCGCCGTAGAGCGACAGGCC
>Ga0070680_100001747_pt1 | contig 15965 bp, 12 predicted proteins | sample KBSC73BmetaG_FD_64672 | JGI IMG/M metagenome (GOLD analysis project Ga0070680, IMG submission 64672) | Corn rhizosphere microbial communities from Kellogg Biological Station, Michigan, USA - KBS C7-3B metaG | ecosystem: Host-associated > Plants > Roots > Rhizosphere | place: USA: Michigan...
CGTCGGAGGCAGCCATGCGATGGGCGTTGATTGCCGGCGCGGTGCTCATTGGGCTCATTGCCGCGATCGTGGTCGGCCCATCGTGGCGCGAACATTCGCGGCATGGCGCGATCACGATGGTCGTCGCGCTCGCGGAGCCGCCGCATCGACTGATTGGCCGCATCGCCGACAAGAATCTGCCGTTCGGCGGTGAGTGGGAGTATCGCATCGACCCGGATGGCGCTACCGGAAGCGTCGTGACGATCACGGAGCGTGGCTCGGTGTACAATCCCGTCTTCCGCTTCGTTTCGCGTTTCATCATGGGCCACACCGCGACGATCGACGGCTATCTGCGCGCACTCGGGCGCAAGTTCGGAAGCGAGCCGACACCGGCGGCGGTCGCTGCCGCGGAGGCCGCACATGGGGTATGAAGCGAAGTGCCGCGCGCGCGTGGACGATGGCAGCGGAACCGTGCGCGAGGCCGACGCCACCGTCTTGCTCGAGACCGACGAGCTGATCGTGCGCGGCGAGGCGCGCATTCGCATTCCGCGCGCATCGATTCAAAGAGTTGCGTCACGCGCGGGCGTCGTCACGGTCACGTCACCGCAGGCGACCGTCTCACTCACGTTGGGCGACGGCGCGGAGAAGTGGCAGAAGAAGTTGCTGGAAGCGCCGAAGCGGTTGATCGACAAGCTCGATGTGAAACAGGATGCCAAGGTGTGGCTCTGGCGCGTCGACGACGAAGCGCTCGCGGCGGCGGTTTCCGAGCGGACGCCGAATGTTCTGCGGGGCTCGAGCGCGTCGGGCTGCGATGTCGTGTTCGTCGGCGTGGATGCCGAACGTGACCTCGCACGCATCGATCGCGCGGCGAACGCCATCACGGACAGCGGCGCGATCTGGGTCGTGCATCGCAAAGGCCCGGCCGGCGTCGCCGACACGACGATCTTCGCGCGGGCGAAAAGGCTCGAACTCGCGTACACCAAAGTCGCGCGAGTGTCGGCGACGCACACGGCAGAGAAGCTCGTGCGTCCCGTCGCCGCTCGCGCGCGGAAGTAAATCTCGTCAGGGCTCGAACAAGAACCGGCGTACGGACGCGAGCACCTGGTCGCGATTGCTGACGAAGATCCAATGATGCGCGCCGTGAATCTCCTGGACGAAGCCGTGCGGGGTTTCGTCCTTGAACTGCGTGCGCATCTTCTTCAGCACTGACTCCGTGCCACGAACGATCTCCTGCAGCGTCGCCGCATGTTCGCGATCGGCGCGTTGCCAGGGCTCGAGCTGCGAGATCGAATCCGTCACCGCATAGATCGCAAGGGCGGGCGCGCGAATCTTCCTGTAATCAGGATGTTCCGCACTGATGGCCTTGTAGGCTGGCGTGATCTCCTCGTTCCAGCCGTCGAAGCGATAGCGCTCGCGAATGTCGGCTTCGGGAATGTCGACGCCGCGCGTGCGATGGACGAACGCGACGTACGCAGCAGCCGTCGCGGTATCCGCGGCGGTCGGGTCGGGACGCGCACCCACCTCCAGTGGAACCGGAAAGAGCTGGTTCAGCATGTCGTCGGCCGTGATTCGGTCGTACGCTGCGTCAAGATAGACCAGCTTGGAGACACGATCCGGATACGTGCCGGCGAAGCGTGTCATCTCCTCGCCGGCAATCGAGTGGCCGATGAGAATCACACGTCCGAGGTGCAGCCGATCGAGCGCCTCGTGAATGTCTTCCACGAGCCGAGGCGTGTCGTAGCCCGCTGGCGGATGCGTGGATTGTCCGAAGCCGCGCCGCGTCAGGGCGATGACGCGAAAGCGATCCGTGAGGCGCGGCGCGAAGTCGTCCCACGCGTGCGCGGTGTTGCCGAGGCCCGCGAGCAGCACGATGGTCGGACCGGTGCCGCCATAGTCGAGATAGTGCAGCCGAACGGTCGGCGTGACGTTGACGAAGCCGACCTTGTGCGGCGCGTTGTCGCGCCAGACGTCCGATGGCGGAGCGGGCTGTGCACCGGCGATCGACGAGAGGCTCGCGATCGCCGCCGCAAGCCCCGCGCATCGTCCCGTCGTTGGAACCCACCACACGTTACGGTACCGTCCGGGTCGATGACATGTCCTTCACCAACCGGTAGAGGAAATCCTGCGAATCATAGTATGACTTAATGAGCACACGCTCATCCTTTCCGTGGGCCCGTCCGTCGTTCGGGTCGCCGAAGAGGCCGGAGACGCCGTATCCCGGAATACCGATCGCGCGCAGGAATCGGCTGTCCGTCGCGCCCGTGCCCATCGTGGGAATGACCGCGACGTTCGGCCCGAATACCTCGCGCGTGACCTTCTCGATCGGTTGCATGACTTCCGGCGTGAGTGGCGATGGATCCGCATGCGACATCGCGGGCGCAGCAGAAACAGTAACGCCTGTATCGCCGATCGCCCTGATCAGCCCGGCGCGCACGTCCGCCGGATCGTGTCCCGGCGCCATTCGACAATTCACATTCGCCGTAGCGGCCTGCGGCAGCGCGTTCCGGGCATGTCCTCCCGACAGCATCGTCGCGACGCAGGTGGTGCGCAGCATCGAACGATAGCGTGGATCGCGCGAGAGCGTCGCCGACGCCTTCGCGTCGTTCGGATTGGCGACGATCGCGCGCATCGCGGCTCCCATCTCCGGCGTCTCGATCGCCGCCGTGCGCTGGAAGTAGGCGCGCGTGACCGGATTGAGCATCACCGGAAACTGCAGCCTGGCGAGATGCGTCAGCGCCTGGGCGAGCTGATAGATGGCGTTGTCGTCGCGCGGCACGGACGAATGCCCGCCCCGATTCGCCGTCGACACGGTAAAGTTCGCCGAGACTTTCTCGGCGGCGCCGACCGAGTTGATGAAGGGCTTGCCGTCGCGCAAGGCGCCGCCGCCCCCTTCGTTCAGCGCGAAGGCCGCATCAATGAGATTTCTGTGATTCGCGATGAGCCACCGTACGCCATTCGCCGGTCCACCCTCCTCGTCGGTCGTCAGCGCGAGGATGATGTCGCGATCGGGCCGGTAGCCTTCCTGCTTGTACCGGAGAAGATTGGCGATGAAGATGGAGGCCATCGCCTTGTCGTCGCTCGTGCCGCGGCCGTAGTAGTAGCCGTCGCGCTCCGTGAACTTGAACGGATCGATGTCGGGCGACCAATCGCTCCTGACCGCCTGGACGACGTCGAGATGCGCGAGGAGCATGAGCGGCTTGCGCGAACCCGTGCCGTGGTAGCGGACGACGACGCTGTGCTTGTCGGGACGCGGCCCGCCGACGAAGATGTCGGAATCGGGGAACCCGGCCGCGCGAAATCGAGCCGCGACCGCGTCGGCCGCCAGGGTGGTATTCCCGACGGAATCCGCGGTGTTGATCTCGATCAGCTCTTTGTAGACGTCATGCGCGAGCTGTTGTGCCGGCGTCAATCCTTGCTGCGTTTGCGCCCCGAGTACGGCCGGAACGCACAGGGTCGTGACCGCAATGAGAAAACGGCGCATCGATCTGCTCCGGGAGCACGTGGATGCGCCAACGTTGCACTGCCGCGCGGCCCGCGGCCAGGGCTCGCACCACGGACCATCTGTGACATGTGATGGTTCCTCACCCCCGCGCTTCGCACCTCCGCTCGGAGTTTCACCGATCGGAGGCGTGGTCGTCAGATCGTGCCCGCGCCGATGCGGCGACGAATGTCCCGCGCGCCGGCGGCAACACCCATGGCGACTCCTCCGCCGAACAACACGGCGGTGCCGGCGCCGACGATCGGGAGAAGCCAGGTGACCGGCCACGCGAGCAATGCGAACGCGAGCCCCGCGATGAGCGGCGCGCTTGCCTTATGCACCGCGTCCACGAACCGCAGCTTGTTCTGGGTGAACTTGCGAGCCTGCCAGTAGCCGATGCCGGCCGCGGCGAGCGCAATGAGCGTCCCGATGATCACGTGAGCCTCCAAAGATTACTGCCGTTGCTCTGGTAACTTATACGATGTCGTGACACGCTGGTTTCAGCGCGCCGCTGGCTTCCCTTCCACCGGCCGCATACCTTGATGGCGTCGTCCACCACGTCAGCCCCGAGCGCCCGATGGTCACGCTGCGCGTCGTCCGTCACGACCGCCACGAGCAACTTCTCGCCGAGTGTAGCAGCACCGTCCTTCCGGCGCGAGGTGAGGTGATTCAACTCGACACGCTCGATCAGACGGGAGAGATGTCGCGCCCGAGCACGCTGTGGCGCGTGGTATCCGTTACCGTGCACATCCCGTCCGTCGCGTCGCAGCGACCGGGCGACGGCTCCGACCTCGTGGTCAGGCTCGTGGAGGTCGCGGTGCTGCCGGACATCTCGCTCGTGCCCGAGTTCGCGGCCGCGGCCGAGCGCCAGTTGTCCGAATCGAAGATGTGATCATGCACGTGCGGTGCGAGTCAGGTTCGTATGACCGAGAATGAGCCCGCCATGTACAGCGCCACCCGCGAGCTGCCGGCGCATCTGCGCGACTGGCAGCTTCCGCCCGGGTGGAGCTGGGGTGCGGAGGGACTCAACACACAACATCGCCACTACCAGGAGTTGATCGACGCGCTCGGTCGATCGCTGTCGCTGGTGAGCGCGCCGGATCCGGCGCACCACGCCTGGCTCGAGGCCGAAGCGCGGCATCTCGCGCACCGCAATCATCCCTCGATGCCCACCACGTATCACTACTGGGCATCGTTCTCGGAGAGCCGTCGCGGGCCGGGCTACCTGCGTCGCTGGATCGCGGGGGAAACCGTCGCGTCGCGACTCAAGCGCATGGGCACGGACGACGTTCCCGGCGTGCTGCGCCTCATGCGCGAGATCGGCTCCGCGCTGAGCTACCTGCACGATCTCGGTGCGGTCCACGGCAGCATGTCGCCGGAAACCGTGTGGACGACTCCCATGGGACGTCTCTGGATCATCGGATGGCAGTGGGCGATACCGGCGGGCGAGATCCCGAACGGATTGAGCCCCGACTTTCGCTTCATGCCCGTGCCGAGCGAATGGTCGGACGGCTCGTGGATTCCGTCGCCGCTCACGGATCAGTGGCAGCTCGCCGCGGTGTGTTTCGCGATGCTCACCGGAGAGACGCCTCCGTCGCGCGGCGTACCGCCCATTCAACTGCTGCGTCCGGACTGCCCCGCCTCCGTCGCGGCGGTGATCGACCGCGCGCTGCAATCGAATCCAGAAGCGCGACATCCATCGATGGCGTCGATGCTGCGCGCTGTCGATCGCGTGGTTGGATCGCGCACGATGGTGATGCTCGCGGGCGACGAGCCCGGCACGAGCTACACGAGCGAGTCGGCCGAGGTCCGTCTTCGCTGGGCGCTCGCCGACGATTACGAAGTGCTCGCGGCGCTCGGCTCCGGATCCTTCGGGTCGGTGTGGCGCGTGCGCGACCTCTCTCTCGGACGCGAAGTCGCGCTCAAGCTGCTGCACCCGCACGTCGCGCGCGACGAGCGCATCGTCGGCCGGTTTCGACGCGAAGCTCGGCTCGCGGCGCAGCTCGCGCATCCGGCGATCGTCCCGATCTTCGATTGGGACAGCCGCGGCGACGTCGCGTGGTACACGATGGAGCTCGCGGAAGGCGGATCGGTCGCCGATCTCGTGGCGCGCTCGGGCCCGCGTCTCCTTACCGAGATCGCTCCGCAGGTGGACTTCATCCTCTCGGGGCTCGCGGCGGCGCATGCGGTGGGAATCATCCATCGCGATCTCAAGCCGGAGAACGTGCTCATCGATCGCTACCGACGGTGGCGTCTCGCCGACTTCGGCATCGCGAACGTGACGGGTGAGGAGATCACCGGTGCGTCGGGCACGCCGGCGTTCGCTCCACCTGAGCAGTTGTTGGGCGAGCAGCAGGATGCGGCCGCGGATTGCTTCTCGCTGGCGGCGATCGTCGCGTACGCATTGAGCGGTGCGCCGCCGTTCGGCGAGCGCGACAGCGCGTCGATTCTCGCGCGAGAGATGCGCGGCGACGTCGACCTCTCGAATTATCCGGAGGAGATCGGCGACTGGCTGCGGCGCGGGCTGTCGGCGTCGCCCGAGAACCGGTTCGTCGACGCGTCGGCGATGCAGCAGGCATGGCGCGAGGCAGTGCAAGCCGTGCTCGAGCGCGAACGACAGATCCCGTGGTGGCGCCGCTGGTTCGGCGGCGAAGGCGCGGCGATGGCGTGGACCGGCGATTCGATGATCACGGGGTAGAGCACGCTGACAAGCGCTCTCTTGCGGGAGGCGCTTGCTGAAGGCGCCGGGTGCCAATGCCGTCTGGTCAACGTCGTTCGTGCCTTCACTAGGTTTTTGTATGCCTATCGAAACCGTGAATCCCGCCACCGGCGAGAGCATCAAGCGCTTCACGCCGCTCACTGACGCCGAGATCGACGAGCGATTGGCGATCGCCGAGCGAACGTTCGCGAGCTGGCGACGCGCGCCGATTCGGACGCGGGCCGAGGTCGTCGCCCGCGCCGGCGATCTGCTCGAGCAGCGGAAGCTCGAGTATGGACGGCTGATGACGCTCGAGATGGGCAAGCCGCTCAAGGCGGCCATCGACGAAGCCGCGAAGTGCGCCACCGCATGTCGGTACTACGCGGAGAATGCCGAGAAATTTCTGAGCGACGAGGCGGTCGACGCGGGCGATGTCCGCAGCTTCATCGCGTTCGAGCCGCTCGGCCCCGTGCTCGCGGTGATGCCATGGAATTTCCCCTTCTGGCAGGTGATCCGCTTCGCGGCGCCGGCCCTCGCGGCGGGGAACGTCGGGCTGCTGAAGCATTCGTCGAACGTTCCGCAGTGCGCGCTGGCGCTCGAGCAGCTCTTCGTCGAAGCCGGGGCGCCGGGCGGCGCGTTTCAGACTTTGCTCATCGGCTCGCCGGCGGTGCAGCGTGTGCTCGAGGACGATCGGGTCGCGGCCGCGACGCTCACCGGCAGCGAGGGCGCCGGCCGCAGCATCGCGTCGATCGCGGGAAAGGCGATCAAGAAGACCGTGCTGGAGCTGGGAGGCAGCGATCCGTTCGTGGTGATGCCGAGCGCGAATCTCGATGCCGCGATCGCGACCGCGGTCACGGCGCGGACGATCAACAATGGACAATCGTGCATCGCGGCCAAGCGCTTCATCGTCGCCGAAGTGATCGCCGACGCGTTCACGACAGGCTTCGTCGAGCGAATGCGGTCGCTCGTCGTCGGCGATCCGATGGACGAGCAGACGAACATCGGCCCGCTGGCGACGGCGCAGATTCGCGACGATCTCGATGATCAGGTTCAGCGCTCGGTCGCGGCCGGTGCGCGACTCGTCACCGGGGGGAAGCGACGCGAGGGCGCGGGGTTCTATTACCAGCCGACGGTGATGATCGACGCGACACGCCAGACGCCGGTGTTCCGCGAAGAGACGTTCGGTCCGCTCGCGGTCATCACGCCGGTTCGTGATCTCGACGACGCCATCGACACCGCGAACGATTCGCGATTCGGGCTCGGCGCCGCGGCCTGGACGACCGACGCGGCGGAGATCGAGCGATTCGCGCGGGACCTCGCGGCGGGGAGCGTCTTCATCAACGGCATGGTGGCATCGGATCCGCGCTTTCCGTTTGGCGGAGTGAAGAAGTCGGGCTACGGCCGCGAGCTCAGCGAGTTTGGCATTCGTGAATTCGTGAACGTGAAAACCGTGCGGATTCAGAAGCCGAAGACGGAAGGCCACGCGACAACCGAGTAGTCGGTGTCACCCTGCGGAGCGTCGTCCTGAGGGTCTACTTTCCTCACATTGGGACCAGGCTGACCACCGAGCTCACCGGAAACGCCGGGGACCACTTGACTGCATTGGCCGCGGATGGCGCGGAGAACAGCTCGGAATGACGCGGAAGGGCGTCCCGTGGCCGAGGTGAATCAAGTCGCACGGAGGATGAATTCTTCGTTAAGGACGAGCCATCAGGAATCTCTAACCGATCACCCGCGACGCCGCCCTCAACCGAATCTCCACCGCCGCGCCCTGCCCGTCCCCGCTCTCCACCGAGATCTCGCCTCCCCAGCCTTCGACGAGCTGCCGGCTGATCGCGAGGCCGAGGCCACTGCCACTCGTGCGTGTCGAGAAGTGCGGCTCGAAGATGCGCGGCAACACGTCCGCGGGAATCCCGTGACCGTTGTCGCGCACCACGATGGCCACCATCTCCGCTCCGTTCTCGGGCGGCGCGACGCCGACGGCCACACGCGTCGCGTTCGCATGGCGCGCATTCTCGAGGACGTTGAGCAGGACCTCCTTCAGCTCGTCCGCGCGCGCGTAGGCGTACGTCGGCACATCGACGCCGTGCTCCTCCCACGCGATCGCGGTCTCCTGCCCCATGCGCTCCAGCGAGACCACCTCGCGCACGACGCCAGCAACGTCGACGGGCGCTGCTCGCCGCCGCTCTTCGGGCGCGGCGCCGTAGCGGCTGAACGCACGCGCGATCTCGTCGAGGCGATCGATCTCGGCCAGGATCTGATTGACGTTCTGCTCGAGCACACGATCGAAGTCGACTCGGGTGTCGGCGCGGGCGCGCCGCAGGTGCTGCACGCCGAGTCGAATGGGCGTGAGCGGGTTCTTGATCTCGTGTGCGACCTGACGCGCCATCTCCCCCCACGCAAGCACGCGCTGCGCGCGCGCGAGCTCGGTGACGTCGTCGACCGTGAGCACGGCACCGCCATTCTGCAGTCGAGTAAGCGTCCCGCGAAGCTGTTGTTGCTCGAGCGAAAGCTCGAATCCCTCGTCGTCGTTGGTCGACGCGAGGAAGCGGGCGACGATGTCCGCGATCGCGCGCGGTGCCTGCGCCGCGAAATCGGATTCCGGCGGCAGCGCGGAGTCGAGCAACGCCTCGGCGCGCGGATTGGCGAGCGACACGCGTCCCGCGGGATCGACCGCGACCACGCCGCTCGCGACGTTGCGCAGCACGGCCGCGGTTCGACGCTGCGCCTCCTCGAGCGCGCCACGACTCGCGGCCAGGTCAGCAGCCATCCGTCGGAATGCGGCAAACACCGGACGGAATTCGACCGTGGGCTCCGCGTCGAACCGCGGCGTGCGCACGCCGCCCGCGATCGACAGCGCCGCTTTGCTCAGCGAGCCGACCGGCCGCGCGAGCTCCCGCGCGGCGATGCCACTCAACCACAGCGCGGCCAGCGCACCGACGCCGGTCGCGAACAACACGAGCACGCCGAGGTCGCGACGACGGCGCCCGAGCTGCAACTCGTCCGCGCGAGCCGGAGCCGCCACGACGGTGGACGGGGACCGTGGCGTGTCGAACGCGCGATAGCCGAAGAGCGCACGCGCGCTCCCAACGTCTTCGAGTCGTGTTACAGTTTCCTCATCGTTCGCGAACTCGAGCGCCACCGGCGGCGGGAGGAACCGCCCGATCGGCGCGAGGTCGCGCAGGAGCTCGTCGCTCGCGTCCTGCAACTGCCCTTCGTGATAGAGCAGCAGCGGCGTGTCCAGCCGATCGCTCTCCGACGGCAGCCAGATCGACAGGTCGGGTGGAGAGAGTGCATTGAGCGTCGCCGTCACGAGCAGCGCGCGCGATTGCGTCGCGTCCGTCGCGAGCTGCTCGTACGACCAGATGGCGAACGCGATGGCCGGAATCACGAAGAACGCGAACAACGCGAGCGTCAGGCGCGCGCGATAGCTGCGGGCCCACGTTCGACGACGCGCGCGGAACCAGCGGCCCGCTCCGCCGTCGGCGATCACCGCGGCGAGCCACAGCATGCCGACGATCGCGAGATCGAGAGCGACGATCAGCGCGCCGCGCTGCACGAGCGCGTTGAGTGGACGAAGCTCCACCTCGACGTGTACGGGCGCCGATCCGCGTCCGATGCGTGCGACCCAATCGCCGTGCAGCTCGCTGTCCTTTCGCCTCCAGGTCACGGGCGTTCTGCTCGTGTCGACCTCGGCGACATCGCGCAGACGCACCGTGTACGGCGGCTCGGCGTCGCCGTCGACGTCGAGGCCGAGCAGCTTCGCGAAGGGATCCATCTCGAACAACCGGCTGCGCGGCGCGAGCACGACCGCGGTCACACCTCCGTCGATCCCCGGCGCGGCCATCACCAACTCGAGCGCCGTGTCAGTCGGTACGGGTTGCACGATGACGCTGCGCTCGCGTCGCGCGAGCGCGACCAGGTCGGCAACGTCGGCGATCGGTTCGGGAATGCGCGCCGTGGCGAACCGCGCGACGGGCCCCGAGTCGGTCGGCCACGCGGACAGCGACACCGGGTTGCCGGCAGGCGCGATGTCCGACGTGACATAATGTTGAAGCAGGCTCTGACGCGTGACCGGCGAATAGTCGGCGGCGAGCGCGCTGCCGAAGCGTTTGAGCAGCGTGAGCGCGAGCGAATCGGTCTGACTCAGGCTCGCAAGATCGCGCGTTGCGGCATCGACACGGCCGCGTGCCGTGCGTCCCCACACGAGCGTGGTCGCTCCGAGCGCCGCGACCGTCGATGCGCTGAGAATCACGTAGCGCGACCGACGACTCAACGCGAGCATCACGATCGCCGCGATCCACAGAAATGTGTACCACCAGGGCCACCTGCCAGGCGCCTCCCAGACCGGATGCGCGAGCACCGCGGCGAGCGTCGCCACTACTGGCGCGACGGATGGCGGCAACCCGCGCCGGGGTCCGAGCAACGCGCCGCCGGCCACGGCACCCGCGAGCAGCACCGACACAGCGGCGAGGAAGAGCGGCACTTCCCAGATCAGCCAGAGCCACGTGTCGACTCCGTGCAGCGGCACCTGCACGCCGCGCGCGAGCTCGCGCAGGAGGAACGGCCCGAGGCCAGCGACGAGCACCACCGTGATCGCTGCGCCCCACCGCGAGAGACGCTGCCCATGACGGCGCAGCACCGCGAGCACACCGAGCAGCACCAGCGCGCTCGTCGTCGCCAGCGCGCCGGCATTTCCGGTGAGCGGCCCTCCATTCGGCGTGAAGTAGATGCCGGGATCGAACGTCCGCGTGAGGTTCGAATACTGGCTGAGGGGCACGAGCGCGGTGCACGCGAGCCCGACGCCGAGTGCCGCGACGCGCTGCGCAAGCGTGCGCGCGCCGCGCCACACGCCGATGATGAACAGCGCGAGCGCGCCGACGAACACGATGCCGGCGCGGCCGCGCACCCGTTCCTCGATCCGCTGCTGCACTTCGCCTTGCATGAGCGAATCCGCACGGACGTCGAAGAGCCGCTGTCCGTTGATCGCGTACTGCAATCGCTCCGGGTTCGGCGCCGAATCCGAGGGGGGCGCGAAGCTGAAGCCGCTGAGGCCCGCGTCCGCAGCGACGCGACGCGCCAGCGGCGACGACAGCCGATCCGCCGGCGCCTCGGCGTCGAGCAGCACGACCGCGACGCTGCGGACGTCGCCACGCCGCTGCAGCACCTGCAGCGCGAGATAGAACGGCGTTGCGACGATTCCGACGCCTTCGTGCGACAGGTCGAGCGCGGGACGAATGACGCCGGCCCACGCGAGGGCGCTGTCGCCGTGCATGACGACGAGCCCGCGCTCGTCGGAGCCACGAACCAGCTTCGCCGCGCGGTCGAATGCCGACGTGCGGTTCTCGGGGAGCGAGAGTCCCTCGGCGGCCGCGTGGGCCGCGTCGCGCATCGCGTCGTCCAGTGCGTGCTCGAGTGCGTCGAGGCCGCGCGCGGCAGCATCGTGCCGCCAGCGACTCCACTCGTGGCGCACGAGCCAGATGTTGCGCTCGGCGGGGATGGTCTCGAGCGCAGTCGCCGCGAGAAGCGCGGCACACCCGAGAGCCCACTTGCGCTCGGGCGAGTCGAGACGGAAGGCGAGGACTGCCGTGGCGACGGTGGCAACGGCGAACGGAACCAGATACTCTACGCTGGGCGCATGCAGCCACTCGCTGGCCGAGAGGAGCGCGGCAGCCGCGGCGATCGCCCACCACGGCCACCGAGTGGCTCGATGCGGCGGCGGGCTCGTCTCGCGGCGCACGGGCTCGACTGCTTTCTCTGCCAGAACCGCCTGCTCAGCCGAAATGAGTCAGCCTCCCAACGGCGCGCCCACGCCGTGCCGATTGCGAGAGATGCGTCCCGCCGAAGTCGCCGCGCTCATCGAACGCGATGCGCGGCTGATCGTGCCCGTGGGGACGTGCGAGCAGCACGGGCCGCATCTGCCGATCGGCTCCGACACCATCATCGTGGACCGCCTGTCGAGCGATCTGTCGAAGGAGTTCAGCGTGTTGCTCGCGCCGGCGGTCGAGTACGGCGTGAACAGCGAGACCGAGCGCGGATTCGCGGGCAATGCGTCGCTCCGGAAGAAGACGCTCCACCGGCTCCTGAACGATCTGCTGGACACGTGGGAATCGACCGGGATCCGCGAGTTCATTCTGCTGACAGCGCACGAGCATGATCCGCATCTGGAGGCAATGTCGACGGTCATCACGTCCGGCGCGCGGGTCCGGGTAGTGGACATCTTCGGCGTGGATTTCGTCGATCTTCTCGAGGGACAGACCGAGCCCATGCACGGCGACGAGGTGGATACATCGTTGATGTTGTACATCGCTCCCGAGCTGGTGCGCATGGAGCTCGCGCAGGATTATATGATGTCGCGAGACGAGTTGCGACGTTACCGCCGCGGCTGGCTGCGCGTCCCACGCGCGAGTGCCGGCTCCATCGGCCGCCCGACCCTCGCGACGCCGGAAAAGGGACGGGCGCTGTACGAGCGGATCTACACCATGATTCGCGATCGTGTCTTCGTTGCCCCACCGGCGGAATCGTGAACCAGGCCGCTGATGCGGGGTAGAGTACCCCACCATGCCCCTGCGTTCCGCGGTTTCCCTGGCATTCCTGGCGCTCACCAGCTCGACGTTTGCCATTCAGTGGCATACGATCGACGAGGGCACGTTCGCCGTGACGAAAACCGGCCAGCCCTCGGTCACCGAGAGCTTCAAGATCCAGAAGGGCGATGACGGCTCGACTCGCGCGACCGCCCAGGTCGTCTCCGGCAGTCAGACGATCAACTCGCTGCTCTCAGTCGACTCGACCGGAATGCCGACGCATTACGACGTGACCGTGGCCGAACACGGCGCTCGCACGCTGAGAGTCGTTGCCGCCGGGCGCGCCGGACGCCTGACCGCCCAGACCGTCAACCAGCGCGGCGACGAGTCGATGCGTGAATATCCGCTCGGCCAGGGTCGCTGCTTGATTCTCGAGGACGGACTGCTGCACGAGCTGTATTTCGCCGCCGTGGGCGCGCGTCCTGGTATCTTTCAGATCGTGAATCCGCGCACGGCGCGGAGCGCACCCGGAACGCTCGCCGCCGAGGGGCTCGAGCCGCTCGAGGTTGGCGGCCGGGCTGTCACCGCGACGCACTACGCGCTCACGTCCGGCGGCGTCCGTCGCGACTTCTGGGTGGACGCACTCGGGCGCTTGCTCAAGGTTTCGATTCCCTCGGAAGGCATCACGGCGACTCGCGAAGAGCTGCCGCGCTGACCGCCGTCGGAGATCGTCGAGTTGTGCCAGCGGAGCGCCCGGTTCGGCGCTCCGTCGCAATTGAAACACGCCTGAAACCCGCGTCGCGTCCCCCGCGTAATCCCCGCAGACCCTACATTAAGGATTCCCCACCATGCGTTTGTTGAGGCTCGTCGCGCTCCTCGCGATCTCGGCCCAGGTTGTGTCTGCTCAACAGTCGCCCGCACCGCGTCAAACCAGCCTGTCGCTCGAAGACGCGATTGCCGAGGCGCGCCAGAACAACCCGCAGCTTGCGCAGACGAAGAATCTGGTGCGCGACGCCGACGCGAACGTGCGCACGACGTACGGTGCGCTCCTGCCGAGCGCTCGCCTCAACGTGCAGAGCGCGTACACGCAGGGCGGCACGCAGTACTACAACGGCGTCGCGCTCGGCAGCAGTGCCGCGACGTACAACAGCTTCTATTCGGTCGGCGTCGGCTACAGCATCGCGCCGGGCGCGCTCTACGCACCGCGGGCGGCCCGGGCGAATCGCGCGGCAAGCGAAGCCGCGGTGACCAGCGCCTCCGAGCTCCTGCGGTCCAACGTGACCACGCAGTACATCCAGGCGCTCGAGATGCAAGCCAACGCGGCCCTGAACGACACGCTCGTGCAGACCGCCAAGGGACAGCTCGACCTGGCCAACGCCAAGGTCGAGGTTGGCGCGGGGACGATCCTCGACGTCCGCAATGCGGAAGTCGGACTCGGCCAGGCCGAGGTCAATGCGCTTCAGGCGCACAACCAGGCGCGCATCGAGAAGCTCAAGCTGTTCCAGTTGATGGGCGTCGCGCCCGACCCGGACGCACAGCTCACGACGCAATTCGCGGTTGGCGCGCCTCCAGCCTCGGTGGATTCGCTGATCGCGCTCGCCCGTCGAGTGAATCCGGACCTGGCCGCGAAGCGGTCCACGGAGTTCGCGGATCAGATGAGCGTGAAGGTGCAGCGCTCGCAGTATCTGCCATCGTTGAGCCTGAGCACCGGCTTCGGCGCCACCGCGTTCGGCTATGCCGATACGGACCCGCTGGTTCGCCAGCAGCAGGCGTCGGTCGCGGGAAACTACAAGTCGTGTCTGGCCTCGGATTCATTGAGGATCGGAGCGGGCCTGGCGCCGCGCGGCTGTTCGCCCGCGCTCAGCGACGCGCAGGTCGAGGCGCTCCGCGAGGGTTACAATGCGCAGAACAAGCCGTTCAAGTTCGCATCGAGCCCGCTGTCGTTCTCGGTGGGTCTGTCGCTGCCGCTCTTCAACGGATTCCAGCGCGAGGCAGGCATCGAGCAGGCGCGCGTGACCCACGACAATGCGACGCTCGATCTCAAGTCACGCGAGCTGCAGATCACGACCGACGTCACCACGGCGTACCTCAATCTGGTGACCGCGCAGAAGACCGTCGACCTGCGCGTCACGACCGCGCGTCAGGCAACCGAGGCGCTCATGTTCGCCGAGGAGAGCTACAAGGTCGGCGCGAAGACGTTCCTCGACGTGACGACCGCTCGCGGCCAGTACGAACAGGCGCAGGTCGCCCGTCTCGTCGCCATCTACGATTATCACAAGGCTTTCGCCGCGCTCGAGAACGCGGTCGGACGCCCTCTCCGCTGAGGCTCGGCAATCATCATGGGAAAGAAAGGAAAGTGGGCGATCGCGATCGTCGCCGTCGTGGCGATCGGATCGACCCTGGCGATGAGCGCGGCCAAACGCGGCAACAAGGCCGTCGAGGTTCGCATCGAGCCCGTGCAGAAGCGTGATCTCATCGCGTCGGTCACGGCGAGCGGACAGGTGCGTCCGCAGACGAAGGTCGACGTCGCCTCCGACGTGAGCGGCAAGATCATCAAGCTCTCCGTGAAGGAGGGCCAGATGGTGACGGCCGGCCAGTTCCTGCTCCAGATCGATCCGGCGCAGGCACAGGCCGCGGTGGAGCACGCGGAAGCCGCCGTTGCGTCCTCGCGTGCGCAGCTCACACAGGAGACGGCGAGCCTCGACCAGGCGCAGCGCAGCTACGATCGGCAGGCGCTGATGAAGAAGCAGAATCCCACGCTCGTCGCGGACGAGCAGGTGGAGCAGCTCAAGACCGCCCTGGAAGTCGACAAGGCGCTCGTCGAAGCGAGCAAGCATGCCGTCGACCAGGCGATCGCGAGCCTGAACGACGCCAAGAGCCAGTTGTCGAAGACCACGATCTACGCGCCGATGTCGGGCCAGATCACGCGGCTCGCCGTCGAGCAGGGTGAGACGGCGGTGCCCGGTACGTTCAACAAGGACGCGGCGACGCTGCTCACGATCAGCGACATGTCCGTTCTCGAAACGCGCGTGAAGGTCGACGAGACCGACGTCGCGCGCGTCAAAGTCGGCGACTCCGCTCAGGTCCAGCTCGATGCGTTTCCCGACACGACGTTCATCGGACGCGTGACGCGCATCTCGAACAGCTCCGTCAAGTCGACGACCGCCGCGACGACGGACCAGGCGGTGGACTACGAAGTGACGATCCAGCTCCTGAACGCGCCGAAGGACACGCGCCCCGACTTCTCGGCCACGGCCAAGGTGATCACGGACAAGCGCACCAACGT
>Ga0070680_100001752_pt1 | contig 15939 bp, 18 predicted proteins | sample KBSC73BmetaG_FD_64672 | JGI IMG/M metagenome (GOLD analysis project Ga0070680, IMG submission 64672) | Corn rhizosphere microbial communities from Kellogg Biological Station, Michigan, USA - KBS C7-3B metaG | ecosystem: Host-associated > Plants > Roots > Rhizosphere | place: USA: Michigan...
GTGATCGACGAGGACGGCTTCGTCTATATCGTCGATCGCAAGAAGGACATGATCATCTCCGGCGGCTTCAACGTCTTCCCCAGCGAGGTCGAGCAGGTGCTGTGGAGCCATCCCGCCGTGCAGGACTGCGCGGTGATCGGCGTGCCCGACGAGAAGTGGGGCGAGGCGGTGAAGGCCGTCGTCGAGCTCAAGCCCGGCGCCAAGGCCACGCCCGACGAGCTGATCGCGCTGGCCAAGGAGAAACTGGGCGGCGTGAAGGCGCCCAAGACCGTCGACTTCATGGCCACCTTGCCGCGAAGTCCGGTCGGCAAGGTGCTGAAGAAGGATCTGCGCGCGACCTACTGGGCCGGTCACGAGCGGAAGATCTGAGAGTGAGATTCGGAACCGCCGCGCTTCGCCGCCTGCCGCCCAACGTCCAGGGGGCGATGTGGCTGGTGGCCGGCGGCTTCATCTTCACCACCAACGGCGCCATGATCCGCATGCTCTCGTTCGAGATCGAGGGCGTGCAGACCGCGTTCTTCCGCGGCTTCTTCTCGGTGCTGTTCCTGCTCCCGCTGATCGTGTCGGGCCGGGTGAAGCCGTGGACGAGCAAGCGCATCCAGGGCCATTTCTGGCGCACCTTCATGGGCACCTGTTCGATGGTGCTGGGCTTCTATGCGCTGGCGATGCTGCCACTGGCCGACGCCACCGCGCTCGCCTTCTCGCAGCCGCTGTTCTCGGTGATCCTGGCGGCCGTCGTGCTGCACGAGAAGGTGCGCTGGCGGCGCTGGACGGCCACCATCGTGGGCCTCATCGGCGTGCTGGTGATGGTGCGCCCCGGTGCGAGCAGCCTGCAGCCCGGCGCGATCGTGGCGCTGTGCAACGCCCTGTCGGTCGCGATCTCGGTGCTGCTGGTGCGCCGCCTGTCGAACTCCGAGACGCCGCTGATGATCCTGACGATGTTCGCGCTGTTCTCGACCCTGTTCCTGGTCGCGCCGGCGATCTGGTTCTGGCGCTGGCCGTCGCCGTTGGGCTGGGCGCTGGCCGTCGGCGTGGCGCTGACGGCGACGCTCGGCCAGTATTTCTGGGTCCAGGCCTTCGCCTCGGGCGAGATGTCGGCGGTGGCGCCGTTCGATTACCTGCGTCTGCCGTTCGCGGTGTTCGTGGGCTGGATGATCTGGGGCGAGATGCCGGTGATCTGGACCTATGTCGGCGCCGCCATCGTCATCGCCTCGGCGCTCTACATCGCCTATCGCGAGGCGCAGATCGTGCGCGAGCGGCGGCGGGCGGAGGCGCTGGCGGCGCTCATGCCTCCACCACGTCCTGCGGCTTGAGCAGCCACGCCCGCGCCCGCGCGCGATGGACCTCGGTGATGTGCGCGCTGGCGGCCGTGAACGCCGCCAGGAACACCGCGGCATCGTCGGTGTAGCCGAAACCCGGGATGAAATCGGGGATGACGTCGAACGGCATCACGAAGTAGGCCAGCGCGCCGAACAGCGTGGCGCGAATCGGCAGCGGCGTGGCGCTGTCGGTGGCGCAATGGAAGGCGGCAACCGCATCCTCGGTGAAGGGCACGCGGCCCAGCGTCCGGCGCGCCTTGTGCCAGAAGCCCTCGCGGACGATCCGTTCGTCGGTGTCGGTCATGGCCAAGGAAGTGTGGGCTGCGCGCCCGCTTGGCAAGGGGTCCCGCCATGCTAAAAGCGACGCAACCAAGGAGGATCTGAATGGACGTCAAGGGGCAGGCCGCCATCGTCACGGGCGGCGCATCGGGTCTGGGCGGCGCCACCGCATCGGCGCTGGCCGCGGCCGGCGCCAAGGTCGCGATCTTCGACCTCCAGGACGAGCTGGGCGAGAAGAAGGCCAGGGAAATCGGCGGCATCTACGTGAAGACCAACGTCTCCGACGCCGCCAACACCGAAGCCTCGGTGAAGACCGTCGTCGAGAAGTTGGGCGCGCCGCGCGTGACGGTGAACTGCGCCGGCATCGGCCGCGCCGCCCGCACCATTTCCAAGACCGGCCCGCACGACCTCGCGATGTTCGCCCAGGTGATCCAGGTCAACCTGATCGGCACCTTCAACGTGATCCGTCTTGCCTCCTGGGCCATGAGCCAGGCCGAGCCGATGGACGATGGCGAGCGCGGCGTCATCATCAACACCGCCTCGGTCGCGGCGTTCGACGGCCAGATCGGCCAGGCGGCCTACTCGGCGTCCAAGGGTGGCGTCGTCGGCATGACCCTGCCGATCGCGCGCGACCTGTCGAGCCTCGGCATCCGCGTCTGCACCATCGCGCCCGGCCTGTTCCTGACGCCGATGATGATGGGTCTCTCGCCCGAAGCGCAGAAGAGCCTCGGCCTGCAGGTGCCGTTCCCGCCGCGCCTGGGCGACCCCAAGGAATACGCCCAGCTCGCCATGAGCATCGTGGCCAACCATATGCTGAACGGCGAGACCATCCGCCTCGACGGCGCGATCCGCATGGCGCCTAAATAGGCGCGGGGCCGCATGGCGCCCAAGTAGAGCGCGCTAGCCCGGCTCGTAGATCGCGGCGCGATGGGTGAGCGGCAGGAACGCATAGAGGCGGTCGCTGGCAAGGCAGAGGGCCGTCGTGTGCGCGCCGCGTTCGGTCTGAACCTGGCCGATCCGCTTCAGGCCACGGGTGTCGAACACGTCGATCACCCCGGGATCGCCGACGGCGACATGGAGCTGGCGCAGTCGGCGATGGAACCAGATGACGTCGGGCGTGCCGCTCAATTCCGCCTCGGCGAGAATTTTTCCGCTGGTGGCATCGAGCGCGAACAGCCGGCCGGCGTCGCAGGCGCAGAACAGCCGGCGCGTATCGGGATCGAGGTCGAGACCGTGCGGCCCGGCCGCGGGAACGGCGAACATGTGGGCGAGCCGGTCGGGCTTGCGCGCGTCGACGACGGCGATGACCGCCGGATCCATCACGTTGACGTAGAAGAGCCCGGCCGCCTCGTCGAACACCGTCCAGCGCGTGCGGCCCGGCGCGGCGAACGTCGTGCGCGCCGCGCGGCCTTCGACGTCCAGCGTCGTGATCGTGGCAAGACCTGCCGCCAGCAGGAGCTTGCGGCCGGAATCGTAGGCGAGACCGTTGGGCGCGGCGCCAACCTCGATCTTGACCACGGCGGGATCGGGTCCGGGAGCAAAGATACCGATCGTGTTCTCGGCCCGGTTCGACGAGAAGATGAGACTTGCCGCGTCGCTCACCAGGGCACCCGCCACGCCGGCCAGGCCGGGAATGGAGAACAGATATCCTTGCGTGTCGAACACATCGACCGCGTCGTTGGCGGTGTGCGCCACATAGACATGGCCGCTCGCGGCATGGACGGCGGCGTGATCGAAGCCGCCCTTCGCCTTGTGTTCGGGCAGATCGACATAGCCGGAGAGTTTGAAAGCCATGGCGCTACCTCAGGCGTGCGTAACCCGGCTTCACGGTGGTGTCGGTCATGGCCGCCTCAGCCCATCTTCGGCGGCCAGTTGTGCGTCTCGCCCGCCAGGCTGCGGCACCACGCATAGAGGGCGTCGTACATCACCATGCCGTGCTTCAGCATCTCGTGGTCGTCGCCGTAGACATGGCTGAGGCCGAGTGAGATCGCGAACAGGCCGGCCGACTGCGGCGTGAGATCGAGCCTGGAAGTGTCGGCGCCGCGCACGATGTCGGCCAGGGTGTCGAGGCCCGGTGCGTCGAGTTTATATTCGGCGATGAAGGCGTCGAAGCTGCACTTCTCGCCGACATGCGTGAACTTCACGCCCGGGATGTCATAGGGCTCCGCTCCGGTTTCCTTGGCGGTCGCCAGCACCTTGTCGGCCGGCACGTAGAGAAACTCCGGCTGCTTGTCGATGAAGTGCGCGATCAGCCACGGACAGGCGATGCGGTCGATCTTCGGACGTTCGCGGGTGACCCACTTCATTTCGCATCTCCTTCGGTGAGGGCTTCGGTCGGCATGCCGTTGGCGCGCCATGCGCCGATGCCGCCTTGCAGGGCCACGGCATCGATGCCGCGCTCGCGCAGCTTGGCGGCACAGTCGCCGCCGATCTCGAAACCCCAGGCGCAATAGACGAGGGCCTTGGCGCCTTTCGGCAGTGACGCCGCGACCTCGTCGACTTTTTCGGGCGGCGCGCGACGGGCGTTGCGCAGCCGTACGGGAACCGTCGTCGCGTCCAGCGCGAGGCGGGCATCGATCACCAGCAGGCCGGGATCGGCGTCGAGCATTGCGCGAGCCGCGGGCGCATCGATCATGTGGGCCTGCGGCGCGGCGGCGGTACCGGCGAAGCGCGCCGCGACACGGCCCCAGGCGATGTTGGCCATGAAGGCGTCGACATAGCCCGCGGCGTTGCTGCCGAAGTCGATGTGATAGGCGTGCTCGTACATGTCGAGCGCCAGGATCGGCGTGCCGCCGGCCATCCCGTGCGTGTGATCGGCGGCCCACACGTTGCTCAACGTGCTGTCGCGCGGCGAGCGGGTCAGGATCACCCAGCCCGAGCCGCCGCCCAGCGCCTTGCCGATGGCGACGAACTCGGCACGCCACTTGGCGATCGATCCGAAGTCGCGCGTCAGGGCCTCGGCCAGGACGCCTTCCGGATCGCCGCCGCCGCCTTCGCCGAGGCTATCGAAATAGACCTCGTGCAGGATCATCGAATTGGTCGCGATCAGCTCCTCGCGCTTCAACCCGTTGAGGCGGAAGCTGGGCGCGGTGGCCGGATCGAGGGCCGCGAGCTCGCCCTGGATGGCGTTCAGCCGGCGCACCGCGCCTCCGTAGTTGTTCTCGTAGTGGCTGGCGGTGAGCCGAGGAGAGAGGCCCTTGAGCCGGGGCGGTTTGAAGGAGATGGGCCGGGCGTGGAAAAGCATTGAATTTCCTCTTTTGATACACTCGTTTCATTGGCAACATACGCCCGTACTGAAAGGGCGCAAGAAGAAAATGATACAAGTGTTGCTTTATCAATCTGTCGCGTGATACAGGTGAACAATGTCAATTAGCGTACCCCGCTGGCTCATGCTCATGCATCAGCTGCCCGCCAAACCTGCCTACGCGCGGGTGAAGGTGTGGCGTCGGCTGCAGGCGCTGGGCGCCGTGACGGTGAAGGGTTCGGTCTATGCGCTTCCGGCCAACGGCGAGACGCGCGAGGACTTCGCCTGGCTGGCCAAGGAGATCGTCGAGAGCGGCGGCGAGGCCATTGTTTGCGAGGCCATCCTCGTCGAGGGCCTGTCCGACTCCGATCTGCAGGGGCTGTTCGATGCCGCGCGCGACGAGGATTACGCCCGCATCGCCGCGGACGCCCGAGAAGCATCGACGCTGCTCCGCGATGAGCCGACGGACAATGCGCTGGCCGACGCGGCGACCCAGGCGGCGCGCCTGCGCAAGCAGCTCGACGCCGTCGTCGCCATCGATTTCTTCGGTGCCGAAACACGCGCAACCGCCGAGGGCCTGGTCTCCGGGCTCGAGGCCGCGTTGAAACACGAAGAGGATGCCGTGACCGACAGCAAGACGAGTGCCGCGCCGGCGGCCGGTGTGTTGAAGGATCGCACGTGGGTGACGCGCCAGGGCGTACAGGTCGATCGCATAGCCTCGGCCTGGCTGATCCGCCGCTTCATCGATCCCGGTGCGCGCTTCAAATTCGTGCCCGGCACCGGCTATGCCCCGCAGCCCGGCGAATTGCGCTTCGACATGTTCGAGGGCGAATTCACCCACGTCGGCGACCGTTGCACCTTCGAGGTGCTGATCGGCCACACGGGCCTCGCCGATGCGGCGCTCGCCGCGATCGGCGAGATCATTCACGACATCGATCTGAAGGACGGCAAGTACGGCCGCGCGGAAGCCGCCGGCGTGCGCAGCCTGATCGCGGGCATCGCCGCGTCCAGTCCGGATGATCAGGACCGCATCGCGCGCGGCACGGTGCTTCTCGACGACCTCTATCGCTCGTTCGCGGGCAAGCAGGATGCCTCATGAAAGATCACGGCGTTACCTTTGGTGAGGCAATGCGGGTGTGGGCGCGCGTCGCCGCGCTGTCGTTCGGCGGACCGGCCGGCCAGATCGCGGTGATGCACCGCATCGTCGTCGAAGAGAAGAAATGGATCGGCGACAACCGGTTCCTGCAGGCGCTGAACTACTGCACCCTGCTGCCGGGTCCCGAGGCCACGCAGCTCGCCATCTACATCGGCTGGCTGATGCACAAGACCCGGGGCGGGCTGGCGGCCGGCATCCTGTTCGTGCTGCCCGGCATGCTCGCCATCATGGCGCTGTCGTGGATCTACGTGCTGCTGGGCAAGGTCACGCTGGTGCAGGGCCTGTTCTTCGGCCTCAAGGCCGCGGTGCTGGTGATCGTGGTCGAGGCGGTGCTGCGCGTGGGCAAGCGGGCGCTCAGGAACAACACGATGCGCGGCCTCGCGGCGGCCGCCTTCGTGGCGCTTTTCTTCTACGACGTGCCGTTCCCGATCATCATCCTGGTGGCCGGCGCGATCGGCTACGTCGGCGGCCGCGCTGGACTGCCGGCATTCCTGGGCGGCGGCAGTCACGGCAAGCTCGGCGCCACCCAACTGGCCGATGCCGGGTCGCTGCTGGGCGAGGAGACGCCCGAGCACGCACGGCCCAACGTGCGCTGGTCGCTCGCCGTGACCGCGATCTTCCTCGCGCTGTGGCTGGTGCCGGTGGTGCTGCTCTACGGCGGACTGGGCGGTGGCAACGTCTTCACCCAGATCGCGTTGTTCTTCAGCAAGATGGCCGTCGTCTCCTTCGGCGGCGCCTATGCGGTGCTGACCTACGTCGCCCAGCAGGCCGTCGACCAGTATCACTGGATGGCGCCGGGCCAGATGCTGGACGGGCTCGGCATGGCCGAGACCACGCCCGGGCCGCTGATCATGGTGACGCAGTTCGTGGGCTTCCTGGCGGCGTGGCAGGCGCCCGGCGCGATGCCCGCGCTGCTGGCGGCGACCTTGGGCGGCCTGCTCACCACCTGGGTCACCTTCGTGCCGTGCTTCCTCTGGATCTTCTTCGGCGCGCCGTTCGTCGAGGCGTTGCGCGCCAACAAGGCGCTGGGCGCGGCGCTGGGTGCGATCACGGCGGCGGTCGTCGGCGTGATCCTGAATCTCGCCGTGTGGTTTGCGCTCCACGTCCTGTTCGCACGGCTCGAGCCGATGCACTTCGCCGGCGCCTCGCTCGACGTGCCGGTGTTGAGTTCGCTCGATATTCCGTCGGCGGTGCTGTCCATTGCGGCGGCGGTCGCGATCTTCCGTTTCAAATTGGGAATGATTCCCGTGCTGCTGGCGAGTTCGCTGGCGGGTGTCGTCCTCTTTCTGGCTTTGGGGCTGTCGTAGGCAAGTCGATCTCTCTCTCAACAGGAGAAACGAAATGATCAAGGAGCCAACGAGACGCACAATGATGACAGGCGCTACCGTGGCTGCGGCGGCACTGGCGGCAACGGCACTGCCCACGTTCGCGCGTGCGCAGACCACCGGCGTGCCGAAGGTCGAGTACACACCGAAGAAGTTGTCCTTCGATCCGTCGAAAGTGAAGGGCTTGTCGGAGAAGATCCTGACCAGCCACTACGAGAACAACTACACTGGCGCGGTCAAGCGGCTGAACGTGATCACGGCGCAGCTCGCGTCCCTCGACATCGCCAAGGCGCCCGTGTTCGTGATCAACGGACTGAAGCGCGAGGAGTTGCTCGCCACCAACTCGATGATCATTCACGAACTGTACTTCGATGGCTTGGGTGGCGAAGGCGATCCGGCGGGATCGTTGGCGGACGCGATCAACCGCGATTTCGGCTCGCTGGCCCGCTGGAAGGCCGAGTTTTCCGCCACGGGCAAGGCGCTCGGCGGCGGATCGGGCTGGGTGCTGCTCAGCTATTCGCCGCACGACAAGCGTTTGGTCAACAGCTGGGCCGCCGATCACACGATGACCATTGCGGGTGGCCGGCCGATCCTGGCGCTCGACATGTACGAGCACGCCTATCACATGGATTATGGTGCCAAGGCCGCGGCCTATGTCGACGCCTTCATGCAGGGCATCCGCTGGAGCAACGCCGCTACGCTGTTCGAGCGTTACTCGAAGGAAGCCTGATGCAGGGGTGGCGGTCAAGGAACCTCGCGAGCGTCGCGATCGCGGCGCTCGTCATGTTTTTTTCCGTGTCGGGCCATGCGGCCGATGATGGCCTCGAACTCGAGGTGAAGATACCGCTTGGCGAGGTACGGGGCCGCATCGACCATTTCGCGGTCGATGCCAGGCGGCAGCGACTGTTCGTTGCCGAACTCGGCAACGACACCATCGGCGTCATCGATCTAGAGAAGAGGAAATTGCTCCGCACGATCGCCGGTCTCAGCGAACCGCAAGGCGTCGGTTACGTGGCATCGACCGATACTCTTTATGTCGCGAATGCGGGCGACGGGTCCGTTCGCCTGTTTCAAGGCGCCGACTACACGCCAGGCGGACGTATCGAGCTTGGCGACGATGCGGACAACATTCGCGTCGATGAGCGGTCCAATCGTGTTTTCATCGGCTACGGCAAAGGCGGGATCGCCGTCGTCGATCCCGCCAGTCGCGCCAGGCTGGCCGATATTGCCCTCAAGGCGCACCCGGAAGGCTTTCAGATCGACCGCCCCGGCGGCCGCCTCTATGCGAACGTCCCGAATGCCCGGCACATAGCGGTCGTGGATTTGAATGCCTCGAGGCAGATCGACAGCTGGACGCTCCGCAGCGCGCGCTCGAATTTTCCGATGGCATTCGACGAAGCGACAAAGCAGGTCGTTGCGGTATTCCGGCGCCCAGCCAGGCTCGTCTCGTTTGCGCCCGATGGTGCGGTCGCGGCCTCTCTCGATACCTGCGATGATTCCGACGACGTCTTCGTCGATGCAAAGAGGCGCCGTCTCTATGTGAGCTGCGGCGACGGATTTGTGGATGTCGTGGAGCGCAGCGATGCAGGCTTCGCCCGGCTTGGTCGCATTGCCACGGCTTCGGGCGCGCGTACTTCGCTTTTCCATCCCGAGATGGACCGGCTGTTCGTGGCCGTTCGCGCGACCGCGCGCGAACCGGCGGCCATCTGGGTCTATCGCCCCACCCCTTGAGCCGGAGGCTGACGATGACGGCCAGGGAGCCTTTCAAAATAGCCGTGCTGTGGTCGGGCGACCGCGCCGCCCGCTCCAGCGCGACGCCACACAACAATCGCTACAAACAAATCTTCGACGAACTCGCCGCACTCGGGATTCGGGCCGAGCCTGCCGTCTATGCGGACGACATGGCTTCCGAAGTCCGCGAGCAGCTTCTTCAGGTCGATGGCGTGCTCGTCTGGGTCAATCCGATTTTCGACGGCGGGAATCGTGCCATTCTCGATGCAATGCTGCGCGACGTGGCGGCAAAAGGCATTTGGGTCAGTGCTCATCCCGACGTGATCCTCAAGATGGGCACGAAGGAAATCCTCTACAAGACGCGGCATCTCGGTTGGGGGACGGATACACGGCTCTATCGAACGGTCGAGGAATTCCGGGACGCGTTCCCGTCCATGCTCGGATCGGTCGGACCACGCGTGCTCAAGCAAAATCGCGGAAATGGCGGCCAGGGCGTCTGGAAGGTCGAGCTTCGATCTTCCTCGATCGACCGCGTGCGTGTGCTGCAAGCGACGAGAGGCAGCGTGCCGGAAGATATGCCGCTCGCCGATCTCATGAAGCTTTGCGAACCCTACTTCGAAGGCGATGGCTGTGTGATCGATCAGCCTTTTCAGCCCCGACTGTCGGACGGCATGATCCGTTGTTACATGGCAGCCGACAAAGTCGTCGGCTTTGGCCATCAGCTCATCAAGGCACTCGTGACGCCGCCTGCCGATGGACCGCCCCCGGAGCCCGGTCCCCGGATCATGCACGAGGCGACAGCACCACAGTTTCTAGCACTCAGGCTGAAGATGGAAACGGAGTGGGTGCCGCAGATGATGAAGGTCCTGGACATGGAAGTGGCGTCGCTGCCGATCATCTGGGATGCGGACTTTCTCTATGGTCCGCGCACGGCAACGGGCGACGACAGCTACGTCTTGTGTGAAATCAATGTCAGCTGCGTCTTTGCGATCCCCGACAATGCGCCCGCCGACATTGCACGCCTCAGCTTTGCGCGTCTGTCGGCTTGCGGCTGCGCGGACGAAACGCCATAACGCCTTCATGGCCGACAGCATCTCTTTCCCCGACCGCCTCTCCAACAACCCCAAGAGCCCGCACTACGACGAGGCGCTTCTCGCGAAAGGCGTCGGCATCAAGTTCGACGGCGAGGAGAAGACCAACGTCGAGGAATATTGCATCAGCGAGGGCTGGATTCGCGTCGCCGTCGGCAAGACGGTCGACCGCAAGGGCAACCCGCTGACGATCAAGCTCAAGGGCAAGGTCGAGCCCTATCTTCAGACCAAGGGATAGGCCCCATGCACAGCCACACGCTCGACGACTGGCGTCACGACCATGTCTTTCTGGGCGCCGCGCACGATCGCAACGAACGGCGCACGTGGCTCGTGGTCGGTCTCACCGCCACCATGATGGTGGCCGAGATCGCCGGTGGCTCGATCTTCGGCTCGATGGCCCTGCTGGCCGACGGCTGGCACATGTCGACCCATGCCGGCGCGCTGGCGATCGCGGCCTTTGCCTATCGCTTCGCCCGCAAGCACGCGCGCGACCCGCGCTTTGCCTTCGGCACCGGTAAGCTCGGCGACCTGGCGGGCTTCGCCAGCGCGATCGTGTTGGCGCTGATCGCGCTGGCGATCGGCTACGAGTCGGCTGTGCGGGTGTTCCAGCCGGTCGTCATCCACTACGACGAGGCGATCGTCATCGCCGTGGTCGGCCTCGGCGTGAACCTGGCGAGCGCCTGGTTGCTCGGGGGCGAGCATCATCACGACCACGACCACGCCCATGATCATGACGATCATGATGACCACGATCACCATCATCACCACGACCACAATCTGCGGGCCGCCTACTGGCATGTGCTGGCCGACGCCCTGACCTCGGTGCTGGCGATCGCGGGCCTGCTGGCCGCGCGCTTCTACGGCCTGACCTGGCTCGATCCCGTGATCGGCATCGTCGGCGCCGTCGTGATCGCGCACTGGTCATGGGGCCTGATCCGCGATGCCGGCGCCATCCTGCTCGATGCCGCGCCCAACCGCGCGCTGGGCGACGCCATTCGCGCCAGGCTCGAAACGGGTCACGATCGCATCGCCGACCTTCATGTCTGGCGCCTCGGCCCGGGCCACAACGCCGCCATCGTCTCGCTGGTCGCCGACGAACCCGAGCCGGTCGAGCGCTACAAGGAGCGGCTTGGCGAGATCGTGGGGCTGAGCCATGTCACGGTCGAAGTCCATCGCTGCGCCGGCAAGCACTGATCGCATGATCGGCCGGCGCTCTGTTCTTGCCGCAGGAGGCGCTCTGATGGCCCCGTCCACGATGGCAACTTCCGCATCTGCCCAGAACGTCAAGGTCACGCTGGGCACGGCGACGCCCGGCGGCGGCTTCCCGGTCTACGGCGACGGCTTCATCGCCGCGGTGAAAGCGCACGATCCCGCGCTCGAGATCGTGCCGATCAACACCAAGGGCAGCACCGAGAACGTGCCGCGGCTCGAGGCCGGTACGCTCGACATGGCGCTGGTCCAGGGCGAGGTCGTGCATGAGGCGCTGGCCGGCATCGGCCGGCCCAAGGCCGACCTCCGCATCGTGACGGCGATGTATCCCACCGCTGGCATGTTCGTGGTCCGCGCCGATTCGCCGGCCAGGAGCATCGCCGACCTCAAGGGCAAGAAGATCGCCTGGGGCGCGGCGGGCTCGGGCCTGGTGATCCTCGGCCGCTATGTCATGGATGGACTCGGCCTCGACGCCGCCACGGATTTCGAACCGGTCTATCTCGAGCGCGCGGGCGACGGGCCGGCGATGGTGCTCGACGGCCGGGTGGCGGCGCTGTGGGGCGGCGGCGCGGGCTGGCCGGGCTTCACCGCGGTGACGTCGGCGCCGGGCGGCGGCCGCTTCATCGTACCCAGCGCCGACGAGCGCGCGCGCGTGCTGGCGCGGCACGGCTTCCTCAAGACGATCACGCAGCCCGCCGGCAGCTTCCCCGGACAGAACGAGCCCGTGGTCTCCGTCGGCTCCTGGAGCTTCGTGATGACGCGGCCGGGCCTCGACGAGGCCGTGGCGTTCCGCGTCGCCAAGGCGCTGCACGCCGCCGAGACGGCACCGCCCAAGCAGCTCGCCGACACCACGGCGAAGAACACCCTGGCCGCGGTCGGCGATCAAAACCTGCTGCATCCGGGCGTGCGGGCCTACTATCGACAGGCAGGATTGGTGCCCAAGTCGCCGTAGCCTTTATCGTAACCTGGGGCGTGCCCGTGCGTTCTATCCGGACAGCAACGCACAGGAGCCGATCATGTCGAACGACAAGAGCCGCGTCGAAGGCGAAGGCAGCTACAGCGGCACCAAGGACTACAACGATCGCACCGGAAAGTTCATCAAGGACGGCAAGGTCGACAAGGCCGCCAAGGACGCCGTCCACGCCATCGATTCGCCCGAGGCCGCCCAGCTGAAGCAGGCCGAGGAAAAGGGCAAGGCCGGCGACCCGCGCAAGATGGACAAGAAGGGCTGAGGCGTACTTCCGTCGTCTCTCCACGCGGCCCTTCGGGCCTTGGTCGAGACGACGGGAGGGTCAGAGCCCGTCGATGAACCTGGCCAGCGCGATGTCCTTGTCGGTGACGCCGCCGGCGTCGTGGGTCGAGAGCGTGATCTCGACCTTGTTGTAGACGTTCGACCACTCGGGATGGTGGTCCGCCTTTTCCGCCGCCATCGCCACGCGCGTCATGAAGCCCCAGGCTTCGTTGAAGTCGGCGAACTTGAAGCTCTTGTGGAGCGCCTTGCCGCCGGAGATTTCTGTCCATCCGTCGGGCTTGCCGGTCGATTTGACGCTCATGATCGCTCCTCTCGCTGTGGCGCGAAGCTTGCCTGAATTGGCTGCACCGGCCTAGGGTCGGTCCAACCAACAGGAGGCTTCCCGTGAAACTTTCCCGCCGCACCGCTCTTCTCGCCGCCACGACGGCCGCGTTCGCCCGCCCGGCCTTCGCCCAGAAGAGCGCGGATACGCTGCGCATCCAGTTCGTCGACGCCGTGCCCAACATCGACATGTATTTCAACAGCCAGCGCACCGGGCTGATCCTCGCGCACCAGGCATGGGATATGCTGGTGCATCGCGATCCGACGAACTTCGACATCAAGCCGTCGCTGGCCACCGAGTGGAAGTTCACCGACGCCAGCACACTCGATCTAACCATCCGGCAGGGCGTCAAGTTCCATGACGGCAGCGCATTCGGCCCCGACGACGTGGTCTACACGCTGAACATGGCGTCCAATCCGGCCAGCAAGGTGGCGACGCCGTCGAATTACAGCTGGATCGACAAGGCCGAGAAGACCGGCGACTGGACCGTCCGCATCCACATGAAGCGGCCGACGCCGGCGGCGCTCGAATACCTGGCGATGGTGACGCCGATCCATCCCAAGGCCTATCGCGAGAAGGTGGGGCCGGAGGAATTCTCCAAGAAGCCGGTCGGCGCCGGCCCCTACAAGATCGTCAAGAACGTGCAGGGCCAGGAAGTCGTCTTCGAGCGCTTCGAGGACTATTGGGCCGGCTCGCCCAAGGGCAAGCCCGCGATCAAGACCCTGCATGTGCGCTTCGTGCCCGACCTCGCGACCGAGGTGACCAACCTGCTGGCCAAGCAGGTCGACTGGATCTGGAACATCAATCCCGACCAGATGAAGCAGATCAACCAGATGCCGCATCTGCAGGCGGTGCAGCAGGAGTCGATGCGCATCGGCTACCTGTCGATCGACGCCGCCGGCCGCACCGGCAAGAACAACCCGCTGACCAAGCTCAAGGTGCGCCAGGCGATTTGGCACGCCGTCAACCGCAAGGAGTTCGCCGACAAGCTCGTGCAGGGCGGCAGCCGCGTGCCGCCGGCGCCGTGCTTCCCCAGCCAGTTCGGCTGCGACGCCAACGCCGCCGTGAAGTACGACTACGATCCCAAGAAGTCCAAGGCGCTGCTGGCCGAGGCGGGCTACCCCAACGGCTTCGACATCGACTTCGTGACCTACGTGCAGCCGACGACGTGGCCCGCGGCGGTGCAGAACTACCTCGCCGCCGTCGGCATCAAGGCCAAGATCAACCAGCTCCAGGTGGCGCCCGCCATCGACAAGGCCCATCGCGGCGAGGCGCCGCTCTACATGGGAAGCTGGGGCAGCTACTCGATCAACGACGTGTCGGCCATCCTGCCGGTGATGTTCGGCAAGGGCGCGCTCGACAACTACTCGGAGGATCCCGAGGTCGAGAAACTGATCGCCGAGGGCGGCAACACCGCCGACAAGGAGGTCCGCGCCAAGGCCTATTCGGCGGCGATCAAGATCGCCACCGAGAAGGCCTACTGGATGCCGATCAACACCTACGTCAACGTCTACGCCTTCTCCAAGGAACTCGAGTTCAAGACCTTCCCCGACGAACTGCCGCGCTTCTATTTCGCCAAGTGGAAATGACACGCCTCCCAAGCCCTCCTCCGATGCGGGGTGACGGAAAAATGCAGGCAGTGCATGCATTGACTGCAATGCCTGCAGGGGGTGGGATGGAATGTGAGAAAACAGGCCTGAAATGCAGGCGGGCCGGCATTTTCCGTGTCTCACGCCAATGAGAATCGGCGAGACGTTCCCGCCCCGAAGGGCCGGATCGCCGAAGCGGGGGAGGCCGCCCTCAGGGGACCAATAGACACTCGACGCCGCCGCCGGGACGCGGCTTGAAGGGCGGCGTCTCGACCGCGCAGCGCGGCTCGGCGATCGGGCAGCGCGGATGGAAGCGGCAGCCCGGAGGAATATTCGCCGGGTCGGGCAGGATGTCGCCGAGGCCGACATCGGGCACGCCGAGGCCCGGCTCCGGCGTCAGCACCGAGGCCAGCAGCGCCTTGGTGTAGGGATGCTCGGGATGGGCGAACAACGCCTCGGTCGGTTGCCGCTCGACGAAGCGGCCGAGGTACATCACGGCCACGTCGCTGGCGACATGCTCGACGACCGCGAGGTTGTGGCTGATGAACAGATAGGTGAGGCCGAGGTCTTTGCGCAGCTCGGCCAGCAGGTTCAGGATCTGCGCCTGCACCGAGACATCGAGCGCCGAGGTCGGCTCGTCGCACACCACGATGCGCGGCCGCAGCACCAGCGCGCGCGCGATCGCCACCCTCTGGCGCTGGCCGCCCGACAACTCGCTGGGCAGGCGCGTGCCCTGTTCCCGCGACAGGCCGACCCGCTCCAGCATCTCCTCGACCTTTCGGCCGATCTCGGCGCGGCCGAAGGTGCCTTGGGCGATCAGCGGCATCGCCACGATGTCGCGTATGCGAGCGAGGGGATTGAGCGACGCGAACGGATCCTGGAACACCGGCTGGATCAGCCGCGCGCGCGCTTTGCGGTCCATCGCCAGCACGCGCTGGCCCTCGACGGTGATCTCGCCGGCGCTGGGTGCCAGCAGGCCCAGGATCAGGCGCGCCAAGGTGGACTTGCCGCAGCCCGATTCGCCCACCACGCCCAGTACGCCGCCCTGCGGGACGGCGAAGGAGATGTCGTCGACGGCCACGACGTGGCGGTCGGCACCGAACAGCCCGCCCTTCACGCGGAAGGTCTTGGCGACCCCTTTGACCTCGATGGCGGCGGGGGCACTCATGCCGGCAGCCTGCACAGGAAATCGTGGGTTGGGCCCGCGTTGTGCAGCGGCACGGTATGCGCGCAGGTCGCGTCGGCGAAGTCGCAGCGGTCGCGGAAGGCGCAGCCTTCGAAGCCCGGGCCGATGCGCGGCACCGTGCCGGGAATCGAGCCCAGCGGCTGGTCGCGCTGGATCTTGCCGGGCGCCGGCACGCAGCGCAGCAGGCCCTGGGTGTAGGGATGCTTGGGCGCGGCAAAAAGATCGGCGGTGGCGGC
>Ga0070680_100001758_pt1 | contig 15922 bp, 1 predicted proteins | sample KBSC73BmetaG_FD_64672 | JGI IMG/M metagenome (GOLD analysis project Ga0070680, IMG submission 64672) | Corn rhizosphere microbial communities from Kellogg Biological Station, Michigan, USA - KBS C7-3B metaG | ecosystem: Host-associated > Plants > Roots > Rhizosphere | place: USA: Michigan...
GCCGCCTCGGGGTCGAGAGCGGGTCCGTCGAGCGCGCGTGCCATGCCCAGGCCGCGCCAGGCACCCCAGTCGATCAGCGTCGCGGGCGCGCCTTGCGCGCGGCGGCCCTGGACGACGGCGTCGAGCGCTGCGTTGGCGGCGGCGTAGTTGGCCTGTCCTGCCGATCCCGCCTGTCCGGCGAGCGAGCCGAACAGCACGAAGTGGTCGAGCGCCAGCCCGCGCGTCGCCGCGTCGAGCGCCTGCGCGCCATGCAGCTTGGCGCCGAAGGCCGCCGCGAGCTGCTCGCGAGTCATGGTGGCCGCGGTGGCGTCGTGCAGTTCGGCCGCCAGATGGAAGACGCCCTTGATCGGTAGGGAAAGCTCGGCGAGTGCGGCGCGGACCGCCGCCGGATCGGCGACGTCCGTGACCAGGGCCCGGACCGACGCGCCGGGAATGTCGATGTCGGCGGGGTGGCGCGACAGGATCGCGATATTCCGCGCGCCGCGCGCCACGAGCCAGGCGCCGAGCTGGCGGCCGATGGCGCCGGTGCCGCCGGTGACGACATAGGTTGCATCGGCACGCAGGAGCGTACGGTTGAGCGTGAGCTTGCCCATGTGGCGAGCGGCTTGCAGGACGCGCAGCGCTTCGGTGATGGCGCCGAAGGCGTAAGACTTCACCGGCAACGGTGCCAGTCCGGCGGCGATCGCGGCGACGGCCTTGCGCAGCATCTCGCCCACGCGCGCCGGTTCGTCGAGGATCAGGCGGTCGAGCGCGATCGCCTCGTAGCGCACATCGGGGCGTACGGCGGCGACCTGGGCCGGGTTCCACAGCTCCGCCTTGCCCAATTCGAGGAAGAGGCCGTCGGGTTTCAGCAGGCGCAGGCCGGCCGGGATCGCGGCGCCGGTCAGGCTGTTGACGACAACATCGACGGGGGCTGCGCGCGCGAAGTCGAGCGAGCGCGAGTCGTGGATTTCCGAAATGCCCAGCGTCTGGAGGTGGGCGCGCTTGGCCGGACTGCCGGCCGTGGCCACGACGACTGCACCGCGCGCCTGTGCCAGAGCCACGGCGGCCAGGCCCACGCCGCCGGTCGCGGCGTGGATCAGAACGCGCTGGCCCTGGGCAAGCCGTGCCACGTCGTCGAGTGCGAGGCGGGCGGTCAGCAGGGCGACGGGCTGGGCGGCCACGACGCGCCAATCGAGGGCCGGCGGCACACGGCAGGCCAGGCGGGCATCGACGGTGACGTGGCTGGCGAAGGAGCCGGCGGCGATCGCGACCACGGCGTCGCCGGTCGCGAGATCCGTCACGCCGGGACCCACGGCGGCGACGATGCCGGCACACTCGACCCCGGGCGCGCCGCCGTCGCCGGGGTAGACTCCCAGCAGATTCATGACGTCGCGGAAATTGATGCCCGTCGTGGCGATCTCGATCTCGATCTCTCCCGGGCCCGGCGCGCGCCGCGCCGCCGATGTCCAGCGCAGGGTATCGAGGGTCGCGGTGTCGCCGCGCACCAGCACGAACGGCGACGCGGGATTGGCGGCGGCAGAGCGGGGGGCAAGGCGTGGCGCCAGCAGCCGGCCGCCGCGCTGGGCCAGGACGGTGGCCTCGCCGGCTGTCGGCACGGGCGGCGGCGTGGCCGTGGCATCGTCGAGATCGAGGAGCAGCGGTCGCAGCTCGGGCCGCTCGCGGGCCAGCGAGGCCACGAGACCGACGAGCGCGGCCTGTGCTGGCAGGGGCACGGTGCCGTTCGCCGACGTCGCCCGATGGGCAAGGACGGCCAGACGAGGAACCTTGTCGCCGCAATCGCGGAAGGCCCGCAGCACGCGCCAGCAGGCGACGACCGGATCGTCTTCGCCACGGCAGTCGATCCAGGCCGGTGTTTCGTCGCCGCCTGCTGCGTCCTCCCAGACGGTATCGGCCAGCACCGCGACCGACGCGGGGTGCACGGCAGCCAGGCGCAGGCCTTCGCACCAGGCGACCATGCGGCCATCGACGTCGAGCAGGGCCACGTCGGCACGATCGGGCGCGCGCAGATGGAGGATGGAGCTGGCCGGCGTACCGCTTTGCCACACAAGACGGTCGAGGCCGGCCGGCACGAGCGCGCCGTTCACGGTATCGGGCAGCGCGGCGGCGAGGCTCTGCCAGGCCGCATCGAGCACGCGCGGGTCGAGGCGCCATCCGGATTCGGCGGGCGGCAGATCGGCGACGGCGGTCTTGTCGCCGCCGGCGAGGAAGCGCAGGCCGCGGAAGGCGGGGCCATAGGCCAGGCCCGCTTCGGCGAAACGGGCGTAGAGCTTCGGCAGATCGACGACCGTCGTCGCCGCGGCGCGCGCGGCGTCGCGCGGCATGGCCGGCATCGCGCCGATCGGCCGCCAACTCGCCTCGGCGATCGTGGTGAACACGGCATCGTCGCTGTCCTCGGCGGCGACGATGCGCAGCGTGCGCGCGGCCGGGTCGACGATGGTCTGCACCACCGGCCGCTCCTCGGGTACGAGCATCTGCGCGAAGACGACGTCGGTGAGCTCGTTCCGCCCGGCGTCGGGAAGCGCCGCCAGCAGCATCTCGGTGAGGCCGGCGGCCGGCATCACAGCTCTGTCGTTCACCGCATGATCGGCAAGCCATGCCGGCTGCAGCGGTGCCAGCACGTTCTCGTAGATCGTCTGGGCCGTGGCCGAGCGCAGGCGCCGGCCGAGCAGCGGATGACCGCCGCGCGGACGGGCCGTTTGCGCGGCACGGGCGCGGACCCAGTATTGCTGGCGCTGGAACGGATAGAGCGGCAGGTCGATGCGGCGGCCGGCGGGGACAGCCAGCTCGGGCAGCGGCGCGTCGGAGGGCTCGGCGCTGGCAAGCTCGTCGGGATTGTCGACACAGACCCACCACGGCAGGCGCGCACGGCCGACGGCGGAGCTGTGGCAGAGGTCGATGAAGGGTGTGCCGTCGTCGAGCAGGACGCGGTAGTGCGCGATCAGGGTACGCAGGGCCTCCGGCGTGCGGGCGGAGATCAGCAAGCGAGGTGGCGTGGCGGTGGGCGCCATCGGCGTCGGCTCGGTCGCGCGCTCGACGATCACATGGGCATTGGTGCCGGAGAAGCCGAAGGAGCTGACGCCGATGCGCTGCAACTCGGTGGATCGCGTCGCGGTCGGCACTTCGATCGGCACCCCCGCGAGATCGATATGCGGGTTGAGCTGGTGAAAGTGCAGGCTGGCCGGCGCGGCCTGGTGGCGCAGCATCATCACGGCCTTGATCAGGCCCGCGACGCCGGCGGCGGCCTCGGTGTGGCCGATGTTGCTCTTCACCGACCCGACGCTGAGCGGCTTCGTGCGCCCGGCGAAGACGGAGGCCAGTGCATGCATCTCGATCGGATCGCCGAGCGAGGTGCCGGTGCCGTGCGCCTCGATGGCATCGATGCCGTCGGGGGTGACGCCTGCGTTGGCCAGTGCGGCACGGATCACCGCTTCCTGCGCGGGACCATTGGGCGCGGTGAGGCCGGCACTGCGACCATCCTGGTTGACTGCCGTACCCCGGATCACGGCCAGTACGCGATCGCCTGCCGCTTCGGCATCGGCCAGACGCTTCAGGACCAGCACGCCGCAACCTTCGCCGCGCACGAAGCCATCGGCCGAGGCGTCGAACGCCTTGCAGTGGCCGTCCGGCGACAGCATGTGCAGGCGCTCCAGCGCCATGGTCGTCCCGGTGCCGAGCGTGAGATTGACGCCGCCCGCCAACGCCGTCGTGCATTCGCCGCGCCGCAACGCCTGGACCGCGAGATGCACGGACACGAGCGACGACGAGCAGGCCGTGTCGAGCACCATCGCCGGGCCCGTCAGGCCGAGCAGGTAGGCGATGCGGCCGGCCGCGATGCTGGGCGCGCCGCCGATGCCGGCATAGCCGTCGGCGCCTTCCGCGCCCGCGGCGAACTGCGAGTAGTCGTAGTTGCACATGCCGACGAACACGCCGGTCGGGCTGCCGGCCAGGCTGTCGGGCGGAATCAGGGCGTCCTCGAGCGCTTCCCATGCCACTTCCAGCAGGAGGCGGTGTTGCGGATCCATGAACGTCGCCTCGCGCGGGGCGATACCGAAGAAGGTCGGATCGAAGCCCGCGACGTCGGACAGGTAGCCGGCGCGGGCCGCGGCGCCCTCGGCCACGCTGGCGTCGGGACGTTCGGGCCGCGGGATGATGCCGTCGCGCGCCTCGGCCAGCGACTGCCAGAAGCGCGCCGGATTATCGCCGCCGCCGGGGAAGCGACAGCCCGCGCCCACGATCGCGATCGGGGCATCGGCGTCGGCTGCGTGGGCCGCGGCGACGGCGACCTTGGTCGTGCCGGCCAGATGCTGGCAGAGCGCATCGATGGTGCTGAAGTCGAACAGCAAGGTGGCACTGAGCGGCCGGCCGTCGAGGCGGACCTGCAGCCGGTTGCGCAGTTCGACGGCCATCAGCGAGTCGAGGCCGAGTTCGAACAGGTTGGCGGAACGCGAGATCGACTGGCCCGGCGGATAGCCAAGCACGGAGGCAGCCTCGGCGCTCACGAGATCGGCCAACGCCCCCGTTGGGAGTCCCACGGGCCTGGCATCGGCGACTGGCGTCGCCGCCGCTGTCGCGCGCCGTGCTTGCCAGGTGCGCGTGGCGGCGGGCGGGCGACCTTCGCCGAAGCTCGCCAGGAAACGCATGCGATCGATCGGCAACACGGCCGTCGCCGCTTCCGGCGTGGTCAATGCCCAATCCAGCACGTGGGCGGCGCCGCCATTGGAGATCGTGCCGAGGCCTTGCGCCGCCAGGCGCTGGAACAGCGCGGCGCGTCCGGTCGACGAGCCGCTCTCGCGCCACAGACCCCAGCCGAGGCTGAGCGCCTGCTTGCCGCGTCGCCGCCGGACCGCGGCCACGGCATCGAGACCGACGCTTGCCGCCACATGTGTGGCCTGACCAGCCTGGCCGAACAGGCCGACGGCAGACGAGAAGAGAAGGAAGAGGCCGACATCGGGGAAGGCTGCATCGAGCGCCAGCGCCGCCTCGAGCTTGGGCGCGAGCACGGCAGCGAACTGCGCGGGCTTGGCCTGGGCGAGCGTGGCGTCGTCCAGCGTGCCCGCCGCATGGACGATACCGCCCAGCGACGGCAGCCGGTCGATCATCGCGGCGCGCGCGTCGGCATCGGCGAGATCGCAGGCCTCCACCCGCACCGCAACGCCTTGGTCACGCAACCTGTCTATCCAGTCCGCTGCGACGGCGGCGCGTCCGCTCAGCACCAGGTGGCGCACGCCATGGCCCACGAGCCAATTGGCAACGAATTGACCCAACCCGCCGAAAGCGCCGGTGACCAGGAACCATGCTGCCGGGTCGATCTCGATCGGGTCCGATCCGTCCTCGGCCGGCACCAGGCGTGGAACGAAGCGGCCTTCTTCGGTGAAGGCGAGTTCGGGTTCCGCCGTCAGGCGCTCCGCCCGCAGGATATTGTCCCACCGGGCGCGCGGCGCATCGAGGCATCGCAGGTCGAGTTCGGGCCGCTCCAACCGCAAGGTGCGCATCACGCCCCACAGGGTTGCCGCCGCCGGATCGTCGACGGCAGGACCGACGGCGCCGTCGGTCAGCAGGACAAGGGATCCTTCGTCGGGGCGAAGCGCGTTGATCGTCGAGAGCAGGGCGGCGCACCTGTCGGCGGCCGCGCCGCCGGTATCGCGATGCACATGCGTGCCGATCTTGCGGCGCGCCAGCAGGACGGAGTGGCCGGGCAACGACAGTGCCTCCACCTCCATTCCCCTGGCCTCGAGGAGTTCGGCCCAGCCCTCGCGTCGCAGCAGCGGATAGTCGGGACGCAGCGCGGTGTCGGCGAAGCGCCACCAGCCTTCGGTCAAGCCAAAGACGAGATCGATCCAGCCGGCGGGCACCTCATCATGACCGGGGCGCGCGGTCTCGAGCAGCAGCAGCCGGCCCTGCGGTGCCAGTGTCCGCAACGCGTTGTCGATCGTGGCGCCGAGATCGACCGTCGCATGCAGCACATTGGCGGCGACGACGAGGTCGAACGCGGCGGCCGGAATACCCTGTTCGTCCGGCGCGCGTTCGATGTCGAGCGCGGCGAATCGCTCGGCGGCGAACCGCCCGCGCGCCTGCGCGACCAGGGTCGGACTGATGTCGGTGAACCAATACTGCGTGCGGGCGGGATCGAGCGCGGCCAACAGCGCCGTCGTCGTGCCGCCGGTGCCGGCGCCGATCTCGAGGACGCGCAGCGGTCCGGTCGGCGATGTGGCGGCGACGGCAAGGGCCGCCATCGTCAGGTTGGCCGCGCGATACACGGCGGACTCGCTGTAGATCGCGGCGGCGTCGCCGTCGGCGAACAAGAGCGACATCGGGTCGGTCTTGCCGCGCAGCACGTCGGCCAGCGCCATGCCGCAGCGCGCGAGCAAGGCACCTTCCGGTCCCTCCGGGACCGCAGGCATCGCAGCGGCACCGGCCGCGAGGCGCGGCAGATGCTGCCACAGACGCCGATGGCGCGAGGCGACCTCCGATTCGGCGACCGCCGCGAGGGCATCGCGCGCATAGGCAGCCGCCATCGCGTCGAGGGTGTTTTCGAGGCGGGTGGTGTCGCCGAGTTCGTCGCGCAGGGATGCGGCAACGGTGAGGGGCGACGGCGCCTCGTCCCAGCGGGTGGCATGGAGCCACTGCCGCCAGCCGCCGGCCGACGCCGCAGCAGCCAGGCGCAGCCGGTCGATGCGGGCGATCGTGTTGCCAGCGCCATCGATCAGTCGAATGTCGACGACACTGACGCCGGCGCTCGACTCGACGATCTCGGCGTGAGCCCACACATCGCCGTCCGGCGAGCCGTCACGATCATAGCGCGCGATGCCGGCTGGCAGGCGGGCGGCGCCGTCCGCGCCAAAGTGGATCGCACCGGCGATGCGGAAGGCGGCATCCAGCAGCACGACGTAGGGTGCGGGGCGCAGCTTGGCGAGGGCTTGCGAAGGACCGCGCGCGAGCGTCTCGATGCAGTCGTAGAAGGGACCGTACTCCAGGCCGGTGTCGCGCAGCCAGGCGGCGTAGGCGGCGGGATCCATATCCTCGGAGCAAAGGCTCCGCGCCTTCGCAAGATCGACCCACTGCGCGGCACCGCCCGTTTGGGGAAGCGCGGTCGCGTGGCGCTGCCACGTCTCGCCGTCGCGCGAGAAGAGAGAGAGTGGCGTGCCGGCCACGATCTGCACGGTCCGCGGTGTCGCGACGGGCAGGGGCCGGTCGAAGGTGATGTCGATTAGCGCGGAGCCCTGGCCGGTGCTTTCGGCCGCTGCGCGCAGACGTTCGAGCATGTCGGCGGCGGGTAGCAGCGGCTCGCCGCGCACGCGATGGTCGGCCACCCGTGGACTGCCGGGCAGCAGGTTGACCTCGAACACCGGAGCCTCGCCTGCCTGAACGATCCGGCGGCCGGGAAGCTGCTCACTCTCGTCGAGCCAATAGCGCTGGCGCTGGAAGGGATAGAGCGGGAGGTCGATGCGATGGCCTGCGATGACGGGCAGTTCCGGAGCCAGCGCGTCGGAGGGCTGGGCCATGGCAAGCTGGTCGGGGCCGTCGACGCAGACCCACCATGGCAAGCGCGCACGGCCCATGGCCGCGCTGCGGCAAAGGTCGGCGAACGGCACGCCATCATCGATCAGCGCGCGATAGCGGGCGATCAGTGTGTGCAAGGCCGCCGGCGTGCGCGCCGAGATCAGCAATCGCGCAGAGCCGGTGGCGGGCGCCGGGGGCGCCTTCTCGGTCGCGCGCTCCAGGATCACATGGGCATTGGTACCGGAGAAGCCGAACGAGCTGACGCCGATGCGGGAGAGCTCGGCGGGTTGCGTCGTTGTCGGCACCTCGAGGGGGACGCCATGCAGATCGATGTGCGGGTTGAGCTGGCGGAAGTGAAGGCTGGCCGGCACCGTCTGGTGCCGCAGCATCAGGATCGCCTTGATGAGCCCGGCGACACCGGCGGCGGCTTCGGTGTGGCCGATGTTGGTCTTCACCGAACCGACACTGAGCGGCCTGGCTCGGCCGGCGAAGACCGAGGCGAGCGCATGCATTTCGATCGGATCGCCCAGCGAGGTGCCGGTGCCGTGTGCCTCAATGGCATCGATCGCCTCGGGTGCGAGGCCTGCATTGCTCAAGGCGGCACGGATGACCGCTTCCTGAGCGGGACCGTTGGGCGCGGTGAGGCCGGCGCTGCGGCCGTCCTGGTTGACCGCGGTGCCGCGGATCACCGCCAGTACGCGGTCGCCCGCGGCCTCGGCATCGGCCAGCCGCTTCAGCACCAGCACGCCGCAGCCTTCGCCGCGCACGAAGCCGTTGGCCGAGGCGTCGAACGCCTTGCAATGACCGTCCGGCGACAACATGTGCAGGCGATCGAGGGTCGCGGCGCCTTGCGGCAGCAAGGTGAGATTGACGCCGCCGCTCAGTGTCAGTTCGCACTCGCCCGCGCGCAACGCCTGCACGGCGAGATGCAGCGCCACGAGTGACGAGGAGCAGGCGGTATCGACGACGAGCGCGGGGCCGTTCAGGCCGAGCGCATAGGCGGTGCGCCCCGCCGCCACGCCCGGCGCGCCGCCGGTCGCGGCATAGCCGTCGGCTGCTTGCGCGTCGACGTCGCCCAGGCGCGCGTAGTCGGAGGTGCAGCAGCCGAGGTAGACACCGGCGCGCGTGTTCTCCAGCCGGTCCGCGGCGATGCCGGCATGTTCGAGCGCCTCCCACGCGACTTCGAGGACAAGCCGCTGCTGCGGATCCATCGCCACGGCTTCGCGCGGGCTGATGCCGAAGAAGGCTGCGTCGAACTGATCGATCGCCGGCAGGAAGCCACCGTGTGCAACCGCGCCGGCGCCGGCCGTCCAGCGCTCGGCAGGCACCGTCGTCACGGCGTCGCGGCCCGCCTTCAGCTGCTCCCACACCGAGTCCGGCGTGTCGCCGAGCGGGAGGCGACAGGCCATGCCGACGATGGCGATCGGGGCCGACATGCGGCCTTCCGCGGCATCGAGCTTGACCTGCATGCGCTGCAAAAGGCGAAGCGCCTGCTCCTTGATCTGCCGGTCGGTCGATCCCGGCGCCTGGGCGGTCATGATCCGTCCCCCGGCGTGCCGTGCAGCTCTTCGAAGGCGCCGAGCGCGGCATCGAGGTCGGCATCCGACACGTTGGCCAGATCCTCGTCGATCGCGGGCGCGGACGGCGCCGCGGCAACGGGTAACGTCGCTCGCGACTCGCTCGGCAAGCCAAGATAGGTGGCCGCTATGTACTCGGTGAGGGCGGCGACGGTCGGATGGTCGAACAACAGGCTCGCTGGAAGGACGGCGCCGACCAGGCGGCCGAGGCGGTTGCGGAGCTCCAGCGCGGCCAGCGAATCGAGGCCGAGTTCCTGCAGTGGCCGGCGCCGGTCGATGGCGCCCGCGATCGACAGCATGGTCGCGCATTCCTCGGCAATGCGGTCGCGGAGCGCGGCACGTCGATCGTCGGCTGAAGCTTCGGGGGCGGCCGACATGGCCGTTTTGGCGGCGACCAGGACGGGAACGGGACGCGCGCCGACCAGATCGCGCAGCAGGGACGGAGTGTCTCCTGCCGCCCGCATGGCCGCCGGATCGATCGGCAACACGGCGGCTTGCGCGACACCCGCGTCGAGAATCCTGTCGAGCGCGGCAAAGCCGTCCGACGTTCCAATGGCGCTCATGCCGGCGGCGAGCGTGGCCATCACCCCGCGTTGCGCGGCGGCGCCATGCTCGCGCCAGGCGCCCCAGTCGACGGTCACGGCCGGATGGCCATCGCTCGCTCTGGCAAGCAGCGCGGCGTCGAGGGCGGCGCTCGCCGCCGTATGCGTGGCCTGGCCCGCCGAGCCGAAAAGCGCGCCCGCCGAGGAGAAGCCCACGAGCAGGTCGAGGTCCGGCCATTGCTCGACGATGGCGCGCAGGCCACCCAGTTTGGCGGTCGCGACACGGTCGAACGTGGGCCGGTCGAGATCGGCGATCAGCCGGTCCTCGAGAAGCCCGGCGGCATGGATGACGCCGCGTACCGGCGGCAAAGACGCCTGCCGGATGCGGTCATCGACCGCGGCGAGCGTTGCCGGATCGGCTACGTCGCCCACGACGACGTCGAGTGAGGACTCGGTTGGTGCTGTGCGGCCGACGCGGATCACGGTCCCCGCGCCACGGCGTTTCAGCCAGGCCGCTATCCACGGGCCGAGGCCGCCCAATCCGCCGGTGACGACGTAGGTGCCGTCGGCACGGATCGCGGCCGGATGCTCGGGCAGCGCGACCAGCTTTCCGATATGTTCGGCGCGCATCATGGCCGCGAAGCCGCGCGAGACGCGGTTGAGGGCCATCGTGCTGATCGGGGGCAGCAAGGTGCGGTCGGCAGCGACGGCCTCGACGATCGACTTCAGCAGTGCCGCGAAGGTGGGCACCGCCACCTGATCGAGTGAGACGACGTGATAGTCGATGTCCGGATGCTGCGTGGCGACTTCCTGTGGGGTGGCGATGCCGACCCGCCCGATCTCGATGAAGCGGCCACCGGGCTTCAGCATTGCAAGGCTGGCATCGCGCTGCGGGGCGGGCAGCGCGTTCAGCACGACATCGACCTTGCCGGCCGCCGTGAAGCCGGTATCGCGCGACGAATAGATCTCGCGCACGCCGCAGGCCGCGAGCTGCTTGCGCTTGGCCTCGCTGCCGGCCGTCGCCACGATCTCCGCGCCCAGCGCGCGGGCAAGCTGGAGGGCGAACCACCCGACGCCGCCGGTCGCGGAATGGATCAGTACACGATCGCCGCGGCGCAGGTGCGCCAGCCCGTGGATCGCGTGCCAGGCCGTGGCGCCCGCGATCGGGATCGCGGCGGCTTCCGCAAAGCTCAGGCGGGCGGGCTTGGCAAGGACGAGTCGCGCGTCGGCGCAGACGTGCGTGGCCAGCGCGCCCGGCGCGACCGCGATCACCGGGTCGCCCATTGCGATGTTGGAGACTCCCGCGCCAATGGCCTCGACCTCGCCCGCGCACTCGCTGCCGAGGCCGATGCCGACAGGCGGCACCTGGCCCGCCGCGGTGAGGGCATCCTTGTAGTTGATGCCGGCAGCGCGCACGCGGATCAGCACCTCACCGGGTTTCGGGACCGGTGCCGCGCCTGGCAGCACCTGAAGGTCGAGGGCGAGGGATCGAGCCGGTGGAAGCGGCTGGGTCGGTGGCAGCGGCTCGAGGCGCAAGACGTGCCGTGTGCCGCGGCGCCACACGACGCTGTCCTCGCCGTCATCGAGCGCGCGTTCGATTTCGAGTGCGGATCCCATATCGGAGGCGTCGACCCCGACCGCGCGCGGGCGAAGCGCGGGATGCTCGCGCGCGAGCGTACGAAGGAAGCCGCCGAGCGCCGCTTGCGCGGGAGACGGCGGATCGGCCAGCGGCAACAGCAGGCGTGGCGCATCCGGTCGCGCGATCAATGTCTGGCTGAGTGCGAGCAGGTCGGAAAGCGGTGCGCCGCGGTCTTCGAGTCCGGACAGGCAGACGACGCCCGCGAGCGGTCCGGCCGGCAGCGGCGTGTCGATCGGCGAGAAAGCCAGCCCGGCCGATGCAGCGAGCGCTGGATCGCGGCCGACGGCGATCCAGCACGACGGTCCGGCGATGGCCGTCAGCACGACCTGTCCGCCGCGTTCGATGACGGTCACCGGATCGCTGAGCCCGGCCGCGCGCACCAGACGGGTGAGCGTCTCGCTGCTCACCAGGGGATGATGCGGGCGCAGGTCGCGATCGTCTTGCCGCGTCCAGTCGTCCGTGAGACCGAAAGTGATGTCGAGACGCGCCAGAGGGCCCGTGCCCTCGACCAGCAACAGGCGCCCGCCGGGCGCCAGCAGGCTCGCGGCATGGCGGATCGCGGCGCCGAGATCGGGCGTCGCGTGCAGCACGTTGGCGGCAACGACGAGATCGAACGCACCGGCTTCCAGTCCCTGCATGGCGGGGTCGCGGGAGATGTCGAGCGTCGCGGTCCGCAAGGCGGTCCAGTCCGGAAAGGTCCGCCGGGCCGCGGCCAGGAAGGCAGGCGACACGTCGGTGAACAGATAGTCGACCGTGTCGGGCAGGACGGCGCGCAGCGCGCGCGTCGTGGCCGCCGTTCCGCCGCCGATCTCGAGGATGCGGCGCGGGCGGGCGCCGGCCGCCACGGCCGCGGCCATGTCGTTGATGCGTTGGGCGAACGGCGAAGCGCGATAGGCGCCGTGCGCGCCATCATCGTGCCCGAAGAGGAGGGCAAGCGGGTCCTGCTTGCCAGCCAGGACATCCACCAGGGCCCGGCCGCACCGGCCGACCAGCGCGATTTCCGCGGCATGATCGGGGTATGCCTTTATCAACGCGTCGATCGCCGCACCGGGTGTCGTCATTGCCGCATTGGCGGCCGCTGCGTGTGGGCCGAGGAGCGCCGCCAGAGCAGGCCGAGCCGGCGTCGACACTGCCGCGAGCGCGTCGCGGGCGAAGGCGCGCGCCACCACTTCCAGGGCGGCATGCGGCGCGGTGAGCGAAGGGTCCTCGTCCGGACGTAGTAGCAGCCCGTAGATCATGCGCTCGACGGACGATCGCGCGCGCCGGCACACGACGCCGCGCGCCTCGGCCAGCACCGACCCGGCCTCGTCGAGCCACAGCACCTCGCCGGTCTTGATATCGGGCTGGTCGTCGACAATGCGCGCCTGGATGCGGCTGGCGACGAGCACCGACCGATGAACCGCGAAATGGCCGATGGAGGACGGGCGGAAGCCGTCGCCTGCCGACATCACCGCGCCGCCCAAAGCCTGCAACCCGGCGTCCAGAATTGTCACGACATCGCGGGGCGCATCGGCCGCGAGATCGGCCAGCACGCCGCTGTTGCCGCGCCGCAGACGCTGGATCAGATGAAAGGCGGCACCGAAGGTGAGACCGGCCGCACCGAGCGTTGCGGACCACTTGGCACCGTCGATCGATTCACCGGGCTCGAAATTCCAGACGCCCGGAGCGGACGCGGCCATCGCCGTGCACGCTTCGGCCAGTGTCTGCCACGCGCCGTCGCGCTCCGTCATGATCCTCAGTCGGCCATCCGCCGCGGACCAGAGCTGGAGATCGACAATGCCAGCCAGCGGCAGAGGCAGGTTGATGGCAACGTCCGCCAGCGCGCCGCTCGGCGACGCAGCCGCAAGGGTGGCGAGATGGAATGCGCCAGGCAGCAATGGCGCGCCATCGACCACATGCTGTTCCAGCACGGCCAGACGAGCGGGTCCAACGTCGATCTGGCGAACGGTCTCGCCGAACGGCGTCGCGATCGGCGGCCCGAGCAACTCCTGCCGCGAGTCGATCCAGTATCGCCGGCGCTGGAAGGGATAGAGGGGAAGGTTGGCTGGCGCGCCGTCGCCTTGGACCGGGACTTCGGGTGGCGTTCCTTCGGCCGGCACGGCGGTCACCAGGGCACCCGGCGCGTCCGCGGCGATCCACCAACGATGCTGCGGCCGGCGGGTCGCGGCTCCGGCGAGCGCTGCGAAAGCTCCAGGTTCGGTCGCGAGCCGGTCGCGATAGGCCTGCGTGAGATCGGCAAGGGCGGTCTTGTCGCGGGCCGAGAGGACGAGCCGCGCGGCGGTGAGCATGGGCCGGGCATCGGGCGCGCGCGCGAGCACGACATGCGCGTTGGTGCCGCCGATGCCGAAGGAGCTGACCCCGGCCATGAGACGCTCGGTCCATGGCCGCGTCTCGGCCGCGAGCCGGAAGGGGGTGTCCTGCCAGCCGATGCGCGTCGAGGGCGTGTCGGCGTGCAGGCTGGGCGCGATCGTCCTGTGCTCGAGCATGAGCACGGTCTTGATGAGGCCGGCGATGCCGGCAGCCGTTTCGGTGTGGCCGAGGTTGCTCTTGGCACTGCCGAGCGCGATCGATCCGGGTGCCGCGCCACGGCAGGCGGCGGCAAGAGCGGCGACCTCGACCGGATCGCCGAGCGGCGTCGCCGTGCCGTGGCCCTCGATGCAGCCGATGTCGGCCGGGCGGACGTCGGCGACGGCCATCGCCTCGGCGATGACGGCGGCCTGGCGATCCTGGCTGGGCGCGGTGAAGCCCACCTTGCGGCTGCCGTCGTTGTTGACGGCGGAGCCCAACAGCAGTGCGCGCACGCGGTCACGGCCGGCATCGTCGGCGCGCCGCAGCACGACGAGGCCGGCGCCGCTGCCGAATACAGTGCCGGCCGCGTCGTCGGCGAAGCTGCGGCAGTGGCCGTCGGGTGACAGCATGCCGCCTGCTTCGTAGAGGTAGCCCACGCCGTGCGGCACGCGCACGCTGACGCCGCCGGCGATGGCGATGTCGCATTCGCCGGACAGCAGGCTCTGGCAGGCGAGATGCACGGCGACCAGCGACGACGAGCACGCCGTCTGCACGGCGACCGCCGGCCCCTTGAGGTCGAGCCGGTAAGCCAGCTGGGTGGCGATGTAGTCCTTGTCATTCCCGACCATGGCCAGCAGCTGGCTGGGCGCGCTCGGTCCGCTGATCTGGTTGCGCAGCTGGAACATCAGGTAGGTGCTGACGGCGGTGCCGACGAACACGCCGATCGAGGCTTCGGTGCGTGCGGGGTCGATCCCGGCGTCCTCGAAGGCATGCCAGGCGAGTTCGAGCATGACGCGCTGCTGGGGATCCATCAGCGACGCCTCGTGACCGCTGATGCCCCAGAAGTTTGCGTCGAACCGGTCGATGCCTTTGAGCAGTGCCGCCGCGGGCACGTAGCGCGGGTCGGCGAAGGTCGCACGTGGCACGCCCGAGGCGAGAAGGTCGTTGTCGGCCAGCCGTACGAGACCCTCGCGGCCGTTCGCCAGCATGTCCCAATAGGACGGCAGGTCGGGCGCGCCGGGGAAACGGCCGGCCATGCCGATGATCGCGATCATGGCGATGCCCCGGCGTCGCCGCGAGTCCGCGAAGGCGGCCGCATCTGGCGCCGGCGCGCGGCGCGCGCGAGGCCGGCATCGACGGCGTTCGCCTCGACGTCACCGGTGATTGCCGCGGCGAGGGCCGCGACCGTCGGGAGCCGGAACAGGTCGACGACCGCGAGCCGGCTGCCGAGCTGTTCGGCAAGCTTGCGCTGCAGGCGGACGATGTGGAGCGAGGTCGCGCCGCAGTCGAACAGGTTCTGGCGCGGCTGCACGGGCTGGCCCAGCACTTCGGCCGCCAGCGCGGCGACCTTGCCGGTGAGCGCGTCGCTCGACCCGGCGCCCGTGGAAGAGGGCTCGACGAGAGGCCGGAGCGCGCCGCGATCGACCTTGCCGTTGGCGCTGAGCGGGAGAGAGGGCACGAAATGAATGTGCCGCGGCACCATCCATGGCGGCAGCATGGCGGCGCACTGCTCGCGCAGCGTACCGGCGAGATCGAAACCCGCGGTCTCCGAAGCGGGCGCGCCACCGGCAAAGGCGTGCAACACCTTCACGCCATCCACCAACAGCACGCCGATCGGACAGAGGCCGAGGTCGAGGGCTTGCGCGGCCATCATCAGGCGTTGGCCAGCGGCGCCAGCTTCAAGGAGCGCGGTGCGCGGTGGCATGCCGGTGGGCGCCTCGAGCACGATCAGGAAGGCGGCCGCCTCGGCGATGCGCGCGGTGCCGGCATCGGGTACGGTGTAATCGGGGAGGGGGCCGGCAGCTGGCCCATCGACCCGGCGCTGCAGGATGCGCACGCCCAGGGCCGTGCCCGCTGCGGTCAGCAAGTGCCGGAGGTCATCGCTGCGCACGCTGTCCGATGTGAAGCGCCGCACGCTGCGGCGGCGGTCATAGTCTTCCGCTTCGGGGCGTGCGGGCAGCGCGCCGCGAGGCGCATCCGGCAGAAGGCGCAGGCCGTGACGTTCGAGCAGGAAGCGTGTGCGATCCCACGACTCGGGACGCAGCACGACGAAGGCATGCAGCGCCTTGTCGCCGGCCATGGGCAGCGCGGTGACGACGGCCTGCTGGACGTCGGGATGGGCCGCGAGCGCGGTCTCGATCTCGCCCAGCTCG
>Ga0070680_100001759_pt1 | contig 15915 bp, 14 predicted proteins | sample KBSC73BmetaG_FD_64672 | JGI IMG/M metagenome (GOLD analysis project Ga0070680, IMG submission 64672) | Corn rhizosphere microbial communities from Kellogg Biological Station, Michigan, USA - KBS C7-3B metaG | ecosystem: Host-associated > Plants > Roots > Rhizosphere | place: USA: Michigan...
CTGGCCGACCGCCTGCACAACATGCGGACGCTGGAGCACCTGCCGGCGGACCGCCGCAGCCGCATTGCCCAGGAGACGCGGGAGATCTACGCCCCGCTGGCACACCGCTTCGGCATGGCCGGGATGAAGGCCGAGCTGGAAGACCTCGCCTTCAAGTTCCTGGAACCCGACGAGTACCGCGAGCTGGTGCAGCAGGTGGCGTCCAAGCGGGCCGAGCGCGAATCCATGATTCAGCGGCTGCGTGGACCACTCGAAGAGGAACTGCGGCACTCCGGCATCGAATGGTTCGAGGTCACCGGCCGGCCCAAGCACCTCTGGTCCATCTATCGCAAGATGAAGACCCGGGAGAAGGCGTTCGACGAGATCTACGATCTCATGGCGGTGCGGGTGCTGGTGAAGTCCATCCCGGACTGCTATCACGTGCTCGGCATCATCCACCACCGGTGGACACCGCTGCAGGAACGGATCAAGGACTATATCGCCAGTCCCAAGTCCAACGCGTACCAGTCGCTCCATACCACCATCTTCGGGCCTGGCGGCCAGCTCTTCGAGGTGCAGATCCGGACGCTGGAGATGCACCGTACCGCCGAATACGGCATCGCGGCTCACTGGCTGTACAAAGATGGCGAGCGCGCCGATGAACTCGACGAACAGCTGGGCTGGTTCCGGCAGCTGCTGGAGTTGCAGCAGGACACCCACAGCCCGGAAGAGTTTCTCGAGTTCCTCAAGATCAACCTGTATCAGGACGAGATCTTCGTCTTCACGCCGCAGGGCGACGTGAAGCGGCTGCCCCGGGGCGCGACCCCGATTGATTTTGCCTTCTCGGTGCACACCGAGGTCGGGCTCAAGACCCAGGGTGCCAAGGTCAACGGCCGCATCGCGCCGTTGCACCGCGAACTCAAGAACGGCGACACAGTCGAGATCCTCACCGCCCCGGGCGCCCGCCCCAGCCGGGACTGGCTGGCCCACGTCCGCACCGGACGAGCCCGGCAGAAGATCAAGCAGTGGGTACGCTACGAAGAAGAAACCGTCAGTCTTGCGCTGGGACGCGAACTGCTGACCCGCGAGGTGCGTCGGCGCCGGCTCGAATCGCCCGATGACGCACGCCTCCTGAAGGCGGCACATACCCTCTCGCTGCCCGACGGTCGCGCGCTCGAGGTGGCGCTGGGCCGCGGCGACCTGCCCATCAAGCAGGTGATCAAGGCGCTCTATCCGGACCTGCCGTCCGACGAGCTGACGGAGCCCAAGCCCACCGTATTCGGCCGGGTGATTGACCGGCTGCGGCTGGGGCGGGGCATCAAGATCCAGGGCGCCGACGGACTCATGGTCCGCTACGCGCAGTGCTGTCAGCCGGTGCCCGGAGACAAAGTGGTCGGCTACGTGACCCAGGGGCGCGGCATCTCCATTCACCGCGCCGATTGTCCCAACCTGCTGACCCTCTCGGCGGTCGAGCGCCGGGTGGACATTGACTGGCATGAGAACGCCGGCGAAACCTTTGCGGTGCGGCTGGTGCTGACCGGCGAGGACCGCCGAGGCCTGTATGCGGATATCATGGAGGCCATCAGCGTCAGCGGTACCAATATTCGCGGCGCTGACCTGCAGTCCAAGGACGGTAACGTCTTTGGCAACATCTACGTCGAAGTGGACAACCTCACCCACCTGGCCAAGGTGCTGAAGGCGGTGCGGCGGGTGAAGGGGGTCAGCACCATTGACCGTCGCGACGCGGCACCGCCGGTCGCAACCTCGGAGACCTGATGGCGGGCAACTACTGGATCTTGAAGACCGAGCCATCGGACTACTCGTGGAGCGACCTGGTTCGCGACAAGCGCACCGCCTGGACCGGTGTGCGCAGCGCGCCGGCCCAGAAGCACCTGCGATCAGTAGCCAAGGATGACGAGATCCTGATCTATCACACTGGGAGCGAGCGGGCGATCGTGGGGCTGGCGCGGGTCGTGAGGGCGCCCTATCCCGATCCTTCAGCCCCCGATGGCAAGTACGTGACCGTGGATGTGGCCCCGGTCAGGCCGATTGCCCATCAGCTCACCTTGGGCGACATCAAGGCCGACCCGGCATTCAAGGAACTCGCGCTGGTGCGCATGGGCCGGCTGTCAGTCGTGCCCGTCACGCCGGCACAGTGGAAGCGGTTGATGGAACTGGCCTCGGGTTGACGGGGCGGAGACAAGGGACGAGAGACGAGAGGTGCTCGTCCCTCGTCCCTCGTCTCTCGTCCGCCCCTGAACAAACCCCGAAAGTCGGTTATATTCCCGCCATGTCACCGCGCTTTGAAGTCGTGGCGCCCTTCGTTCCGGCGGGGGACCAGCCCAAGGCCATCGTCGAACTGGAAGCGGGGCTGCGCCGGGGCGACCGGTATCAGACGCTGCTCGGTGTCACCGGGTCGGGCAAGACCATGACGCTGGCCCACGTCATTGCCGCGTACGGCAAGCCGACGCTGGTCATGTCCCACAACAAGACCCTTGCGGCCCAGCTCTACGGGGAACTGCGGCAATTCCTGCCCCGGAACGCGGTGGAGTACTTCGTCTCGTACTACGACTACTACCAGCCCGAGGCCTACGTTCCCTCGACCGACGTCTACATCGAGAAGGACGCCTCGATCAACGCCGACATCGAGAGTCTGCGGCTGCGCGCCACCTCCAGCCTGATGGAGCGCGACGACGTCGTGATCGTAGCGACGGTGAGCGCCATCTACGGCCTGGGCGACCCTGTCGAATACCGGAAGCTGCTGGTGGAGATTCGCCGCGGGGAGGAGCGGGGCCGGGATGCCATTCTGGCCGAACTGATCCGGATCCAGTACCAGCGCAACGATGCCTCGTTCGAGCAGGGCACCTTCCGGGTGCGGGGCGACTCCATCGAGATTTTTCCGGCGTACGCCGAGCAGGCCATCCGGGTGGAGTTGTGGGGAGACCAGGTCGAACGGATCAGCAAGATTCATCCGGTCTCCGGCAATACCATCGCCACGCTGGAACAATGCGTCATCTATCCGGCCAAGCACTTCGTTACCCAGCGCGCCACCATCGAGCGCGCGATCGGTGCCATCCGCTCCGAGCTGGCGGAGCGGTTGCTGGAACTCCGAACTGCGGGGAAGCTGCTCGAAGCGCAGCGTCTCGAGTCTCGTACCCAGTTCGATATCGAAATGCTGCTGGAGGCGGGCACCTGCGCCGGCATCGAGAACTATTCCCGGCACCTGACCGGCCGCCTGCCCGGTGAGCGCCCTGCGTGCCTCATTGACTATTTCCCCCCGGACTTCCTGGCGGTGGTGGATGAGTCGCACGTGTCGCTGTCCCAGATTGGCGGGATGTACAACGGCGACCGCGCGCGCAAGACCACGCTGGTGGAGTACGGCTTCCGGCTCCCGTCCGCGCTCGACAACCGGCCGCTCAAGTTCGACGAGTTCATGGCGCTGGTGCCGCAGATGATCAACGTCTCCGCCACGCCGGGAGACCTGGAGCTGCGGCTCTCCGAGGGCGTGATCGTGGAGCAGATCATCCGTCCCACCGGACTGGTGGACCCCGAAGTGGACATCCGCCCGGTGCGCGGCCAGGTGGACGACCTGCTCGGCGAAATCCGGGATCGCGAGCGCAAGCACGAGCGGGTGCTGGTCACCACGCTCACCAAGCGGATGTCGGAAGATCTCACCGACTACCTGCAGCAGGCCGGCGTGCGGGTGCGGTATCTCCATTCGGACATTGACGCGATCGAGCGCATGGAGATCCTGCGCGGGCTGCGACTGGGCGACTTCGACGTACTGGTCGGCATCAACCTGTTGCGCGAGGGGCTGGACCTGCCGGAGGTCTCGCTGGTGGCCATCCTCGACGCTGACCAGGAGGGGTTCCTCCGGAGCGATCGCTCGCTGGTGCAGACCATCGGCCGGGCGGCGCGGAACGTGAATGGGCGGGCCATTCTCTACGCCGACCGCATCACCGGCTCCATGCGCCGGGCGCTGGACGAGATGGACCGCCGCCGTGACATCCAGCGGAAGTTCAACGAGGCACACAACATCACGCCCGTGTCCATCGTGAAGTCCCTGGATGAGGTGCGGCTCTCCACCCACGTAGCCGATGCCCGGACCGAGAAGCCGCAGCCGCGGATCAGGGTCGTCGAATCGGTGGACCTGCACGATCCGGCCGAGCGCGCGGCGTACATGGCCAAGCTGGAGCGGCGCATGCGCGAAGCGGCGGCCAACCTGGAATTCGAGCGGGCCGCGCTGCTGCGAGACGAGCTGAACGAACTGCGCGCCATGACGGCGCCCGATGTACGGCGCGGTGGTGGCGCATTTCGTCGCCATGCCTGACGCGGACGGGCTCACCGAAGCGGAGCTGGTGGAACAGGGTGAGCAGCTGGGCCGCGGCCTTGCTCCTGGCTCGGTGGTGCTGCTGAGCGGCGAACTCGGGGCGGGCAAGACCACGCTGGCACGCGCCATCGTCCGGGGGCTTGGAGCGGCTGACCCGGTCTCCAGTCCCACATACGCGCTGGTGCATCATTATCATGGTGCCCGCGGGGACGTCTATCACGTGGACTGTTACCGGCTCCGGCAGCCGGACGAGGCCGCCGACCTGGACTGGGAAACGCTGGCGTCCGCCGATGCCCTCGTGGTGGAATGGCCGGAGCGGGCCGCCGGCTGGGTTCCTGAGGCTTCGGTACGGCTCCGCCTCTCGCACATCGGTCAGGACGAGAGCCGGCGGCGGCTGGAGGTGGCATGAGCTGGCTTGCGCTGGACACCGCTACGGCCCGGCTCTCGGTGGCCGCCGGCACCGATGGGACCGATGCGATCGAGCGGCACGTGGACGGTCCCCGGCAGCACGCCAGCGCGCTCCTGACCCTGGTGGACGAGGTCCTGGCGGCGCGGCGGGAAACGCTGCTCGACATCGAGGCGCTGATCGTGGCCGATGGGCCCGGCAGTTTCACCGGGCTGCGGGTCGGGGCGGCCGTCGCCAAGGCACTCCACGATGCGTGCGGCCTCCCGGTGCGGGTGGCGCCCTCCCTGCTGGGCTGTGCCATGCTGCAGCGTGAGGCGGGACAGGTGCTCGTCACCAGCGATGCGCTGCGGGGAGACGTGTACGCAGCGGTCTACCAGTTCGATGCCGCCGCCGTGCGGTGCCTGGCGGGGCCGCTCGTCATACCGCGAGAGGAGGCGACGTCGCTCGCGCCGGCCGCAGCGTGGCTGCACGCCGTTCCGGTGGACGCCCGTCGCCTGCTTGCGTTGCGGCAGCTCGGTGGCGGCTTGGAGGAATTGAGTGATGTGGCAGCCTGGATACCCGTCTACGGACGCCCGGCAGAGGCACAGGCCCGATGGGAGCGCGAACATGGACGGCCCCTCACGCATTCGTCCCGCCTGGCCGGCTGATGCTCCGGTGCTCGCCATGCTGGAGCGCCGCTGCTTCGGCGATCCATGGAACGACGAAGCGTTCCGCAGCCTGCTTCGCCAGCATGAAGCCATTGGCGTGGTGGCGGAAGAGCAGGGCGAGATTGCCGGGTACGGCCTGGCCCGCGCGGTGGCCGGCTCGGGCGAAATCCTGAACCTGGCGGTCGCGCCGGAACACCGGCGGCAGGGCATTGCCCAGACGTTGCTGGTGGCGCTGCTCGAGCAGCTGGTGCAGCGACAGGCCACCGAAGTCTTTCTCGAGGTGCGTGCGTCCAATGACCCGGCACTGGGCCTGTACCAGCGGCACGATTTTCAGCCGGTGGGGCGCCGGCCCAACTACTACCGGCTGCCCCGGGAAGACGCGCTCATCCTCCGGCGTGCGCTCGAGCCGGGGGAGCGATTCCGATGATGCGAGCGTAGTTTTGGTGATGGTGGGGGGCCCAGGACTGTTACCGTGCTGGAGTCCGCCGTCCGTGGAACGACCAGCCGACTTCTGGAGGTACCCGTGAGCCGCAGCCTGAACAAAGCCACCCTGATCGGAAACCTTGGCGCCGATCCCGAAGTGCGCAGCACCACCAACGGTTCGCGTGTCGCGACCGTTTCGCTCGCCACCAGCCGCCGCTGGAAGGGCCAGAACGGCGAGTGGCAGGAAAAGACCGAGTGGCATCGTGTCGTGGCCTGGAACAATCGCATGTCCACGCTCGCCGATGTGATCGAGAAGTATTGCAAGAAGGGCGACAAGCTTTATGTCGAGGGCACCATCGAATACCGGTCCTGGCAGGACCGGGAGGGCCAGACCCGGTATACCACCGAGATCAACGCCCGCGAAATCATCCTCCTGTCCGGCAAGGGCGATACCGGCGGCGACTCAGCGCCGATGCCCGCCAAGGTGGGCGCCATGGCCAAGAGCGATGAGTCGCTGGATGAGGTCCCCGAGGCGCTGGATGCCGAGGACGACGACCTGCCATTCTGAGGCCTGTCGTTCTGCACCGGTCGGCCGGTTTTGCCTTGGCCGGTGAAGCTGATGACCTCATGTAACGCTGAAGGTTGAACGCTGAACGCTTTAGGCAGCAAGCCTTTAGCCGTCAGCGTTCAGCCTTCTTCTCTCTGGCGCCCATCTTGCTCCCGATGGCCCCGGCTTGCTTCAATTCCGGTCCTCGACTGGCACTCGGCATCAGCAGTACTGGAGACACACATGGCGCGACTCCCGATCGGCAGGATGGGCCTGGTCCTGCTCGGACTGGCTGGCGGTGCTCAGGTACTCGCGGCGCAGAACGCGCGGCCCGAAACCCACACCGTGAAGCCTGGCGACACGCTCTGGCAACTCGCCCGGACCTACCTCGGCGACCCGTTCCTCTGGCCCGAGATCTTTCGCATCAACACCTCGGTCGTGGAAGATCCCCACTGGATCTATCCGGGCGAAGTGCTGCGCCTGGTGGCGTCGCCCGACGTCTCGGCGGTGCCCACCACCGATACGCCTCCCCCCGAACCGGTGGCGGCTGCAGCAGCTCCGGCTCCCGGCATTGGTGGCGTGCAGTTCACCGACACGCTGGGTCCGCAGGGCGAGGAATGGAAGAAGTACTTCGTCAACCGTGACGACGCGATGCGCCAGGCCATCTCCGGCTACGGAGCCATGGAATACCGTCCGCTTCGGCGCGGCGAGTTCTACTCATCGGGCTTCCTGACGGAAGGCCGGAAGCTTCCCACCGGCCGACTGGTGGGTCCGGTGGATCCTTCCCAGATCGGCGCCGTGGCCACCCGGCCAACCGTGCTGCTGTCCAGCCGGGTCTACATCGTGCCGCCGAGCGGTGCGAGCTACAAGACTGGCGACTCGCTGCTGGTGGCGGAGTACGGCCCGGATGCTGGCCGCTACGGCCGGATGGTCCGGCCCACCGGCATGCTGCAGGTCACCGAAGTGGCGCCTGGCCGGACCGTGGCCCGTGTGATCGAGATGTACCACGAGATGGCAGCGGGGCAGTACGTCCTGCCGGTCGAGCCGTTCACTGCAGGCGGAACCCGTCAGGCGGTGCCGGTGAGCGACGGAGTCCAGGCGCATGTGGTGGGTGGTCCGCTTCACCAGGTGCTGCGCGGACCGCAGGATGTCCTCTTCCTCGACAAGGGTCGCAAGGATGGGGTCGCCGCCGGTGACATCTTCGAGATCCGCCGCTCGGAATCCCGTCGCGCCGACGGCATCGTTGCTGCGCCCGATGTCCTGGCCATGGTTCAGGTGGTGCATGTGGGCGAGCGGACCGCCACGGTTCGCATCATGACGCTCGCGACGCCCCTGATCGCCGATGGTAGCGAGAGCCGTCAGGTGGCGCGCCTGCCGTCCTGAGTCTGTCCGCTCCAGAGGGAACGCGGCGTCCGGCTTCGGCCGGGCGCCGCGTTTTCATTTCAGCACTCGGTTCCTTCGTGGCCCGCCCCGCCTATATTCCTGCGCAGCAAGCGATCCAGCAGCCGGATGCTCTGGACTGACCTCGGCGTCATCTGCTGCCGACCCACACTTACCTGATCGGCGGACATTCAAGGATGACGGGGCGAGTCCTGATAACCGGTGGTGCGGGATTCATCGGCTCTCATGTGGCCGAGGCCTACCTCGGCGACGGTTGGGAAGTCACGGTCCTCGATGATCTGTCGCGGGGCAAGCGAAGCAACGTGCCCGCGGGCGCCAGCTTTGCCGAGCTGGATGTGCGAAGCCCCGAGGCACGGCGGCTCGCGGCCGAGGGTGGCTTCGACCTGCTGAATCTGCAGGCCGCGCAGATTGACGTGCGCCAGTCGGTGGCGGACCCGTCGCATGACGCAAGCATCAATGTCATGGGGCTCATCAATCTGGTCGAGGGCGCCGTGGCTGGTGGCACGCGCCGAGTGGTGTTCGCGAGCAGTGGCGGCGTGCTCTATGGCGAGGCGGAGACGGTGCCGACGGCGGAGACGGCGCCGCAGGCACCGGTGTCGCCCTACGGGGTGAGCAAGCTGGCGGGCGAGCATTATCTCCGTTGCCTCGGCCAGCTGCGCGGCATCGAGTGGGTGGCGCTGCGCTACGCCAATGTCTTCGGCCCCCGGCAGGATCCCAAGGGTGAGGCGGGCGTGGTGAGCATCTTTCTGGACCGCCTGCGACAGAGACAGCATCTCACCGTGTTCGGGGACGGCACCCAGACCCGCGATTATGTCTATGTGCGCGACGTGGCACGCGCCAACCTGCTCGCCGCGACCGCCGCACTGCCCGCCGGTGACGCGCACGATACCCGCGCATTCAATGTGGGCACCGGGCGGGAGATCAGCGTGCTCGACCTGGCGCGCATCATGGGTGCGATCGTCGCCGGGAAGCCGGAGATCCGCCACGAGGCGATGCGGGCCGGAGAGCTGGCACGCAGCGCGCTCGACGCCTCCAAGGCACAGCGGGTGCTGGGCTGGCGGCCGGCGCATTCATTCGAAGATGGTTTCCGTGAACTGGTGGCCTGGTATGACCGGGAGATGAGCGCATGATCCTGCTGCAGAGTGGGGCGGTACCGTCCAGCGCGCTGGAGCTGGTCCTCGTATCCAGTCTCGAGACCAAAGTGGTGCTGGCGGTCATCGCGGTCTTCTCCCTGATCAGCTGGTTTATCATCGGGCTCAAGTGGTGGCAGTACCGCCGGCTCGACCGTCAGGCGGAGCGTTTCTTTACCGAGATGGAGCGCAGCACCCGGCTGGACGAGGCCTACCAGCACGTGATGCGGCAGCCGGCTTCGCCGTACACCCGTCTCTTCAACGAAGCCATCCAGTTCTACAACGAGCTGCGGCCTGGTGGCATGAAGGCCGAGCGAAGCGCGCGCCAGGAAAGCCTGTCGCTCACTCAGCTGGAAGCACTCAAGATGGTGCTCGGCAAGGAAGTCTCCACCGAACGGGACCTGCTGGGGCACCACATTCCGTGGCTCGCCACCATCGGTTCGGTGGGCGTGCTCCTCGGGCTGCTGGGCACGGTACTGGGCGTCATGGACGCCTTCATCGGCATTGCGGCCAAGGGCTCGGGCAACATCGGAGCCGTGGCGCCGGGCGTGGCCGAGGCGCTGGTGACCACCGTGGCGGGCCTCGCGACCTCGATCCCGGCCATCATCGCGTACAACTATTTCGTCAATCGTGTCCGACTCTTCACCGGGGAACTCGAGGGCTTTGCCAACGAGGTGATCGGTACCATGGCGCGTGAAGGACTGATCTGAGATGGGCGGCAGCCTGGGCGGAGGGCTCGGCAACCAGCGGGGCGACCTGCCGCTCAACGCCGAAATCAACGTCACCTCGCTGGTGGACGTCGCGTTTGTGCTGCTGATCATCTTCATGATCACGGCCCCGATCATGCAGGGCGGCGTGGACGTTCAGCTGCCGCGCGCCGAGGCCCGCCCGCTGGAGCCGAAGGAAGGCATGGTCGTCACGGTGGACCGCAGCGGCCGCATATTCATTGATGAAACGTCCGTCAGTTACGAGGACTTCAAGATTACGTTTCCCTCGATCGTCACCGCCAAGAAACCCAGCGGGGTGTTCCTGCGGGCGGACAGCCGTGTACCGTACGGGGACGTGGTGCGGGTACTGTCGGTGATTCGACTCTCCGGAGTCCAGAGCGTGGGGCTGGTGGCGCAGGAGGAGGATCAAGGCCGGTGATGCGGCGCCAGGGCTCGGCGCGCCCGCGCGGCGCGGCGGCCGGTGTCTGCTGGACGCTGCTGGTGCATGGAGCGGCGCTGGCATTCATGCTCGGGTTCGTCAAGCCGCCCGAGGTGTCACCACCGGTGTATGCCATTGACCTGGTTGCGGCGCCGGCTCCCGCGCCCAAGCAGCGGCTGGCGCCTGAGGCCCAGCCACCGGCGGCGTCACCCGAGCCGCCCGCCCCGGTCAAGCCGGAGCCAAAGGCGGCTGTGAAGACCGCGCCGGTCGAGAAGCCCCGGGAGAAACCGCCGGTCGAGCCGAAGAAGGCGCCGCCATCGGAGGGCAAGCCCACGACCGAGCCGGCGCCGAAGACCTCGACCCCGGAGACTCCGGCGCCGGGCGAGACGCCGAGCACGGGACGGGACGCGGCGACAGTCAAGACGCCTGGCCTCGATTTCCCGTTTCCGGAGTACCTCCGGAACGTGGCCAATCAGATCTACCGCCGCTGGCGGCGCCCGACCGGCAACGTGAAGCTCCGGGCGGAAATCTTTTTCCTGATCCACCGGGATGGTGCGGTGACTGACCTTCGATTCGTGACCCGGTCCGGCAGTTTTTCCTACGACCTCGAGGCGCAGGGCGCCATCGAGGCATCGGGTGTTGCACGCGCTTTTGGTCCGCTTCCGGATGGATGGACCAATGACGTGCTTCCCATCAGCTTCTTCTTCGAACCGCGACCCGAATGACACGCTCACTCATACTTGCTTCCCTGATGGCCGTGGCCGGCGCAGCGCCGCTGCTGGGACAGAATCCCGAGCAGGAGCGGGCGCAGGACGCCATCCGCATCGGCATCACCTACCGCCCGGGCACGCGTCCCGGGCTCGTGGTCGTACCGGGGCCGGGACTCGACTCGGTCCGCGCCATCATCCGCCGGGACCTGGATTACAGCGACCAGTTCCAGATGATTGATGTGCCGGCGTCCGGCGCCGGGGGACAGGTCAACTACCAGCTCTATCGCCAGCAGTTTGCCGCCGATCACGCCGTGGAGTTGATGGGGGCTCCGGGCGGTGTCATGGTGCGGCTGCATGACCTCGCGGCGGGCAAGATCCGTAACCAGCAGACCTTTGCCATTCCAGCGGCGACGGCGCCCGGATTCCGTCTTGCGGTGCACCGCATCAGCGACGAGATCGTGCGCTGGGCCGCCGGCACCGAGGGTTATGCCGCCAGCCGGCTGCTCTACCTGACCGACGGCCGGATCTGGCGGATTGACAGTGACGACGCCAACGTCGTTCCCGTGTCCCCGGCCGGCGAACGGGCGCTCTCGAACGCCTGGGCTCCCGATGGCCATCGGATCGCGTACACCCATTTCGACGCCGGGCGTGGCACCATCGTCATCGAGGATCTGCTGACCGGATCGCGCACCACGGTGGCGGGAACCGGCACCGACCTCAATTTTGCCCCGGCGTTTTCGCCCGATGGCCGGATGCTGGCGTATGCGCGCGCCGAAGAGACCGGGGCTACCAACGTGTTCACCAGCAATGTGGCCTCCAACTGCTGCGCGCAGCGCTTGACCGTGCGGGGCTTCTCGGACAACTTGAGTCCGACCTATTCTCCCGACGGACGGCGGCTCGCTTTCGTCTCGACGCGTTCGGGCCCGCCGCAGATTTATGTGATGAGTGTGGACGGCACCGACCAGGAACTGCTCGCGCCCTTCGACTATGGCGCCACCGGACCGTCCTTTGCGCCCGACTGGTCGCCGGATGGCGCCACCGTGGTCTTCCATCGCGAGGTGTCGCGCAGCCCGCAGATCTTCATCCTGGACGTCGCGTCGGGCCGGGTGAAGCAGCTGACCTCGGTCGGTCGCAACGAGGACGCGACCTGGGCGCCCGACAGCCGCCACATCGCCTTCATTTCGGATCGCACCGGCCGGCGGCAGGTCTGGATCGTGGACACGGAAACGGGCCGGGTGCGGCAACTCCATACGGCGGGCAACGCCCGCCTCCCTTCGTGGTCCCGCCGACTGGGCGGGGCTGCCGACGCCAACCCTTGATCAATGAGGTCCTGACTCATGAAGCGCATGACTGGTGTTATTGCCCTGATGGCCGCAACTGTCCTGGCTGCGGCGTGTGGCGGTACGCCCGAGCCGGAGCAGCCCGCTCCGGTGACGGCCACCGTGGACAGCGCCGCCATCCGCGCTCGTCAGCGGCAGGACTCGATTGACGCGGAAAACCGCCGCCGGGCAGAGGAAGAGGCCCGCCGGGCCGAGGCTGAGCGGAACGCGAGCGGCGCGGCCGATGCGCTGCGCAACGACATGAATGCCATGATTCACTTCGACTACAATGTGGCGGACATCCGCACCCAGGATCAGGCCACCCTGGATCGCAAGGCCGCCATCATGAACGCCAATTCGGCCCTGCGCGTGCGCATCAGCGGCCACGCCGACGAGCGGGGCTCCGATGAGTACAACCTGGCGCTGGGCAACCGCCGGGCGGCGTCCGCCAAGCGCTACCTGATGAACCGGGGCGTGGATGGCTCGCGCATTGACGTGATCTCCTTCGGCGAGGAGCGGCCCATCGCCATGGGCGGCACCGAAGACGCCTTCGCGCAGAACCGGCGGGACGAGTTCGAAATGACGGCCGGCGGCGATGCGCTGGTCGCGCCCCAATGATCCGCCGGATCCTGGCCGTCGCGTCCGTCGCACTCCTCGGGGCCTGCGCCCTGAGGAGTGACGTGCGGAACGTGGAAGATCAGATCACCCAGCTGCGTGACGTCCAGGATCGGCGCGACGGCGAACGTTCCCGGCAGCTGGCGGAGGTCATTCGCCTGCAGCAGGCGCTCATGGATTCGATCAGTTCCACCCGCGCGTCGGTGTCCCAGCTGCGTGGCGATGTGGCCAACGATCTGTACAACGTGCAGCAACAGCTGGTGCAGCTCCAGGAGCTCACCGGCCAGAGCCAGCGGCGCCTGACCGAGCTTCGCACCCAGCTGGAGCGCCGTGCCGAGGAGCTGCAGCAGCCCGAGTCATCGCCATCGCCCACCGGGGTGCCGGCGGACACGGGCGGGGCCGCGAGCGCCATGCCGCCGGCCGCAGCGCAGCCGTCCGCCGAGCAGATGTACCAGACCTCACTGGGCCAGTTGCGCCTGGGCAGTGCCGGTACCGCCCGGACCGGGTTCCGGGAATTGCTCAAGGCCTACCCGACCAGCGACAAGGCGCCCGATGCCCTGTATTACATCGGACAGAGCTTCGAAACCGAGAATGCCGACTCGGCGCTGTACTATTACGAGCAGGTCACTCGCAACTATCCCACATCACCCCGGTCGGCTTCGTCCTTTTATCACGTCGGCCTCATCAAGGAGCGCGCCAACGATCCATCGGCGGCGCGCGCGGCCTACACCCAGGTGGTCCAGTCCTTCCCAAACTCGGACGAGGCCGCGCTGGCCCGCGATCGGCTGAAGGCGCTCGGGTCCTGATCCCCGGGCGCCGTCCCGCGCTGTCACCATGAACGGCTCCGGCGCCGAAATGCCGTTCCTCGATCATCTCGAGGAACTGAGGGTCCGACTCATCCGGGCGCTCATCGCGCTCGCGGCCGGATTTGGCATCGGGTTCTTCCTGGTACAGCGGTTCCAGCTCGTCGGCGTCATTTCCAAGCCTATTCAGCCGTACCTCGGCCTGGGCGGCAAGCTTGCCGTGCTCACGCCCACCGAGCCGGTGATGATCGTGTTCAAGCTCGCGTTTGTCGTGGGGCTGATACTGGCAGCGCCGGTCGTGCTCTGGCAGGTATGGGCCTTCATGGCCCCGGCGCTGTACGTCAAGGAGCGACGGGTCATCATTCCGGCGCTCTTCGTCGGCAGCGGGCTGTTCATGGTGGGCGGTGTTCTCGCCTGGGTGTTCGTGGTGCCGCAGACGCTGCGCGTGCTCTTCAGTTTCCAGACCGACGCGCTGGTGCCCATGATCACCTACGACGGGTATTTCTCCTTCCTGGTGCAGGTGATCGTCGCGCTCGGGCTCTCGTTCGAGCTGCCACTGCTCATCTTCATCCTGGCCTGGCTCGGTGTGGCCACGCCGGCCCGGCTCAACAGCTTCCGCCGCTTTGCGATCGTGCTGGCGTGCATTGCCGGCGCCATCCTCTCGCCGGGCACCGACCTGATCTCGATGGTGATGTTCACCATTCCGCTCCTGATTCTCTACGAAATCGGTTTCCTTGGCAGCGTGCTGATCGCCCGGCACCGGGCCCGGAAGGTGGCGGCCGGTGCGGGCGCGGTGCTGCTCCTGCTGCTGCTGGCCGGTGGCCGCGCCGAGGCGCAGGGCGTGCCCAAGCGGGCGCCGCCGCGTCCGGCGGCGGACGGCATGGCCCGGGACACGACGAAGCTCGCCCCCGACTCGTTGCAGGCCGATTCGGCCGCACAACAGCAGGCGGGCGACAGCGTGCTGCAATCGCTGCTGCGCCGCCCGGGGTTTTCCCCGATTCAGTATCACGCTGACTCGGCGACCTTTACGGCCAGCGACCGTCGGCTGGAACTCAATGGCAATGCGCACGCCGAGCGCGAGAATGCCAAGCTGGACGCCGGCCACATCGCCTATGATCAGTCGGAGTGCCTGCTGACGGCCAGCCGGAAGCCGGTGCTCACACAGGGCGACAGCGTCGTGGTGGGCGAGTCGGTCCGCTACGACACCTGCCGAAAGCGAGGGGTGGTCCGCGGGGGGCAGACCCAGTTTTCGGAGGGCGGCACCACCTGGTTCATCCGCGGCAACGTGCAGAAGGAGTCGAGTTCCACCAAGCTGTTTGCCGGCGCCAGCGAAGTGACTTCGTGCGTGCTGCCCACCCCGCACTATCACTTCGCGGCGGGCAAGATCAAGTGGACATCGGGCGACATGCTGGTGGCGCGGCCGGTGGTGCTCTATATCCGCGACATTCCCATCTTGTGGCTGCCGTTCATCTTCCAGGATACGCGTCCGGGCCGGCATTCCGGCATCCTGGTGCCCAAGATCGGCATCAATGACATCGTGCGGACGTCACGGACGTACAACCGGCAGATCACCAACATCGGCTATTACTGGGCGCCGAGCCCGTATGTGGATTTCACGGCGCGGCTCGACTGGTACTCGGGACGCTACCTGCAGGCCGGTGTGGCCAGCCAGTACCGGATCCTGAACCGTTTCATGGACGGCTCATTCGCGGTGAACCGCCAGTTCGAGTCCGGTGGCGGCTCGGGGTTCGGGGTGCAATGGAGCCATCGCCAGGCGTTCAATCTCTCCACCAACCTCAATTTCGACGTCAATTACCTGAGCAACACCCGGATCGTGGATCGCAATGCGCTGGATCCGGCGCTGAACACGCAACAGGTGACCAGCAGCGTCAATTTCACCAAGCGCTTTGGCTGGGGCTCGCTGGCGCTGGGCGGTAACCGGCGCCAGAACCTTTCGGACTCCACTTCCACCACCCAGCTGCCGTCGCTCACCATTTCGCCCAAGCCGATCGACCTGGGCCGCAGCATCACCTGGTCGCCCGGGCTGAGCCTGGTGCGCACCGAAGACCGCAATCGCCCGCTGGCGCCGCTGCTGGTGCTGCGGCCGGACGGCAGTACCGATACGCTGGCCCAGCTCGCCAACAACCGGGTGACCTCGCTCAATTTTTCCACCCCGCTCCGGATCGGCAGCTTCAACTGGAGCAACAGCCTGACCATGCAGGACACCCGGCTCAGCGGGCGCCAGGCGGATTCCCTGCGGCAGCCCGACCTCACCACCCCGGAGCCGAATGATTCGGTCACCGTGTACAGCGCGTCGGGCGGGACATTCCAGAGCGGCCTGAACTGGGACACCGGCATCAACCTGCCGCTCCTGTTCCGTTCCACCTGGAAGCTGCAGCCCAGCATCGGCATCACCAATGCCTCGACCCAGAGCCCGTTCTTCGCGGTCAGGAATCCAA
>Ga0070680_100001762_pt1 | contig 15910 bp, 15 predicted proteins | sample KBSC73BmetaG_FD_64672 | JGI IMG/M metagenome (GOLD analysis project Ga0070680, IMG submission 64672) | Corn rhizosphere microbial communities from Kellogg Biological Station, Michigan, USA - KBS C7-3B metaG | ecosystem: Host-associated > Plants > Roots > Rhizosphere | place: USA: Michigan...
CTATATGCGGCCGCGCGATGCCGCGACGCTGATCCTGGTCCGCCTGAAGGGCCGGACGCCCGAGGTCCTGATGGGCTGCCGTGCGGCCGCGCACGCCTTCATGCCCAACCGCTATGTCTTCCCGGGCGGCCGCGTCGATCCCGCCGACGCCCATGTGCCCATCGCGACCGCACTCGACCGCCATGTGAAGGCGCGTCTGCTGAAGGCGGCTTCGCTGAGGCGCGCCCAGGCGCTGGGCGTTGCCGCCGTGCGCGAGACCTTCGAGGAGACCGGCCTGATGCTGGCCAAGCCGCTGAAGGGCGGCGCGCCGAAGAAGGACTACGGCGAGCATTGGCAGGGCTTCCTCGACAAGGGCATGGCGCCGGCACTCGACTGCCTCGACCTGATCGCGCGCGCGGTGACGCCGCCTGGCCGGCCGCGCCGTTTCAACGCGCGCTTCTTCATGGCGCGCGCCGAGGATGCGACCGGCGCGATCCGCCCATCGAGCGAGATGGGCGACATCCGCTGGGTGAAGCTCGACGAGGCGCGCGAGCTGCCGCTGCCGACGATCACCGGCCTCATTCTCGGCGAGATCGGCCGGCTGGTGAAGGAGCCGCCCGACCGCAAGAAGCAGCGCAGGATTCCGCTGTTCATCACGGTGCACCGCAAGCACCTGATGATCGAGGAATAAGCGATGGTCGGGCGCGCCGAGAAACCCTCGTCCGCGCCTTCCGCCCTCGCGGCGGCGGCGAGTCCGACCCTGCCGCCGCGCGGCGGCGTGCGCCTGAGGGCGCTGGTCCTCATCCGCTGGGCCGCCGTCACCGGCCAGCTCTTCACCGCCGCCATCGTCCACTGGGGCCTGGGCTTCACCCTGCCGCTGCTGGCGGCCGGCGGCACCATCGCGCTGTCGGCGCTGCTCAACCTGGCCGTCAGCCTCGGCCGGCCGGCGTCGGCGCGCATCGACGACCGCGAGGCCACGTTCTTCCTGGCCTTCGATGTCGTGCAGCTCGCGGTGCTGCTCTATCTCACCGGCGGCCTCACCAATCCGTTCGCGCTGCTGCTGTTGGCGCCGGTCGCCGTCGGCGCCACCATCCTGTCGCTGTTGAGCAACATCGCGCTGTCGCTGCTCACCATCTTCAGCATCGGCCTGCTCGGCATCTTCCATCAGCCGCTGCCGTGGCTCGGGCCGGCGCCGGAATTCCCCGAGATCTACCAGGCCGGTGTCTGGGCCGGCCTCACGCTCACGACCCTGCTGATCACGCTCTACGGCTGGCGGCTGGCCGAGGAAGGCCGCCAGATGAGCGACGCGCTGGGCGCGGCGCAGGCGGCGCTGGCGCAGGAGCAGCGCGTGTCCTCGCTCGGCGCGCTGGCCGCGGCGGCCGCGCACGAACTCGGCTCGCCGCTGTCGACCATCGCCGTGATCGCCAAGGAGATGCTGCGCGAGGTCGAGGCCGACGATCCGCTGCGCGAGGACGTCGAGCTGCTGTCGGCCGAGTCCGAGCGCTGCCGCGCCATCCTCGCCCGGCTGTCGGTCGACCCCACCGGCGACGTCTCCGATTCCTACACCTTGGTGCCGCTGCCGGCGCTGATCGAGGCGGCGGCGGAACACTATCGCAGCGACGGCGTTGTCATCACGTTCGAGGCAGGTCCGTTCAACGCCGCGGCGCCGGCGACGGCGCCGATCCAGGTGCGCAGCCCCGAGATCATGCAAGGCGTCGGCAATATCGTGCAGAACGCGATCTCCTTTGCCCGCCGCGAAATCCACATCGCCACGCGCTGGACCACCGAATGGGCCGAGGTCGAGGTGTCGGACGACGGGCCGGGTTTCTCCGAGGCCCTGCTCGACGAGCTCGGCACGCCCTTCATCTCGACCCGCCAGGGCGAGGAAGGCCACATGGGACTGGGGGTTTTCATCGCCAAGACGCTGCTGGAACGTACCGGGGCCACGGTTATCTTTGGTAACCGGAGTTCCGCAGAAGGTGGCGCGGCGGTTGCCGTGCGCTGGCCAAATCCCGTCTTCAAGGCTACATAGCGGCCATGCTGAAGGAGTTGCCCATGACCCAGGACGCCGGTGCAAACCGTCCCGTGTCGCCCGCCCTGACCGGCGTGACGGCAAACAAGGATCGCACGCTGCTGATTGCCGATGACGATGCGGCGTTCCGCAACCGCATCGCCCGCGCGCTCGAGCTGCGCGGCTTCATCGTGACGGCCGTGGGGTCGGTGGCCGAGGCGCTGGCGCAGACCGCGCGACCGCCGGCCTTCGCCGTGCTCGATCTCCGGCTGGGCGACGGCAATGGCCTCGAGCTGGTCGGCCCGCTGCGCCAGGCGCGCCCCGACATCCGCATCGTCGTGCTGACCGGCTACGGCAACATCGCCACCGCCGTCGCCGCCGTGAAGGAAGGCGCCGTCGACTATCTCGCCAAGCCGGCCGACGCCGACGCCATCGAACAGGCGCTGAACGCGCACGGCCGCAAGCTGCCGCCGCCGCCCAGCAACCCGATGTCGGCCGATCGCGTGCGCTGGGAGCACATCCAGCGCGTGTTCGAGCAGTGCGACCGCAACGTCTCGGAGACGGCGCGCCGCCTCAACATGCATCGCCGCACGCTGCAGCGCATCCTGGGCAAGCACGCGCCCCGGGAACACTAGACCGCGGGCGAGCTGCTCACCTTCCAACTGCTGCTGAATGCGCTGGCGCTGGGCATGGCCTATGCGCTGGTGGCGCTGGGCTTCGTGCTGGCGCTGAACGCCTCGGGCGCCGTCAACTTCGCGCACGGCGGCCTTGTCGTGCTGGGCGGCGCCGCCGCGGTGCTGGCCGACATGTGGACCGGCCTGCCGGCACCGCTGCTGCTGCCGCTGGTCGCAGTGGCGCTCGGCCTCGCCGGTGTCGTCACGGCGCGCGTGGCGATCCTGCCGCTGCTGCACCGGCCGCCGGAGGCGACGTTCGTGGCCACCATCGCGCTCGCCGCCGTCATCGAACAGGGGTTGATGCTGGGCCTCGGCGGCGCCCCACGCAGCGCGCCGCCGATCGCCGGCAGCGGCGAGCAGCCGTGGGCCATCGTGATCGTGGGCGTGATCCTGATCGCCGCCGTGTGGTTCCTGCTCGAGCGCACGCAGACCGGCCGGCGCATGCGGGCCGTCGCCGCCGACCGTTATATGGCGCGCGCCGCCGGCATCGCCGTCGATCGCTACATCGTGCTGTCGCTGGCGCTGGCGGGCGCGCTCGCCGGCGTCGCCGGCCAGCTGCTCGGCCATCAGTTCCTCGTCGTGCCGACCGACGGCGGTGGCCACATGCTGCGCGCCTACATCGCCGTGGCGCTGGGCGGCTGGGGCAGCGTGCCCGGCGCCGTGCTGGGCGCGCTCGGCATCGGCGTGTTCGAGACCTTCGTCTCGGCGTGGCTGGGCGACGCCTGGGCCTCGGCCGCGCTCTACATCGCCGTGCTGGTCGTGCTCAGCCTGCGTCCGCAGGGCCTGTTCGGCGAGCCGGCCGGCCGGCGGGCCTGAGGATGTCCGGCCTGCGCTGGCCCTGGATCGTCGTGCTGGTGGCCGTGCCCGTCGCGGCCCTCGCGCTGCTGCCGCCGTTCGGCCAGCGCCTCGCGATCCTGGTCGGCCTCTACGGACTGTTGGGCGCGGGCTATCAGCTCGTCTTCGGCCGGCTGGGCGCGCTCAACCTCGCGCAAGGCGCGTTGTTCGGCGTCGGCGCCTATGCGGCGGCCCTCGCGGCACCCCTGGTGGGACCGCTTGCCTTCGTCGTGGCCGTGCTCGCCGCGGCCGTCGTGGCGGCGCTGGCGGCCGCGCCCATCCTGCGCCTGCAGTCGCACTACTTTGCGCTGGCGACGCTGGCGCTGGCGTCCCTGGTCAATCTCGCGGCCGTGCATGCCGAGCGCCTTACCGGAGGCGCCAACGGCCTCATCGGCTTTGGTGCAGCACTGCCGCGCGGCACGGCGCTGCTCGTGCCGGTATGGCTCTGCCTGATCGCGGTGGTGCTGGCGCAGGCGCACTTCTTTGCCGGCCGGCGCGGCGAGACGGCACGCCTGGTGCGCGAGGCCCCGCTGGTCGCGGCCACGCTGGGCGTCGACACGCGGCGCTGGCGCTTCGTGGCCTTCGTCGCGGGCGGTGCGCTGGCGGGTCTCGCAGGGGCGGGCTCGGCGGCGTTGAGCGGCGTCGTGTCGCCCGAGACGACAGGCTTCTCCGTCATGCTGCTCTGCCTCACCTCGGTGGTGCTGGGCGGCGCGCGTCATCCGATGGGCGCCGTGCTGGGGGCCGCCATCGCGGTCTGCCTGCCCGAGATGTTCCGCGCGCTGAACGGCGGCTGGTTGCTGGCCTATGCCGTGGCCACGCTCGCCGTCGTGTTGTGGGCGCCGCAGGGGATCGCGGGGCTGATCGATCCGCCGGCGCCCGTGCCGCCGCCCGTCCTGCCCGGAGAACTCGTGCCGGCAACGAAAGGCCGGCGGCTCGTGCTCACGCGGGTGAGCAAGGCCTTCGGCGGTGTCGAGGCCTTGTCCGGCGTGTCGCTGTCGGTGAGGCAGGGCGAGATCGTCGGCCTGGTGGGCGCCAACGGCTCGGGCAAGACCACGCTGCTGAACGTGATCTGCGGACTCGAACCCGCCGACTCCGGCGCGATCACGCTGGACGGCAGGCACCTCGAACGCGCACCGGCGCATGCGATCGCGCGCGCGGGAATCGCCCGGACCTTCCAGGCGCCGTTGCCCGGCGAGACGCGCGGCGTGGGCATTGCGCGTGCGCTGGGGCGCGGTGTGTCGTTCCTGTTGCTCGACGAGCCGCTGGCCGGCGCCACGCCGCCGGAGAAGGCGGATCTTGTGGCGCTGCTGCAGCGGCTGCGCGCGGCGGGCTACGGCGTGATGATCGTCGATCACGACACCGGACTCCTGTCGACGGTGTGCGACCGTCTGGTGGCGCTCGATCGCGGCAAGGTGGCGGCGTGAGCGCGCCCGTTCTCCCGCCCTCGGTCCTCCTGCATGGCGCGCTCGCGGTCGGCCCCGGCGAGATCGTCTCCCTGCCGGGCAGCGACACGATCGCCAAGACCGCCGTGCTGGAGACGATCCTGGGGTTCCGGCCGGGGGCCGTGACGCTGTTCGGACGCGACGTCTCGGCCTTGTCTGTCGAGCGGCGGGTGCGGCTGGGCGTCGGCTATGTGCCGGCCGGCCGGCGCGTCTTCGCGGGGCTGACCGTGCGCGAGAACATCGAGGCCGCGTCCTTCCTGCCCGCGCGTGAGCGGCGCCAGCGGGTGGATGAGATGCTGGCGCTGTTTCCGATGCTGGGCGAGCGGCCCGGCGCGCGCGCCTGGCTGCTGTCGGGGGGCCAGCAGCAGATGCTGGCGCTGGCGCGCGCGATGGTCGACCGGCCGCGCCTGCTGCTGCTCGATCAGCCGACGTTGGGTTTGGCGACGGTGGTGGCGCGCGAGGTGCGCCAGCGTCTCGAGGCGCTGGCGGCCGAGGGCGTGGCGATCGTGGTCGCCGACTGAGACTCAGGCCTTCTTGTTCTGGGCGTTCCAGTAGTTCTCGAGGTTGGCGATCAGCGCCGGGCTGAAGTGGCAGTAGGCCTGCTCGCGTGCGTACAGCGCGGCGTAACGGCGGAACAGGTCGAGCGGCTCGACCGAGAGGCGCAGCGCGCGGCGGTTGCCGATGGTGCCGACGGCGCCCGAGCCGGTGATGCGCTCGGCCACGCGATCGATCGCGGCCTCGATGTCGTCGGGCGCCACGACCTCGTCGCAGATCAGGCGGCCTTCCTCCGAATCGCACTCGAAGCGGCGCTCGTACATGATCGCCTGGCGCGCCAGCCGGTCGCCGACGAAGCGCGCGAGGCGGAGGTTCGCCATCGCCGGGATGATGCCTTCCTTGCGCGCCGGCAGGGTCATGTAGGCGTCGTTGGCGGCGATGTTGAAGTCGGTCGCCAGCAGGATCTGGCAGCCGCCGCCGATGGCGAAGCTCTCGACCGCCGAAATCCAGATCTTCTCGATCGAATCGCCCGACACTTCGTCCGGCGGCACGTCCGCGCGCGCCACGCCGCGCGTCATCTTGTTCACGAAGCCCATGTCGCGGATCAGGAACCACAGGAACGGGATCTTGCCGTGATAGATGTGCGTGAGGTTGATCCCGGCGTTGAACACGCGCTTGCCGGCATACTTGCCCTCCGGCACGACGTCGCCGCGCAGCACCGCGACCTTGCTCTGCGGGTCGAGGATGCAGACGTCGGCGCCGATCTCGGTGGCGGCCTGGGTGAAATTGTCCTCGGCGTTGAGGAAGCGGCGGTTCGACATCACCAGCACCGCGGCCGTGCCGCGCCGCTCGACCTTCGCCGTGCCGAGGTCGAGCCTTCCGTCGCGCAGGAACTTGGCCAGGGCCTCCGCCGATTCTTCCCGGGGCAGCAGCATGGCATGGCACAGGTGCGTGCCGCTCTCGGGATCGGCCAGGAACTGGTTGCACAGGATGCCCTGGTCGATCTCCCGGCCTTCCTTCTGCGACTGCTTGAGCTCGGATTCGGCGGCGACCTCGGCGCGTGTCGGCACCAGGCCCGGCACCAGCTCGGCGGCGTCGTAGACCAGCCGTTCGAGGCGCACGAACTTGCGGCGGCCGTCGGTCAGCCGGTCGTAGAGGGTGCGGGCGTGGCGGCGCAGGAAGACGAAGCGCGCGTCGCGGGCGGCCTGCTTGATGATCTCGGCGATGTCGTGGGCGGCGGGATCGCGCTGGGGCTTCGGTGGCAGGCGGCGCAGGCGCTCGTTGGCCTGCAGCCAGTAGGCCGAGAAGGCCGCCGCATCGGAGGCGAAATCGCCGCCGGCCGAGACCGGCATCGCAACGACCGAATCCATGCTGCGCTTCCTGCCTGAAGAATTATTGGAGCGGGCGACGGGATTTGAACCCGCGACCTACGGCTTGGGAAGCCGACGCTCTACCCCTGAGCTACACCCGCACGCCGTCATTCTAGCCCGCGGTTGCACCGTGGGTCCAATCGTGTATCTGAGGCGAATGCTCGATGAATTCCTGACGGCCGAGGAAAAGACCGTCGTCGCCCGCGCCCGCGCCTTTGCCGCAGAGCATGTCGCGCCCCATGCCGCGCGCTGGGAATGGGAGCGGCACTACCCGCTGGAGACCATCAAGGCGGCCTGCGCCGCCGGCCTCAACACCATCGAGCTCGCCCGGGCGCACGGCGGGCAGGGCCTGTCCTTCTCCTGCAAGCTGCGCGCCTTCGAGGAGATCGCGAAAGCCGACTTCGCCTTCGCCTTCGCGCTGATCAACCACCACAACGCCTGCGCGCGCTTTGCCCGCGACGGCCGGCCCGCGCACGTGGCGCGCCTGCTGCCGCGCATGATCGCGGGCGAGGTGATCGGTTGCGCCGGCCTCAGCGAGCCCAACGTCGGCAGCGACTTCGGCGGGCTCGAGATGACGGCGGTCAAGGTCGACGGCGGCTGGAAGCTGAACGGCGCCAAGGCGTGGATCACCAATGCCGCGGTCGCCGGCCTTTCGATCGCCTACGCGCAGACCGACAAGGCGCAAGGCTATCGCGGCATCGCCTGCTTCGCCATCGAGGCCGAGCGGCCGGGCTTCGAGCGCGACAAGCCGTTCGAGCTGCACGGCGGCCATGCCATCGGCGTCGGCGGCTTCCGCCTGATCGACTACATCGCGCCCGACGAGGCGCTGCTGAAGCCGCCGGGCGAGGGCTTCAAGGCGGCGCTCGCGGGCATCAACGGCGCGCGCACCTACGTCGCCGCCATGTGCTGCGGCATGCTGCAGTCGAGCCTCGAGACGGCGGTGCGCTACACGCAGCAGCGCCGGAGCTTCGGCCAGCCGGTGATCGACCACCAGGGCGTGCGCTGGAAGCTCGCGGACGCCGCGACCGACCTCGAGGCCGCGCGGCTGCTGGCCTATCGCGCCGCGCGCCTGATCGACACCGGCGGCGATGCGGTGATGCCCGCGGCCTATGCCAAGAAGTTCGCGACCGACATGGCCGTGCAGCGCATCGCCGACTGCATCCAGGCGATGGGCGCCAACGGCCTGCGCAGCGACTATCCGCTGGCGCGCCACCTCGCCGGTGCCAAGATCGCGGCCTATACCGACGGCTCGATCGAGATGATGAACGAGCGCATCGGCGCGGGCCTCGGCAAGGCCTTCGGGTGAGTCGAGCGGACACCTTGTCATCCTGAGCGCAGCGAAGGATCTCGCGCCACGAGCGGAGTACTCTGCTCGATCCGTGAGGTCCTTCGCTGCGCTCAGGACGACATCGAGCTAAGCGTTATGTGCCCGTTTGAGGGCTTGATCGAGATCGTCGAACAGATCGCTCGACTCCTCGACACCCACTGACAGGCGCAGCAGGTCGGGCGGGCAGGGCGTGCCCGGGCCCTCGATGCTGGCGCGATGCTCGATCAGGCTCTCGACGCCGCCCAGCGAAGTGGCGCGCTTCCACAGCTCGACCCGGGCCGCCGTGGCGATCGCGGCGCGCTCGCCGCCCTTCACCCGCACCGACAGCATGCCGCCGAAGCCGCCGGTCATCTGCTTTTTGGCCACCGCGTGGCCGGCGAACGAGGGCAGGCCGGGATAGAGCACCTCGGCGACCATCGGATGGGCGGCGAACTTCTCGGCCAGCGACTGCGCCGAGCGGCAGGCCCAGGCCACGCGCGGATAGAGCGTGCGCATGCCGCGCATCAGCAGCCACGCCTCGGTCTGCCCCAGGATCGTGCCGAGCTGGGCGCGGATGGCGCGCAACTTCTTCCAGTGCTCGTCGTCGCGCGCGCCGACCAGGGCGCCGGCGATGATGTCGGAGTGGCCGTTGAGGTACTTGGTCGCCGAATGCATGACGATGTCGGCGCCGTGCTCGATCGGCCGCGTCAGCACCGGCGTCGCCACCGTCGAATCCACGGCCAGCAGCGCACCGGCCTTGTGCGCGATCCCGGCGGCGGCGGCGATGTCGCTCAGCGCCCATGTCGGATTGGCCGGCGTCTCGAGCCAGATCATTTTGGTCAGGCCGGGCTTCACCGCGGCGGCGATGGCGTCCGTCCTGTCGGCGTCGACGAACTCGACCTTGAGGCCCCAGCCGGTGGCGAAGGTCGCCAGCCAGTTGCGCAGCGACCAGTACATGACCTTCGGCACGACGACGTGATCGCCCGGCGCGAGGGCCAGGAAGCACGCGGTCGCCGCACTCATGCCCGACGACAGGATCAGCGCCTTGGCGCCGCCCTCGAGCGCCGCCAGCGTCGTCTCGGCCTGGTCGAAGGTCGGGTTGTCGGCGCGCGCATAGATACGTCCGGAACTGTAACCATTGTCCTCGTCGCGCAAATAGGTGCTCGCCATGTGGATCGGCGGCACCACGGCCCGGGTGACGGGATCGATCCAGCCCATGGCCTGGGCGGCGAGCGAGGCGGGGGCGACGGTCTTCTTTGTCATGGGCTGATCGTACCTTACGGAAAGCTTACTTATGAAGCGGTTGCTTACGACTTGCTTACGCCGAGAAGCTTTATATCGCTTCTTCGCGTGCACGTTTCTCGGCTAGATTACGTACATCAGAGTCGTTGAAATCGTGTCGTCACTCACAACGCAAAGAGCAAGGCTCCGCGTAAGAGGGACCGCTCGCAGGGGTAGAGACCATGGATGTCCTTTCGTCGACTGAATCCCGCATGCAGCCGCTGCCCGCCGGCCGCGGCGACCGCGTCGCCCGCACCCGCGAGGCGATCGTGTCCTCGACCTTGACCCTGGCGCAGGACGGCGAGGTGGCGCCGATCGTGCGCGACATCGCCAAGCTCGCCGGCGTCTCGGCGCGCACCGTGTTCCAGCACTTTGCCGACACCGCGGAACTTTATGTCGCAGTGCTGGGCCGCGTGCTGGCGACGCTCGTCGGCGCGCCGCCCGAGGTCAACCGCCAGTGGCCGCTCGACCAGCGCATCGGCGTCGCCGTCAATCACCGCGCCGAGCGCTACGAGGGCGTGCGGCCGATGTGGACCTTCCTGCAGACCCTGCAGCGCCGCTCGGCCGAGGCCGCCGCGAAGATCGTGCAGCTCTACACCGGCAACCGCGAGCAGATCTCCGACACGTTCGGGCCCGAGCTGTCGGCGCTGTCGCAGGACAAGCGCGAGCACACGCTGAACGCGCTCTCGGCGGCATTGACGCCGGAGAGCTGGATCGTGCTGCGCGAGCGGCTCGGCCTCACCGTCGAGCAGGCGCGCGAGGAGTGGCGCTTCATCGTGAAGTCGATCTTCTCCGACAGCCACTAGGGCCGTACGGCCTCAGGGAGCGGCGCGGCGCGCCAGCTCCTCGAGGGCCCGATCGCGCAGGCCCAGCTCCTGGAGGTGGGCCACCGTGTTCCTGACGTAGTCGATGTTGCTGCCGGTCGCGCCCGTGCCCTGGCGCACCAGCCGGATCGCGCGGGCGAGCGGGAGCTTGCCGGCGAACTGCCGGTGCGCCCGGTCGGCGAGATAGACCAGCGACGGCACGATGCGGCCGTCGGCCAGGTGCAGCGGCCGCACCTCCTCGACATAGACGCCGTCGTTCTCGATCTCGCGCCGCCACAGGTAGCGCCTGACCTTCTCGTAGCGCGCCGCCGGCAGCCGATGCGCCAGGCCGCGGCACGAGCCACCGGCCAGCAGGCCCAGGATCAGGCCGGGCTTCGCCGGCGTGCCGCGATAATGCTCGGAGTAGATGCAGAAGGCGCGATGGAAGCCGTGCAGGCGCGCGGGCTGCGTCTCGGGCGTCAGGAAGCCCGGATTCCACATCAGCGAGCCGTAGGCGAAGACCCAGCGTGGCTTGTCGGGCATCAGCAGCCGCACCACCTCATGCCGAGGAGCGACCGCAGGGAGCGTCTCGAAGCATGGGATTGCGCGCGGTGCTCGTGCCCACCCTTCGAGACGCGGCCCTTCAGGCCGCTCCTCAGGGTGAGGTTGTCCTGTCCCGAATGGATCACGCCTGGTGGAGATGGATCAGCGCGCGGCGGATCTCGCGGGTGCGCGTGAACAGGTCGAACAGCTTGTCGCCCTCGCCCCAGCGGATGGCGCGCTGCAGGTAGAACAGGTCTTCCTGGAAGCGCTGCAGCACCTCGAGCACCGCCTCGCGGTTGTTGAGGAACACGTCGCGCCACATCGTCGGATCGGAGGCCGCGATGCGCGTGAAGTCGCGGAAGCCGCCGGCGGCGTACTTCAGCACCTCGCTGTTGAGATGGCCGCCGAGGTCGTCCGCCGTGCCCACGATCGTGTAGGCGATCAGGTGCGGCAGGTGCGAGGTGATGGCGAGGATGCGGTCGTGGTCGGCCGGATCGACCCGGTTGACCAGGCTGCCGAGCGCCTTCCAGAAGGCCTCGAGCCTGTCGACGGCGGCAGGATCGCTGTCGGGCAGCGGCGTGAGGATGCACCAGCGGCCCTGGAACAGGTCGAGCAGCGCGGCCTCGGGGCCGGAGTTCTCGGTGCCGGCCACCGGATGGGCCGGCACGAAGTGTACGCCCTTGGGGATGTACGGCAGCATGTCGGCGATCACCGTCTGCTTGACCGAGCCCACGTCGGAGACGATGCAGCCGGGCTTGAGCTTCGATGCGATGGCCTGGGCGGCCGGGCCGCAGGCGCCGACCGGCGTGCAGACGATGACGAGGTCGGCGTCCTCGACGGCGGCGGCGAGATCGGTGCCGCAGTGGTCGGCGAGCTTGAGCTTGTTGGCCAGCGCCGCCGTCTGCGGGCTGCGCGTCGCCGCCACGATCGATTTGGCCAGCCCACGCTTGCGGGCCTCGAGCGCGATCGAGCCGCCGATCAGGCCGATGCCGATCAGCGCGATCTTGTTGAAAAGAGGTTCGGTCATCGTGCGCCCTTACTTGTTCTGGGCGACGAAGCGGGCGAGGGAGGCCTGCACCAGCTTCATTTCCTTCTCGGTGCCGATGGTGATGCGCAGGAACTCCGGCAGGCCGTAGCCCGCGATCATGCGCGGGATCAGCCCGTCCTTCATCAGCCAGTCGTTGGCGGCGGCGGCGCGCTCGCCGGACCCGAAGCCCACGGAGATGAAGTTGCCGACGCTGGGCAGCGGCCTGAGGCCGAGCTTGGTGCACTCGGCGGCGAACCACGGCAGCCAGGCATCGTTGTTGGTGCGGCTCGCATCGGTGTGGGCGATGTCCTCCAGCGCGGCGACGGCCGCGGCCTGCGCCGCGGCGTTGACGTTGAACGGCTGGCGCAGGCGGCTGATCACGTCGACCACGCCGGGCGGGCCGTACATCCAGCCGACGCGCAGCGCGCCCAGCGCATAGACCTTGGAGAAGGTCCGCGTCATGACGATGTTGTCGGCCTTGTCGATCAGGTCGATGCCCGACTCGTAGTCGTTCCTGCTGACATACTCGGCATAGGCCGCGTCGATGATCAGCAGCACGTTCTTCGGCAGGCCGGCGTGCAGCTTGCGCACTTCTTCCTTGGTCAGGTAGCTGCCGGTCGGGTTGTTCGGATTGACGATCGCCACGATGCGCGTCTTGTCCGTCACCTTGGCCAGCATGGCGTCGACGTCGCAGCGATAGTCCTTCTCCGGCGCCGCCACCGGCGTGGCGCCCACGCCCTGCGCGTTGATCGGATACATCAGGAAGCCGTACTGGCTGTAGACCAGCTCGTCGCCCGGACCGCAGTAGGCGCGGATCAGCAGGTTGAGCAGTTCGTCGGAGCCGCAGCCGCAGATGATGCGCGCCGGATCGAGGCCGTAGCGCCGGCCGATGGTGGCGCGCAGCTTCTCCGCGCCGCCGTCGGGATAGCGGTGCAGCTCGGCGGCCACCTTGGCGTAGGCCGCCATCGCCTTGGGCGACGGTCCGAGCGCGCTCTCGTTCGACGAGAGCTTGGCGATCGGCTCCTTGCCGTCGACCGAGTCCTTGCCCGGAACATAGGGCGCGATCTGCATGATGCCCGGACGCGGCTTGAGGGCCGTCATGGCTGTCTCCCGTCAGAAAACGATCAGGGCCGCGGAACGACGGCCGGTACGGCGAAGGCGCCGAGCGCGGCGACCCTGCCGTTCTCCAGCCCCAGGGCCACCTCGAGCTCGCGCAGACGCTTGTCGCCTTCGGCGATCACGCCCGGCAGCTCGACGAGATAGTGATGCACGCCGCGCACAACCTGGTCCAGCGCCGAGATGAAGCCGGGCAGGCCCACCTTGTCGAAGGCCGCCGAGATGCGGTTGCGGCTGATGCCGGTGGCCGATTCCAGCGAGATCAGCGCGTGGTCGTCGCCGCTTTCCTCGGGTTCGGTGCGGGCCAGCACGAGGGCCGAGATGCCGCGGGCGCGGGCGTTGGGCATGACGACGAACGGCAGCTTGGCCACGACGTTGGGCAGGGTCGTCTCGCCGCTCGCCAGCAGCGGCCACCACGGCGCGGTGTCGGCCTCGATCGGCGCCGGCACGACGCCGATGGTGGCGGCGTCGGCGCGCACCGCGGCCAATACCTGGTTGGGCGACTCGTGGGCGACCAGCGGGATCTGGCAGCCGAAGTGATCGCGCGCGAGGTCCCAGTAGCCGGGCTGGTCGGCCGGGCGGCAGACCGCGATCTTGAGCGCGGGCGTCTGCATCAGGGTGAAGCTGCTGATCATCTCGCGCCACATGCGGTAGATCGCGGCGGGCGGGAAGGTGCCGTCGTGCGTGGCCAGCCGCTTGCGCAGGACCTGCGCTTCGCGGCCGGGCCGGAACGACAGGCTGCCGGCCGGCTTGGCGGCCGAGATCCGCCCGACCAGAGCGGCGCGGCGCCGGATCAAGCCGTGCACGTCGCCGTCGATGGCGTCGATTTCCTGCCGCAGGGCGTCGAGACTGGGTGCATCCATGGAGTGGCGGCGATACACGTCCGGGGGCCCTGCGTAAAGCCTTGCGCGCGGCCGGCGCCACCCGTATAGAGTCGCATCCCGTGGAATTTGAGCCGACCGGCTTGCGGCCACGTTAATCCTCGCTAAAAGGTCGGTGTGCTTGAAAAAGCCCCCGACCCACGGTCGGGGGTTTTTTCGTTTGGAGCGGCGGCCGTGTTCGACGATCTCACCGATGCAGAAAGCAAGGCACTGGCCCAGTGTCGCCACGCGGTCCTGGGCAGCGATCGACCGATGCGCCTCGACTGCGGTGTCGAGCTGGGCCCGTTCCGCATCGCCTACCAGACCTACGGCACGCTCGATGCCGGCAAGTCGAACGCCGTCCTGGTCTGCCATCCGCTGACCTGCGACCAGTTCGTCGCCGGGCAGCATCCCGTCACCGGCAAGGAAGGCTGGTGGGAGACGTTGATCGGCCCGGGCAAGGTGCTCGACCCCGCGCGCTACTTCATCATCTGCGTGAACGTGCTCGGCCATTGCATGGGCTCGACCGGCCCGCAGGCGCGCGAGCCGGCCACGGGCGAGGCGTGGAACCTGCGCTTCCCGGTGGTGACCATCGCCGACATGGTGCGCGCGCAAGCGGCCCTTCTCGATCACCTCGGAATTCCGGACCTGTTCTGCGTCATCGGCGGCTCGATGGGCGGCATGCAGGTGCTGGAATGGGCGGCGAGCTATCCGTCGCGCGTGTTCGCGGCCGTGCCGATCGCCTGCGCTGCCCATCATTCGGCGCAGAACATCGCGTTCCACGAGGTCGGCCGACAGGCGATCATGGCCGATCCCGACTGGAAGGGCGGCGACTATCGCGCGCACCAGGTGGTGCCGGCGCGCGGGCTGGCGGTCGCGCGCATGACCGCGCACATCACTTATCTTTCCGAGCAGGCCCTGCAGCGCAAGTTCGGCCGATCGCTGCAGAATCGCGACGCGGTGGGCTTCGGCTTCGACGCCGACTTCCAGGTCGAGAGCTATCTGCGCCACCAGGGCTCGACCTTCGTCGATCGCTTCGATGCCAACAGCTATCTCTACATCACGCGCGCGATGGACTACTTCGATCTCGCCGGCGCGCACGGCGGCGTGCTGGCCAATGCCTTCAAGGGCTCGCCGACACGCTTCTGCCTGATGTCGTTCACGTCCGACTGGCTGTTCCCGACGCGCGAGAGCCGCACCGTCGTGCATGCCCTGAACGCCGCCGCGGCCAACGTGTCGTTCGTCGAGATCGCCAGCGACAAGGGCCACGACGCCTTCCTGCTCGACGAACCCGAGATGTTCCGCACGTTCGCGGGCTTCCTGCAGGGCGCGGCCAACGCCCGTGGCCTGAGGAACGGGAAATGAGCCAGTCCGCGCCCATTCGTATCGATCTCCAGCTGATCGCCGACATGGTCGAGCCGGGCGGCCGCGCGCTCGACATCGGCTGCGGCGACGGCTCGCTGCTGGCCTATCTCGTGAACTTCAAGCAGGTCGACGCGCGTGGCATGGAGCTCAGCCAGGCCGGCGTGAACGCCTGCGTGGCCGGCGGCCTGTCGGTGATCCAGGGCGACGCCGACACCGACCTGCACGACTATCCCGAGCAGGCCTTCGACTACGTCATCCTGAGCCAGACGCTGCAGGCCACGCGCGAGCCGCGCGCCGTGCTCGAGCAGATGCTGCGCGTCGGCAAGCGCGCCATCGTGTCGTTCCCCAACTTCGCGCACTGGCACGTGCGCCTGCGCCTGGTGTTCGGCGGCCGCATGCCCGAGACGCCCTCGCTGCCGCACAAGTGGTACGACACGCCGAATATCCATCTGTGCAGCATCGACGACTTCCGCGCGCTGTGCCGCACCATGGGCGTCACCATCGAGCGCGCCGTGGTCCTGAACCGCAACAGCCGCCGCATCCACATGCCGCCCCTGCTGGCCAACCTGTTCGGCGAGCAGGCGGTGTTCATGCTGCAGCGGGATTGATGCAGCCGCCAGAACGAAATGATTTGTGGTCGAATCCTCCGTCGTCCCGACTCGCGCGGGGTTATCCCCGCGCTTTGGCGGCGCGTAGCGCCGCGTAGTGGAGGGACCTCCTCTCCACGCGCGAGGCTTCGGTCGGGACGACGGGTAGAGCTGGAGTCGGTTCGCTCCAGTCTAGCTCAAACTCTGTCGTCCTGAG
>Ga0070680_100001766_pt1 | contig 15887 bp, 19 predicted proteins | sample KBSC73BmetaG_FD_64672 | JGI IMG/M metagenome (GOLD analysis project Ga0070680, IMG submission 64672) | Corn rhizosphere microbial communities from Kellogg Biological Station, Michigan, USA - KBS C7-3B metaG | ecosystem: Host-associated > Plants > Roots > Rhizosphere | place: USA: Michigan...
TCGACGAGAACAACGGAGTCCTCGCCCTCTCGCCGGCCGAGGCTATCATGTAAAAAATCTTTCCTACAGCCCCCCTTCTATGTTCCAATATGGTTCGAGAGGAACCATATGGACGAACCGGAAGACAAGCCGCTCATCCCCTTCACGCCCGTCCCGGTCCGCGCCCGCCACGACGGCTGGACGGTCGAAAAGCAGATCGCCTTCATCGAGGCGCTGGCCGAGACCGGGATCGTCGAGCATGCGTGCCGCCGCGTCGGCATGTCGCGCACCTCGGCCGACAAGCTCCGCCGCCGCCCCGCCGGCGCGCACTTTCGCCGCGCGTGGGAAATTGCGGTCGATTATGCCTGCTACCGCATCGAGGAGGACGCCCACCATCGCGCCCGCCACGGCGTCGCGCGGCCGATCTTCCACAAGGGCGAGCAGGTCGGCGAATATCGCCACTATGACGAGCGCCTGACCATGTTCCTGCTGCGAAGCTACCGTCCCGAGCGCTACGGCAAGGCGCTCGACCTGCGGGTCGCCCGCCGCGAGGAAGAGGGCGCGGAGGGGCCGGAGGACCCCGGGATCGCGCTCGAGGGCGTCCTCGAAGAAATCGAGTGGAGGGCGCACGACGTGACGCCGGGCGACGATGACGACGGCCGCTGTGCCCCGTGAACTCGGCGGCGGACTCGCGCGCTCGCGCGTGCGCGCGCGCACACGCGTTGAGGGCACAACTTTCACAACTTCCGGGCTGGAATTCAGTGCCCCCGCGCCGCCGCCAGCTGCCTCTCTTCGGCGAAATATCGCGCCAGCACCGCCGGGTCGCGGTCGTACGGGTCCGCGCGGAACATGATCCCGCCGGCTGTCGCCTCGACCGTGAAATAGGTGACGAACACCGGCACCGGCTCGGGCAAGTCGACGCGCTCCTCGACGTCCGGGTCGCGGCCCTTCGGCATTGCGCCGAACAGCCACGCGGCAAGCCGCGGCGCGTCCTGCAGCCGGACGCAGCCGTTGCTGATCCAGCGCTGGTCCACGGCGAAGACCGTCTTGTCGGGCGTGTCGTGGAGGTAGATGCCGAACTTGTTGGGCATCATGAACTTGATCTTGCCCATCGAATTGCCTCCGCCCGGGCCCTGGCGCATGCGCAGCGTCAGCTTGCCGTCCTTCACCGCCTGCCAGTCCACCGTGGCGGGATCGATCAGCGGAGAATCCGGGCTCGTGTCGGCGAATATCTCGTCATGGCGGTCGGTGAGGTACTTGAGGCCCTGTTCCAGCACGCGCGGAGCGATCAGCTTCACCTGGAGCGATCCGGGAATGTTCCAATAGGGGTTCACGTCGGCATAGCGGATCAGGGCCGCCATCATCGGCGTCTGCGTGTCCGGCGCGCCCACGGCCGCGCGCATCGAACCGACCAGCTTGTCATGGTCGTACATCATGACCATCGCCGATCCGGCATCGACGATGATGTGACGCTTGAGCTCGCCCGGCGCGGGCAGCCGGCGGGCGCGCTCCATGTTGATCATGATCACGTGTTCGTAATGCTCGGCGCCGAGGTTCAGCGAAGCAATCAAGTCGTCGCCGGCAATGCCGTCCACCTTGAGGCCGTGGACCTTCTGATAGTCGGCGACGCGCTTCGCCAGCGGCTGGTCGAACTGGCTGCCGACCGGAAGCCCGAGCCGTTCTCGAAGCAGCGTCACGCGCTCGCCTTCCGAGCCGACCGTGAGCGCCGGTCCCGCCGGCATGGCGAATTGCGGAAGGACGCCCCAGTTCCGCTGGTAGGCCACGAGGCCGCGGCGCAGGTCGGCATAGAGCGGGTTGATCGCCTGGATGAGGTCGAGCGGCGCACCTGCGTAGCGCGCGAAGGTCACGTCATCGAGCTTGGTGTTGCGCCAGCGGATATTCCCCGCGATCTCCGGATCGATATAGACCATGTCGACGCCCTGCTCGACGGCCGGCGGCAGCGCGGTCGGCTCGTCGGGCAGCGGCTGCGCCGCATTGGCGGGCGCGCTCAGGCAAGCCGCGGCGACCATGGCGAGAAATGTAATTCTAAGCCTACTCATGCCGCGACACGCGCCCGTTCTATCTGGTCAAATCAGTTAAGCGCGAAGGAGCGGCGTGGCCGATTGGGTCCACGCCGCCCCCCGCCAATCGATCGGGCGCGACTAGCGAAGCAGGGCGCTGATGACCTGCCGGACGATCATTGTCCGCGGATCGACCTGATAGAGGTAGCCATTCCGATAATAGTATCGGTCGGTCTGGTCGAAACGGTATTGCGACCGCAGCGACCGCGGAATCTGGTTGTACGACCAGGCGTTTCCAAAATTGCGATTGTAGCGCTGTCCGACGTTGTAGAACTTCTTGGCGTGGCCCGGCGGCAGGCATCCGTTGTCGCGCTTCGCAAGTCCTGGAGGACATTGGCCTCGTGTGTTGAACGCGTAGGCCCGACCGTGCCTGTTTCTTTCCCAGCGCTGGGCCTGGCCAGAATGAGCCTGCGCCCTGCCGTGGGCCATCGCCCGGTCGCCTCCGCCATGCCCGTTGCCAGGGTGAGCGATAGCCGGGGCAGCAACGGCGAGCATCGCAGCGCCTGCGATAAGAATGAAATTCTTCATGAAATAAATCCTTGGGATCGACGGGAACGCTGATGACGCATCGCCGGGAAGAGGAAGGTTGGGCCATCGGTCCAGTGAAACCTTCTCGCAGGTAGACAACAATGGACTGTCGCCAAAGTTGCGGCGTTCACCCGGCCGCAACCATTGAATTCGATGAACCGCATTATCGAACCGCCGCGACTAGCTCGCAGTCGCCTTTGTTATTGCGAGCGTCACGGTTCGCTCCGGTCGATTCAGGCCGCCACCGGGAGGTGCGAGTCGAAAGTGGACCGGGTGACTGCAACCGTCAGACCATTCGGCGTCGAGGTTTCGCCGATCTGCGCATCGAGCTGCTTGGCCAATGCGCCGATCAGCGCGGTTCCGAGACCGGTCGAGGTCTTCTTCTTGTCGTTCCGGCCGGCTCCGTTGTCCGCGACCGTCAGCTTCCAGTCCGATTTGGCCATTTCGAACGTCACACGAATACGGGCGGCCGCATGGCGTTCGGGAAAGGCATATTTGATCGCATTCATGATCAACTCGGTCACGATCAGGCCGATACTGACCGCGTGACTGGTCGGCAGCTCGCCTTCACTGGCTGCAACCGCAATGTCGATGTGCTGCCTGGGGCCAACCATGGACGAAGCGAGCCCCGCGCTAAGCTTCGCCAGGTAGGGCCCCATCTCGATATGCTCGATGGCGTCCGAAGCGCTCAAATGACCCTGGACGGCAGCCACCGACATCACCCGTTGGTGAGCGGCGCGCAGTTCGTTCTTCGTTTCCTCGGACGACACCGAGCCTGCTTTCAGCAGCAGGATGCTGGCGATGATCTGCAGGCTGTTGGCGATACGATGCCGCATCTCGCGCAACAAAGTCTTCTGCTGCTCGAGCAGCTCCTCGGTATGCTCCAGCAGCCGCTGCTTCTCCTGCTCCGCTTCGCGGCGCTCGGTGATGTCCTTGATCGCCAGAAGGACCATCCGGCTCTCGCCGCTGTCGTCCCGGATGGGAAGAGCGTTGAGCTGGATCGTCCGCTTGCCCAGATTCGCGAAGGTCTGTTCAAACTCGAAGCCTTCCACGGCCGTACGCTGCGGGACCACGCTCGTCAGAAGTTGGCGCAGTCCCGGTATGTCCCATTGGCCGCCCGAGAGTTCGAAGAGTGAGCGGCCGTGCGCTTGCGCCGCATCCTCGCCGAATACCTCGTAGAAGCAGCGGCTCCCCGCCAGGAGATGAAGCGTGTCGTCGAGGACAAGGAACGGCTCGGGGAGCGTATCGACGATCGCGAGCGCAAGGGCTTGCGCCTCCGCACGATCGGAAAGCTCCTTCATTTGGCATGCTCCATTGGGCGGGAGCGTCGCACGACTCTCAGGCACCGGCGCGCCTAACGATTGCCGGTGATTGCGTCGTCATACACTCTCCTGGGTCGAAAACCTAACTTGAATTAAAGTCTGTCACGATCTCCGCGACTGGACGGAAATGGGCTCGGATAAGCTCCGGCGCCGCCCAGGCCCTCCTTGGTGCCTGCCCCAGCTACGGCAAAAAGTACCACGTCACTGCGAATCCGGCAGCGACGAGGCTCAGGACCAGGCTTCCCACCAGCAACATGGACGAACGCTCTGCAGCGGGATTGGAAATGAGGCTCCCATCGAGCCGTTGAGCCGCCGGACCGCAAAGCAGCTTTGCCGAGCTGGCGATTGCGCCGAGCAGCAGGAGCAGTGCGAAGCATCCGAGGATGGTTGGAAAGTTGAACATCATAAGATCTCTCTCGCATGACAGGGGCCGGCCCTCGTGGACCGGCCCCGTTCTTCCGTCGGTTGCGCCCCCTGGCGTTTTGCTTAGCCGCGCAAGCCGCGCGTGCCGCGGTCCAGATTGAGACTGGTCACTGCCCCGCGCGAGTTGATCTTGCAGGTGAAGCGATAGTCCATTCCGACGTTCTGATAGCGATCGTTGCTGTAACCATTGGCGTTGTTCGGGCCATAGCGCGGGTCATTCGCCCGCTGCTGGTTCCGCCCGCTGTTGCCACGGCCGTCCGACGAGGCGATGCCACGGATCTTCAGCGAACCGTTCGTCCGTCGCTCGACATTGGTGATGCCGACGACGCGGAACATTCCGCCGTTCTGATAGCCGTTCTGATAGCCGTTCTGGGCGTAGCCGTCGTCGTAGCCGCGCCGTCCGTAAGCGTTGCCGTAACCGTTATAGCGCTGGTCACTGTTCAGGCGCTGCTCGGCCGTGCGGGCGCACATCTCGACTGCGCCGCGCTGCGCCGTCTGCTCGTAACCGTAATTACCCTGCGGGTATTGGCCATAGCCCGTCACCGCATTGACGATGGCGCCGACGACGCCACCGTTGGTAGAATAGCCGTAGGGAGCGGCCTGGCCGTATGGACTGCCATAGGGACTGACCTGGCCGTACGGATTGATCTGGGCGGTGGCAGGAGACGAGACCGCGGCGATCGCCGCCAATCCAGTCAGGCCGGCAGCAAGCTTCGTAAAGTGGGTCATCATGCTCTCCAGATCTTTTAGTCAGCCTAGAAAAAATACTCTATAGCTGAAACATTCCATTAGAATTATCAGAATGGATACATGATGAACGAAATGAGTAGTATTTAGTTCACAAATATATTTTCTAATATATGAAATTATTTTCATTATACTATTGATAAAATACAATTTCTTATCCTGTTGATTTTCTCTCTCTACAAGTCGCAATCGACGGTCCTTGGCGAAAGTCGCTCCTCCGCCCCTCTTTCACGCCTCCTAGCGGCAGCGCGATCCGCGGCAGCCGCTCAGAGCCTCAAGCCCCCGCCGCCGCCGAAATCGTGGGCGATCGCGGCGTCGAGTGCTGGCCCTTGCCGAACACATGTGCCGCGGAACCGCGATTCGCCCGAAACGACTCGGTTCAGCCAGCCCTTGTCGGCTGCGATGCCGTTGTGCTGCGCCGCCCGCACGAACACGGCCGCCAGCCGCTCCGCGTCGGCATTGTCCACGTCGACGGCGCCGAGCGCATTCAGCAGCTCGAGCCGCGCTGACGGGTCGAGCCGCTGTGGCGTGTCGAACGGCACCAACCGCGTATAATCGCTGATCTCATGGTCCTGCAGTCGGGCAAGCCAGTCGACCATCGCATAGAGCGTCGCATAAGTGGCGAAGCGGCCGCGATTGGCGCGGTTTAGAACGCCGTTGCTGGTCGCCGTCGTCCAGGCGCTCGTCGGCCAAAGCCGGTGCGGCGATCCAAACGGCGGGTCGAACGCGAACAAGGATCCCGTCAGCGGCGCCTTCGCCGCCCCGATCACCGGCTTGCCCTCGAGACCGGGCCAGTTGTCGCCGCCGGCCACCAAGCGCTGATGGAGGTCGCGGATGCTGGCGCGCATGCAATCGCCGATCGCCACCCGCTCGGCGGCGAACGCGGCGTCATAGGCGAGCTCGGCGCGAATGTCGTCCTGCGCCAGGTTCGCGAGGTGGCGGTCGTGAATCGCCTCGACAACCTGCTCCGCGCCGAGCGCGATCAGCACGCCGAGAACGATGATCCCGACTTCGCCGGCGAACTGGCGCCAGCCGTGCAGAGGCTTTGGGAGGTGGAAATGCATGACGTTAATTGTCCCCCCCCGAGAAGCTAACAGATGCTGTTATTGCCGCAATGGCGAGTCCATGATGTAGCCTGACGCCCTATGGGAGCCACCGTGGCCAAGTCCCGGCGCATCGCCGACAATAGCAGCGCGAAAGGCCTGACTCGGTTTGTGGATCTCGAGCGGCAGTGCGCGTGGAGAGACGGCCAAATCGACCTTCCCGATATCCCTCGGCAGACGCAATCGTTCGAACAGCGCTTAAAATATGCGGCGCGTTTCGAAAAACTCCTTCGCCGCCCACAGGCCGACGACGTCCTCGATATTCTCCGCCTCTACGCCGCGACCTGCATTCCCATCCCGCGCGCGACCGAGCGCTACTACTGGTCCGTCTCCTGCCTGCCCGGCAGCCCCGACAGGCCCCTCGCCCGCGTCAATGCGAGCTGGATGGAATTATTTGCCCTGCAGGCGGACGGCGACGGCCTGACCGCCCGCATCATCCTGCACCTATCCGACTTCACCGCCGACGGCTCGCCCGAACCCGACCACCTCGACCGCGCCCTGCTCGAAAGCTGCGTCGACGATACCGGCAACATCACCCATTTCTTCTGGAAAGCCGACACCTTCGGCGTGAAGGTCCGCGGCGCCGCGTCGATCAGCGCCTTCATCGCGCATCCCCACGGCCTGCGCGCCATCCGCCGCTTCAACCTCACCCACATGAACCGCGGCCGCAACGCCTATCAGGCAAGCCACTGCTACAGCCTCGCCGACGTCATTCTGGGCGATTGAGTCCAGCTCCCGCCGCTCCTTCCAAAGAAAAGGCCCGGCGCAGCGGCCGGGCCTTCCTTGCGAGACGATGAGCTCATTCACCGATCGCTATCGCTGTCGCTGTCCGAATCGCCCATGCTTTCGCGCGCTTCGTCCTTCGCGCTTCCCCAGGCGTTCTGGAGCTTCCCTTCGGCCTGGTCCGCCTTGCCTTCGTCCTTCATCTTCTCGTCGCCGAACAGCTTGCCCGCGCCTTCCTTCAGCTCGCCGCCCATCTGCTTGGCGCTGCCTTCGGTGCGATCGTGGTCGACGCCCATCGTGGTGTCGTCGTGATTGTCGTGGTCGTTCATGGCTTTCCTCCATTCTTGTGTGAGGTACCAAACGCACAAGCCGTTGCTTCGTTCGACTGTCGGCATGGCGACACTGGGCCCGTTGCGGCGATCCAGCTGGTCACAAGGAACCGGAGGCGCAAGAATGCTTTGAGGGCCGCATGAGCAAGAAAGAAGTCTATGACGAGCCGTCAACGGTTCGCGCGGAGGATGGCGTGGTGAATGTCGACGGGCCTGATGCCGTCGATGTCGGGCTGACGCCGGATGCGGCCGAAAAAACCGCGGACAGCCTTACCGAGGAGTCGGTCAGGGCGCGGGGGCAGCGGCGTCTGAAGGACGTTTCGCACAAGCCCGCCTGACGCTGGCGCCGCATCGCGTCATCCGCCGCCTGGCGCCTGAAGGCTCGCCGCATGGACCTTTCCGGCCTCTGATTTGTTGCGGTTCAAGAGGGTCGGGGATTCAGCGGGGTCGAGCCGGCAATCTTCAAGGATTTTCCCGCCGATCATGGAGGCTTGAGGGTCGAGGATGCTTCGCGTCATTGATGGAAAAGGGCCTTCGCCCGCCCTGACCCACGACGGGCCGAGCCAATCCTGGTCGCCGTCGGGCATTCCCGCCGTGCCGCATCTCGCCTGGGGCAGCCATGTCGCCCACTTCTTCGGGTCGAGCGACGAGCTACGCGAAATCCTGGTCCCCTTCTTCAAGGCGGGGATCGAGAACAACGAGCGCTGCCTGTGGGTGGTTCGCGAGCCGCTCGCTGAAGACGAGGCCCGCTCGGCGCTCGAGTCCGAAGTGCCCGACCTCGCCGAGCGCGAACGCGCCGGCCAGATCGATATTGTCGGGGCCGGCCACTTTTACTCGGCGGGTACCGAAATCGACGGGCTGACGATCCTCCGCGCCTTGCTCGAGCTCGAAAGCGAAGCCCTTGCGCGCGGCTACGAAGGCCTCCGCACCAACGGCAACTGCGCCGGCCTGACCGACGGCCAATGGCAGGATTTCAAGGCCTATGAGTCGCTGGTCCAGGAGACGATCCCCAGCCGCCGGATGATTTGCATGTGCAGCTATTCGGTCGACCAGCTCAACGCCGCGCTGCAGTTCGAGGTGATGGAACGTCACCAACTGACGATCCCCAGCGCCCGGCGCCCGCGCACCGTTATCGAGGACGGACCGATCGTGGAGATCGGGACCGAGGACGCATTCCGCCGCGCGCTCGAGCAGCAGAAGCGCACGTTCGACATGGCGATGGCCGCCTCGAAGATGGGGACTTGGCGCTACACCATCGCGGACAACATCTGCATCTACGACGAAAACGCCCAGGCGCTCTACGGCCTCACCGAGGCGCGCTTCCTCCATGACGAGGAGGGCGTGAAAGACAAGTTCCACCCGGACGACATGGAGCTCATGTGGGCGCGCGTCGCCAAGGCGCTCGATCCCAAGGGGGACGGCCATTACGACGTCGAGTATCGGGTCAAGCAGCTCGACGGCAGCTGGCGCTGGCTGAGCGCCTGGGGCCTGGTAGAATTCGAAGGCGAAGGCGAAGATCGCAAGCCCGTCGCGATCACCGGCGCCAGCCGCGACCTCACCGACCGGAAAGCCGCCGAGGATTTCCAGCGCCTTCTTCTCAACGAGCTCAACCATCGCGTGAAGAACACGCTCGCGACGGTCCAGGCAATCAGCGCCCAGACGCTGAGCAGCGCGGACGACCTTCCGTCCGCGCGCCTGGCCCTCGAGCAGCGCATCTGCTCGATGGCGAAGGCGCACGACCTGCTGCGCTCGCGGGAGTGGGAAGGCGCCGACCTCGCGGATGTGGTCAGCGGCGCGCTCGAGGCCTTCCCGGTCGACCAGATCGAGATTGCCGGCCCCCCCGTCGACATTTCGCCGCGCCAGGCGCTTGCGCTCGCAATGGCCCTGCATGAGCTCGCAACCAATGCCGCCAAATATGGCGGGCTGTCGTCGCAGCAAGGGTCGGTGCGCCTGCAATGGCGGATCGAGGACGATGTCCTTCACCTCGAATGGCAGGAATTCGGCGGGCCGCCGGTCGTCGAACCGTCCAAGAAGGGCTTCGGCAGCCGCCTGCTCGAACGGCTCCTCGTCCGCGACCTCGGCGGCGAGATCCGCCTCGACTATGACCCGGCGGGCCTGAAATTCGGAATCACCGCCCCGCTCTAGCCGCCTGCGAACTGTTCCGCGTCCCGCAGTGCGCGCGGCCCGCCGTTAAGGAGCGGCGGGGATTGAACTATGGCCTGCGCCGTTCGTAGTTCTTCTACATGCGTATCGAACTCAATTGCCGGAAATGCGGCGGCAACCGTTTCAAGCTCGACCGCGAGGCCGACGACGATTCACAAGTTGAATGCGACGATTGCGGTCACAGGATCGGCACTGTCGGCGATCTCAAGCGCCAGGTGGCCGACGAGGTGCTGAAGCACGCGAACAACCGCCAGCGCGCTACTTGAGAAGAGGGCCGCGGCCCCCTGGCCGGCAGCCTTTCGCTAAGACTCGCCGGGCTCCTCGCCGCTTTCGACCTTCTCGGCCTCCGCTTCGAACTCGTCGGCGATCTCTTCGAGCATCGCGGCGTCGGCTGCATCGCGCGCCGACTTGGCGAGCGTTCGGCAGTCGCGCGCGCGGTCGCGAAACTTCTGGGCATCGGACATGCGGCCCTTAATCCCACCGGTTAATCCGCGTTTCAGCCGTTAACCCGCCGTAGCGTTGAGTGGCGGCTCCCTTGAGATTTTTCCATCGCTGGAACGCTCGGGCTGCATTGCCGGACCGCCGCCGTGACTCGCGCTTACGCGCGTTTTGGCGTAAATAAGCGCTCAGCGGGGGCAAGCCATGACCGCAAAAGCCAATTCGAAGCGCAGGTACCTGATCGCGGGCGCGGTCACCCTGACGCTCGCGCTCGCCGCCTTCGGGCTGGCGCGCTTCTACCCGGCGCTGGGCCCGATCGCGGGGACGGTGACTCCGCAGCTCTATGTCGATTCGCTGCCGAACGCGGACATCCCGCAGCACGGCCGCTACATCCTCGTCGACGCCGCCTCGGCGCGCCTCTACATGATCGAGGACGGCGCGGTTCAGGATTCGATGCGGGTCATCGTCGGCAAGCCCGACACGCCGACCCCGGCGCTCAGGGATGAGATCAATTACGCGACCTTGAACCCCTATTGGCACGTGACCGGCGATCTCACTCGCTCGCTGATCGCCGCCAATGTGCTCAAGCAGGGCATCCCCTACTTGACCCAGCACGGCTACCAGGTGGTCTCGGCCTACACCGACGACGCCCAGGTCATCCCGCCCGAAAGCGTCGACTGGAAAGCCGTTGCCGCGGGCACGCAGCAGATCCTGGTGCGCGAGCTTCCGGGGCCCGCCAACTCACTCGGCCACTTCAAGTTCGACCTGCCCCACGGCGACGGCATCTACCTCCACGACACGCCGCGTAAGGAGCTGTTCGCGCAGGACGACCGGAGCCTCAGCCATGGCTGCGTCCGCCTCGAGGATGCCGAACGGCTGGCGCGCTGGCTTTTGGGCAAGGATCCGCCTGCCGTCACCGCGCCCGAGCAGAACGTGCTCCTGCCCAAACCGGTGCCGATCACGATCAGCTATCTCGACAGCCACGCCCAGATGCAGCTCGCCGCGCTGCGCTAGCTTCAGGCCTCATCCGGCGGGGCGTTATTGCCCATTCCGCTGCGCCGCTGCTCCAGGTTCTGCAGCCGCCGCGAATATTCCGCGGCAAGCCCCTCGAGCGCGGTGCCGAACGGCGTCCCGCGGTGCATCTGGGCATGCGTCTGCAGGACATCGAGCAACCTCGCCGTGTCCTCGATTTCGAGGTCGAGCGCCCGCCGTTCGGCAGGCTCGTCAGCAATCGCGTCGTCCAGCATTGGTTCGCACCCGCGCGCGTGGATTCGCTCGAATTCCGTTTAAGAGCGCGCGTTGAATCGGAAGCGAACAAAGACGGTCAACAGTTTGCTAACATTGCACCCGCGAACACACGCATCATCAAACGATGCGCTGGACTAGCCCGGTCCGGGATAGCTTGGCGGGTCTTCGTTATAAGCCTGGGCTAGGCTGATCGGCCCCTTCGCGAAGACTTTCCAGTGATCGAGGTCGAAGTCGTCCATCCACCAGGCGCCGATGGCGCCGCACAGCACCCAGATGAAGACGATTACGGCGAATGCGAACTTCATCGCTCCTCCCGTCCCCGCCAGCGTAGCGCCGTTCACATGAAAGAAAAGTGAAACCCTTGGGAACATCGATTGCCTGTCCCTATTGGATCGCACCATGAGCCAATCGGTTGCCTTCCTCTTCGATCTCGACGGGACGCTCGTCGACAGTGTCTACAACCATGTGCGCGCCTGGCATCTCGCGCTTCACGAGCAGGGTTTCGACCTCTCCGTTTGGCGGATCCACCGCAAGATCGGGATGAGCGGCGGTCTGTTCACCGCCCAGCTCCAGCGCGAGCTCGGCCGGTCGATCGACGAAGCGGCGCTGGAGAAGTTGCGCGACCGTCACGCCGAGCTGTTCCGGGAGCTGTCGAAGGACGTTCCGCCGCTTCCCGGTGCGGTTGAGCTGCTCGGGGAGCTGACCCGGCAGCAGCTTCCCTGGGCGATCGCGACCAGCGGCCGGATGCGCACCGCGGCGACCAACCTAAGGAGCCTCGGAGTCGATCCCGGGAAGGCGACGGTCATCACCCGCGACATGGTGCGCTATGCCAAGCCTGACCCCGATCTGTTCGTCGAGGCCGCGCGGCAGCTCGGGGCCGATACCCGCGGCTCCTACGTCATCGGCGACAGCATCTGGGACATGTATGCGGCGTCGCGCTGCGGAGCGCTCGGTATCGGACTACTGTCCGGCGGCTACGGCAAGGACGAGCTGGAGCGCGCCGGCGCGATGCGCGTGTTCGACGACCCCGCGGATATGCTGCTCCATCTCGACGAGCTCGCGCCGAGGACCCGGGACTAGCATGACGAGCGGGGGGAAAGCCCAGACGGTCCTGCCGCCGCACTCGCTCGCGGTCGCGGCCTTTTCGACCATCGTCGAATGGTACGATTTCACGCTCTATCTTTATTTCGCGACGGTGCTTGCGCGGGTGTTCTACGGCGGCGGCGCGAACTCGCTCCTGCTGACGCTCGGCGGCTTTGCGATCGCTTATCTGATGCGGCCGCTCGGCGCCTTGTTCTTCAGCCATATCGGCGACCGCCGCGGGCGCCGGCAAATGATGCTGATGTCGGTCGCGATGATGACCGCGCCAATGCTCATTACCGCGCTGCTTCCGACGCGCTCGGCGGTCGGCCCGGTAGCCGGCTGGCTGCTGCTGCTCCTGCGCTGCGTCATGGGTTTCTCGGTCGGCGGCGAATATACCGGCGTGGTCGCCTACCTCCTCGAAGGCGCGCCGCCGCGACGCCGCGGCCTCGTCACTTCGTCCGCCTCTGCCGCGAGCGAGGTCGGCGCTTTGCTCGCGGTCGGGATCGCGGCGCTGACCGTCAGCCTGACCAGCACGGCGGAGCTGGACTCCTGGGGCTGGCGAATCCCTTTCTTCGTCGGCGCCGCCCTGGCCGCCACCGTGTGGATCGCGCGCTCGACCATGCACGAATCACCCGAGTTCCGCCGCCAGCAGGAACAAGGCACCGTTCCCGCCGAGCCGCTCACCTATGCGTTGAAGCACCACCGCACCGGAATCGCGCGCGGATTCGCGATCTCGGCGCTCGGATCGATCACTTACTATGTCGGGATTACCTACGTCCCCGCCTTCCTCACCTCGGCGGGCGCGCTGGCGGAGCGAGAGGCGCTTTGGCTGTCGACCATCGCCGCCGTAGCGGTGATCCTCGTCACTCCGCTCGTTGGCTGGTGGTCCGACCGCTCCGGCCGCCGTCCCGTCCTGCTCGCGCTGTGCGGCGCAAGCGCCGTGCTTCCAATGACGATGTTCGCGCTGATGGCGAGCGGATCGTCATCGCGGGCGCTGGTCGGTGCGGTCATCCTCGCTGGGGTCGCAGGCGGCGTGAGCGCCGTCGGCGCCGTCGCGACGGCGGAACAGTTCCACGGCGAAGCGCGGATCACCGGCCTGGCGCTCGGCGCGACCATGGCCACGGCGATCTTCGGCGGCCTTACGCCCTGGGCCGCGCAGCTGGTGGTCGAGCGCACCGGCTGGGCGATGGCGCCCGGCGCAATGATCGCTCTCGTAGCTTTCTGCGTTCTGCCGGTATTCCTGACGATCCGCGAAACCGCGCCTCAGGCGCGTTCGAGCCTGCCGCGGCCAACGCCAAAATAAGCTAGGCCCGCCTCTTCCGCCTCCTCGCGGTCATAGACGTTGCGCAGATCGACAAGCACCTTGCCGCGAAGCGTCTCCGCGACCTTTTCAAGGTCCAGCGCCCGGAACTCGTCCCATTCGGTGACAATCACCAGCGCATCGGCATTCCTCGCTGCTTCGTAGGCGTCGGACGCGAACTCGATTCCGTCGAAGACCTTCTCGGCCTGATCGCGCGCGACCGGATCGTACGCGCTGACCTCGGCGCCCCGTTCGATCAGGCCCTGGATCAGCGGGATCGACGGCGCTTCGCGCATGTCGTCCGTGTTCGGCTTGAACGCGAGGCCGAGAACCGCAACGCGCTTGCCCTTCAGATCTTCGCCCACGGCCGCGGCGACGCGCTCGACCATATGCGCCTTGCGGTCATCGTTGACCTGAACCGTCGTCCGGACGATCCGCTGGTCGACACCGAACTTGTCGGCGGTCTGGAGCAGCGCCAGCGTATCCTTGGGGAAGCAGCTCCCGCCATAGCCCGGACCGGCATGCAGGAACTTGGGCCCGATACGGTTATCGAGTCCGATGCCGCGGGCGACGTCCTGGACATCGGCATCGACGGCCTCGCACAGGTTCGCGATCTCGTTGATGAAGCTAATCTTGACCGCCAGGAAGGCATTCGCCGCATATTTGGTCAGCTCGGCGGTGCGGCGGCCGGTGAAAAGGATGGGCGCCCGGTTGAGGAACAACGGCCGGTATATCTCTTTCAGCACCTCCCGCGCGTGGTCGTCCTCGGCGCCGACCACGATCCGGTCGGGGTGCTTGAAGTCGGCGATCGCCGCGCCTTCGCGCAGGAATTCGGGATTGGAGGCGACGGATACGTCGTCGACGCCTTCCTCGGCCAGTATCTGCTGGATCCTGTCGCCGGTGCCGACGGGCACGGTCGACTTGGTCACAACCACGGTGCCCGGCCGGATCACCTTGGCGAGCTCGCGAACGGCATCGAATACGAAGGTCAGGTCGGCATGGCCGTCGCCGCGCCGCGCCGGCGTTCCGACCGCGATGAACACCGCCTCGGCATCCTTCACGCCGTCCGCCAGCGTGGTGGTGAAGGTCAGCCGTCCGCGCTCCGCATTGGCCTTGACGATCGCTTCGAGCCCCGGCTCCCAGATCGGCATCACGCCGGCGTTCAGCCCATCGATCTTGGCCGCATCCTTGTCGATGCAGCAGACGCGGTGACCGAAATCGGCAAAGCAGGCGCCGGAAACGAGCCCGACGTAACCGGTGCCGATCATCGCGATACGCATGAATACTCCTGTTGAATGGTTGCGGCGGCCTTTAGCCGCGCTGCATGAACCTGAACAAGCCAGTCAGCCAAACGCCTAGTTTTCGCCGGAAACTTCCTATATCGGCCCGACACTTCCGATGAACGTCACGACACTCCCCAAGCCCCCGCGCGTCGGGCTGGTCTCGCTCGGCTGTCCCAAGGCCCTGGTCGACAGCGAGCGGATCATGACCAAGCTGCGCGCCGACGGATACGACATGTCGCCCGACTACGCCGGCGCGGACGTGGTGCTGGTCAACACCTGCGGGTTCCTCGACAGCGCCAAGGAAGAAAGCCTCGAAGCGATCGGCGAAGCCATCGCCGAAAATGGGCGCGTCGTCGTCACCGGCTGCATGGGCAAGGAAGCCGACGTCATCCGCGCGCGCTTCCCCGACGTCCTCGCGGTCACCGGGCCGCAGCAATATGAGGAAGTCGTCGCGGCGGTCCATGATGCGGCGCCGCCGGTCCCGTCGCCGTTCGTCGACCTGGTGCCCGAGGCGGGGCTCAAGCTTACGCCGCGGCACTACAGCTATTTGAAGATTTCGGAGGGCTGCAATCACCGCTGCGCCTTCTGCATCATTCCGCACCTGCGTGGCGACCTCGTCAGCCGCCGCCCCGATGCGATCCTTCGCGAAGCGGAGAAGCTGGTCGCCGCAGGGACGAAGGAGCTGTTGGTCATCAGCCAGGATACCAGCGCCTACGGCGTCGACCTCCGCCACAAGACGTGGCCGTGGAAGGGTGAGGAGGTCCGCGCGCACATGACCGATCTTTCCCGGGAGCTCGGGAAGCTCGGGGCGTGGGTCCGCCTCCACTACGTCTATCCCTATCCTCATGTGAACGACCTCATTCCGCTGATGGCGGAAGGGCTGGTGCTGCCGTATCTCGACATCCCCTTCCAGCACGCGAGTCCCGCCGTGCTGCGCCGCATGCGCCGGCCGGCGAACGACGCCAAGGTTCTCGAGCGGATCCGCGCCTGGCGCAGCCAGGTGCCCGATCTCGCGATCCGCTCCTCCTTCGTCGTGGGCTTTCCCGGCGAAACCGAGGAGGATTTCGCCTACCTCATCGCCTGGCTCGAGGAAGCGCAGCTCGACCGCGTCGGCGCGTTCAAGTTCGAAGCCGTCGA
>Ga0070680_100001772_pt1 | contig 15856 bp, 15 predicted proteins | sample KBSC73BmetaG_FD_64672 | JGI IMG/M metagenome (GOLD analysis project Ga0070680, IMG submission 64672) | Corn rhizosphere microbial communities from Kellogg Biological Station, Michigan, USA - KBS C7-3B metaG | ecosystem: Host-associated > Plants > Roots > Rhizosphere | place: USA: Michigan...
TCGGCCCCGCCTCATCGGCTGATCTCTCAGCCTCGCATCATTTCTCCCGTTTGGCAAGTCGCGGGTCGTGGGTCGCGGGTCGCGGGTCGCGGGTCGCGGGTCGCGGGACGCGGGACGCGGGTCACGAGTCACGAGTCACGAGTCACGAGTCACGAGTCGTGGTGGACGATATTCCGTCTGTCCATCTGTCCATCTGTCCATCTGTCCATCTGTCCATCTGTCCATCTGTCCATCTGTCCTCACACGCCCTTTTCCGCCAGCAATTGCAGGAACTCCGCAGCCGACTGGACCTCGCCCAGGCGCGCCGGGACATCCGGCTCTTTCACCAGCTGTGCGATGCGGCCGAGGACCGGCAGGTAGTCGTTGGAGATTTCGATGGGTGGGGCCACGAGCAGGAAGATGTAGAACACCGGCTGGTTGTCCACGGCGTCGAAATCCACACCGCCCTGTCTCCGGCCGAAGACGATCCGCAACCGGTCTACCACTGCCGTCCGGCAATGGGGAATGGCCACGCCCCGGCCGATACCAGTGGATCCCAGGTGCTCCCGGCGCTGCAGGACGCGAAGCACAAAGGCCGCGTCCGCCGCGGCGAGGCCCAGGCTGTCCACCAGGCTGGCCAGCACGTCATCCTTCGTCACGCCCGCCAGTTGCAGGTGAATATCGGATTCGCGGACGAAATCGCTGAGCACCATGACAGACCGACTCCGGGTGTGGTGGGGGGAACGGGGAGGAAGTATGAAGCTAGATGTGGGAAGAAGGAAGTGGGGCTAAGTTGCCATCGCCTCCTTTCATCCTGACCTGACCGGCGAGGTTCCATGGCTGCACGCTCCATTGATCGTCGCGATTTCGTCGCCACCACCGGCGCCGCCATCGCGGCGATGTCCAGTCCGTCGCTGTTGCGGGCTTCCCGCCGCGACTACGATCTCATCATCCGGGGCGGGACCGTCTTCGATGGACTGGGAGGCGCGGGCGTCGGGCAGGATGTGGCGATAAGCGGTGGGCGCATCATGGCGCTCGGCGCTCGCCTCACGGGGCGTGCGGCACACGAAATAGACGCTCATGGGCTGGCGGTCGCGCCCGGGTTCATTGATATCCATTCACATGTGGACGGGTCGCTCCGCGCCGACTGGCGGGCGGAATCCGCCATCCGGCAGGGCATCACCACGGTCGTCGCCGGCCAGGACGGGGATTCGCGCGCCACCGGCGCAGCCGATGATGGATTCGCCGCCATGCTCGCGGGTGTCGAGGCGCTGACGCCCGCCGTCAACGTGGCGTCCATGGTCGGGTTGGGATCCATCCGGGAGAAGGTGATCGGTGAGCAGGACCGCCCAGCGACCCCGGAAGAAATCGTCCGGATGACTGCCATGGTCGAGCGGTCGCTCGCCGACGGCGCCTGCGGAGCCTCATCGGGACTGGAGTACACTCCCGGCGGGTTTGCCTCGCGCGACGAGCTGATTGCGCTCTGCCGCCCGCTCGCCAGCCGGAAACTCCCCTACGCCACCCATATGCGGAACGAGGATGATCACGTCCTGGAAGCCATGGACGAGGCCATTGCTGTCGCCGAAGGCGCCGGCTGTCCACTGGAGATCTCGCACCTCAAGATGCAGGGTCAGGCCAACTGGCCGAAGCTCGATGACGCCTTTGCCCGCATCGCCGCGGCCAACAGGCGGGGGATGGACGTCACCTTCGACCGGTATCCCTACCTGGCCTACTCCACCGGGTTGACCAACCTCTTTCCGATCTGGAGCCGGGATGGCGGCACCGATGCTTTCCTTGCCCGGCTGGACGATTCGTCCGTGGCGCCCCGTATCAAGGCGGCAACGCTGGCCAAAGTTGCGGGCCTTGGTGGCTGGGACAATGTCGAGGTGACATCGGTACGCAGCGATGCCGACCGCCCCGCTGAGGGGAAACGTCTTGGGCAGTATGCCGCGTCGCTCGGGCTCGATCCCTATGACGCGACCCTCGGCCTGCTACGACGGAACCAGGGCGGCATCGGCATGGTCGGGTTTGCCATGAGCGAGGCCAACCTGGAGCGTATCCTGGCGCACCCGCTGGCCATGGTCTGCACCGATGGCGGCGGCTACGCCATTGACGGCCCCACCCATCGCGGGAGCCCGCATCCGCGCGGCATCGGGACCTGTGCCCGGGTCCTCGGCCGCTACGTGCGCGAGCGGAAGGCGCTCTCGCTGCCGGATGCCATCGCCAAGATGTCGGCCCACGTCGCTCGGCGGCTCCACGTCAGGGATCGCGGGCGGCTGGCGGAGGGGCTCGCGGCGGACATCGTGGTCTTCGATCCCGCGACGGTCGCCGATGTGGCCACCTACGAAAATCCCTTCCAGTATCCGGTTGGTATGAGTGCCGTGGTGGTGAACGGCGTGGTGGCGCTGGAGCAGGGTGAGCGGCAGGGAACCGGTCAGGGCAGGGCGCTGCGGCCAGCCTGACGCTTTCGTGCTTTTCGTGCTTTTCGTGTTTTTCGTGTTCCCGTGATATTGTATACAATATCCAACCTCAACCCAGGGGGCAGGGCATGCGCGTTGATCGCCGAGGATTCGCTGGAATGGCCGCGGGCGTCATGGGGGCGCTGGCACTCAAGCCCGGCGCGATCGCGCCCGTCACCCCCGCGAAGGCGGGGGCCGGACCCTGCGACCTGCCGCCGGCCATTGCCGCACTCAAGCCCATGACCGAGGGCATCCAGCCGATCACCGACGATGAGCGCCACCAGCGGCTCGCCCGGGCTCAGGAACTGATGGGCCAGCAGGGCATCGCCGGCATGGTGCTGGAACCGGGCTCCAGTCTCTACTACTTCACCGGCATGCGCTGGGGATTATCGGAACGCCCATTTGTCGGCGTGGTGCCCGCCAAGGGCGAACTCGCCTGGGTCTGTCCCGCCTTCGAGGAGGCCCGGGCGCGGGAGCTGATCCGCTTCGGCAAGGATGTGCGCGTCTGGCAGGAGGATGACAGCCCGTACGAGGTGATCGCCGGCATCCTGCGCGACCGGGGCGCGGCCAGCGGCAAGGTCGCGGTCGAGGAGCGGGTCCGGTTCTTTGTCATGGACGGCACGCGTCAGGCACTCCCCGGTGCGACGTGGGTCAGTGCCACGCCCATCACGGCCGGTTGCCGCATGTTCAAGTCAGCCACGGAAATCGCGCTGATGCAGCGGGCCAACGACATCACGGTCGTCGGCATGAAGGCGGCCTTCGCTACCCTGGCCGAGGGGATGACACCGCACGAGTTCGGCGCCAACGCGGAGGCGGCCTTCGAGCGGCTGGGCGGCTCCAGCACCTGGGCCCTGGTGGGCTTTGGTGAGTACACCGCATTTCCGCATGGCAGCATCAAACCGCAACGCCTCAAGCAGGGCGACGTGGTGCTGCTCGACGCCGGCTGTGCGGTGCAGAACTACCAGTCCGACATCACCCGTACCAGCGTCTTCGGCAAGCCGACCGCGCGCCAGACCCAGATCTGGAACCTGGAGCGGAAGGCCCAGGACGCGGCGTTCCATGCCGCCCAGCTGGGTGCGGCTTGCGGAACGGTGGACGACGCGGCCAGGAAAGTCATCACCGATGCGGGGTTCGGGCCGGGCTACAAGGTGCCGGGCCTGCCGCACCGCACCGGCCACGGCATCGGGCTGGACGGGCATGAGTGGACCAACTTCGTCCGTGGCAACAGCACCAGGCTGGCTCCCGGCATGTGCTTCAGCGACGAACCCACCATTGCCATCTACGGCGAATTCGGGATCCGGCTCGAGGACTGCCTGCACATGACCGAGCAGGGGCCGAAATTCTTCTCGGAACAGAGCCCTGCCGTGGACCGTCCGTTCGCATGACCGCGCGGGCACCGGTGGCGCCGCCGATCGAGCCGCTGCTTCGGCGGACAGTGGCGGATCTCGCCGCTGACGCGCTGCGCGAGCGGATTCTGCGGGGCGACCTGGCAGAGGGCTCACCGGTGCGGCAGGATGCCGTGGCGCTGGAACTCGGGGTGAGCCGGATTCCGGTGCGCGAAGCCTTGCGGAGGCTGGAAGCCGAAGGCCTGGTGGAGCTCAGCCCCCATTGCGGCGCGGTGGTGTCGTCGCTGTCGCTCGATGAGATCACCGAACTCTTCGACCTGCGCGCATTGATCGAGGCGGCGCTGATCCGCCGTGCCGTTCCCCATCTGGCCGACCATGACCTGCGCCGGGCCGGCGATATTCTGCGGCAGTACGAGCGTGCCTTCCGCGAGCGGCGGGTTGGCGACTGGGCCGAGCTCAACTGGCAGTTTCATTCAACCCTGCTCGCGGCCGCCGGCCGCACCCGCACCCTCGCACTGGTGCAGAACCTCCATCATCAGAGCGAGCGCTATATGCGCATGCAGCTGGCCCTGACCCGGGGCGAGTCGCGCGCCCGGCAGGAGCACCGCGCCATCCTTGCCGCGGCGCGCCAGGGCGACGGTGCCGGCGCGGCGCGGCTGGTGGCGGCGCATGTACGCAACGCCGGCCGCCAGCTGGCCGGCTTCCTCCGGCAGCACCGCGCGGCCACCGCCGCCAACAACGGAAAGCAGTGATCATGGCTACGACCGTGCTCGAAAACTTCGTGGGAGGCGTTTTCCGGCCCGGGTCGGGTGACGCCGTGATTCCGGATCACAATCCTTCCGATCACGAGGACCTGATCGGCCACGTCCCCGCTGGCACGCCGGACGATGCGACCCTGGCCGTCGCGGCCGCGCGCGCGGCGCTCGACGGCTGGCGCGCGCTGCCGGGACCGGCCCGATCGGCCCATCTGTTTCGCTGGGCGTCGGTGATCGAGGACGGCGCCGAGCCGCTGGCCCAGGCGCTGGCTCGCGAGGTAGGCAAGCCGATCGGTGAGTCACGCGGCGAGGTGGCTCGGTGCGCGGTGATCCTGCGCTACTACGCGGGCGAGGCGGTGCGCGCCGTGGGTGAGGTGGTGCCGGCGCAGGCGGCCGGTGCGCTGCAGTTCACCCTGCGTGATCCGCTGGGGGTCTGTGCGCTGATTACGCCATGGAATTTCCCGGCGGCAATTCCGCTCTGGAAGGCGGCACCGGCACTCGCCTTCGGCAACACGGTGGTGCTGAAGCCAGCCGAGCAGGCCTCGCATGTCGCGATGCTGCTGGCGCAGACCGCCGCCAAGGCAGGTCTCCCGACCGGCGTGTTCAACGTGGTGCTCGGCGCCGGGGCCACCGTCGGCAGTGGCCTGATCGAGGCGGCGGATGTGCGCGCTGTCAGCTTTACCGGTTCCACCGGCGTCGGCGCGCAGGTGGCGGCCCGGTGTGCGGCACGCAACATCCGCTTTCAGACCGAAATGGGCGGCAAGAACGTGGCGATCGTTCTGGCCGACGCCGATCTGGATCTCGCGGCCCGCCTCACGGCGGCCGGTGCCATGCGCTACGCAGGCCAGAAGTGCACCGCAACGAGCCGGGTGGTGATTCAGGAGCAGGTATTCGATCCCTTCATGACGCGCCTGCAGCAGGAGATTGCCAGGCTTCCGCTGGGCCCGGTCACCGATGCCGCCTCGGCGGTCGGTCCGCTGATCACCCCTGCGGCGCGGGACCGGGTGCGGGCAGCGCTCGCCGCCATGGAAGGCACCACGGTCATTGGTGGCGGTGCGCCAGGCGACGCCGCGTTTGCGCGGGGGAATTTTCTGGCGCCGACCGTAGTACGCGATGTGTCCCCGGACTCGGCCATGGCGCAGGACGAGCTGTTCGGCCCGGTGCTCACCGCGTTCCGCGTTGCCGATCTCGACCAGGGGATCCAGGTCGCCAACCACACCCGCTACGGGCTGAGCGCCTCGCTGTTCACTCGTGATCTGGGCTCGGCGCTCGAATACATTCGCCGGATCGAAGTCGGACTGGTCCGGGTCAACGGGGATACCACTGGCGTGGACCCCCATGCGCCGTTCGGAGGCGTCAAGGCCTCGAGCTCGGGCAGCAGGGAACAGGGCAGCGCAGCCCGCGAGTTCTACACCGAGACGAGAACCATCCAGGTGGCCGGGTGAAGTCGTTTCCACGGGAGCTCCGCGTGGTGGATTCGCACACCGAAGGCGAGCCAACCCGGGTGATCGTGGACGGCTGGCCCGCGCTGTCCGGCGTCACGATGGCGGAGCGCCGGGATTTCCTGCACCGGGAGCACGACGAGTTGCGGCGTGCCGTGGTGTGCGAGCCCCGCGGCCACGATGCCCTGGTTGGTGCCTTGCTCACTCCACCCGAACATCCGGGCTCCGTCGCCGGGGTGATCTTCTTCAACAACGTGGACTGCCTCGGCATGTGCGGACATGGCACCATCGGTGTCATGCGCACACTGCGGCACCTGGGACGGCTGCAACCTGGTATGGTCAAGCTGGACACCCCGGCCGGGACCGTCGCTGCGGAACTGGGCGAGGACGATCAGGTCACTGTCACCAACGTTCCCTGCCGTGCGGTGCAGCTTGACCGGCGGGTGGAGGTGCCCGGTGTTGGAGCGGTCACCGGCGACATTGCCTACGGCGGCAACTGGTTCTTCATCTCGCATACCGACGAACTGCTCTCCTTCGATCAGGTGCCTGAACTGACGCGTCGCACCGAGGCAATCATGGCGGCGCTGGCCCGGCAGGGTGTGACCGGTACCGGCGGCGCCGCGATCGATCATGTGGAGTTGTCGGGCCCACCAGTTCGCCCCGACGCGGACAGCAGGAATTTTGTGCTCTGCCCGGGCGGCGCGTATGATCGCTCGCCGTGCGGCACCGGCACATCGGCTCGCATGGCGACGCTGCATGCGCGCGGCCAGCTCGCGCCGGGCCAGCGATGGAGGCAGGAGAGCATTACCGGGAGCGTCTTCACCGGCTGGCTGGAGGAGCAGGCAGGCCTCCTCATCCCGCGGGTACAGGGTCGTGCCTGGATTACCGCCGAAACGACGCTGAGCTTTGCCGAAGACGATCCGTTCCGGACGGGTTTCACGGCGGCGCGATGACCCGCAGTCCCGAACTCGTCATCATTGGCGCGGGTGTCGTGGGGGCGGCGTGCGCCATGTACGCCGCCCAGCGGGGTCTCAAGGTCCTCGTGCTGGAGCGGTGGACGCCGGCGAGCGGCGCCACGTCGGCCGGGATGGGCCACATCGTCGTCATGGACGACTCGCCGGCCCAGCTTTCTCTCACCTCCTTCTCGCGGTCACTCCTCGGCGGCCTGGTCTCGGAACTCCCGGCCGGGGTGGAGTACGCCCGCTGTGGCACGCTCTGGATCGCGGCATCTGTCGCCGAACTGGAGGATGCCCACGCCAAGGGCGCGCTGTATCGTGCCAATGGGCTGAATGCCGAGCTGCTCGATGAAGGAGCACTGGCGGAGGCCGAGCCGGAGCTGCGCCGCGGGCTCGCGGGTGCCCTGCTCGTGGCGGATGATGGTGTGCTGTATCAACCAGCCTTCACGCGCTGGCTGCTCGAGCGTGCGGTTGGCGCTGGTGCTGAGGTGCGCACCGGAGTGCGGGTGACAGGACTCGCGCGCCATGGGGTGAACACCTCCGCTGGACCGATCGCCGCCGGGGCAGTGCTGGTGGCCGCCGGCGTGGATACGGTGGAGTTGTTGCCAGAGCTTCCCATCATCCCGAGGAAAGGTCATCTGGCAGTGACCACACGGGCGCCGGGCACGGCGCGTCATCAATTGGTCGAACTGGGCTACTTGCGCAGTGCGCACACCATGTCCGGCGCGTCGGTGGCATTCAATGTTCAGCCGCGCCCGACCGGCCAGCTGCTGGTCGGCTCATCGCGTGAACTGTCCGGACGCGATACCAGCATCAACCGCCAGGTGCTCGGGCAGATGTTGCAGCGCGCCGTGGAGTTCATGCCGCGCCTGGCGCAGCTCGATGTCCTCCGGGTCTGGACCGGGCTGCGCCCCGCAACGCCGGACAAGCTGCCGCTCATCGGCGCGTGCCCGGGGCGCGAACGCGTCTGGGTCGCCGCCGGACACGAAGGGCTGGGCATTACCACGGCGCTCGGGACTGGCGCTCTCGCGGTGGCGCTGCTCGCCGGAGAGCCGCCGCCGCTGGATGCTGAAACCTTCCGCGCGGATCGGACCGCGGAGACTGCCGTGACTTCCCATGGCTGAGCCAGTCACGATCCTCATTGACGGTGCACCGGTTGCTGTTGAGAGCGGGACCAGCCTCGCGGCGGTCCTGTTATCGCGAGGGCGCTGGCAGTTCCGTCGCTCGCCATCTGGTGAACCGCGCGGGCCGCTCTGCGGCATGGGCATCTGCTTTGAATGCGTAGTCACGGTGGACGGTGTGCCGAACGTTCGCGCCTGCCTGGAGCCGGTGCGGAACGGGATGGATGTCGTCACCGATGCCTGAGCGGGAGGCCGATGTCGTGGTGATCGGCGCGGGTCCGGCCGGGATCGCAGCGGCATGCTCGGCAGCCGGGGGGCGGCGAGTGGTGCTGCTCGACAGCTCGGTTCGCCCGGGCGGACAGATCTGGCGCCATCGGTCCCCGGATAGCCTGGGTCCTGCTGCACGGCGCTGGTTGCACCGGCTGCAGTGCCACAGTGTCTGCTTTGAGGGAAGGCACACCGTGACGGAGGTGGAGCGCGGCCGGGTCGCCTGCACCGCTCCATCTGGTGCGGTGACATTCCGGCCGGAGACCATCGTGCTGGCGACCGGCGCGCGGGAACGCTACCTGCCATTCCCGGGCTGGACCCTTCCTGGCGTGCTCGGCGTCGGCGGGCTGCAGGCCCTGATCAAGGAAGGTGCGACGGTTGCCGGATTGCGGATCCTGCTGGCGGGCAGCGGGCCGCTCCTCCTTCCGGTCGCCGCTGCATGCGCTGACGCCGGTGCCGAACTGGTTGGCTGCGCGGAGCAGGCATCGGCGACCGAGCTTGCCCGATTCGCGGCAGGCCTCTGGCGCGACCCACGCAAGCTGCTCGACGCCGCGAGGTATCGCTTCAAGGCTGGCAATTGTGCATTTCGCACCGCGAGCTGGGTGCGCCGAGTGGAGCGCACCGATGCCGGGCTGTCGGTGGAACTGGTCACGCCTGCGGGCATGCAGCGTATCGCGTGTGACCTGCTCGCCACCGGCTTCGGGCTCGTTCCCTCGACTGAACTTGCCCAGCAGGCCGGGTGCGCCGTTGCGGACGGACGGATCGTCATCAACGATCGCCAGGAAACCACCATGCCCGGCATACTCGCGGCCGGCGAGAGCACCGGCATCGGCGGCGCCGACGCGGCCCTGATCGAGGGACGCATTGCGGGAGCGATGGCGGCGGGGCGGGGAATGACTCATGAACTTCCGCTCGCGGAGCGCGCCGGGCATCAGCGCTTTGCTGCCGCGCTCGAGCGACACTTTGCACTGCGTTCCGAAGTACGCGGCCTCGCCACTCCCGACACGATCATCTGCCGCTGTGAAGACGTGAGGCTGGGCTCGCTGGATCCCGCGTGGGGATCGCGCTACGCCAAGCTCATGACCCGCGCCGGCATGGGACCCTGCCAGGGGCGCGTGTGCGGCCCGGCACTCAAGGCGCTGTATGGATGGGAAACCGACGCCTGTCGCATTCCTGCCTTTCCAGTCCCGCTCGGTCGCCTGCTGACACACTGCCTGACAACCAATCCTACGGAGGAATGATTTCGATGCAGCGAGCTGACTGGGCCGGTGTCTTTCCCGCCATTACCACGGCGTTCCTGGCCGACGGGGCCGTTGACGAACCACACGTGGCGTCCCACGTCCAGTGGCTGCTGTCCAGCGGTTGCCGGGCGGTGGTGCCGCTTGGCTCGCTCGGTGAGGGCGCGACGCTGACCTTCGCGGAAAAAGTCCGCGTCATCGAAGTCTGCGTCGAAGCGGCCGGAAGTGCCCCGGTGATCCCTGGAATCAGCGGGCTTGGCACCGGCGAGTGTGTGGCGCTGGCACGTGCGGCGGCAGGGGCGGGCGCCAGCGGCCTCATGGTGCTCCCGCCCTACGTCTACCGCGGCGACGAGCGCGAGACTGACGAACACTTTGGTGCGGTGCTCGGGGCCACCCAGTTGCCCGCCATGCTGTACAACAACCCGATCGCGTATGGCACCGATCTCCGGGCCCACGATGTGGAGCGGCTGGCCGACCGGTTTCCCCAGGTGCAGGCCGTCAAGGAATCGAGCGGAGACGTCCGCCGGATCACAGCGTTGCGGGAGCGCCTGGGGGACCGGTTGGCCCTCTTTGCGGGACTTGACGACATGATCGTCGAGGCCTGTGCCGTGGGCGCCGATGGCTGGGTAGCGGGGCTGGTCAACGCGCTGCCAGTCGAGTCGGTCGAGCTCCTCCGGCTGGCCCGCGCCGGACGCGCAGACGAAGTGCGTCCGTTGTACGAGTGGTTCCTGCCGCTGCTCCGCCTGGATACCGGGCCCAAGTTTGTGCAGCTGATCAAGCTGGTGCAGCAGGAGATGGGCGTGGGTGGCGAGGCGGTGCGGGCGCCACGCCTGGCGCTCGCGGGCGAGGAACGTGAGAAGGCCCTTGAGCTGATCCGGTCCGCCCTCGCCCGCCGGCCAGCGCCAGGTGGGTCTGCGTGAGCGCCGTCACGGCTGCCAATGGCTGCCGGTGCAACATTGGACGCCGGGAAAGCACCTAACCCCTTCAGGGAGGTCGTTTGTGCGTACGTTCACAGTGGTGATGGCAGGAGCGGCGCTGCTGGCATTGGCCGCGTGCAAGGAAACCACCAGGATCGAATCCAAGGAGGCGGTGCCGGCGGCCGCTCCGAAGCCGGCTGACAACGGGCCGGGCGTGGAAGTGCGGACCAACAACGACACCATCAAGGTGGATTCGACGGGTATCAAGGCCACGGTCAAGACGGACAGCTGACAGCGCTAACCTGTACACAAAGCGCCCCGTCATTGACGGGGCGCTTTGCGTTCAGCTCCCCTTCGCCTGCGCCTTGGCATCGGCTTTCAATTTGTCGCTCGCATAGATCGCCACCTCCACACGACGGTTCTTCTGGCGGCCCTCCGCCGAGTCGTTGGATTCCACCGGCTCGGTCTCGCCCCGTCCGGCGGTGCGGATTCGGGAACTGGCAACGCCATCGGCCACCAGCAGCGCCGACGCCGCCCTGGCCCGCCGCAGCGACAGGTCCTCGTTGTAGGTGTCCGATCCCACGCTGTCGGTGTGGCCGACAATGAGCAAATCGGTGTCGGGATACTTGTCCAGGTTCTCGGCCAGGTTCTGCAGGTTTTCCCGGCCGTCGCTGTGCACAATGGTGGAGTCGAAGCCGAACAGAATGCCGGAGTCGAACGTCACCAGAATCCCCTCGCCCACCCGCTCGACCTTGGCGCCCGGAATATTCTGCTTCAGTTCCTTGGCGCGGCGATCCATCTGATCGCCGATAATCGCGCCGGCCGCACCTCCCACTGCGGCACCGATGATGGCGCCCTTGGCGGTGGAGCCCGAGGCCGCACCGATGGCGCCCCCGACAACGGCGCCACCCGCGGCACCGATCACGGCGCCTCGCTGGGCGTTCTTGTAGCAACCGGCCGAGGCCAGTCCGAGGATCACGAGAACGGCGGTCGCGCTTCGTACCGTGGGGGCTGACATGTACGCTCCTGCGTTGGCGGGTTGTAATCAGGACACCAGCGCGCATGATGCACTGGCTGGCGCCCTGTCGCTGTGACCTGGGTCGCGCCCCGGGTGTGGCCCAGCGCCGGGATCAGCCAGGGTCGGGAGCTACTTCACCCGTCGCGCCAGTCCCGCCAGTGAGTCATTCGACAACGCGCCGTGCAGGCGCAGCTGCACATCTCCATCCAGCCATGCCCCGGGTACCGCTTCCGCCAGCGCCTGGCGGTCCCGGCTGTCCGCCGCGATCCGCTGCTGATCCAGGAAGAAGGACTGTCCCTGGCCATCGAGATAGACCACTCGCACCACCGGGCGCGACGGGTCGGCACCGGGCACCAGCCGCCCGGGCACCAGGCCCACCAGTTCGGCCTGGAGGCCATCTATCACGTGAAGATTGCCGCCCAGCTCCCGTCGCGCTTCATCCAGCCCGATGCGGGTGGAAATCTGCGCGTCACGCTCCACGGCGAGTGGCTCGCGCTCGTTGAGCGCCTTCAGTTCCGCTACTTGCTGCGGTTCGGTGGGAGCGATGCCGGCTTTGAAGGTTGTAGCAGTCGGTGCGGCCCGCTCGTCGCGTCGAGGGGACACCGGCGTGACCTGGGCATCCGCAAAACTCGGCACCGCACGCGGGACCGAGGCGGGAGCAGGCGGATTGGCGGAGTTGGCCTGCGGCACATTGCTGCGCGGGCTGGCCGTGTTGGTTGCGCGCTCGGAATCGGGCGCATTCACGGGCGCCACGCCCGGGGCCGCGTCTGGCTGGACACCGGAGTATCCGGATGCGGAGTCCGCCAGGGCTGGCGCGCGAGCCACTAACGGCGGCAGGGTGGATGCAGCCGGGGATCGGGTGTTGGAGAGGATATCAGTTGCCGCCCTCCCCCCGGAAGCATCCGAGCGGAGCGCCATCCAACCGGCCCCCGCCGCCAGGAAGAGCGTCGCCGCAACTCCAACGACTCGGCGCCTGACTCCACGCCGCTGGCGAATCAGTTCGGTATATGGAAGCAGCACCACCGGCGACCCACGCCCTGCGGGGTGCGCGCTGGCCGGATGCCGGATAGCGCGTTCGATAGTTCCGGGTGGGCTGGTGTCTGGTATTGGCTCGTCCAGCTCGGCGAGCAGCCGGTCTGCCTCCTGATGCAGCGCGCGCTGCTCGCGGGCGCGCGCGGCACAGGCTGGGCAGGCAGCCAGGTGCGCTTCGAGGTGTGCTCCATCGGCCGCAGAGAGCTCGCCATCCAGCCAGGTGTTCAGGAGGTCGGTGTCAGGATGCTGCATGTCGTGTGCTCTCCCCGGCGCGATATGCTTCCACAAGCCGCTTGCGCGCGCGCGCCAGTGTCGTGCCGACCGCGCCGCGCGCCAGCCCGAGGCTGGTGGCGATCTCGTCGTAACTGAAGCCTTCCGCCTTCAGCAGCAGCGCCTCGCGGTCACGCTCGTTCAGGCACGCCAGTGCGGCGCGCACCACGGCCTGGCGTTCCCGGCGCTCGAACTCCACGTCGGCGGCGGGCGCCGACGCGGGGCTCTCCGCCTTGAGCAGCTGCAACCGCCGTCCCTGCCTGCTGGCGCGGCGGGCGTCCTCCCGCACCAGATTGAGGGCCACCGCAAAGAGCCATGGCCTGGGATTGGTCGGCGGGGCCTCGACCGCGCGCGCAAAGGTCTCCTGCGCCAGCTCTTCCGCGCGGTCATGGTCCCCGGTGCGCCGCCACAGCATGCGGACCAGGGGCGTGTAATACAGCTCGAACAACCGACCGGCGTCCTGAGTCATGGCCTTGAGGTTTCGGGTTCGAGCGGCCCCGGGCCGGGTCCGCAGCTGCACAAGATGGCCGGGAGATGCGCCGGAGCGGGGAACTTGCACACCGGCGGTATATATTCCAATTCTTGCCACGCCCGAATGTCGTCAGCATGGAGCGCAGAATGACCAGCACCCTCCCAGCCACCCCGCACGTCGCCGATACCTTCCCGATCAACGGGACGGACTACATAGAGTTCTACGTCGGCAATGCCCGGCAGGCCAGTGTCTATTATCGCGCAGCCTTCGGCTATCGCCTGGTGGCCTATCGCGGGCCGGAGACCGGCACCCGTGACCGCGCGAGCTATGTCCTGCAGCAGGACAAGGTGCGCCTGGTGCTCACCACGCCGCTGACTCCCGACGGTCCCGTTGCCGATCATGTCCGGCTGCATGGCGACGGCGTCAAGGACCTTGCGCTCTGGGTGGACGACGCCCGCGATGCCTTCAACAAGGCGGTGGAGCGCGGGGCCAGGGTTGCCTACCAGCCGCAGGTGCTCAAGGATGCGGATGGCGAAGTAATTGTTGCCGGCATCTGCACCTACGGAGACACCATCCATTCACTGGTGGAGCGCAAGAACTACAAGGGGCCGTTCATGCCGGGTTTCCGCCCGGCCGCCTCGCGCTACAACCCGCTGCCGGTGGGCCTCAAGTATGTGGACCACTGCGTGGGCAATGTCCAGCTCGGCAAGATGAACGAATGGGTCGGGTTCTACGAAAAAGTGCTGGGTTTCTACAACCTGATCTCGTTCGACGACAAGGCCATCAGCACCGAGTATTCCGCGCTCATGTCCAAGGTGGTGGCCAATGGAAACGGCCGCATCAAGTTCCCGCTCAACGAGCCGGCTGAAGGGCGCAGAAAGAGTCAGATTGACGAATACCTCGAATTCTACCGCGGCCCTGGCTGCCAGCATATTGCCATTGCCACCGATGATATCGTCACGACGGTCTCGGCGCTGCGGGACCGCGGCGTGGAGTTTCTCCAGGTGCCGGGCGCCTACTACGACACCGTACTGGACCGGGTCGGACACATAGATGAAGACATTGCGCCGCTCAAGGAACTGGGCATCCTGGTGGACCGGGACGACGAAGGCTACCTCCTGCAGATCTTCACCAAGCCGGTGCAGGACCGTCCCACGCTCTTCTACGAGATCATTCAGCGGAAGGGCGCCAAGAGCTTCGGTGCCGGCAATTTCAAGGCGCTGTTCGAAGCCATCGAACGCGAGCAGGCCGAACGAGGGAATCTGTAAGGGCGCATGGCCATGCGCCCGTACACCGGGATATGAACGGAGGGATGTCGTAAATGCCGATCTATCACACACTGGGCCGGATTCCGCCCAAGCGTCACACCGTCTTCCGGCGGCCCGATGGCGGGCTCTACGCTGAAGAACTGATGGGGCACGAGGGATTTCACGGAACCTCCTCGCTGCTGTATCACACCCATCCGCCCACGACCGTCAAGTCGGCCAGGAAGTTGCGGGAGATCACCTGGGAAAAAGACGACGACACCTCGCTGCGGCACCGTCACTTCAAGACGGCGCAGGCCCGCAAGGGAGGCAGTCCCACACTGGACCGGATTCCCATCCTGTTCAACGGCGATGTCGCCATGCTCTATGTCGAGCCGGACGAGATTGACGCCCATTTCTACCGCAACTCGCAGGCGGATGAAGTGGTCTATGTCGTGGAAGGCAGCGGCACGCTGGAGTCCCCCTTCGGCGACCTGCCGTACCGCGAAGGTGACTACGTCGTGATCCACCGGAATATCCTGCATCGCTGGCGGCTGGATGCCACCGCGGGTCCCAGCAAGTTCGTGGTCTTCGAAAGCCGTGGTCATGTCCGCTTCCCCAAGCGCTATCAGAACGATGTGGGCCAGCTGGTGGAAGGTGCGCCGTATTCGGAGCGCGACATGCGCCGGCCCATGGAGCTGCGCACCCACGACGAAACCGGCGACTTCCGCATTCTGGTCAAGCAGTACGACGCCCTGAACGAACTGATCCTTGACCACCACCCATTCGACGTCGTGGGCTGGGATGGATATTTCTATCCCTGGATCTTCAACATCCACGATTTCGAACCGATCGTGGGCCGCATCCACCAGCCACCCCCGGTGCACCAGACCTTTCAGGGCGACGGCTTCGTGATCTGCAGCTTCTGCCCGCGCCCGTACGATTTCGACCCGAACGCGCTGCCGGCACCCTACAATCACAGCAACGTGGACTCCGACGAGGTGCTGTTCTACGCCTCGAGCGAGTTCATGAGCCGCAAGGGTATCGAGTACGGCAGCATCACCCACCACCCCGACGGATTGCCGCACGGGCCGCACCCGGGCCGGGCCGAGGCCAGCATCGGAGCCAAGGCCACGAACGAACTGGCGGTGATGATGGATTCATTCCGGCCGCTGCACGTGGCAAAGGTTGCCATCGAAATCGAGGATCCGTCGTACCACCGGAGCTGGGTGGAACAGCAGCACGCCCAGTTCAACCCGCCCACGTCGTGAGCGGATGCGGTCACCGTGCCGGAGGCGCCACCTCCGGCTCCCCTGACTGATGACCGCACCGGTGTGGCG
>Ga0070680_100001777_pt1 | contig 15832 bp, 16 predicted proteins | sample KBSC73BmetaG_FD_64672 | JGI IMG/M metagenome (GOLD analysis project Ga0070680, IMG submission 64672) | Corn rhizosphere microbial communities from Kellogg Biological Station, Michigan, USA - KBS C7-3B metaG | ecosystem: Host-associated > Plants > Roots > Rhizosphere | place: USA: Michigan...
CAATTGTCCATTGTCAACTGTCCATTGTCAATTGATAAAACTAACGACAAATGAAAGTAGCAATCTACAGCAGGATCATAGAAGAAAATGAACGGGCGGAAGTTCAGCAACTGCTGGATGAACTGCGGCGCCTGCGGATTCAGTCCATCATTTACCAGCCATTTTTTGACCGGATCTCGGGCGTTTTCCGCTTCCCGGAGGATATGGGTTTTTTCAGCGATTCCGGTCAGCTCGATGATTCGGTGGATTTCCTGATCAGCCTTGGCGGCGACGGCACGCTCCTTGATACTATCTCCCTGGTAAGGGATAAGAATATTCCGGTTATCGGGATCAATTTCGGGCGACTTGGATTTTTAGCCAGCATCGGAAAGGGCGATATGCTGGAAGCGGTAAAGGCGTTGGTGAACCGGACTTTCGTTGCCGATGAACGTTCGCTAATTCATCTGGATGCCAATAAACCACTTTTTGGAGAAGTGCCATACGGGTTGAATGAGTTTGCCATTCATAAAACCGACACTTCTCCGATGATTAAAATTCATACTTACCTGAATGGAGAATTTCTGAATACTTACTGGGCCGATGGCCTGATCGTTTCCACACCAACAGGCTCTACCGGTTATTCGCTGAGTTGCGGGGGACCCATCGTTTTTCCGGAATCGGGCAGTTTTGTGATTAATCCTGTGGCGCCGCATAATCTGAACGTTCGTCCCATTATTGTTCCGGATGATAATATCATTTCTTTTGAAGTGGAGGGAAGAACAGATCATTTTATCTGCGCAATGGATTCCCGGAAAGAAATTGTGGATAAAAATGTTCAGCTGGCCGTGAAACGGGAATCCTTTACGATCTCCCTGGTTCGCCTGAACGAAAATAATTTTCTCCAAACCCTCCGAAATAAACTGTCCTGGGGCCTCGACCGGCGGAATTAACATTTCCCTTATAAGAAAAAAAGGCCGGTTGCGTTATGCGGAACAACAGGAATATATTTTACTAAGCAAAGGATAATCATTTATTAAGCAAGGGATAATCATTAAGGGATAATCAATTATTTTGCGGGTATGAAACAAATATTAGCAACCGGTGTGGGCCTCCTGTGTTTTTTATTTCATGCTGCAGCGCAGGACAGGTACGTTCCTGAGGATATGAGCCTTGTCCATGAGGGTGAATTTGGCATTTCCGTGGGTGCCGCGCACTATTTTGGCGACCTGAACCCGGATTATCATATCAACAGGCCGAAACCCGCGATCGGACTATTTTTCAGAAAACAATTCGGTAATTATATTGCCCTGCGTATTGCCGGCCATTTTGCCCAGGTTGGTTACTCGGATATTTATAATACCCAGAATGAGTTTGAGCACCGGCGCAACCTCAGCTTCAACAGTAATATCTGGGAGCTGGGTATCCAGGGCGATTTTAATTTCTTCAAGTTCATTCCCGGCGACGGATTTCACCGGGCGACGCCCTATATTACTTTTGGTGTCGGCATGTTCAGTTTTGACCCCTATGCTTATTACAAGGGTCAGAAGATATTTCTCCGCGAACTGGGCACGGAAGGACAGGGTACAACGGCCTACCCGTCCCGTAAGTCGTATAATAATATCGCAGCCTATATCCCGCTCGGGGTGGGATATAAATACAACCTGAATCCGAAAATGAATATCGGGCTTGAAATTGTTTACCGGTTCACCACAACCGACTACCTGGACGATGTTAGCAAAACATACGTGGGGATTGATAAATTCGGCACCCTCCCCGACGGTGATCCTTCTATTGGGGCCATTTTACAGGACCGCTCCGGGGAAACCGGCGCTACGCCCATCGGCGTGGAGGGTAAGCAGCGCGGATATTCCAACCAAAAAGACGGCTATCTCTTCGCGGAAATCATGTTTTCTTTTAATATTACTTCCTACCACTGTCCCACGGCCAAGTAACCCCCTGATCCTTAAGGAATTTGACTTCTCAACGAATAGCGAAAATTGTATACCTTCGTGCCCTTCAAAAAGGGGCATGGAGTCTTTGAAAAGCAAGATCAATCCGGCAGGTTTGCCCAGGCACATTGCCATTATTATGGATGGAAATGGGAGATGGGCCAGGCTGCAGGGTCAGGACAGGCTGTTTGGGCATTATCATGGCGTGGAAAGCGTGCGGGATGTCGTGGAAGGTTGTGCCGAACTGGGGCTGGGATATCTGACCTTATACGCTTTTTCAACCGAAAACTGGGACAGGCCCGCGGGGGAAGTCAGCGGGCTGATGGAATTGCTGGTGGAAACGATCCGTAAAGAAGTGCCCACCCTTAATAAGAATAATATCCGCCTCCATGTGATCGGAAATATCCGGATGCTGCCGGAAAACACCCTGGAGGCCTTAGATGAGGCGATCCGCGAAACGGCGGGGAACAGCGGACTGAACCTGATCATGGCCCTGAGTTACAGCAGTCGCTGGGAATTGGGGGAAGCGGCCCGGGAGATGAGCCTGGACGTAAAATCGGGGAAGCTGGATCCGGAAAGGATCAGCTCACAAACCTTCGAAAAATATCTCTGTACCCGGAACTTCCCCGACCCTGAACTGATGATCAGGACCAGCGGTGAATACCGGATCAGTAATTTCCTTTTATATCAACTGGCGTATGCTGAATTATTTTTTACTCCTGTACTCTGGCCCGATTTCCGGAAAGAAAACCTGTATGAGGCCATTCTCGATTTTCAAGGCCGCGAAAGACGATTTGGAAAAACCAGTGAGCAGCTCGGCTCGCCGGAGCCGGAAAAGGGCGGAATTGCCTGAGAATAAATCCTCTGTAGTGCAGATGCAGCCGCTACTTTAACAAACACTTTTAATTAATCCCCTTAATTTGCCGCTCTAAAAAACCCGCCCGGATGCAACGAAGCTTATTGACTGGTGTTTTTTTGTTCACTTTCTGCTTATTGAAGATCACGATTGCAAGGGCGCAGGATTCCGATACCACGCATCCGGTATCTGTCGATCCGGAACTGCTGGCCCTGGAAAATGCAAAAACTCCCCACGAATATACCATCGCCGGAATAAAAATTACCGGAAGCAAATACCTGGATGAAGCCCTGCTGATTTCCGTTTCGGGGCTCACCATCGGCGATAAAGTGATGATCCCGGGTGGCGATAATTTCAGTAAGGCTATTACCAAACTCTGGGGCCAGAATCTTTTTTCCAATGTTGCAATTTACTTCACGAAGATCTCGGGCTCCGACCTCTATATAGAGATCAATGTTACAGAACGACCGCGTTTATCGAATTTCATTTTTAAGGGCGCGAGTAAAACGGAATCGGATGATCTGAAAGTAAAAACCGGGCTGATCAAAGGGCGCGTGATCACCGAAAACATGAAGCAGACCGCCGATGAAAACATCATCCGATACTATGCGGATAAAGGATTTCAGGGTGTGAAAATAAAAATCGTGGAAGTGGCCGATGCCAAAACCCCCAATTCCGAAATACTTACTTTCAATATCGATAAGGGCTCCAAGGTCAGGATTAACCAGATCAGTTTTTATGGTAATGAGATCATTCCTTCCCCGAGACTGAAAAGACAATTAAAAGATACCAAGGAAATGACGCGCTTCACGCTTTTTCCTCCGAAAGATTCCACTTCTTACGGCGTGAATAAGCCGGTTGCTTTCAAAGACTATGTTGACAACTGGGGATTCCTGTCTTTTACGCGGTCCAGAGAATTCATCGATCCCTATTTCCGGTTCAAGCTGTTCAGTTCCGCAAAATTCAATGAGAAAAAATATGAGGGCGATAAGGATAAGGTACTGGATTACTATAATTCCCTCGGTTACCGGGATGCTACCATCGTTTCTGATACCACTTATTATAACAGCAAGAACCAGCTGAACATTGGCATCAAGATGGATGAAGGGAAAAAATATTATTTCGGAAATGTGGTCTGGAAAGGAAATACCAAATATTCAGATTCCCTGCTCTCCGTAATTCTCGGAATCAAGAAAGGCGATGTTTATAACCTGGATATCCTGAATAAGAAACTTGGTAAACAGGTTACCCAGGAAGGCGGCGGGATCAGTGATCTTTACTTAGACGATGGTTATCTGTTCTTCCGGATAGACCCCGTGGAAACCGCGGTGTATAATGATACGATCGATTTCGAGATCCGGATGGTGGAAGGGCCGCAGGCGACAATTAAAAATGTGACCATTGCCGGGAATGAAAAAACAAAAGAATATGTTATCCGGCGGGAGCTCCGCACCATTCCGGGGGAGAAATTCAGCCGTACCGATATTGTTCGTTCTACCCGCGAAATCGTTGCGCTGGGATTTTTTAATCAGGAAAAAGTAACACCGAATATTGTACCAAACCAGGAAGACGGAACGGTGGATATCAACTGGTCGGTAGAAGAAAAATCTGCAGACCAGCTCGAACTTTCGGCCGGCTGGGGCGGCGGGATCGGAGTTACGGGAACCGTGGGCGTATCATTCAATAACTTCTCCATAAATAATATCTGGAAGAAATCAGCCTGGGATCCCTTACCTACCGGCGACGGGCAAAAACTGAGTCTTCGCGTTCAGGCAAATGGTAAAGCCTATCAGTCCTATAACCTGTCATTTACCGAACCCTGGCTGGGCGGGAGAAAGCGAAACTCCCTTACCGTGAGCCTGTACCGGAGCGCATTCCGGACAGGAGGCTACAATTATACCACAGCCAAATATGCGTTCAGCGATACCAATTCCCTGAAGAATTTCGGTGTTGTGGTCGCCCTGGGTAAACAGCTGAAATGGCCGGATGACTGGTTTACACTGACCTATTCACTCAATTACACCCGCTACGACCTGACAAATTATTCCCTTTTCTCCCAGAATTTCCGGAATGGATTTTCCACCAACTTCAGTTTCAAGCTGGCCCTGGCCCGGAATTCCATCGATCAGCCCATTTATCCGAGATCGGGATCGAATTTCATGGTCAGCGCCCAGTTTACACCGCCCTATTCCCTGTTCAGTAAGAACCAGACCGATTACCAGAATTTCAAATTACCTGAATTCACTAAATTCCGGCTCAACAGCGAATGGTATATTCCCATCGGGAAGGCTATGGGAGCAGACAAGAGCCGTCAGTTTGTGCTGAAAGCCGCCGTGAAATACGGATTCATGGGCCGTTATAACAGCAAAATGGAATATTCTCCCTTTGAAAGATTTCAGTTGGGAGATGCCGGCTTAACCAATAACTTCGGGTTGCTGGGCTATGATATTATTTCACAAAGAGGGTATCCTGTTTATCAGAATTCAGATCCCCGTGTGAATCCGGACCAGCAGTCGGCTTCCCAGTTCTTTACCATGTTTAATAAATATACCCTGGAACTGCGGTATCCGTTTACAACCAATCCGAGCAGTACCATTTACGGGGAAGTATTTTTTGAAGCGGCCAATGGCTGGTACGACTATAAGGATTACAATCCGTTCCGGCTTCGCCGGGACGCTGGCGTGGGTCTTCGTTTCTTCCTGCCGATGTTTGGATTGCTGGGATTTGATTATGCCATCGGACTGGATCGTATTCAGAACGGTTCCCTGAAAGGGGCATCGAGGTTTACCTTTATGCTTGGATATGAACCTGAATAAAATAATCGATATGAAAAAAATAGTTTTCCTTATTCTGTTCGCCGCCGGCATCAGCCTCACGGCCGCGGCCCAGCGCTATGCCATCGTGGATACAAAATATATCCTGGATAAAATGCCGGACTACAAAACAGCCCAGAAGCAACTGGATCAGACAAGCGTTGCATGGCAAAAAGAAATTGACGACAAACAGGCAGCTTTAGATAAAATGTACAAGGATTATGAGGGCGAACAGGCGATGCTTAGCGAAGAGCTGAAGAAAAAAAGAGAGGATGAACTCTTCAATAAGGAAAAAGAAGTGCGGGATCTGCAGCGCAAACGCTTTGGTTTTGAAGGGGATCTGTTCAAAAAACGCCAGGAACTCATCAAACCCATACAGGATAAGGTTTATAATGCCATTCAGAAGATTGCGGTAAACCGCATGTACGACTTTATTTTAGATAAAAGTGAAGGAATTACTGTTATCTTTGCCGACCCCAAGCTGGATAAAAGCGACGACGTATTAAAAGAACTGGGGATTAAGTAAAACCGTAGTATACCAGGACCACATTTTCAACTATTAACAAACACAAAGAAAACAGTTAGCAATTATGAAAAAAATTGTTGCCATCGTATTAGTAGCAACCTCCTGTATGTTCGCGGGATCTTCCGCACAGGCGCAGTCAAAATTGGGTTATATCAGCCTGAATGAACTGATCACGGAAATGCCGGAATACAAAAAGGCCGATACCTCGCTGATGGATTTCCAGAGTGCCCTAAATCAGAATTATGACGATATGGGAAGGGAATTCAGGGAAAAGGACAGTTTGCTTTCTTCGAAGGACACGGCCAAATATACCAAAGCACAGATTGAAATCAAGAGAAAACAGCTGGTCGAGCTTTATCAGAGGCTGCAGGGTTATCAGCAAAATGCCAGCCAGCAATATCAGCAGAAACAACAGGAATTGATTGGGCCTGTGCAGAAAAAAGCGCAGGAAACCGTACAACAGGTTGCAAAAGAAAACGGGTTCACTTACGTGTTCCTCAAAGACGCACTGATTGTTTCGCCACCCGCAGAAGACCTGCTCCCGCTGGTGAAAAAGAAACTGGGACTGAAATGATGCCCCGGTAAAAATTTTTTAGCCATCCTCTCAAACGGGGTGGCTTTTTTATTTTTTATTTTTTACTTTTTACTTTTTAACCATGGAATCCCGAAATCCGATTGGCGTATTTGATTCCGGTTACGGAGGGCTGACTGTATTGCGGTCCATTGAAAAAAAACTGCCCGGATACGATTTCATCTACCTGGGCGATAATGCCCGTGCCCCCTACGGAAACCGCTCTTTCCAGACGGTTTATCAATACACCCGGGAAGCGGTGCAATGGTTTTTTTCCAAAGGCTGCCCGTTGGTGATCCTTGCCTGCAATACGGCGTCCGCAAAGGCTTTGCGAACCATTCAGCAACACGATTTGCTGGAAAGCGGAACGCCCAACCGGGTGCTCGGTGTGATCCGGCCTACCACCGAAATTGCCGGAAAACTTTCAAAAAGCGGACATGTAGGCATACTGGCCACGAGCGGAACTGTCAACTCGGAGTCTTATCCGATCGAAATAAAAAAATTCTGTCCCGGCATCAGTGTTTATCAGCAGGCCTGCCCCTTATGGGTTCCGCTGATCGAGAATAATGAGCAAAAGAGTGCGGGTGCCGATTATTTTGTTAAAAAATATTCAGACGCATTGCTGGCACAATCCTCGCTGATTGATACGGTAGTCCTTGGATGCACACATTATCCCCTGCTGATGGATAAACTCAGGGCTTATTTCCCGGCTAGTATTCAGCTGATTGCCCAGGGCGACATTGTTGCGGAAAGCCTGGTGGATTATTTACACCGGCATACGGAAATAGAGAACCGCTGCAGCAGGAATAGTAAAGTATTTTTTTATACCACGGATTCGGCAGAAGACTTCGACCGGCACGCAGATATCTTCTATGGGAAAGGAATTCATTCAGAAGAAGTATTTTTGTAATGTTTTTTTATCATCAACTTTCCGTCGTCCAATGAAATCAGGTCCGTTACTTTTCTGTTTGGCTTTTGTTTTTTCGCTGTTTTCCTGTACAAAGGAACTCAGCCAGGAGGCTCCGGTGCAGGTTTCACCCAACAGTGGAGATTTTTATGCAACAATTGACGGCCAGCCCTGGCAGGGCGACAGTATCCGCCAGGCAGTTGTCGCAGGCGGAACCCTCACGATCACGGGAGTGGGCAAAACAGGCGATGCCCTGGCCATCATATTACCTGGCTTACAGACCGGAATTTACTCCCTCAGCCAGCAGTCTGCCGGTTATGCCGTTTTCACAAACCTGCAGGATACTACAAATCTTTACCTCAGCAATAGCATTGCGGACTCGTCAAAGGCGGGCGGGACCGTAAATCTTACCACCGTAGATACGGTTCACAAGACAGTTTCCGGCAGTTTTCAATTCAATCTGTATCAGGAGTCGAACGCAACCGGCAAAGTGGTTACTGCGGGCGTTTTCAACAATATTTCCTACGCTGGTGGCGGCATTGTGACGCCGCCGGATCAGCAGCCGCCAAACGGAAGCACGGATACACTGCTGGCAAGAGTTGATAGCGTCGACTGGGTAGCGGCCCAGGTTGTAGTGGATCAATCGACGGGCATCCTGGCTATTGGCGGAATTTCCGGCCAGCAGTCCCTGGGTGTATATATGCCGGCAACAGTCGCCCCGGGAACTTATGCCATGGACCTGAATGCCGGGGTCTATTTTGGGTCTTATAACCCGACTACGGCAAAGCCACTCTTTGCCATTGGAAACGGCAGCCTGACCATCCTGGAAAATGACGTGGTAAACAAGCGTATTAAGGGGAATTTCAGTTTTATTGCAAAATCCCAGACCGATAGCAGTTCGGCAACCATCAGCGATGGTTATTTTTCGGTTAGTTACTGATTAAATCCTTTGATTGTTGGCGATAAAACCGGAATCCGTTACCTTTGCCTCCCTTTCGGCAAGGCAGCCCCGGCCGACTTGGTAAGAAATGCGAAACTACCTGTTTATCAGGTAATTATACAGGAAAAACTTTTAAACAATGAAACGTACATTCCAGCCCCACACACGCCGCCGTAAAACTGTTCATGGTTTCCGCAAGCGTATGCAATCGGCTAACGGCAGAAAAGTGCTGGCGAGCCGCCGGGCAAAGGGTCGCGCGAAGCTGACGGTTTCTGATGAGCACAAAGCGAAATAATTCCTTTCGGGAAACATTACCGATATTTTTTAGCCCTGGATTCCGGGGCTTTTTTTGTGTAATTCTATCTTTGCGTTAACCATGAAAATCGCCGGAATCAATACACTGGGAAAAAATGAACGGCTGAAAAGCCGGAAACAGATCGACGGACTTTTTGATCAGGGTAAAAAGATGCTGGTCTTTCCATTCCGCCTCATGTATAAAATAAGCGGGAACGAATATGAATTAAAAGCCGGATTCACCGTTAGCTCAAGAAATTTTCCGCGCGCGGTAGACAGAAACCGCATCAAACGATTGACGCGGGAAGCGTACCGTTTGCAAAAATCCGGACTAATGGAAGTTCTGAAAAAAAACAGCCAGACTGCCAATTTGTTTTTTATTTACACCGGCAGGGACTTGCCGGAATTTTCTGTTGTTCAAAAAACCATTCAGCAATTATTGGATAAGCTGATCAGGCAGTTGTATGAAGGAAATGCTTAAAATACTGAGCTTGCCGCTGATTGCTCTTATTAAGATCTATCAATGGGTTGTATCGCCCTGGCTGGGGCCGAAATGCCGGTTCACACCCACCTGCTCCCGGTATGCCATCGAAGCCCTCCGTAAATATGGCCTCTTCAAAGGCGGCTGGATGGCGATCCGCAGAATTTCCCGTTGCCATCCCTGGGGCGGAAGCGGCCATGATCCCGTTGTCTGACTGCCCGTTTTTTACTTTTAATTTTTTACTTTTTATTTGGTCTATTCCCCGCCCGGCGTCTCATTTCCTTCTTTATACTTACTCATATCCGTTAGTTTGCTGATAATATCCCGGACTTCGGAAAGATTATAAAATTTGTAAATTTCCGGAACGGAACCCGCATCAAAAGCAGAAGGGATTGACGTAAACGGACCGAAAACCTTTGCTTTTGTAAATTCGGTCAGACGCACAATTTTCCCCGGAGCGATAAAATAATTTTTATTGGCGGCGTTTACGTTTTCGTTCCGGACCAGTTTATTCAGACTGTCGAGGTCGGATTTCAGCTGATCCTGCGTCATGCGCGTCCGGGCGGTTGCGCCCACGTGCTGAAGACTGCCGACAACTGTATCGGATTTCAGGTTGGCAATATATAAACCGTCTTCCTTCGCCTCCAGGGTATATTTACCTCCGGGACCCTGAATATTCAGGACCACCGGATCTGATCCGGAAAAGCGTAATTCCTTTTCCACATGTGTTGTGCCATCCTGCACGACGATGTTCTTTTGGGAATCATCCACCTGGATATTGCTGTTGGCATAGATCAGAATGGTTTTGTTATGTGATTTGCAGGCGGTAAAAATCATTGCAATGGTAAGCAGCAGTGCGGAAATTTTTTTCATATATGTATTGTGTTAATTCTGTATTGGCATTACTATTTAACCGGGTGTTGAATCCGGCGCCCCTTTTTTATTTTTTATTTTTGACTTTTTACTTTACAATATAATATATTAAAAAGAAAATCCCGGTAAAACAGGTACCGGGATTATGGATGAAGAAATTTTTAATTTAAAATTTACAGGGATGCTTCATATTTTTTGCTTACTTCTTTCCAGTTCACCACATTCCAGAAGGCGCTCAGATATTCTGCGCGGCGGTTCTGGTATTTCAGATAATAAGCGTGTTCCCACACATCTACGCCCAAAATAGGTGTGCCTTTCACTTCCGCAACATCCATCAGGGGATTATCCTGATTGGGAGTTGATGAAACCACCAGCTTGCCATCCTGCTCCACCAGCCATGCCCAGCCGCTTCCAAAGCGTGTGGCGCCTGCCTGAGCAAATTTTTCTTTGAAGGCATCAAAGGAGCCGAAATCGGCATCAATGGACTCAGCCAGTTTTCCGGAAGGCTTTCCCCCTGCATTCGGGGCCAGGATCTCCCAGAAAAAACTATGATTCCAATGTCCGCCGCCATTATTCCGGATAGCAGGGCTCAGTGTGCCGGCAATTTTTACCAGATCCTCGAGCGATTTATTCTCATTGGGTGTGCCCGCAACTGCCTTATTAAGATTGTCTACGTAAGCCTGATGATGTTTGCCGTGATGAATCTGCATCGTCTGTGCATCAATATGCGGTTCGAGCGCAGCCGGTGCGAAAGGAAGTGCAGGTAATGTAAATGCCATAACTATTGTTTTTAATGAATTTGTGTAGTGTTGCCCTCTAAAGGGACAACAAAATTAGTGATCAATGGTTGATTCCTCAAAACTAATACCAGAGTTTAATGTGGAAATGTGCTAATGTGCCAGAGTTAATGTGGAAATGTGCTAATGTGCCAGAGTTAATGTGGAAATGTGCTAATGTGCCAGAGTTAATGCGGAAATGTGCTAATGTGCTGATATGTAAATGAAGGAAGGCTGGTGATTTCGGCATTTACACATTGGCACATTAGCACATTAACACATTAGCACATTTCCACATTAACTCCTCCTTCTTTCCCGGAAAAACTCCTGCATCAGCATCGTGCATTCATCCTGCAGGGGACCGGCAATAACAATGGTTTTGGGATGAAAGGGGCGGGGAGCAATGCCCAGTTGCTCCATGGAGGCGCAGGGTGTAATATATTTCCGATAGCCGTTTTTTTCATCGGGGCCGCCATACACGACCTTTTGAATCTTGCTCCAGTACAGGGCTCCGGCGCACATCAGGCAGGGTTCGATCGTGATATAGATAGAAGCATCGGGCAGGTATTTGGAACCGGTAAAGTTAAATGCAGAAGTCAGCGCGATAATTTCTGCATGGGCTGTAGGGTCTTTTAGCCGTTCCACCTGGTTATGTGCACGGGCAATGATTTTGTCCTTCATGGTAATTATGGCGCCTACGGGCACTTCTCCGTCGGCATACGCTTTTTTGGCTTCTTTGAGCGCCTGCAACATGAAATATTCGTCGGTCATAATACCGTTAAATTTCTGTGATCAATTTGCTTTGCCATACATACTGATCAGCTTGAGCAATACGCCATTTGTCCAGCCAAATCCATCCTGTCCACCATATTCCCCACCTCCGGCTGGTTTGGTCAGGTCCACCACATTGTATTTTTCCATCAGTTTTCCGGTTTTTTCATAGACCCGGGTATTCAGCCGGATCCATCTTTTTGCTGCAGTGGCAGCCAGATTCTTCTGTCCGCAACGGTCCAGCCCCCAGATCATCATCCATTCCAGCGGAGCCCATCCGTTGGGCGCGTCCCACTGCTCGCCCGTATTGTAAACCGTGGTTACAAAACCACCATCCTTCAAAAGATTTGCCTTCAGCACCGCCGCTACTTTTTTCCCCAGAAAGCTGAGGTAATCCGGGTGTTCTTTAATAAAGCAGAAGGGGTACAGACCAGCGGGTGTAATATTATTTCTCGGTAAGCCGGTTTTAAAGTTAAAATCGGTGTAAAACGATCTCTTTTTATTCCAGAAATATTTATCAATCAGTTCTCCCCGCCGGATTGCTTTTTCCCGGAATATTCTGGCGCCCTCCTGGTCACCGTTAATGAGCCTGGCCTTCGCGATGGTCCATTCCAGGTGATACAGCAGGCTGTTCAGGTCCACCGGAAGAATATCCGTGGTGAGGATGGTTGCGAGTGTTTTATTGTCGGCAAACCACCGGCTGCTGAAGTCAATGCCGCTTTCGGCAGCGGCCCGCAGGTGCTGATACATTTCTGTTTTATCCCGGCCCGATTTTTCCGCGGTAAGAAAATCTTCCCGGTAACTCTCGGGTCTTGGCGAAGTGCTGTCGTCCCAGTACCTGTTCAACAGCTTTCCGTCTTTTAATTTAACGACCCGGCGATAGGCCTGCCCGGGTTCTATTTTGTCGGCGCCGTCCATCCAGAACGCGTATTCTTTTTCCATATCGGGAAGAAAGATCTGGTAGATACTATCGCCCTTGATGCCCGCCAGCAGTTCCACCATGCAGGAGAAAAAAGGAGGTTGTGATCTTCCGAGATAATAGGTTCTGTTCCCATTTGGAATATGACCGTAGTTTTCGATGAGCCATGCGAAATTGCGGATCATATTTTCGATCATGTCCACTTCGCCGCTTTCTTTCAGACCCAGCATGGTAAAATACGAATCCCAGTAGTACACTTCCCGGAACCTTCCGCCGGGAACGATATAAGGATAAGGCAGGGGAAGTAAGGAACTGCCCTCCACTTCCTTGTCGGGATTTCTCCTGAGCACGGACCAGAGGTTTTTGATATGGGTAACCACATCCTGGGTGCTGTCTGTTTTGTAATTTTCGCCTGCAGGTTTCGGTATTTCAAAATTCCCTTCAACAAATCTTTTCAGATTGAAATCCGGCCCTTTCTGCATTCCGTAATCATACAGGATATCGGCCGGCTTGCGTTTCGGGATGCAGTCCACAAAGGTTTTTCCATCCGGAAAAATATGCTGCATCTGAACATCGGTAAAAAGCTCGCCGTAAATTTTATCCGGAGCCGCCGGCTGCAGGATCTGGCTGAAACTAATGAGTACCGAGAATAGCAGCGGGAAGAAGGAAAGGCGCTTCATCGGGGAATGTTTGTTTGAAGGTAAGAATTTCTGTGGGGTTGACAGTTGACGGTTGACGGTTGACGGACTTCCGGTGTGGCAAACTGATTGAGCGCATTTACGCTGATCCACGAAAAGTCCGTCAACCGTCAACTGTCAACCGTCAACATTATATTTTCACCCCCACCGAAACATAAAAACTCCTTCCGTCCGCCGGCAATATTCCCGGCCCGGGATACATATTGATTCTGCGGGTAAAATATCTGGCATTGCCCACATTGTTCACGCCTCCGGAGAAGTGGTAATATTTTAAGAAATGCCAGCTCAGGGACCAGTCCCATACATGATAGGCAGGAACTATTCCGGTAGCGCCGGTGGGATTCAACGCCGTATTATTTGCATCGCTGTAGCTTTTTCCCGTAAAACTATATTGGATACTGGTACTGAAAGACTGATAATAGAATTGCAGGCCGCTGCGTTCAATCCATTCGGGTGTTCCTTCCGCCCGGTTTCCGGCGAGGGAAACATTTTTTCCGTTATTGGAAATCTCGCCGCTGGTATAACGGGCATGGGTATAGGAAAGAGAGTTAAAGATGCGAAGATCAGTCAGGCTGCTGCTCGTGGTAAACAATTTCCAGAGGGAAAGATTGAAATAAGACTCAACTCCCTTAGATGCACAGTTCCCGATGTTCGTCAGGTAGAGGTAAGTGGAATTGTCGGGATTGGTCATGGTTAGCTGTCCGGCACGGTTACCGTAGTAGACATAAAAGGCGCTGAGGTCATATTGCAGGATGTCTTTCCACTGCCCGCGGTAGCCCAGGTCAATATCATATCCTCTGCTGTCTTTCATGTCGGGATCTACCTGTGTCAGCTGGTCTGCCGGGGTAACGCTGGCATAGATATAAGGCCGGTAGGCCTGCGAGATATTGCCATAAAGCTGACTGTTCGCGGCAATCTGGTATTGAAGACCCGTTCCGAACAGGGGGAAACTGCGGTTACCGGAATAATGCACGGGGAAGCTGGCATTATTGATAACGCCTTTGAGATCGGACTGAATGATCTCATACCGAACACCCGGTGTTATGGAAAACCGGCCCGTGATGTTGAAAAGGTTTTCTGCGAAAGCGGCATAATTGCGTGTATGCAGTTGCAGGTCGATTCCATAGGGCCTGGTCAGCGAAAGATCGAAATCGCCTGCTGTGGTGCCCACCCCTTTTTGTCTCCGCTTTGTTTCTTCGGAAGAATACCTGATTCCTCCGGCCAGGACGGCGCTCATTTTTCCGACCCGGTACTGATGCAACAGCCGGGCTTCCGTTGTGAAGCCATTATAATAATCGCGGTCTACCTGGCGGGGATTATAGGTTTCCAGTGCAGGGTTGACAGTATCCTTAATATTGGAAGTATTGATGAACTGCACGCTGTTGCGTTGCCCGGCGATGAAATTGGAGGTGATTTCGAGACGGGTGCGCGAAGAGAAATCATAATGAAATGTAGCTGCGGGCAGGTTGATCTCCGGATTGAAATAATTCCGCGCCCGGAAAGATTGTTTTGCATTTTCAGCGAACTGTGCATCGGTTAATCCACCGGCAATCTGCTGTACATAGTCCATACGGGAGAATTCCACGCGCAGGCTGGCTTTCCCATTGAACTGGTATTTGAGGCTGCCATAATAAGCATCGTAATCGAATCTGGAATTTGGCCTCCAGCCGTCCCCATGCCGGTTGTCGTAGTAGGCGTAATAGGTCCATTTTCCAAAGCTTCCGCCGATGGCATTGAAAGAATTAAAGAACCCGTTGGCGCCCGCAGTCTGTTCGGATTCAAGACCCAGCGGTTTCGTGGAATCCCCGTCCTTCATTACATAGTTCATCATGCCACCGAACTGGCAGCCGAACTGCAGGGCGGCCGAACCGCGGACGAACTGGATTTCATCGATGGCCTGCATGGGTGGGGTGTAATGGTCTTCCGGATACCCGAACATATCCGAGTTCGTATTATAACCGTTCTGCCGCATATTCATTTCTATGGAACGGTGTGAATCCGTTCCGCGGCTTCCGATATTTACCTGCGTGCCGGCACCGTCCATTTCCCAGATATTCAGTCCGGGGATCTGTGCAAAAGCCATACGGGCGTTGTTGGATGACAGGTTCGCCCGGTTCCCGTCGGGTCTGAACGAAATTGTTTTCTTGCCGGAGTAGATATATACATTATCCACCGGCGAAAGGGGCGTTGCTGAAATATTCAGCAGGAAGGATTTAATGGTTACACTGTCTAATAATTTTGGTTGGAGGCTGTCTTTGTCTGCCGCGTTTTGCGCCAGCAGGCCAAAGGGTAAACAGGTCAATACCAGATAAAATGAAAATTTTTTTGCAGAAGCCGGATTCATTCTCTATTCATTTAACAGGATTAAAAAAATAACCCCCACGAAGAATCGCAGGGATTTATATTGCTTATTACTATTGATTACAGATTTTTATGTTGCATGCCTGCAGCAGAACGGGAAATGCGCAACTGCGCACTT
>Ga0070680_100001783_pt1 | contig 15815 bp, 10 predicted proteins | sample KBSC73BmetaG_FD_64672 | JGI IMG/M metagenome (GOLD analysis project Ga0070680, IMG submission 64672) | Corn rhizosphere microbial communities from Kellogg Biological Station, Michigan, USA - KBS C7-3B metaG | ecosystem: Host-associated > Plants > Roots > Rhizosphere | place: USA: Michigan...
GGATGAAGATAACGGGAATAAGAATGGCAATAAAGGCCCGGGTAAGAATAATAAGGGTCATGATGACCAGGATAATCAATCTGTAATCCTGGTGGGCAATTTTGGAGATGGCCATATTAATGTATACAGTATGGATGGTGATTTTCTGGGGCAACTGCAAACGCATAACCGGACCATCGTCATCGACGGACTCTGGGCGTTGTCATTCGCTCCGGCAACCGCCACGACCATTGATCCGAAAAGGCTTTATTTCACAGCAGGACCGAAAGATGAAACTGATGGTTTGTTCGGATACCTGATCAAAGAATAGTTTTCCCGGTAGTAATAGCAGATACACGGCCGTCTCAATTTTGAGCGGCCTTTTTCATGTCCTGAAAAATCCATAGCTTGGGTCAGCATGAACAGAGGCATCTTCCTTTTATTTCTATTCTTCTTTTTCAGTTTAAGAATATCACTCGCCCAACCGGGAATTTCAGCACCGTTTCCTTCCAAAAAACCCAGCTCTCATCAACTGGCGCAGATAGAAAGAAAATACGGGATGTTCATTCATTTCGGGGTTAATACTTTCTGGGACCAGGAGTGGACGGACGGGAGTAAGCCTCCTGCCTCCTACAAACCCGTTGCCGTGGATGCGGACCAGTGGATCAGCACGGCAAAGGAAGCCGGAATGAAATACGTAATACTGGTTACCAAGCACGTCGATGGCTTTTGTATGTGGAACAGCAAATACACGGATTATGATATTGCTTCCTCCGGAAACAAAACAGATGTTGTGGAAGCGGTGGCAAAAGCCTGTAAAAAATATCATATCGGGCTGGGGCTTTATTATTCCCTCTGGGACCGCCACCAGAATGCGGATCTCTCCGATGGCTCCCTGGATCATGACTACAACGAATACATCATCAGCCAGATTAAGGAACTGATGGCCATCACCGGTAAGTACACGCAGATCGTGGAATTGTGGCTGGATGCCGGATGGGAAAAAAAGCGGGAGCGCTGGCCCATTGCCGAAATATATAAAACAGTGAAAATGGCGGAACCCCAATGCCAGATAGGAGTGAACTGGTCAATCGGAACACCGGACAATCCCGATCCGGATTCCGCCTTTTTGTTACCAACACAACAAAAGGAAGGATATCCCATCCGTTATTTTCCCAGCGATTTCCGGATGGGGGATCCTTACCTGCCGGCCGATCCCGATCCGAAATTATTTACCCATGCAGGGAAAACCTATTACATGCCCTGGGAAACAACCGTGTGCATTAGTAAGAAATGGTTTTACAATACAACCGATACCGTTGATAAGTCCCCGCAGGAATTATTCAGATTATATAAAATTGCCACGGCGCAGGATAATATTCTTATCCTGGATCTTCCGCCGGACAGAAGCGGCAGATTGCGGGAGCGGGACAGGCAAACGGTATTTGCATTGAGGAAACTCATTGAAAAAGCGCATGAGTAAAGAGCTGCAGATAAATTCATCCGGTACAATTAAATAATTTTTCACGATCATTATTGCTGAGGCAGATATTAACCATCATGAAGTTGACTTATAGCCGTTTTAAAATTGCTGCAATGATTGGGTGTACTTTTTTGTTGCAGGGTTCACCAATCGATGCTGCTGCACAGGATACCCAATACCGGTACCTGTCAGGGACAGATAAAGATCATACGGTAAATTGGGATTTCCGGATTAATACTGGCCGGAACAATGGTAAATGGAGTAAAATTGCGGTTCCCTCCAACTGGGAACAGCAAAATTTCGGTACTTACAATTATTTCCAGGATACTGAAAATCCGGAAGAGACAGGCGAATATAAAACCCGGTTTGCGATTCCAAAAAGCTGGAATAGCAAAAGAGTGTTTATTGTATTCGAAGGCGCGATGACCGACACAAAGGTCATGATTAACGGGCGGCTCGCGGGACCTGTACATCAGGGAGGTTATTACCGGTTTAAATATGACATCACAGATCTGCTCGTACCCGGCGAAAACCTGCTGGAGGCTGATGTAAGTAAAAGGTCTGCAAATGCTTCGATCAATCTTGCCGAAAGGCGTGCAGACTTCTGGCAGTTCGGCGGAATATTCCGGCCCGTTTACCTCGAAGCGGTGCCGCAAAATTACATCGACCATATTGCGCTCGATGCAAAAGCCGACGGGAATCTCCGGCTGGATGTTTACGCACCGGATATTAAACAACAAAATCTGGTGAAAGCAACTGTTCAAACCCTTGAAGGAAAAGTAATCGGTAGTGCCTTATTCATAAAACCCAATGCTGATTCTCCCATAACTCTGCATGGCCGCTTTAAAAATATCATTCCCTGGAATCCCGAATTTCCGCATTTGTACAATCTGGTGCTGTCCTTAACGGACGAACACGGCACCGTTATTCACCGCATTAAACAGCGCTTTGGCTTCCGTACGGTAGAACTTCGCCGGCATGACGGAATCTATGTAAACGGGGAAAAGATCATACTGAAAGGCGTTTGCCGGCACAGTGAGTGGCCGGAAACGGGGCGTACGCTGAGTAAAGGAATTAGTATCCTGGACGTTAACCTGATGAAAGATATGAATATGAATGCGGTCAGGATGTCCCACTATCCACCCGATCAGCACTTTCTGGATGTTTGTGATTCGCTTGGCCTTTTTGTCCTCGATGAACTCACCGGCTGGCAGAATAAATATGATAGCGTCGTGGGCAAAAAGCTGGTGAAGGAAATGGTAGTAAGAGATGTTAATCACCCGTCCATTATATTTTGGGACAACGGAAATGAAGGGGGATGGAACACTGCCCTGGATGACCAGTTTAAACTGTATGATCCTCAAAACCGGACCGTCCTTCATCCATGGGAAAAATTTAACGGAACCGATACCCGGCATTACCCGGATTATAATTACATCACAAACTCCGCATTGTACGGCACTGATGTTTTTTTCCCGACAGAATTCATGCACGGGAATTACGATGGCGGAGCAGGCGCGGGTTTGGAGGATTATTGGAACGCCATCTTAAATCATCCGCTCGGGGCCGGGGGTTTTATTTGGGTATTTGCAGATGGAGGTATTATGCGGACAGACAAAGACAGCGCCATGGATACTTCCAATGACAGCGCTCCTGACGGCATTGTCGGTCCGCACCGGGAGAAAGAAGCAAGTTTTTTTACCATCAAAGAACTTTGGTCGCCCGTAGCAATCCATACGCAAACAATTGGCCCGGACTTCGATGGCCGGATAAGCGTTGAAAACAGATACAATTATACCAATCTGAATCAATGCAAATTTTATTGGAAGCTGGTTAAATTTCCCCTGCCCGGCGAAAGCAATCTTAATCCGGTTGTTAGATTTTCTGGCAGATTAACATCCCGTTTTCTGGCGCCGGGAGAAAAGGGTTTTCTTGCTATAGATCTTCCCACTACATGGAGAACATGCGACGCTTTATACCTTACTATTATTGATCCGCATGGGCGGGAACTTTTTACCTGGAGCTGGCCTGTTACGACCCCGATGGAGATCAGCAAACCGGCTGAGCCATCGAAAGGAAAGATAACAGGCCATCAGGAGAATGGCAGCTTTATTGTAAAAGCGGACGGCATCCGTTATTATTTTGACCAGATCACGGGCTGCCTGCAAAAAGTGATCAATGCGAAAGGAGAAATATCTCTTTCGGGAGGTCCGGTCCAGGCAGGAGTATCTCATGAATTAAAAGAACTTAAAACTTATCCGGAAGGAGACAACTTTGTGGTTGAACCTGTTTATGCAGGGGATTCTTATTTTACCGTAAAATGGACATTTTCTCCGGGGAAGGCTGTTGAATTGGAATACGCTTACAGTTCAGCGAAGCGCTGGTCACAGCAAACCGGCGCCGACTTTATGGGCATAACTTTTAATTACCCGGAAGAAAAAATAACGGGCATGAAATGGCTTGGACGCGGACCGTACAGAGTATGGAAGAACCGGCTCAAAGGACAGCGATTTGCTGTCTGGCAAAAAAATTATAATAATACGATCACGGGCGCAGGCTGGAACTATCCCGAGTTCAAAGGTTACCACAGCGATCTGTATTGGGTGGTTATACAAAACAGGGAATCCAATTTTACAGTGTACACCGATGACCGGTCAGTTTACCTGCAAATGCTGAAGCCCGGTCACTCCAAATCTGAACGCGAATCCACAAAGGCCGCTTTCCCCGACGGCGATATCGGCTTCCTGAATGCGATTTCACCCATCGGAACACGGTTCCAGGTCCCCGGATTATTAGGGCCGCAAAGCCAAAAGAATATTCAGTTGAATTATAGTCCGGTAGAAGGAACCTTATGGTTTGATTTCAGATAAAACAAATTCCTGCGTATAATCCTTTTTTCCAACTTCTGTCAGCAGTCCGGTCGCGGGAATTTCGGGCACAGATGATCTAAGGAATCCATCCGCATCGTTTCAGGGATTCAATCAGGCGCGGATCGTTGACGGACAGGGCGGAAAGCCAGGTGTCGCCAACCCGCTCGCGATTCCACCAACGGCGGACGGCATTACCGCGAGGTGCAAAGCTATAACGGTACAGGACCGCCCGGATATAACGCGGCGGTATAGCCGGAAAGGGATTGGCGGCGAACCAGAGCTGCCAGTTCAGGTCCTCGTGAGCTTTTCTATTCGTGGAAGGTCTTTTTGGATTTCGGAAGCCGCTGCTCGCTCCGGGATATAAACCGGTCGGTGCAAATAATGTGCAGGAGTTTAAGTTTTTTTTGCAAATTCTTTATTGATTTTGCTGTTTTTTGCAGCTTTGCATTACTTTCACAAGACGATTAATGCATTTTTTTGACGTTAAAATTTACAACTCGCTGGCCTGCATTAGATTTGGAAGAAAGTACCGGAAGAGAGCGTCCGCAGCGTCTGCGGGAACCTGCAATGTATTCCTCAACCCCGAAATACTGCACAAAGCGAAATAGGGATGGTATAACAGTTAAATAGATTTTTATAAAAAACCAAAAGTAAAAGTATGAGAAAATGGAAGCTTTTCAGTTTGATCATGTTTGCTATGCTTGGCATGATTACAAACAACCTGATGGCTCAACGGGGTCCCGTTACCGGAACCGTGCTTTCAGACGATGGTACAGCACTGGCGGGAGTAACGGTTGCCGTAAGCGGCACAAACCGGGCGACTGTTACGGATAATAAGGGCAAATTCACCATTAATGCGAATGAAAGTGCGATGCTGGAATTTAGCTATGTGGGCTATACCACGCAGCGGATAAAAGCTGCGGCGCGCATGGAAGTACGCTTATCGAAAGCGGAATCCAGCCAGATGAGTGATGTGGTTGTTACCGCTTTGGGAATAAAAAAGGAACGCAAGGCATTGGGATATTCGGTCACCGAGTTAAGTGCGCAGGAACTGATGAAGAATAAAAATACGAATATCGTTAATTCCTTAGCAGGTAAGGTTCCCGGAGTAAACATTACGCAATTCAGCGGCTCGGCAGGCTCCGGAGCATCTATAACGATTCGGGGTGGCAATTCTACCTCGGATGGCAGGCAAAATCAGCCGTTATTTGTTATTGATGGCGTTATATATGACAATTCAACTACAGTAACCGGTAATACGGCTACCGATGGTTTGTCCCGCAGTAACACCAGTTACTCGAATCGCATTATGGATATTAACCCGGAAGATATCGAAAGCCTGTCTGTTTTGAAAGGCGCTGCGGCGGCCGCGTTGTATGGATCACGGGCGGCGGACGGCGTTGTCATTATCACCACAAAAAAAGGTGCGGAAGGCACCGTAAAGGTTAATGTCAATAGTAAAATAAGCAGCTCCTGGGCCAATAAACTGCCTGAGGCGCAAACTGAATTTGGAAACGGTTCTTACGCCAAGAACGGAGTGTTCAGCGACGTTACGTATAACTCATGGGGAAAAAAACTTACACCGTCAGACACGCTATATGACAATATCGGCAATTTCTTTCAACAAGGTATTGTGTATGATAATAACGTAAACGTATCGGGCGGTACAAAGAACAGTAATTTTTATTTGTCCGGTTCTAATTATAACCAGACAGGTATCGTTCCGAACACAGGTTATAATAAAACCACTTTTCGTTTTAATGGTGAACAAAAATACGGGCGTCTGACACTGGATGCAAATGTTGCCTATTCCGTTGCCAACACCGACAAAACCTTAACTACGGCCGGCTTATGGTCCGGTCTTGGAATTGACGGGGTGGGGAGCATGGGGGCGCTGTATAGCTGGCCTCAGGTGTTCAACATGAAGAATTACATCAATCCGGATGGCACACAATATCGAAAATTTGCCGGAACTGTTGCACTGGAAGACGATCAGGACAATCCTTACTGGATTATCAATCAGAATAAACTGTCGTCACAAACCAGGCGTATCACCGGAGGCATCAATGGCAATTATAAAATTGCAAGCTGGTGGGATATTATCGCCCGTTTGGGTTATGACCAGTACAGCACGAATGATTATACCTATATCGCCCCGGGTTCCGCCGTGAGTCCGGTGTATCAGAATGGACGTCTGAGCAAAGATCTGTATGATTATACCTATATCAGCACCACCGTGATGAGCAATTTTCATCACGCGTTCGGAGATTTTGATACGCACCTGATGGTTGGTACCACCTCGGAAAATACGGAATGGATAAGTCAAAATCACTGGGGATCCAACTTTATTACTGCCGGTACGATCAGCTTCGGTAATATAGCAACGGAGAATCAATTTTTTAAGGATGGAACAACCAGAAAGCGTCTGGTAGGAGCTTACGGAGAAGTGGGAGTATCGTATAAAAACATTGCCTATCTTACTGCAACGGGACGTAATGACTGGTCGTCCACATTACCCCTGGACAACAGGTCCTATTTCTATCCTTCTGTCAGCGGTTCTTTTGTTTTTACGGAACTGTTGCCCAGGAATACGATTCTTTCATTCGGCAAGGTCCGGGCTAGCTGGGCACAGGTTGGTAAAGATGCAAATCCTTATGCCACCCTTACGTATGTCAATAATCCGATCAGCATCGGCGCCTTTACGGGAATTGGCAATCAGTACACCAGTGGAAATCCTCTTTTAAAACCTGAAATTCAAGATTCCTGGGAAGTTGGTGGCGAGTTGAGATTTCTGAACGGTCGCATTGGGCTGGATTATACATACTATCACAGCCAGACACAGAATCAGATTGCCCAGCCGCGCCTGTCCAATGCCAGCGGGTATATTCTGACTTCTATCAACTCAGGTTCGGTAATTAACAACGGGATGGAAATAGCGGTTACCGGTAAACCGGTAGCACATAAGGATTTCGGATGGGACGTAATGTTGAATTTCTCCTATAACAAAGGCAGACTGGGAACGTTCCTGCCGGGCGTAGCTTATTTTTATCCGACGGATGCCCAATTCGGAACCGTAAAAGCAGCATCCATTCCCAACGGCGGGTATTTCCTCGGGATGACCGGTACACGGTTTTTGCATCAGGCAGATGCCAAAGGGAATGAACTTCCGGACGGCCCCTACCAGGTAGATCCTACAACAGGATTATATAAACTTAATACCAACAATCCGATCGTCGGTAACCGCGAACCGGATTTCATCGGTGGTTTTAATAATACGTTCCGGTACAAAAAATTTATATTATCCTTTCTTCTCGACATTCGAAAGGGAGGAGACGTGTATAACGGTACGGAGTATGCTTTGGTTACGAACGGTTTAAGTAAAAGAACCACGCAGAATGATCGCCAATCGGTGACCGTAACCGGAGTCAACAGCCAGACAGGAGCTGATTTTACCCAAACTTACCAGGCAGATCAGTCTTATGATATAAACGGGACAACAGAATCCGGTACGTATATAATTCAACAGTATTGGGCAAACTACGCAGCCAATTCCATGAATTTTATTACTTCGGTAAATTGGGTGAAGCTGCGTTCTTTGTCGTTAACGTATGATTTCACCGGAATGCTGCACAATAAAAAAATCATCAAAGAACTCTCTGCTACAGCAGTGGGCACCAATTTATTTACCTGGACAAACTACAAGGGAATGGATCCTGAAGTAAGTGCTGCAGGAGGAACAGGAGGCTCGGGTTCCACCGGTATTGATTACCTGGGAGTGCCTGCTGTAGCCAGTTTCACTTTCGGGGTAAATATTACGTTTTAACCAATGAAAATATTAGTCATGAAAAAATTAAAATATATCATATTGGCTTGCGTACTCATATTAGGTTCGGCTTCCTGTAAAAAGTGGCTGGATGTGAATACGGATCCGAATAATCCAAACAATTCAAGCGTATTGATTCAAAACAGGTTGCCCTGGATCGAACATTTTTACCAGTATACCTCCGGGGTTTCCAATTTCCGTACTGCATGCATTGCGGGGGTTTATTATAGCAACGCTGGTACTGCTAATGCATTATCTACAACATGGATAGCACAAACGGGTAATACAACCCCTTACCAACAGTGGTTTGTGACAACAGCTTCCAACCTCAACGATATGTACAATGCTGCCAAACAAAAAGGCGCCTATCATTATATGGCTGCCGCTGATGTATTCCATGCGCTTGGTTTTATGCTAATGCTGGATATTTATGGCGAAATGCCTTACACGCAGGCGTTGACAGGGAACCCAAGCCCTGCTTTTGATGACGGCAAAGCTATTTACAATGGATGTATGGCAAAGTTGAATGAGGCCATCAGTTTGTTCAGTGAAACGCAGGATGCCGCTGCACCCAAACTTGCTGATGGAGATTTGTGGAATAGCGGGGATGTCAGCAAGTGGATAAAACTATGCTGGGGATTGAAAGCCCGCTACATGCTTAAGCTGTCAAAGAAATCGGACCTGTATAATGCAGACTCTATTCTATATTGTTTGTCCCAGGGTCCTCAGTCTAATAACGATAATACAATCGGTCCGGGCTATAACACCAGTGCCCAAACCGATTATCTGATAGGCGACCCCGTTGTAACAAACGGGAACTGGGATTATGCGGCCGAAGGAAGTAATCAACGTATTTCTCAATACTATTATAACCTGCTGACGAATATGCGTGGCTCCGGTATTACAGATCCCCGGATGAGTAAAATTGTACCTGCTTCCATGACTGATGTGCAACTTGATGCCAGCGGCAACGCGATATCTTATTCCTGGAATCGTTCAGTGGGCGTTGATACTTACGGTCCGGCAACCCGGTTGGTGAATGGAGGCCCTACTTCTATTGTAACGCCAACTTATGCTGCTTCAGATGTGCAAAAAACTTATACGATTGATGATGCAACGGCTTTTGCGAACTTTAAGGCTGCGTTGGATCAGTCAGGACGAACTTATACAGTTAATGGAAATAGTATAACGGTAACCTACAAGGCGGGTTCCATATATATAAACAGCACGAATTATTTATATGCCGGAGATACCGCTTATGTAAATTTGCGCAGCTGTTCTCTCCAGTATGGAACAACCGGCGTAAACAGTATCACAAACCTTAACTGGTACCCTTCAGCAGCCGCGGGAACGGCAGGTGTAGTTGGTTCCACCGGTTCGTATCAGGTTCGTCCTGTTTCCGACCAGGAGATTTTGACTTACCATGAGATGTGCTTTATAAAGGCTGAAGTTGAAATGAGAAAAGGGAATACCGCGGATGCTTACACGGCCTATATAGCGGGTATCCAGGCCCACCTGGATATGATGCAGGCCAAGTTAACCATTTGGCAGGGCACCGGCTATGCTGCTAATAATCCGGATATGGCGCCTATGGATCAAACTGCCATTGCTGCTTATCTTTCAAGCCCTGCCGTTTCTCAGGGCGGCGGTGATTTAACCATGTCAGACATTATGTTGCAAAAATATATTGCAATGGGTTGCAGCATTGAGAACTGGAACGATATGCGCCGGTTCAATTTTAGCGCAGGTAATGTAGAGGGCTTTGGCGTGGTTTATCCCGGGTTTGACCGGGGGCCATTATTTGCCGGTGCAGCCCTATACACAGGCGGATCCAAAACTGATCCAACCTACTGGCCGCGCCGCTGGAAGTTACCTACAACCCTGGAGCTAAACTACAACCTGTCAAATGCCGTTGCCGTAAATCGTCACGCAGCCGATCCAAATATTTGGAGTGTCCCCGTTTGGTGGGATTGTGCAACAGATGATGAATATTATGGATACATTCAATAATAGTATGGGAATGTATTTCCGGTTATAGTCAGGCGGCAGATATCAGCCTGGGTGAATATAAATAATCGGCCCTTAAAAAGGGCTAAGATATAGACAGGATGTGGATGCCTGCGGGGTTCCCTGCGAGGCTTCCGAGTTGGTCCACTTTCGAAACCGTATTGGTGAATCCGGAATAGAACTCATTTTCAAAGAGAGCATTCGCATCAACGGTAAGGACGGCAATGAAAATGAAGGAACAGTGGATACGACAGTACAGGAGAAGAATATTACTTATCCGACGGATGATAAACTGCACCGGAAAATAACTAATAAATGTGTAGCGATAGCTGAAGAACAAAATATTGAGCTCAGACAGAGCTACCGGTGCACAATAAAAAAGCTAGGTCTGGATCAGCGTTATCGCCGTCATCCGAAGAATTACAGGAAAGCAAGAAAGGCGGATCGGAAGATGAAGACCATCGCCGGCCGACTGGTCATAAACCCGAAAATATACCGGCTGTGCTGAAAGCTGATTATAAATTAATTTTTCGTTTCGATACGATCAGTCTCCTGAATTATTACAGGAAAGTTTTTACCAATGCCGCGCCGGAGCGGATGACCGGGATTAATCAAAAGCAGATCCGGCACTATGCCTCCGGACTAAAGACACCCAGGCTTGCACAGGCTAAAAAGATTGAAACTGCCTTTCACCGGCTGGGCAGTGAACTGCTGGCTATAGAACTTTGATCTCCCGCTATACCTTAACGGTCTTCCATTTCCCCCTTTTAAAATAATACCAGGCCAGCAGGGCAATGAATGTTTCGGCAACCGGTATCGCAATAAATGCGCCGGTGGATTTCATGTCGAGTCCTTTCGACAGAAAATATGCCAGCGGAATCTGCAACAGCCAGAAGCCGATCAGGTAGATGATAGTGGGCGTGCGGGTATCTCCGGATCCGTTCAGGGCCTGCGTCATCACCATTCCTATCCCGTAAAAAATATAGGCCGATCCGATGATCTGCAACGACCGGGCGCCGTAGCCTATAACGGCGGCATCCTGAGAAAATATGCTGATAATCGGGTTTGCAAAGAAAAGGAACAGCAGCATCACAAAGCTCATGAAAACGGCATTGTATTTTGCGGTCAGCAACACACTGCGTTCAGCACGCATTGTTTCTTTCGCTCCGAGATTCTGGCCGACTAAGGTAGCTGCTGCATTACTTAAGCCCCAGGCCGGCAGAATGAAGAAAACAACATTCCGGAGCGCAATCTGGTAACCGGCAGATGCCGTTGTTCCGCCGGTTTCTGCAACCAGCCGTGCGATAAAGATCCAGCTGCCGCTGGCAATGATAAATTGAAAAGTTGCCGGCCATCCGATTTTAATAAGCGATTGAATGACCCGGTAATCGGTCCGGAAATGACGGCGCTTTAATTTTAGTATTCCTTTCCCTTTCATCAAATGATAACACTGGTAAAATACCCCGGCAGCCCTTCCCGTTACGGTGGCAATCGCTGCCCCCTTCAATCCAAAAAGATGAATGAATACCGGGCATAAAATAATATTCGTAATGCTGGCGAACCACAGACTTTTCATGGCCATAGCCGCGTCCCCTGCACCGCGGAAAATGCCATTGATCAGGAATAGTAACAGGATCACCAGGCTGCCTCCGAAAATGATACGCGTGAATATGGCTCCTTCAGCAACAACTTCCCGGCTGGCTCCCATAAAAGATAAAATATCCCCTGCGAATATAACGCCGGCCACACTGATAAGTATGCTGATGACAATGGAAACGAGGATCGATTGTGCGCCCGCATGTGCCGCCGCCTCCGGATCTTTCTCGCCGGTTCTTCTCGCCACAATAGCTGTTGCCGCGGTGCTCAGGCCGATGGCGACAGAATAGACCAGGGTGACCACCGATTCCGTCAGACCCACCGTGGCGATGGCGTTTTGCCCCAGCTTTCCAACAAAAAACATGTCCACCACTGCAAACACGCTCTCCAGGCTTAATTCAAGGATCATCGGAATCGCCAGCAGGACCACCGCTTTCCGGATGCTTCCCCGCGTATAGTCCCGCTCTTCACCCCGGAGCGATTGCCGGATGAGCGCGATGATTTCCCGGAGCATATTTTTTCGGATAGCGGGTGGCATTTGGAAGGAAGTAAGTTAAACTGTTTTTATTTCCTGCAAGCAGGTGTGCAAAGGAACTTTCCGTTAAAAATACCGGCTGTTTGCCGTTAAAGCACCCTGTCGTTAATTGCTCTCTGCTTTTAGTTTTACAGCTGTCTCCAGGTTTATACTGAACCTTTTTAGATATCAAAATTTGTAAATTAACTTATAAGTGAATACCTTTGCTGTGGAACTTTGGGATAATGAAGGGCATAAATGCAGCTTTTATACCGTGAGACAGGATGATGCGGCGGAAAATGAGACCGATAAATTCTTTAATAAATATGATGCCATTCCCGAATTCAAAAATGCTACCCGGCAGTTATTGTCTTTTATTTTGGATAGCATAGGCGATGATCACGGAGCTGTTGACCAATTGTTTAACCGGTTTGAAAATGAAGTGGTGGGTCTGCCGGACAGGGGGAAAGTTACGCTGGGAGGCATTGCTTTTTTATATCCGGAATTTCCATTGAGATTGTATGCTTTAAGAGTTCGTAACCGATCCGATATTGTTATTTTATTTAATGGCGGAGTCAAATCTTCGTGGACAAATCAAGGAAGTAAAGACATACTCATGAAATGGCGTGATGCATGTAAATTTGCGGAGCGAATTGAGGAAGCGCTAAGGAATGGCGAAATCGTCGTGGATGAAAGTGCCAGGAAAATATTAACCGATACCGGCGACGAAGAAATCCTTTTATAAAATTTAATAGTATGAGAAGCAAGGTTGCAAAAAGGATACAAAACGAAACCCCGGAAGACGTCCGGATTTTTGTTCGTCAGTACACAGATATTGTAATGCGGATTAATGAGATTCTTCTGGCAAAAGGATACACGCAAAAGGATTTAGCTATAAAGATGAAGAAAAAGCCCTCTGAAATAAACAAATGGTTAAAGGGCAATCATAATTTAACGCTCAGAACCATCGCTAAGCTGGAGGCGGAATTGGGGGAGCCGGTGATATACACTTCCAGAAAACAATTGCTAAAAGGCGACTAAGCGTTCCCGCAGGCACCTGCCTTCATCAAAGCTTTGCGTAACCAAGCGCTTCGATGTCCTCTATTTCTTTTGCTAAATGAATTTTCCCGTCTGCCAGCAGATATAAACTATCGCAAATATCTGTAATATACTTAAACAGGTGATCTGTTATTAAGATGCCTTTATTTCCTTTTTCTTCTAAAAGCAATTTTGTTACTTCCTCTGCCTGAATGGGATTTAGGGGCGTAAAGGGTTCATCAAGAATGACGAAACGAGTTATTGACTTTACGATGATATATAATTCTACCAGTCTGTGCTCTCCGCCGGATAAATTTCTAATGTTGGATTTATATCCTGTTGTGGATCCTGTAAATCTTTTTTCAAAGAGTGAATAGTCCAAATCAAAATCGTCGAACACTCTTTTTAAGGAAAGACCTTTTGGAATAAAATTGAATTGCGGAAGGAACATTAATAAGTCAGGTCGTTTAAATGCTTCGTATTGAGGTACATTATCGATGCGGATTGACTTTTCGCATTTTAAAGGCCCATAGATCGCCTTCATTAAACAGGATTTGCCCTGGCCATTCCTGCCTAAAAGACCAGTTATCTTTCCGGTCTCACATTTTAAATAGATGTCAGAAAGAATTACTCTGTTTCCAAATTTCAGTTGAATGCCATCGGCTTCAAGTTTGTGGGTCATCTGAATTTAATCCGCTTTTTAATCCTTTTCTAATGTAGAATGAATTAAAATAAAATGTAATTTTAATTGCAGCATTTACAGCAATGACAGCCAGCCTGCTACCGGTTTTTTTTAAAATATATTTACATGATAACCCGGGGGTTTTTGCATTATACCATCATTAAACACATCATTGACAATGGATTTGCACCGGATATAAATGCTTTATCCGGAATATTAAAAACGGATACGGGTCTAGTTGAGCAGGCGCTTTACGATTTACAGGAGTATCATGCTGTTGTATTGCATCCCAAAGCCCCTAAAATTTGGGTGATACATCCATTTTCATTGGCGCCTACTAACTTTCTTGTGAAATCAACGAGGGGACAATGGTGGGGTAACTGTGCCTGGTGTTCATTGGGCGTTTCAGCACTTTTAAAAGAGGATCTGACCATTACAACAAATTTAGGCGCTCATGATGAACAGGTGGTTATTCACATAATAAACGGAGAGATACAGGAGAAGGAACTCCTGGTCCATTTCCCGATACCCATGAAAAAAGCATGGGATAATGTAATTTATACCTGCAGTAATATGCTTGTGTTTAAAGATGAGGAGCAGATTAATGCATGGACGAAAAGACATGATATTCCGAAAGGCGATGTACAGTCTATTGCCAATGTGTGGCAATTTTCAAAAAGCTGGTACGGTAATCATTTAAATCCGGAATGGGAAAAATGGACCATGCAGGAGGCGAAGGATATCTTTTTGCAATTCAATCTGACAGGTAAAATTTGGGATATCGAGCAATCGGGTGCCCGCTTTTGAAAGGCGATACGGAAACGTTGTATCAGGGACAATCGATTAATTTTTTGGACCGCCATTGCGGATAAACGATGTTATTTCCACCCATTCTGTTTCAGGAATTCAGTCAGGCGTGGATCGTTGATAGACATGGCGGGAAGCCAGAGATCGCCAACCCGCTCGCGATTCCACCAGCGGCTGCCGGCATTGCCTCGGGGTGCAAAAGAATACCGGTAGAGCACCGCCCGGATGTAGCGCGGCGGTTTACCCGGAAAGGGATTTGCGGCGAACAGGCTAACCGCGCCGGGATCGTTGTGCAGCAGTTTCCAGACCAGGTTTAGCGTCCACGGATATTCTTCCGGAGTTGACATGGCGGCGAACCAGAGTTGCCAGTCCATGCGCAGCTGGTAAGGAGCGACCTGCGGCGGCCGTTTGTGCAGATCGACAGGCAGGCCTTTGTAAGGATAAGCTTTCCAGTCCGCGCTGTCATCGGGCACCGCATCCATCGTTCCTTCAAAAACGATATTCAAGCGTTCGCGGCCCACAGTTCCGAATGCACCGTACGTGTTCACCAGATCGAGCGGATCAAAGGAGGTATTCATGATCTGCCGGGGCGACAGCATGTTGATCACGGGCTGGATGCTGAGCACTGCGATGGCAGCGGCGAGGACCTGCGAAGTGATGAGCATGGGCCGGGAGGGCTCCGCGCGGGTGGCTGCCTGCTCCGCACGCTGCACAAGGGAACGGGGAAGGATCCGCGACCAGAACCCATCGTCAAAACAGGCCAGGGCAGGAAGAATAGTAAGCCAGTTGAGAAAAGAAAGATTGCCGCTGAGCACGAGAATCACCTGTAACATCACGATAATGACTCCCGCGATATGTCGCCCGATACGTAGCCAGAAAACAAACAAAGGCGCGACCAGTTCCGCGAGGAAATTAAACCATACGCCCATTCTCAACACTGCGCGGGGCAGAAAATGAAACCAGCGGCTCAGCGGACCGGGCAGGGGCTGCGTTTCGAAATGATAATAGAGTGCAGT
>Ga0070680_100001793_pt1 | contig 15760 bp, 19 predicted proteins | sample KBSC73BmetaG_FD_64672 | JGI IMG/M metagenome (GOLD analysis project Ga0070680, IMG submission 64672) | Corn rhizosphere microbial communities from Kellogg Biological Station, Michigan, USA - KBS C7-3B metaG | ecosystem: Host-associated > Plants > Roots > Rhizosphere | place: USA: Michigan...
CCGGACCTGGGCCTGCTGACCCCGCGCGAGCGCGAGATCCTGCAGCTGCTCGTCGACGGCTACTCGGTCAAGCAGGTGGCGAGCCGGCTCGGCATCGCCATGCAGACCGGCAAGAACCACATCCACAACATCATGAGCAAGGTCGGCGCCTCGACGCGGCTACAGCTGTGCGCGTGGGCCAACGACCGCGGGATGCACCCGAGCCGCCCGCTGCTGCCGCGTGTGGTCAGTGACGACGACGGGTTTTGAGGATCCTGTGCGCCTCGGGTGAGTGACTGGCGGCGAGCGGGCCCAGCGCAGCGGGCAGCGAGCCGTCGCTGTTCAGCGGCAGCTGCACCGAGATCTCGCAGCGGTGGCAGGTGACGATGACCCAGCGTTCCTCTCGGTCCAGCTCGATCGTGAAGTCGAGCGGGTGCTGATCCTCCGCCATGCCGCCCCCCGGCGTCCCGGCGCGGCGGCACCGACTCGGCGCCTGACGCACCTGTCGTACCGGAACGAAAGGTCTATGGCTTTGATCCCGCCGGGACCGCGAAATTTCCGGACGGGCCGCGTTGTCGGGAGGAAGATGCGGTTCGCCAGCCACCGGGCCGTCGGGGAGTGCAGGGACGAGGGGGCTCTGCACTCCCCGACGAACCGCTACAGCGACGTGGCGTGGAACGGGTAGCGCGCGATCTCCTCGCCCGCGACCGACAGCACGAACGAGTAGTCGCCCGGGCCGCTGAACTGCAGCCCGAACAACGGCACCGCCATCGGCACGATCGCCGGCTCGCCGTCGCGGGGGCCCGGCCCGGCGCGGAACGACCCGTCGATCTGGATCGGCTGCGCCCGCCCGTCGGCGTCCTCGAGCGCGATGCGGAAGGCGTGCTCGCCCTCCCCGGTCGAGTGGAACGGCACGGAGATCACCGCGACCACCGCGCAGGCCGGCAGCACGAACGGGAACGCCGGGAACCGCAGCACCGACCAGTAGGCGCCGCTTGCGTAGACCTTGCCGCTCTCGATCACGGCGTGGTCAGCGGCGAAGAAGCCGACGGCGCGGAACTCGGTGAGGCTGCTGACGTCGGGCTCCATCCCCGCAGGCTAGTGCCTGGCAGGGGGGCGGGGGCCGCCGCGAGCGGCGGTCAGCCGATGAGGTACGCCGGAGGCTGCAGCGGCGCGGGGATGCCGGGCAGCGCGGACCACTGGCGTTCGGCGCGCAGGGTCGCGTCGAGCAGCAGCCGGTGCGTGGTGGTCGGGTCGATCGGGGCGGCCAGCTCGTAGACGCCGCCGCCGCGGGCCTTGGCGGCGTACATCGCCCGGTCGGCCTCCCGCAGCAACGCGAGCGCCTCCGTGTCCGGCCCGTAGGACAGGCCGATGCCGATACTGGCGGACACGGTGAACTCGATGTCCTCGATCACGAAGGCCGGCTCCAGAGCGGTAAGGACGCGCTCCGCGCAGCCGACCGCTTCCCGCTCGTCGCGCACCTGGGGCAGCAGCACGGCGAACTCGTCGCCGCCGAGCCGGGCGACGGTGTCACCGTCGCGCACGGTCGCGGCCAGCCGGCCGGCGACCTGCACGAGCAGCACGTCGCCGGCGGCGTGCCCGAAGACGTCGTTGATCTCCTTGAACCGGTCGAGGTCCAGGAACATCAGCGCCACCGACGCGTTGTCGCGCGGCGCTGCGGCCAGGGCGTGCTCGATGCGGTCGACCAGCAGCGCGCGGTTGGGGCGCCCGGTCAGCGGGTCGTGCAGCGCCTGCATGCGCAGTTGCTCCAGCAGCTTGGCGCTCTCCAGCGCCGTCGCGCCGTGGTGGGCGATGCCGGCGATGCGCTCCAGCAGGTCGTCGTCGGGATGCAGCCGATCGGGGTCGTCGGTGACCTCGGCGGTCACGACGCCGTAGAACCGGTCGTGGCCGACGATCGGCACCACCACGACCGCGGCCGCGTCGCCGCCGCGCAACAGCTCGGCGATGTAGGGGTCCTCGGTGTCGACGGTGAGGAACAGCGGCTCGCGGTTGGCCAGCAGCGACACCAGCACCGGGGTCGCCTCGGTGCCGATGCCGACGTCGCGCAGCTTCTCGCGGATCGCGGTGCCGTCGCCGTGCCAGGCGGTCAGCAGCAGGCGTTGCCCCTCCTCGTCCCAGAGCAGCACCGACGCGCGGTCGCACTCGACGATCTCGGGGACCGCTGACGCGAGGCGCTGCGAGACCTCCTCGCGGCTGCCGACGCGCGACAGTGCTGCCGACAGGTCGAGCAGCGCGCGCGAGGTGCGGTTCTGCGCGCGGGCCTCCTCCAGCGCGGCCGCCGTGTCGAGCAGCGCGGCCGCGTGCCCGGCGTAGGCCCGCAGCAGGTCCCGCTCGTGCGGGAAGAACTTCGTGCCCTCGGGGTAGAGCGCGGCGAACCGTCCGTAGAGCCGCTCACCCGACCGCACGTCGACGATGATCCGCTGGCCGCCGCCGTCGTCGAGCCGGCTGCCCGCATCGGTGCCCAGCAGCTCGCCGGCCAGCCGGTCGCGCTCGGCGGCGTCGAGGCCGCAGCCGTGCAGGGTCGGGGCGCTGGCGGGTCGCACCCGGACCGCCAGCAGGTACGCCGACGCGCCGACCGCCTGGCCCGCCCGGCGCGCCACTGCGGCGAGTGCCGATGAGACGTCGCTGGCGGTGACGACCTCGGATGCGGTGTTCTGCAGCGCGGTGAGCCGGCGGCGTGCCCCGGCAAGCTCTTCTTCCAGGTAGTGGATCCGCCGCACCGGGTCGCCGACGTCCGGTGAGGAGGCCGGGTCCCAGGTCAGGTGGTAGGTGCACTCGGTGCCGCCGCGCGCCTGGCAGTCGCTCTCGGCGACGGCGGCCGGGTCCATGCCGAAGATGCTGGGGACGACCGAGAGGATGCCGGCGGTGAAGTCGCAGAGCAGCCGGTGCCGGGGGATGCCGGGTGCGGTGGTGCCCGCGACGGTGGCCCGCCCCGGGGTCACCTCCAGCGGGTGCAGGTGCAGCACGCTGCTGAACTTCGCGCCCGACGCGGCGATGCTCTCCAGCAGCGCCTCGGGGGAGCCCAGCGACTGCAGCAGCTCGATCACCGGGGTGCCGCGGTGCTGGGTCAGCATCTCCTCGCCGATGCAGCGCGCGGCGTCCGGGCGACCGGTGACCGCGACCGCCGCCTCGAGCAGTGCGGTGGCCTGCCAGTAGGAGCTCCAGCCCTGCGTGTCCTCGATCTGGATGGCGGGCCGGGGATCGTGGGCGTGCACGAGCATCCGGCGTACGCCGTCCTCGCCGAGCTGGTTTCGCACCCAGCGCACGATGACCGACGTGGTCATCCCGGAGATGTGCCGCGCGTCGGTGGGGTCCTGGGGAGGGCCCTCGTGCAGCGGTTGCTGCAGCTCTTCCCCCATGCCCCAGGCTTCGGCCGTGTGGGTGATCGACTTGAGGTGCGCGGGCCGAGACTGGCCGTTCGGCTACGGTGCGCTGGTGGCTGAGGTGCAGTGGCCCGGGGCCGAATGGATGACCGCCGAATCGCCCGTGCCTGTGGGCTCGCTGCTCGACCGGGCGTTCGACGACGCCGGCCCGCTGGCGCGCACGTTCGCGGTCGTCGTCGTGCATCAGGGCCGCGTCGTGGCCGAGCGTTACGCCGGGGCGCTCGAGCACTTCGACCGGCCGCCCGACCCCGTCGGCCGTGACACCCCGCTGCTGTCCTGGTCCATGGCCAAGTCGGTGCTGCACGCGGTGGTCGGACTGCTCGTCGGCGACGGCCGGCTGTCGCTCGACGCGCCCGCCGACGTGCCGCAGTGGGCCGGCACCGACCGGGCCGCCATCACGCTGCAGCACATGCTCGAGATGCGCGACGGCCTCGACTGGGTCGAGGACTACGTCGACGAGCGCGCCTCCGACGTCATCGAGATGCTCTTCGGCTCCGGTCAGGACGACGTCGCGGCGTTCGCGGCCGACCGCCACCTGGCCGCGCCACCGGGGGATCGGTTCCTCTACTCCAGCGGCACGTCGAACATCGTGTCCGGTGTCGTCGCCCGGCTGCTCGGGCCCGGAGCGGGCTACGAGAAGTTCCTGCGCGAGCGGCTTTTCGAGCCGATCGGCATGACCTCGGCGACGCCGACCTTCGACGCGGCGGGGACCTGGGTGGCGTCGTCCTACCTGCACGCGACCGCCCGCGACTTCGCCCGCTTCGGCTACCTCTACCTGCGCGACGGCGTCTGGGCCGGCCGGCGGCTGCTGCCCGAAGGCTGGGTGCGGCACGGCACGACGGTGCGGTCCGTGGACGAGGAGGGGCTGCTGTACGGCGCGCACTGGTGGCTCACCGGTGACGACCACGGGTCGTTCCGCGCCGCGGGCTACGAGGGGCAGTACGTCCTCGTCTGCCCGTCGCTCGACCTCGTCGTCGTGCGGCTCGGCAAGACGCCCGACGACCGGTCGGCCGACGTCCGCGCCTGGCTCGCCGCGGTGCTCGCGGCGTTCGCCTGACGGCGGCGGGGAAGGCGCCCGGCCGGCAGGGAGACCGGGCGCCTTGCTGCGGTGACCGGCGACGTGGCGCCGGTTCGGAGCTTCCCGCGCTAGCCCAGGATCGCGTCGAGCGCGGCCTGGTTGGCGTTGATGACGTGCACCCGGGTCGCCTTGCCCTTGTCCAGGTAGCTGACCATGACGAACGAGTCGATGACGTTCTTGGAGTAGTAGCCGGTGAACCGCGCGATCGAGCAGTCGTCGTCGGCGGCGACGCCGTCGAGGCGCAGCGACCAGTCCGGGCCGATGGCCGTGCCCACCTCGCCGATCATCGCCATCGTGGCGTCGAAGCCGCGGTGGGTGCCGGCGAACCGGTTGTTGCCGTGCTCCGTCCAGACGATGTCGTCGGACCAGAACGCGTGCAGCCCGGAGATGTCGCCGGCCTGGAACGCCTCGAACGCCTGCCGGTTGCGGACCGCGTTGACGTGCTCGGTCGACTGACCCTGCTCGGGCAGGGCGACGGTCCCGCCCATGACGGCGTCGACCGCCGCCTGGTTCATGTTGACGGCGTTGACGGTGGTGGCTCGGCCGTCGACGATCTGGGCCGCGAGCGCGGCCCGGGTGATCGCGGTGCGCCCGCCCTTCGTGAACGCCATCGTGTAGAGGCCCACCGACATGTCGTCGTCGGCGTAGACCTCCTCGAGGGTCATCGCGAACGCGTCGAGCATTCCGATGCCGTCAGTCAGGGTCGACAGCACGTTGTCGAAGCCGCGGTGGGTGCCCGCCAACGGGGTGTTGCCGCCCTCGATCCAGGTGATGTCCGGCGACCACAGCTCGTGCAGCGTCGCGACGTCGCCGGTCTCGAAGGCCGTGTTGCTGCGCCGGAACCGCACTGCGTTGGCGTGCTCGACCGGGGTGGTGGTCTTGGTGGTCTGTGCCGACATGGCGCCCCCCATGAGGTCTGGCGACCACGCGACCGTGGTCGCTGCGCCGGACGCTACGCCGGTCGCGGGGCGGTGCCTAGACCTTGGGCGCCGAGGTGTCTCAGGCGGCGAGGCTGACCAGGGCGAAGCCGACGGCGGCCGCCAGCACCGCCACGATGACGACGAGGGTGAGCACGCCGCCGGGTCCCAGGATCGCTGCCTCGCGGGTCGGCGGGGGCAGCGCAGGCTCGTACGCCGGAGGGGCCGGGTCGGGAGCGGCGAGGCCGAGCTGGTCGAGCCGGCGGCGCAGGTCGGCGGTGCGGCGGCGGTACTCCGTCTCGCTGAGCTGCCCGTCGCGCCGGGCGCGGATCAGCCCGCGCCACTGCTCCCAGACCACGTCGTGCTCGGATGCCACGACCCCAGTGTCGGTCATGCCTCGGTCCTCGCGCGGCGCGTTCGGGACATCACGCGAGCCTCGGCATCCAGAGCAGCGCCAGCACCGAAGCGACGAGCAGCAGCGCGACGGCGACCCCGGTCAGCAGGTGCACGAACTCCGTGTAGCGGGTCTCGAAACCGACGCCGTGGCCGACCTCGTCGTAGACGCTGCGCAGCTGCTGGCTCGACGCCGCGGCCTCGAACTTCCCGCCGGTCGTCGCCGCGACCTGGTGCAGCGCGGTCGTCTCCACGGGGACGGCGACGGTCTGCCCGCCGAGCCGGACCGTGCCGTGCGACGTGCCGAACGCGACCGTGTCGACCGGCACGCCCTGCTGCTTGGCCGCCTGCGCGGCGTCGGCGAGCGAGCGGCCGACGGTGCTGGCGCCGTCGGCGAGCAGCACGACGGCCGCGGCCGGTTTGCTGCCGGTCGTCTTCGTCGGGCCGAGTGCGTGCAGCGCCGCGTAGAGGCCTTCGCCGGCGGCGGTGCCCGGCCCCGGTCTGAGGGTCGCGAGTGCGCCGGTGACCGCCGCCCGGTCCGTGGTCGGCGTCGCGAGCACGGTGGCCCGGTCGGAGAACACCACCAGCCCGATCCGCAGGTTGGACGGCGCGTCGTGCACGAAACCGGTCGCCGCGGTGACCGCGGCCTTTAGCCGCGTCGGCGTCACGTCGGGCGCGGCCATCGAGCCGGAGATGTCGATGGCGAGCATCACCTCGCCGGCGCGCGGCACCTGCTCGGCGGTCGCGGGCCGGGCGATGCCGACGATGCCGGCCGCCAGCGCCAGGACTGCCGCCGCGGCCGGCACGTGCCGGCGCCAGGCGAACCGCCGCTTCATGACCGACGACAGCAGCAGGGCGTTGGGGAACGTGACCGCCTCGCGCCGGCGCCGCCGTCGCAGCACGACGTAGGCCGCCGCCAGGACAAGGAGTACGGCGAACAGCCAGAGCCGCTCCGGCGCGAGGAAGGTCATCGCCGCCTCCGCCGGGCCGCGGCGAACTTCACGATGTCGAGCACCCAGTCGCGGTCGGTGGCGAGCACGAGATGCGCGGCACCGGCCGCGCGCACCGCCTGGGCGAGGGTCTCGCGCTGGGCGGCGGCGGCCGTGGCGAAGCGTGCGCGCAGGCGCGGGTCGGAGGTCTGGGCCTCGACCCGGCGGCCGGACTCCGGGTCGACGAACGTCACCACGCCGACGGCGGGCAGTGCCGCCTCCCGACGGTCGGTCACCTGCGCGACGACGACGTCGTGCCGCGCCGCCAGCAGCCGCAGCGGCACCCGCCAGTCGCTGGTGTCGAGCAGGTCCGACACGACGACGACCAGCCCGCGCCTGCGCGCCAGGCCGGCGACCCGCGTCAGCGCAGCGGCCAGGTCGGCCTCGCCGGTCACCGCGCGGGGCCGCGCCTCGATCCGGTGCAGCAGCGCGAGCGTCGCGGCCCGGCCGCCGCGGGGCGGCAGGATGCCGGTCCCGGCGGAGTCGAAGACCAGGGCGCCGAGCCGGTTGCCGGCCTGCGCGGTCAGGAAGCCGAACGCCGCCGCAGCCGCGGTCGCGAGGTCGCGCTTCTCGCAGCCGACGGTGCCGAAGTCGAGGCTCGCCGACGCGTCGACGACGATCCACGTCTCGAGCTCGCGGTCGGCGATCGTGTCGCGGATGTGCGGCTCCTGCGAGCGCGCGGTGAGGTTCCAGTCCATGCGGCGTACGTCGTCGCCGGGGGAGTAGACGCGGCCGCCGGCGAGCTCCGACCCGGAGCCTGGCACCAGGCCCAGGTAGTCGCCGTGCAGCAGGCCGTCGAGCTTGAGCCGCACGATCAGCTCGAGCCGGCGCAGGGCCGCCTCGTGGGTGGTGACCGTGCCGGGTCCGCGGCGGTCGGGAGCGTTGCTCACAGCACCCTCCCGCGCAGGGCGAGCGAGACGCCGGCGGCGGCGACCAGCGCGGCCATGCCGGCGGCGAGGAACTCGACGTCGAGCCCGTGCTGCTGTGTCGTGTAGCCGATCCGGCCCTGCAGGTCCTGGTAGACCGCGCGCAGCTCGCCGATCGACGCGGCCTGGAACGTGCGGCCGCCGGTGATGTCGGCGATCTCCTTCATGGTCGCCGGGTCGGCCGGCACCGAGACGATCTGCCCGCCGACCTGTACCAGCCCGCTGCTGGTGCCGAAGGCGATCGTGCTCACCGGCACGCCGGCCTTGGCCGCCTCCTGCGCGGCGGTGTCGACGGGGACGCCGACGGTCGGTACGCCGTCGGAGAGCAGCACGATGGTCGCCGCCTCCTTGGAGTCGCTCGCTCCGAGGGACGCCTCGATGGTCTGCAGCGCGGCCTCCAGCCCGTTGCCGGTGGCGGTGCCGCGGCCGAGGGTGAGGCCGTCGATCGCGTCGATGACCGCGCGGTGGTCGGTGGTGGGCGTGGCGAGCACCTGGGCGTTGTCGGAGAAGGCGACCAGCCCGACCTGGAAGCGCGCAGGGACCTGCTTGACGAACTCCTTCGCGGTCTGCACCGCCGCTTCCAGCCGGTCGGGCGAGACGTCGTTGGCGGCCATCGACGCCGACGTGTCGATCGCGAGCATGACGATTGCCTGCTGGCGCGGGATCTTGACGGTGTGCGCGGGCCGGGCCAGCCCGATCGTCAGCGCGACGAGGGACAGCGCGACCGCGCCGGCCGCGAGGTGCCGGCCGGCCGGTGACCGCTGCGGCGTGAGGCGGGCGAACATCTCCGGCTCGGCGAACGCCTCGATGTCCCTGCGGCGGCGCCAGGTCAGGGCGAGGTAGGCCGCGGCCAGCCCGACGACCGGCACGAGCAGCCACAGCCACTGCGGGTCACGCAGGGTCACGGCGCCCCGGTCCTCGTCGGCCGCCCGGTCATCGTCGTCACGCCACGTCGGTGATCAGCCGCGGCCCGTCCTGGCTCGGCGCGATCTGGGGCGCGGGGACGGTGCGGATCAGCCGCTCGACGACGTAGGCCGTGTCGACCCCTTCCGCGATCGCCTCATAAGTAAGGAGAAGGCGGTGGCCGAGCACCTCCCGGGCGATGTCGTGGATGTCCTGGGGGAGGGCGTAGTTGCGGCCGCGCAGCAGCGCGAGGGCGCGGCCGCCGGCGACCAGGCCGAGGGTGGCGCGGGGGCTCGCGCCGTACGCGATCAGGCTGGAGAGCTCGGTGAGCCCGTGCTCGCCGGGGGCGCGGCTGGCGACGACGAGGCGTACGGCGTAGTCGACGACCGCGTCGTGCACGAAGACCGCGTCGGTGGCGGCCTGCAGCCGTGCCAGCTGGGCGGTGTCGAGGACGCGTTCGGCGCGCGGCGGGGCGACGCTCATCCGGTGCACGATCTCGACCTCTTCGCGCGGCGACGGGTAGTCGACGACGACCTTCATGAGGAACCGGTCGCGCTGGGCCTCGGGGAGCGGGTAGACGCCCTCGGACTCGATCGGGTTCTGGGTGGCGAGGACGAGGAACGGGCTCGGCACCGGGTAGGTCGTGCCGCCGATCGACACGTGCCCCTCGGCCATCACCTCCAGCAGGGCCGACTGCACCTTGGCCGGCGCCCGGTTGATCTCGTCGGCCAGGACGAGGTTGGCGAAGACCGGGCCGAGCTCGACGTCGAAGCCCTCCTGCGAGGGCCGGTAGATCCGGGTGCCGACGAGGTCGGCCGGCACCAGGTCGGGGGTGAACTGCAGCCGGGTGAACGTGCCGCCGAGCACCCGCGCGATCGTCTCCGCGGCCAGGGTCTTGGCCAGGCCGGGCGCGCCCTCGAGCAGGCAGTGGCCGCGGGCCAGCCAGCAGACGAACAATCGCTCGAGCATGTGGTCCTGGCCGACGAGCACCTTCTTCGCCTCGAAGAGGGCCCGCTCGAGCAGCACCGCCGGGGTCCCGCTCTCGTCGTACGGCGTGGCGTCGGTCTTGCTGGGCATGCAGAGGCTCCTCGTCGCGTCGTGCTCGGGCTCCATGGTGTCGGGTTCCATGGTGGCTCGCCGAACCTGAGAGCAGCCTGAAATCTGCTGCCCAACAGGTATCGTTGGGTACATGGCTGAGGTGGCGCTGAAGCGCGGGGCGAGTGAGGTCTACCGGCCGACCGAGGCGCTGCGGCGGGCCGTGCTCGCGATCGGCAACAACGTGGTCGCCGACCTGCTCGGCGTCAACAAGTCGCAGCCCGGCCGGTGGCTGCGCGGCCAGGAGCGGATGAGCGCGGTCAATGCGGCCGCCGTGGTCGAGCTCGACGCATTCCTGGGCCGGGTGCTGCAGGCGTTCACCCCCGAGCAGGCGGTGCTGTGGCTGACCGGGTCCGACCCGGTGCTCGCCGGCGCGCGGCCGGTCGACGCCTTCAAGGTGCGCGGTCTCGCGGCGGTGCTGCCGGCGATCCACGCCCACGAGCAAGGAGCATCCGCCTGAACCGCACCGGTCCACGGGCCCGGGCGCGCCCGGTGGCCTGATGCTCTACCGCGTCTGCGTCGTGCACCCCGACGCGCGACGGCCGACCGACAACGGCCACCCGCTGTTCGTCTGGCCGCGCCAGGGCGCCGGCCGGGTCGACGACCCAGCGGGGGACTACCGAGTGCTCTACGTCGCCGGCTCGGCCGAGGCGGCCGTCGCCGAGGCACTCGGCCGCTACCCGCGGTGGGCCCCGCCGGTGCTCGCCCCACCGCCGGCCGCGCCGGTTGGGTCGGTGCTCGCGCTGGCGGCGTACGCCGGCGAGCCGGCGGTCTGCGACCTCGACGACGCCCGCCGGTTGACCGCGCTGCGGTTGCGGCCGTCGCGGGTGGTGACCCGGGAGCGGGCGGTCACCCAGGCGTGGGCGCGGCGGCTCTACGACGCGGGGGAGTGGGCCGGGGTCTCGTGGTGGTCGGCGTACGACGCGGACTGGACCTCGATCGGGCTCTGGGACCGGTCGGCGCTGGCGGTGGCCGACGTGACGCCGCTGGCGCTGGACCACCCGGCGGTCGTCGCGGCGAGCGACCGGATCCTGCGACCGATCGCCCGCCGCTGACCTACGGCCAAGTCACCGCACCAGCGGGTTGGACCAGCGAACCTCCGGGAACCGCGCGAAGTCGCTGTCGGCTGAGGCGATCTCGAGCCCGTGCTCGATGGCGAGGGCAGCCAGTTGAGCGTCAGGGACCAGGTTGCCCCGCACGTCGTAGGTCCTGATCAGGTGGCCGAGCACCTCCGCGTGGCGGTGGGTGGGCGTCGGCACCCAGGCGACGTCGCAGGAGAGCCAGTCGTCGACGTAGTCCCACGCCTCGGCGGCCGTCAGCGGCCGGTCGAGAGCGCGCGGGTGGGTCGTGATGCGGACGAAAGCGGTCAGCGACTGCCAGGGCAGCCCCACCCGTTGGGGACCGTTGAGCGCGCTCTCCAACCAGGCGACCGCTCGGTCATGCCGGGTGCTCGAGGCGTCGACCGCGTAGAGCAGCAGGTTGGCGTCGACCAGCATCAGCGCGCGGTGGGGCCGTCGAGCGACTCCAGCGCCTCGCCGACATTGCTGACGTCGACGCGCAGCCCGAGTGGCGCGCTGCGCTGGCGGAACCGGGCGCGCCGCGGCCGGACCCGCAGACCGGCCCGCGCCAGCTCGTTGAGCGCCTCGCTCAGCCCCACGCCCTCGTCTTTGCGGAGTCGCTGCACGGCGGCAGCGACGTCATCGTCGAGCGTCACGGTCGTCCTCACGCGTCGACCCTATCATCTTGATGCGCATGGCCATGCATCGTGGTGCTGAATCAGTCGTCCTCCCAGGCCGCGTCCTCCCGGTAGTCGCTGCGGATCGCGACGGTGTCGGTGACCGGCGTGTACGTCGGATCGAGGCGCACCAGGTCCCACTCGTTGATCCAGGCCCGGACGTACTGGCGCATCCGGGTCGCCCCGAGTCGCTCCAGGCCGGGCACGTCCGGCGGCGACCAGCCGAAAGCCTCGCCGTGCAGTCGCTTCAGCGTGGCGTAGGCGCGGTCGAGCTCCGCTGCGTCCGGCGGCGTGAGCGCCACCAGGTCGCGCTCGATGTGGCGCATGCCGGCCTCCGCGAGAGTCGCCGTCTCGTCCCACTCCGGGGTTTGCTTGGCGCGTAGCCGTGCAGGCAGGGCGGCTCGGTCGTCCTTGCCGGAAGCTGCGAGCACAGCGGCCTCGAAGTCGTCGGTCATAGCGAGCACGCCGACCAGCGGTGTTCGGTCGGCTGCATCACTGCCCATCCAACGAGCGATCTCGGCATAGGACCGGCCGCGTTGCAGCAGCGAGTAGCGGCCGATGAGCTCGACCTCGTCGAAGAACACGACCCACCCGGCGTGCCCGGCCGCGTGGAAGAGCCCGGCGAGGAAACGCAGCCGCTGGCGGGCGAGCTCGCGCGCGGAGATGGAGCCGAAGGAGTAGAGCCCGGCTGCGCCGACGGCCTTCAGCGCCCGGCGCAGGTCAGAGGTGCGCATGGGGTCGCCCGACCAGAAGCGGACGACGGCGTCGACGGTCTCGTCGCCCTCGGGGGCCTCCCCGCCGCGCAGCCGCTCGTGCACCAGGAGCGAAGCCGCGAACCGCTCGTCCACCGCGCTGCCCGGCGCGGCGAGCCAGCGGCTGAATGCGGCGTAGGCAGGGGTGTCCGGGTCGAGTGCCGCGGCTGCCTCCGCGACGGCGCCCCGGAGCCGGCCGGGAGCGACGGCGGACTCGACGGCGGCGCGGACGACTTTGGCCGGATCGTGCAGCGGTGTTTCCTTGCTGATGACGACCGTGGACACGACGAAGCGGGCATCCAACGCGAGGTGGCCGAGGTGGGTGAGCACGTGTGACTTGCCTGCGCCGAAACCGCCGCCGAGCAGCAGCCCCAGCGGCCCGCCGCCCGCCCGCCCGCTGCCGACGTCGTTGAGCATCGCGCTGAAGCGATCCTCCACCTCCGGCTGGCCGGAGCCGAGCGCGGCCACGGCGTCCCAGCTGGGCACGCCCGAGCGCAGCGCCTCGACCGCCCGGCGTAGGCGGATGCGATCCGGTGACGAGACGGTCATGACACCGCCTCAAGCCGGACTTCCAGCCGGACGAGGGCGGCGTAGGGGTTGGCCCGTCGACGGTCCCGCACCTCGTCGGCCACGCGGAGCTGGAGTGCGGTGTAGGCGGGGAGCCCCCGGCTCTCGTCGGTCATGAGGTCGGGCGGCACCACGGCCACCGCGAGCAGCCCGCGCAGCTCGTCGGTGGCGTCGATGAGCTGGCGCAGCACCTCGTAGGCGTCGAGGGTCGCCGCCTTGGAGTAGTAGATGCCAATGCGCTCGTCGATGGGTGGTCGGCGGGCCTCGGCCAACCGGGTGTAGTCGAGGTGCAGCACCAGGCCGGCGTGGCCCGTGGTGAGGAGCAGCCTCGACAGCGACGAGAGCATGTCTCGCGCGTTGTGCCGGCCGATCCGGGTGTAGATCAGCGCCGGGCGCACAGCGCTCACCGATCGCAGCTCGCCGCGCAACCAAGCGAGCACTGCTTCGTGCTCCGCCCGGTCGACGTCGCCGGCGCGCAGCTCGGCCTGGGCGAGGCGGAAGACGGCGCGGCGCATCTCGGGCGCCAGCTCGAGGTCGCCGAGCAGGCGTTGCTCCAGCTGCCGGCGGACGCTGCGGTAGAGCTCGCGGGGGTCGACATCGTGGTGCTCCGCGACCGCTGCAGCCCGCAGCGTGCTCCCGTCGGGCGCGGGGAAGGACGCGGCCTCGAAGGCCTGCCGCACGAGGGTCGCGGCCAGCTGGTCCCAGTCGACGTGCCGGGAGACGGCGAAGAACAGCTGGTCGACCATGTGCAGCTTCGTGGTCTCCGCAGCCAACGAGACGTGGACGCAGCCGCCTGTGGCCGCTGCCGCACCGAAGGCGGCCTCGAACCGGTCGGCGGCGCCGGCGCTCCCGATAACCGCGACCTTCACCGACGCGCCGCCGCCCGGCAGGTAATCGGCGAGGTAGTGCTCGGCGAGGAAGGCGGCGTAGTCGTCGACCTTGAGCACGCCGCCGCCGAGCACCCCGCTGACGGGCGCGTGTCCGGGGGCAGTCATGCCCGGCCTGCAGCGGTGAACGACACACCCCAGTAGCGCTGCTGCTGGCCGGTGCGCGCGACCGTGGTCAGCACACCAGAACCGCGCGTCCCGCTGCTCGCGTGCCAGCGCAGCGTCCGGCCCGAGCGGGTGCCAACCACGCCGCTCTGGTCGAGCAGGTAGAGGTCGCGGGCGAACTCCGGCTTCGTGTAGTCCTTTGCCTGCCCGGGCAGCAGCGTCAGCACGCCCCACACGGCGTCGAGCCGCACGACGGCGTCGGGCCGCTTGCCCTCTCGCCCCACCACCAGCTCGTAGGCGGCCAGCAGGCTTTCGAGGAACGGCTCGGCCCGGAAGCGCGGCGGCCGCTGCTGCACGGCCGCAAGCCGGTCGACGAGCACCGACGGGCGCAGCCTGCGCTCGCGCTTGCGGTCGATCTCGACCGCCGCGTCGCCGGGCACGATACGCACGAGCGACGGGTAGCACAGCAGCCGCTCGTCCTCCTCGAACATCGCCAGGCCACGGCCGGCCGCGGCGGCCAGCAGCTCTTTGGCGTAGTCGCCGGAGGACAGGTAGGCGGTTTCGTCGACGGCGTACGACGCCTGCGCGTCAGCGGTTGCCGCCTCCAGCTGCCCGGCCATCTCGGCGGCCGCCGCGAGCGCCCGGCGCAGTTCGCGGACCTGGCCGGTCGCCGCCGCGGTCTTCGCCTTCTTCAGCTCACGCATGACCGCGCCCGCTCGGCGCAGGGTCGCGTCCGTGAGCTCTTCGGTCTGGGCGAGGGCCACCTCTAGACCGCTCTCGGGATGGGTCACAGCGCTTCCTCCGGCTTGTGGTGCGACGACGGTGACGACGCTACCGACCCGGACTGACAGTGACTGGCGGGTCGGCGTCGGATGGCTGTGGATGGCGGTGGCGAGCCGCGGTTGGCGTGCCATTCTTGACCTCGTGAGCGAGGTGGCGGTCGCCTTCCCCGCCTCGGGTGAGTGGACGCTCGAGGATCTGCTGGTGCTGCCCGAGACGGGCTTCCGCTACGAGATCATCGAGGGGAGCCTGCTCGTGACGCCTCCGGCCGGCGTGCTCCACGGTGTCATCGTGGCGCAGCTCGTCCGCCAGTTGCAGCAGAGCGCTCCGGAGGACCTGTTTGTCTTCCCAGGGGGCATCGGTGTCCGGCTCGGCCGGTCTGTGCTCATCCCCGACTTGGTGGTCGCGACGGTGACCGCGGCGACCGCCGGCGGCCCAGCTCTCGAGCCGGCCGACGTGGTGCTCGTCGTCGAAGTGCTTTCCGCCTCCAACCGGATGACGGACCTGCTGACCAAGCGGGCCGTCTACGCCGCCGGCGGCATCCTGCATTACTGGATCGTTGACCCGGATCCTCCGTCGCTCCTTGCCTTGCGCCTGCACGGCGACGGTTACCGCACCGTTGCCGACGTGCGGGGCGAGTCGCCGTACGACGTGACGGAGCCATTCCCGCTCAGCTTGTCGCCGGCGAGGCTCTGTCGGCCGTAGCACCGGAGGATGATTCCGGGTCCGCCGCGCGTTTGCGCGGGTATGCGCATCGAGATTTGGTCCGACATCGTCTGCCCCTGGTGTGCCATCGGGAAGGCCCACCTCGACGCGGCGCTCGCGCAGTTCGAGCACGCCGACCAGGTGGAGGTCGTCTGGCGCAGCTTCGAGCTCGACCCCGGGGCGCCGCGGGTGAAGGACGGGCCGTACGCCGAGCGGCTGGCCCGCAAGTACGGCACCTCCGTCGACGCGGCCCGCGCGATGGTCGACCGGATGACGCAGACCGCGGCTGCTGCGGGGGTCGAGTTCCACCTGGAGGACGCGCGGCCGGGCAATACGTTCGACGCCCACCGGGTGGTGCACCTCGCCGCCGACCGGGGACTGCAGACGCAGGTGAAGGAGCGGTTCCTCCGGGCCTACCTGGCCGAGGGCGAGCCGATCGGAGACCCCGACACCGTCGAGCGCCTGGCGGTCGAAGCCGGGCTCGACGGCGTGGAGGTGCGGCACGTGCTCGACTCCGAGGCCTACGCCGCCGAGGTCCGCGCCGA
>Ga0070680_100001795_pt1 | contig 15751 bp, 9 predicted proteins | sample KBSC73BmetaG_FD_64672 | JGI IMG/M metagenome (GOLD analysis project Ga0070680, IMG submission 64672) | Corn rhizosphere microbial communities from Kellogg Biological Station, Michigan, USA - KBS C7-3B metaG | ecosystem: Host-associated > Plants > Roots > Rhizosphere | place: USA: Michigan...
ATCGCATAATTGCGATACGCAAGTGAGTCGAAAACAATGGCGAGCATAATGACGCCCGCTCCGGTAAACAGAAACGCGGGATTGCCGACCGGGTTCAGAAAATAGTTCAGAACCACGCCCTCGATGAGAGCGATGCCGATTCCTACGGGGAAAGCCACAGCCATGCCAGCGATCGCGATGGCTCCTACCAGCAGCATGTTCGCCAGATTGAAAATCACTCCGGCCAGGAACGCGAGCGCATCCGATCGTTTGCCGGCGAGCCGCAGATCGTCGAGGAAGGAAAAACCATCCCATCCCAGACTCCCAAAAGTGAGCGCCGCGATGATGGCCGCAATGAAAACCCCGATCGCGAAATCGAAATAGAACAGTTCGAATCGCCATTTCGGCGGGCACAACTTATACGTATTGGCCCAGGAGCCCCAGCAGATCATGCTGAGCACAAGAATCAAAAGGGTGGCGACGTAGCTGCCTGGAAGGATCATGTCGGCGTCTTTCAGTACCCTATCAGCGGGGACTACGGCCGGTCAACAAACCCCTGCTCACATGGGGCGAGACTTTTGCCCGCATAGTACTCGAGTCCGTATAAAAGGCTGCGGGACACGCGAGGCGCGCAATCCGGATGATGCTCACGCCAGAGCGGTCGTGCGGAAGCGGCCCGGTCGATAGCCGGAAGAACGGCGAATTGAAACCACAGCAGGGTAGCGGCCGCAAGCGATACCGCAATGACCTGCCGGTACATTCCGCGCGCGAGAAATCGAGTCATCAGCGCAATTCCAATTGCCGCGAGCAGCGGAAACGCGATCGCCGAGCCGCTGAAATGCGCTCTGCGAATCCCGCTCGCAAGCGCCTCTGGAACAACTTTGGCTGCGACGGGCAACAGGCCCAGCAGTGAGATAGCCGCCGCCGGCGCCCATCCGGGGCGTCCGGCTTTGACATACCCGATCGCCATCAGAGCGCACGCCGCCGGAAGCAGCGGCAACAGGTAGCCGGGAAGTTTGTTCTTCATCGCCGAGAAGAACACAAAACCGAAGATCAGGAGCGCCGCCAGCGTACGCGTCCGGTGATCCCGCACGGCGGCTCTTAGACAACCGAGCAGAGGAAACCAGGGATAAAGCAGCAGCAATCCCACGGGCGCATAGAACCACCACGGTTGAGCGTGCTGCAGCGCATCGGAGTGGAACCGGCCGAACGTCTGCTCGATGAAGAAAACACGCGGAAACTCCGCGCCATTCCGAAGGGTGCAGAGGAGATACCAGGGGAGCGCAATCGCGAGAAATGCCGCGGTGGCAGCGACGCCGCGGAGAAACGGCGGCCTCGTCTTGCCTGACGCCACATTCATAGTGAGAACAGGAACAAACAGAACAAGCGGAACCAGTCCCTTGCCCAATGCCGCGATGGCCAGACAAATTCCGCACGCGATCCAGCGCGGATTGGTGGAAACTACAAACATCACGGCAGCCGAGAAAAATGCGGACATCGGCAGGTCCGTTACCGCCGTATGGCTGTAGGCCAGCCATCCGGCCGACATGGCGAGCATCGCTGCCCCGTACCAGGCCGTTTCTTCGCCCCATTCGGACCTCAGCCTTACCCAGAAGAAGACAAGGAACGCAACGCTGAGCGACGCCACGGGAAGTCGTGGCGCAATGTCCGGCCCGAGTCCGGCGCGGAAGGCGGTCGCCGTCATCCAGTAGAGCAGGGCGGGTTTTTCAAACCACGGCTTGCCCCAGAGGTGAGGCGTTACCCAATCTCCCGAAGCCGCCATTTCGCGTCCGATCTCCGCGTACCGCGGCTCATCGGCGCTCACCATCCCCATCCCCGTCAGGTTCGCGAGGTACAGAGCGCAAACCATCGCCAGCGCAAAAAAGGCGGCGGCTCGCCGCAGTGTAAGCTGAAGCGTCAATTCACGAGTATGAACGGTACGGGTAGATGAAGATCACCTCCGTGCGCACGGTTGTCTGCAATGCGGAGATGCGCAACTGGGTGTTCGTCCGGGTCGATACCGACCAGGCAGGCCTCTACGGCTGGGGCGAATGCTCCCTCGAATGGAAGACCCGGGCCGTAGCCGGATGCGTCGAGGATTTCGTGCCCATGCTGATGGGCGAGGATCCCACGCGAATCGAGTTCATCTACCAGAAGCTCTACCGGCAATCCTTCTGGCGCCTGGGGGTCATAGGAATGTCCGCGATCTCCGGGATCGAGCAGGCTTGCCACGACATTCTCGGTAAATCGCTCGGAGTCCCCGTTTATAAACTCCTCGGCGGCGCCGTCCGTGACCGCGTCCGTATGTACACGCATCTCGGAGGCGGTGACATGCGCGCTGTTTACGAATCCCAAATGCAGGCCGATCCAAGGATTTTCGTGGATCGTGCACTCGAAGTTGTCGCCCGGGGATATACCGCAGTGAAAGTGTTGATCACCCCCCCAACCGAACCGCTCAATTCCATCGCGGCGTATCGCTACGCCGAAAAGATGATGGAGGCGATCCGGCTCGCTGTCGGTGATTCGGTCGACATCATGGTCGATTGCCACGGCAGGCATTCGCTCGGTAATGCCATTGAATTCTGCCGGATTCTGGCGCCATATCGGCCGTATTTCATTGAAGAGCCGGTTCCTCCGGAGAATGTCGAGGTGATGGCGGAGGTTCGCCGCGCGAGCCCCGTTCCCATTGCAACTGGAGAGCGTCTGGTTACCCGCCACGAGTTCCGCGAACTGATTGAAAAACAGGCGTGTCACGTCATCCAGCCGGACCTGTGCCATTGCGGCGGGCTGCTCGAAGCGAAGAAGATCGCCGCCATGGCCGAGAGCTGGACGATGGGCGTCGCGCCCCACAACCCGCTCGGCCCTGTCGCCAATGCCGCCGCGCTCCATTTCGCCCTGAGCACCCCCAACTTCCTGATTCAGGAGGACATGTTGACTGACGTGCCGTGGCGCTGGGAAGTGGTCCAGCATTCTCTCCGGAGCGAGGGCGGTTACTGGTTGCCGGTAGACGTACCGGGACTCGGCATCGAGGTGAACGAAGCCGCCGCGGCGAAACATCCGTTCCGCCAGGAAATCATCCACGCCGTGACCGTGCGCGCGGCCGATGGCGCGATTCTCGACTGGTAGGCGCCAAAACCGGAAATTTGCGGTCGCTGCCGTGGTTCCCCTTCGTGCGGCCCATGAGCGGTTTCCAGAGGCCCCGCAGGCGCATTGACAAAAGGTCGAAACCGTCCCTATAGTTGATAGAATCCTGAATATTCGCTGTTCTGCCCTGCGTCAACGAGTTCAGGGTACGTCGGAGCCCGGCCTTGACTGAAAACGAGATAACGGAATCGATCGCGCCACCTTCGGGGAGCGTCGACCCGGAAGAATACCAACACCTGCTCGAAGACTATAGTCACCTGGCTCCTCCGTCGCGCCACGAAGTGCTCGAAGGAAAGGTGCTCAAGATTTCCGGGCCCGATGTCTTTATAGACTTCGGTTACAAATCCGACGGCGTAGCGCCACTGAGCGAGTTCACCGATGTTCAGGGCAACGTTACGGCTCGCCCCGGGGACGTGATCGAAGTCATGATCGAAAACGGCCAGACTTCCGAAGGCTACGTACTGCTGTCGCATGAAAAAGCGGCGCGTCTGAAGATCTGGGACAATCTCGAGCACGCCATGCAGAATCAGCTCACCGTCAGCGGACGTGTGCTGGGGCGTGTGAAAGGTGGCTTGTCGGTCGATGTCGGCGTTCGCGCCTTTATGCCGGGTTCTCAGATCGACGTTCGGCCCGTGCGCAATGTCGATCAGTTCGTCGGGCAGGATGTCCCGGTCAAAATCGTCAAACTGAACCACAAGCGCGGCAACATCGTCGTCTCTCGCAAACTCGCGGTTCAGGAGGAGATCGAAGCTCGCAAGCACGTCACGCTCGAGATGCTCCAGCCCGGCGCTGTGTTGACCGGCGCGGTCAAAAACCTGACCGATTACGGGGCATTCATCGATCTGGGCGGTATCGACGGCCTGCTTCACGTGACGGACATTTCTTACGGGCGAGTCTCTCATCCGGCCGAAGTGCTGCATGTGGGCGATGAGATCACCGTCATGGTGCTCAAATTCGATTCCTCGAAAGAACGCGTTTCGCTCGGCATCAAACAGCTCGCGCCGGATCCGTGGGAAGGCGTGACCGAACGCTACCCGATCGGGGCAAAAGCCGTAGGAAGAGTCGTCAGCGTCACCGATTACGGCGCGTTCATCGAACTCGAGCCTGGGGTCGAAGGGCTGATCCACATCAGTGAGATGACGTGGTCGCGGCGGATGAAGCACCCTTCGAAGGTGGTCCATCCAGGCGATCAGGTCGAGTCCGTCGTCCTGGATGTGAACTCGAAAGAGCGGCGTATCTCTCTCGGATTGAAACAACTCGAACCGAATCCCTGGACCACGATTGATCAGCGGTACAGCGTAGGTTCCGTCGTTGAAGGTCGTGTTCGCAACATGACCGAATTCGGCGCCTTCATCGAGATCGAGGAAGGCATCGACGGGCTGGTCCACATCTCCGATCTTTCGTGGACCAAACGCGTCAAACATCCGAGTGAAATCCTGCGCAAAGGCTCCATCGTGCAGGCAGCGATTCTCGCCATCGATTCGAAAAACAAGCGGCTCTCGCTCGGCATCAAGCAGTTGCAGCCGGACGCCTGGGAGACTTTCTTTCAGAGCCACAACGTGAACGATACGGTTCGCGGCAAAGTTCTGCGTCTCGCCGGATTCGGCGCCTTCGTGGAACTGGCGGAGGGCGTGGAAGGCCTTTGTCACTTCTCGGAAGTCCCCGGCTGGAGCGGCCGCCGTACGGATCCGGCGCCACTCACGCCCGGCGATGAGATGGATTTCAAGATCATCCGCATGAACGAAGCCGAGCGGAAAATCGGCTTGAGCATCAAAGCCCTGACGGATGCCGAAGAGCGCACCAGGCTCGACGAGTACCGCAAGCGCGCCGCGGCCGCAAGCTCCAGCTTCGAGGATTACGCTCCGGGCAACGACCGGCGCTGATGACCTCGGCCCTGCTCTCGATCACCCCGATGATTCCGACGGGCGGGAGTCTGGCCGACGGGCGGGAGTCTGGCCGATGCGCTCGCCTTCTATACGGGCGGCCTGGGCTTTTCGATCGCCTGGCAAGCTGGCGGCGCGGCTGGCATTCGGCGCGACAAAGTTGCTTTTACGCTCATCGAGAACGCCAATCGCGAATGGGCAGACAATGCGAGCTGCAGTATTGGCGTGGCAGATCTCGATGCGCTCTATCGCGAATATCGAAGCGCGCCGGCGCGAGTCGGTCCGCTTGAGATGAAAGCCTGGGGACGCCGTGAATTCCACATGGTCGTTCCCTCCGGTGTTTGCCTCCAGTTCTATCAACAGGAGATCTGAACGCCGGCGTGCCGGCCCTCACACCGAAACAGGCGGGCACCGACTCCGATTCAGACCGCTGCTCCACTCCCCCACTCAGAAGATAATCTTCGCCGCGAACTCGAACTGTCTGCTCACGTTCGCCTGGCTCGAGATCTTGCCGAAATTCGCGTTTCCCAGCGTCACGCCCGGCGCTCCGAATACCGGGTGGTTCAGCGTGTTGAACATTGATACCCGGAACTGCAGCTTCGCCGTCTCGGTGAACGGAAAGTCTTTCGACATCGTCGTATCCGAATTATTCATCCCGGGCGAACGCACTGTCCCGATATAAGGGCTTGCATTGCCGAACGTAAAATCCGCCGGTTGCGCAAACGCGCTGGTGTTGAAGTAGTTCGAAAGACGGCTTTCAATTGATCCTGATACGCCCTGCGATGGATCTCCAACCACGTTGGGACGGCAACTGTTTGCTCCGGCCGTGCATTTCGCAAGACCAAACGCGAGCGGGAATCCCGCCTGGAACGTATTGAAGTTCGAGAGCGTCCAGCCGCCCACGAGAAAATTCACCACCTGCGGCGAGTTCGTCCCGAACCTGCGCCCGCGGCCGAATGGCAGATCCCACGCCACCATTGTGGTGAGCCGCTGCGGTACGTCGAACGACGCATAAGACCTCTCCGCCTGCCGGTTGTAAGGATTGTCGGCGTTCGTCAGGTCGCTCAGATTTTTGGCGAACGTATATGCCACCAGCGCTGTGACGCCATGCGAGGTCCGCTTCTCGAGCTGCATTTGCAGCGCTTCGTAATGGGAGTTGCCGAATGCCGGCGCAATGCGAGTCACTCCTGTGTATTGCGGATACGGCTTCAGCAGTTGCAGCCGCTGAACCGTCTGTCCCGCAAGCGCTCCGTTCGTAATGATCCCGTAAAACGGGTTCGGAACGTTCTGCACCAGCGCGGAGCCCAGCGAAAGATACTGCGGATTGAGCGCATCCATATTTTGATTGATTGCGCCCGTAAAATCCGTCGGCGCCGCGGAGAGGTGGTAGGCGCGGCTGCCTACATAAGACACTGTCAGCAGCGTCTGGGGCGCCAGCTCGCGCTGCAGATCGAAGTGCCAGTTGTGGAACATCGGAGTGCGATCGGAAGGGTCCACGAACTGCACGGTTTGGCCGATCAGCGTCGCGAGTCCCTGCGAATTTCCCACTGCCGGCAGTTGCCCGTTCGGGAACGGATTGCTGAGAAGGTTGTAGGGCGTGTATCCATCCTGCGTCGTCACCATCGAGGTCGTGTTGCTGTAGCCGGTCGGATAAACCATGCCGACCAGTGGGATGTAGCTCAGCGAATACCCTGAGCGAATCACGGTCTTGTCGTTCAGGCTCCAGGCCAGCCCGATGCGCGGGCCGAAATTGTTCAGGTCCGAATTATAGATTTCACGAGGCAGGCCGCCAATGCCCGCGTACAGCAGACCGCCGGTAAGGTTCAAGCCAGGAACCTGAAGCGGGCTGGGGGTGTTATACGCAAATCCTCGGGTGGTGCGGTTGTAACGCTCCGTCGCCGGCGTCTGATACTCCCACCGCAGCCCAAGGTTCAGGGTCAGCTTCGGAGTAATCCGGTAATCATCCTGAAAGAAAATCCCGTAATACACGTTCTCGAGCGAAACGCCCGTGTCATTCTCCACCGACCCGCTGCTCGGAAAGCCGTAGAGAAATGACGCCATCGCGAGTCCGGTGCCGGTCGCCGGCAGATTGGCTGTAGGTCCCCCGGTCTGATTCGGGGCGAAACTGAAGTTTCCCGAGGGATAGGTGTTGCTCAGGAAGTTGCCGCGCAGCAGATTGATCTGCACGCCGGTCTTCATGAAGTGCTTGCCCCGCTGCATCGAGAGATTCGATTGCAGCGAGTAGTTATAGCCTGGCTGCTCCTTCCAGCCAACGCCGCCTTCGAGCGTCTCGAAACCGCTGACGCTTACGGTCGGAAAATTTTTGAACTGCGTCGAATTTACGAACGACTGTGGCAACCCGAGCGACGCCAGATCGAAGTTCGCCGAATAGGGCTGCTGCTCTTCCTTACCATAGGTATAGCCCAGCCGCGTATCCAGAACCGTGCTCGGACTGATCAGGTAGGTGTCGTCCACTGCCACGCCTGCGTTGGGGCGATGTACGACATTGCGCCCCGGCGTCGCAATTCCTGGAAAGTCGTAATTGAAATTGAAGAATCCAATCCCGTGATTGGCCCTGACGTAGATCTGGTGCTTGTCGCCCAATTTCTGGTCAAACTTCATCACCCAGACGTTATTGATCGTCGGCCACTTGCTGCCCTGTACATAGTCGTTGATCCATGGGGTAGCCGGGTTGACATTCGGATTGTTGGGCGTGGGCCAGTAATTCAGCATCTTCTGCGCCACCGGGTCCTGCCTCGAAAGCGGAATAACGTTTCCAGGCAAGGGATCGCGCGTCGGTACGCCGTTTGCCACGTGTACCGAGAACGGATCATAGATTGCGCCGCCGAACTGCGAAAAATTCCCCGCGCGCATCAGCGTCGTCGGAACCGACAGGCTCGGTCCCTGTCCGTTTCCTTCATGCGCGCCTTCGTAGCTGAAGAAAAAGAACGTGCGGTCCTTGCCGTTGTAGAGATGCGGAATCCAGACCGGGCCCCCCACGGTTCCTCCGTAATAGTTCGTCGAGTAGGGGGTCAGTTTCTGCCCCAGCCCCCGCTGGAAAAACAGGTTCGCGTCCACCGCGGAATTGCGAAGGTATTCGTAAAGCGATCCGTGCAGGCTGTTCGTGCCCGATTTGATTACCACATTCGTGAACACGCCCGCCGCGCGTCCATATTCGGCAGGCAGCGTTCCCGTAATGATCTTGATCTCCTGAACCGCCTCCGTCGAAGGCACCCACGGCGAAAGATAGAGGCCGCGCCCCACGTTCACCGTATTCGACACTCCATCTACCGAGACCTCGCCCGTTGCCGGGGGCGATCCATTCGCCGTAAACAGAACGTTCGTTCCTGTATCGGTAGGCCGCGTGTCTTCCAGGTATCGGTTGCCCACCACTCCGGGCGCATCCATGTAGAGGAAAAGGCTGCTATGTCCCTTCAGCGGCTGCATGTCCACAGTCTTGCGGCTGATCACTGAGCCAAGCGACGACGATTCCGCCTGAACCGCGGCCACGTCCGCCGTCACCTGCACCGTTTCGGCGGATTGCCCCAGGATGAGTTGCATGTCGATTTTCAGGTTGTCGTTGATACTCACCTGAATGCCTTCGCGCACCGCGGTCTTGAATCCCGGCGCTCGCACTGTCAGCGAATAGGAGCCCGGATCCACGTACGAAAAAAGATAATGACCGCTCTGGTCCGGATTCTCCTGGCGCTCAATACCGGTCGCGGTATTCCTTAGAACCACGGTCGCGCCCGGTATCGCCGCTTCGGAGGGATCGGTGACAACCCCCTGCACGGTCGCGCGAAACTCCTGTCCCCAGATCGCGAGAGTAGTAAGCGAGAAAATGGAAAGCACCCGCCATGTCGACATGAAACGCCTCCTGCGTAACCCTTGACGTGGCAGCCATCATATAAACTCTGACGAAAATGTCAATTGTGTGCGAGCCGATCGAGCGCCCATCGCGCGTGCTCCGCAACCAGCATGTCTTCGGATTGCGCCAGCTTCTCGAGCGGTTCGCGAAACTTCATCGACCGCGCATTTCCCATTGCGATCGCCACATTTCTTAGAAATCCCGAATATTTCGCGCGTGTCACCGGTGTGCCACGGAACATTTCGCGAAATTCCGCTTCGCCCAGCTTCGCCAGTCGTTCGAGTGGCGGAGCGGCCTCATCGCGCGATCGAAACGCCTCCACTTCGGTTTCAGGCGCCCGCCGGTTCCATGGGCAGACATCCTGGCAGATATCGCACCCGAAGACGTTGTTCCCGATCGCCCAGCGTTGCGCCTCAGGTACCGCCGAGCGCAGTTCGATCGTGAGATACGAAATGCAAAGCCGCGCGTCGAGTTCGTACCCGCCCTTCGGCGACGGTACGATGGCGGATGTCGGACAGGCATCGATGCACCGCGTGCACGTTCCGCAGCGCTCCGGCGCGGGCCCGTCAGCCGGCAGATCGAGCGTGGTCAGCAACTCGCCCAGGAAGAACCACGATCCGGCGCGCTGATTGATGAGACAGGTATTCCGGCCAATCCATCCAAGACCCGCCGCCCGCGCAAGCGATCGCTCCAGAAGGGGTGCCGTATCGACGCAAACGCGCCATGAAAAGTCTTCGTTTTCCACTAGTTTCCGCGCGAGTTGTTCAAGTTTCACCCGAATAATCGTGTGGTAATCATCGCCCCAAGCGTACCGCGAAATCCACGCCCGCTCGGCGTCGCTGAAATCTGTCGAATAAGGCTCCGGTCCGTTGTAATTCAGCGCCGTACAGATGATGGATCTGCAGCCGGGAAGCAGTTGATCCGGATCCGACCGGATCTTTCCCCGATGGTCCGTCAGATAGCGCATTTCCCCGGCGAGACCGCGCTCCACCCATCCCTCATACCTGCCAAAATCGGGTACCGGATCAGCGCGTGCAATTCCAGCCAGAGAAAACCCGCACTCGCGCGCTAACTCACGGATGAGACGGGGTGTTAGCGACCGTGTTACGCTGGTCACTTCCGCGTCGGGGAACATTTCGGGATGGCTTTGTAACCGTTCAGCTTCTCTGAGCGCCGCCCGGCGCTCGAGTGGCGCAGTTCGATGGATTTACGTCGCACCGGGCCGGTAATATAACTATCCTGATCATAGCGAACCTGTCAGCGCCGCCACGTCCGACGACGAGAGTCGTTTCAAAGACGACGAGAGTCGCTTTAGGGATGTTCGACGAGAGTCGTTTTGAACACGTTCGACCGAAGTCGCTTACGAGACTTCCCGATGAGAGTCGCCTGACAAATTTGAGGAGAGTGGTTTAGAGAAATGCAGAAACCGATCAAGCACGTGGAAAAGGCCGTAACGCTGGCAGCGGGAGTAGCCTGGAATGTGTTCAATACGCTGAATTCCATCCGGCCGAATCCTTCCTTTACGCCCAAATGGTCTGACAAGCCGCTTCTCAAATCGTGGGAGAAGCAGAAACCGCCACTCGGCTGGCCGCGAACCACGGACTCTCTGTGCCCGAAATGCGTGCCGGATATCCGCAATAAGGTCATCAATGGCAATCTTCCCGTCGACATTCTCCGCAACGAAAAAGCCGGCGAAATCAAGGCTCAAATTATCGAGCGCGACGGCCAGATCTGGATGGTGAAGGAGTGCCCCATCCATGGGCATTTCGAAGACCTGATGTCGATTGATCCGGTCTTCTCCGAGCACCTCGAGCGCGTTTTCCCGGGCCGCGACATCCGCGCCCACAACGATTCGAAGCTGCACAATCACGGCTCGAGCACCGTCACTCACGGCCGCGGTTCGGTGCTGACCATCGATCTCACCAACCGCTGCAACATGATGTGCGACCCGTGCTTCATGGATGCCAATCAGGTCGGCTTCGTGCATGAACTGTCCTGGGAAGAGATCCGCACCATGCTCGATAATGCGATCTCGATCAAGCCGCGCCGTCAGATGTCAGTCCAGTTCTCAGGTGGCGAGCCCACGTTGTCGCCTTACTTCATTGATGCTGTCGCCTACGCCCGCAAGGTCGGCTACAACAGCGTTCAGGCGGCAACCAATGGAATCGAATTCGCGAAAAGCCCCGAGTTCGCAAAGAAAGCCGCTGAAGCGGGTCTCCGTTACGCTTATCTCCAGTTCGACGGCATCGGCAATGCCGCCAATTCGCATCGCGCGGTCGGCAACCTGTTCGATGTGAAGCTGCGGGCCATCGAAAACCTGCACTCCGCCGGCGTTGATATCGTGCCGGTCATCACCATCGTTAATGGCGTCAACAATGAGCAGGTCGGGCACGTCATCCAGTTCGCGCTCGATAACCCGAAAAAGATTTCGTTCCTCTCCTTCCAGCCCGTTTCCTTCACCGGTCGTGACGAAGAAATCACAGACGAGCGCCGCAAGGCCCAGCGCTACACCCTGGCTCACCTGGCCCATGATGTGAAAAATCAGGTCGGCATGGGAGAGCCCGCCCGCGACTGGTTTCCGATCTCCTTCATGAGCACCTTCTCGGATTGGGCCGATCTCGCTCACGGGCCCGCCGCCGAATGGGGCCAGTTAAGCTGCGGCTGCCACCCGAACTGCGGTATCGGAATGGGAGTGATGATCGACAAGGAAACGAAGGAATTCCGCCCGGTCACCCAGTTCCTGAACGCGGAGCAAATGGCGAAAGACGTTGCCAGCGTCAATGACGCGGCGCGTGGCAAATTCCTTTCCACCCTGGGCTTCGCGCTCGCGGTGCTGCGGAACTACAATCCTTACGAATCTCCCACCCACCTGCGCATGACGGACCTGCTGAAGAAGTTCGATAAGACCTTCGGCGCAACCGGTCGCAACTACGGCAAGGTGTCGGGCGATCGCACCATCGAAGACATCAAAAAGCGTCGCGCCGATCGCTGGAATTTCCTCTTCATCGCCGGGATGTGGTTCCAGGATCTGTTCAACTACGATTTCCGCCGCACCGAGCAGTGCATCATCCCGTACGCCACGCAGGAAGGCGAGATCAGCTTCTGCGCCTATAACACGGGTGTGGGCTGGCGCAACATCGTCGAGAAGATGCACATGACCGCGACGCTCACCAAATGGTATGAAGAGCGCGGCAGACACGAGATCTTTGCGGGCGGCAAGGCGGTCCCACTGGCTTCCAAAGACCACTCGCTGGTTCTCGATATGGAAGCCGTGAATGCCGAACGCCAGCACGATCTCGACGATCTTGGCATAGCGAAGACGGCGCGTGAGGAAAAGATTCGCAAGCGCAACGAAGAGATGGCGCGCAAAGCGGGCGAAGACGCCCGCATGGCGAAGCTCTACCGCGAAGTGATCCTCAAGGAGAAGCCGGCGGAAGCGGGTTTCGTCCCCGTGAACCAGCTCGGCGGAATCAAGCCTGCCGCTCCGAAACCGGCCCCGGAAAAACAGGAAGAAGTCGGCAGCTTCGGCGATTAATCAGGCCGCTCTGGCCAGAAACCTCCCATCGAGCGCCCCCTCCCTCAGCGGAGCGGGGCGCTCGAGTTTTCTATAAGTCATTTCGATCCACGGTCCCGTCAGCGCGCCGGCGCGGTTCGTCGTCCGGATACTCCATCGCCCCACTTTGCGGCTGTTCGCGCACTGGCTCTCCCGCGCTTTTTCATTCAAATCGGGGAAGGGCATCGTAATCAGCTCGGAATCGAATCCCCGGACAAACTCGAAGCCGTGGTCGTTCGCGATCCGGTTCACGTGCTCTTCCTGGTACCCGTAGAGATACGGAAACCCCAGCAGGTTATTCCACGCGAGCGCAGCGCCGTCGTGGGAGCGCATCTCGAAGTAAAACCGCGCGTTCGGAACACGAACCACGGCGAGGCCGCCGGGCCGGAGCAATCCGTAGATCGCGTCGAGCGTCGAAGCCGGTTCGGCAAGCTGCTCGAAGCAGTTCCATACGAACACCGCGTCGAACGAGCGCGCTGCGAGCCGGGTGTCTTCCACCATCTCACGCCGCACCGTGAATCCACTGGCGCGCGCAAACGATGAAGTATCGGCGCCAACATCAAGCCCGATAGCGGTCCAGTTCCACTCTTCGGCCACTTGCAGAAACGCTCCCAGGTGGCTTCCGACTTCGAGCACGTCGGCGTGGTCGCCGAGCAGCTCGCGAAATCCCGGGGCCTTGTTCCGAAACGCCTTCACGTACCGGGGCAGAAGCTGCCGCATGATCTCCGGATCGTTCGGGTCTTCGCGATAGGAACCGGCGTCGCGGATTCGCCTCTCCGCGCGGACCAGCAGACCGCAGCCCGCACACGCGTGTAAAGGCGCGGCAAAGCCATGCATGAAGTCTGTGAGGTCTTTGGCTTCGGCTCTGGACGGTCTGCGTCCCAGTTTTGCCCGGACAAACCGCTCGCGATAGCGGATTTCTTCCTGAATCTCGTGGGCCGGGATCGCGCCTTCAAAAGTGGCGCTTCCGCAAACGGGACAGTTCACGCCGCGTAAGGTGCACCTGCGGGTCCAAACCCGCCCACTTCACTCTGCGGCGTTTCGTTTGAACAGCGCCTGCGCCACCGGACGAATACGCTCCGCCTGATCCGCCGTAACTTCTGAAACCCAGGGCGGAATGGACCCGGTATCCGCAATGCCCGCGAGCGCCACGGCGGCATGCAGCACCTTCGATGGACCCCAGGCGTCACGCAGGTCCTCGAGAGGGATAAACTCCTCTCGCAGTGAACCGGCCTTCGTGTAATCCTCACTTCGGCAGGCGTCCAGCACCGCGCGGCACAATTTCGGCGCTACAACGCCGGACCCGGTCGTGAAGCCGCTCAACTTGAACTTCCGCAGGTGAGTCACCGCCGGCCGTTCGCCAATGCCGCTGATGATCTTCAAGGGGTCCACGTGCTGAACCAGCCTTGCCAGATACGCATCTTCCGCCGGATCCTTCCGGACAATCGCGTACTTGATGCCGGCGCACACCTTCGAATCCACCAGTCGCCCAATCGCCTCGATGCCCGCGTCGATATCGGCCCCGTAATCCAGCTCGTGCTTCACATACAACATCAACGGCACTCCGCACGCATTGGCGATCTCATGCATGCCGCGCTCCATGCCGATCGCGTCGCGCGGATCTCCCGTCGGCAGCACCAGCACCGATGGAAACCCGTACCGGCGAATCAGCGGGGCCTGATCCATGGCCCTTCCATATGAAGAACCGACGGCCGGGATGATCGTCGCCTGGTTCTTCAAACCGCCCAGCCAGTCGGTCAATTCCGCGTATTCCGCCATCGTGATCTGATACAGGAACGCATTCCCGCCATACACGATCCGCGTCACCCCGTTATCCACCAGATGACGAAAAATCTTCATGTTGGCGTCGAAATCGAGCGACCGTTTCGCGTCTGAGCGCCGCGCCAGAGGCGGCACCGGGTAGATTTCGGTGAGTTGCTCCGGAAATCCGGAAGGCGCGGGAAGGTCCTCAACAGCGGTACTGCCCGAGGTGCGGGGCGTATGGAGCGACTGATTCTGATTCATTGCGCTGGCGACATTATAATCGCTGATCTCGTGTTGCCGGGCGGCGGTGAGTCGTGCGCGGATGCTTTTCCATATACCCCTCAGGCGCCCGTCAACATGCCCGGGATCCGGCGGAAGCCCACTGGAGTTGGCTTCCTCGCCCGCTGCGGGCAGGTGGCTTCGGAACCAGGCTCGTGCGCCTGCCCAGTGCGTGCCCCATCACCCGGCATACTTCACTCCGCACCAGTGGCTTCGGCAAAACGTCAAATCCCGAACGGTTCAGGACCTCGACCCACAGATGCTCGTCCGCCAATCGCGAAATCACAATCAGCAGGGGCGGAGCCTCCAGACCCTGAACAGAGCAAAGGACATTGAACCAGTCTCCATCTGGCAGATCCCGCTCGGTAATCACGACCCGAAAGCCGCCATTACCCAGAACTCTTTTCGCCGAACTCAAATCCAGGGCGCTCACCAGTCCACAGTCCAGACTGCCGAGGATTTCTCGCAAATAGCATGAATCGGCAGGATCCGGGCTAACCAGCAAAACCGCTCCCACTGAGATTTGGGGTAGAGCGCTCATACCCGCCCGTGGTCAGTCGCAATCCGGTAACCATCAACGGCGGCGGGATGTGCCGTGGCAAGCAGCGCCGCGACCGCGGATCTCAGTTCGCCCGGAGTAAACGGCTTGGACAGGAAATGTTCGCCCGCTGTAGCGTTTCCCGGGTCACCCGATATGAACAGCGCCGGCGTTGCGGGATGGAGTTCGGCGAAGGCGCGGCGCAAGGCGATGCCGTTCATTACGGGCATCGCTACATCGGTAACCAGCAGATCGATGCTACCGGGATACGCTCGCGCCAGAGTAAGCGCCTGAGCGCCATCTTCGGCCGGGAGAACCGAGTATCCCGCGCTCCCAAGAACACTGCACGCCAGCGCGCGCACGCTCGGACTGTCATCGGCCAGCAGGACCGTGTACATTGTGTTTCCTCTGCTCCAATGTACGGCTCCATCCCTCAAAAAATTCTCAAAAAAAGGTCGCAGCCGAAAAGGCGCGAAATCTTCAGATTTCCGTTTCCAGCCGGTACCCGATTCCCGGTTCCGTCAAAACAATTGCCGGCTGTAGCGGGTCGTCCTCGATCTTCCGTCGCAGATTGCTGATCGTGACGTGCAGGACGTGCAATGCATGCTCGTTGTATACCTTGCCCCAAACCTCATGTACGAGTTGGCGATGCGTAGCTACCTTTCCTTGTCGTTGTGCCAGGCGCTCGAGCAGCGCGTACTCGGTTCGAGACAGGCGCAGCGGTTTGCCCGCCGCTTCAACCC
>Ga0070680_100001798_pt1 | contig 15737 bp, 13 predicted proteins | sample KBSC73BmetaG_FD_64672 | JGI IMG/M metagenome (GOLD analysis project Ga0070680, IMG submission 64672) | Corn rhizosphere microbial communities from Kellogg Biological Station, Michigan, USA - KBS C7-3B metaG | ecosystem: Host-associated > Plants > Roots > Rhizosphere | place: USA: Michigan...
GTCGGGCTGGTCGGTCAATCCGGCGGCGGAAAGTCCACGCTGTTGGCGCTGTTGCAGCGTCAGTACGATCCGCAGGACGGGCGCATCCTGATCGACGGACAGGATATTTCGCGCGTGACACAGGGCAGTTTGCGTGAAGCCATCGCGGTGGTGCCGCAAGACATCATGCTGTTTCATCGCTCCGTGATGGAGAATATCCGCTACGGCCGGCCGGAGGCGTCCGATGACCTGGTGTTTGAAGCGGCGGTCGCGGCGCGATGCGATTTCATCGACACCTTGCCGAAGGGGATCGACACCATTGTGGGCAATCGCGGCGTCAAGCTGTCCGGCGGTCAACGTCAGCGCATCGCCGTTGCCCGCGCGTTTCTCAAAGACGCGCCGCTGCTGTTGCTCGACGAAGCCACATCGGCGCTCGATTCCGAATCGGAGGAGGCCATCCGGGACGCCGTTGCCCGGTTGATGCGCGGGCGAACGGTGATCGCCATTGCCCATCGTCTGTCAACGGTCCGGAATTTCGATCGGGTCATTGTGCTGCAGAACGGCAGGGTGCTGGAGGACGGCTCACCGGATCACCTGCTCCGCCGAAATGGGCCTTACAGCCAGCTGGTCCGGCGCGAGATGATTCGGCTCGCCAGCAGTGCGGCGTGACGGTTTCGAGTCCCTTCGGCGTGGCGAAGGGGAGTGAACGAATGGTGGGATCGATGTCGCTTCATGATGATCGGATGTCCGGCGAGCAACCGGTGGTATTGGGAGAACTGACCGAGCCTACGGCTTGCCCGTTGTGCCGGACATTGGAGCGGCGTCCGTGGGGCGCGGAGAACGGCTTCGAGGCTGTGAAGTGCCTGTCCTGCGGCATGGTCTATGTCACGCCGCGACCGCGGCTGGATGAGATCACGGAAGCCAACAAGATCGGCGAACACCGCACGTCGGCGGGGTCGCTCAAGGTCGTGTATCGCCGCAGCGTTCGGAAGATTCGGCATTACCGGGACGTTGTGAAGCTGATGTTCGAACCCGAGCTCGCCGCGGATGCTCCGCTATCCTGGCTCGATGTCGGCGCCGGTTACGGGGAGATGATCGAAGCGGTGGCCGGTGTGCTTCCCCGCGGGAGCCATATCGAGGGCATCGAGCCGATGCAGCCCAAAGTGGAGCAGGCGCGGTCGCTGAATTTGCCGGTGTCGAATACGCCGCTGACCGCGATCGAACGGAAATTCGATGTTGTATCGCTGATCAACGTGTTTTCGCACCTGCCGAACTTTGACGAGTTTCTCGGCGATCTTCGCCGCGTCATGCGCGATGGCGGTATCTTGTTCCTGGAAACCGGAAACGGTGGCGATCTGGTATCGGCCACCGATTACCCGGACCGTCTTTATCTGCCGGACCATCTGGTCTTTGCCGGCGTCGATCATGTTCGCCAGTTCCTGCAAAGAAATGGCTTCGAGGTCACGGCGGTTCGCGCGCTTCGTCTCGACACGGTTGGTTGGATGGCAAAGAACGTCGCCAAGCGGATGATGGGGCGCGATGCCAAACTGGCCATGCCGCTGTCGTCGCCGTTCCGCACCGTGTTCTTCAAGGCGCAGTTGCGGAAAGGCGAGAATTGACGGATTTTGTTGTGCCGAACCGTTACCGCGTGGCGGTCCGCAATTGCGGCTCGCGCCGCCGGAGGGGACCGGCGATCAAGCGTTCGCACAGGCGCTCGAACCGGTCGGCGATGCTTGAAATGTCGTAGGTGCGTTCCGCGTACGTGCGGGCACGCATTCCAGCCTCCCGGCGCAACGATGCGTCGGTGAGATAACCCAGCACCGCCTCGCTCATCGCCGCGCTGTCGTCGGGAGCAACGACGTGGCCGCCGCCGCTGTCGCGAACGGATTGCGCGGCGAGATTTTGCCAGGGTGCCGACAGCACGACCGGCCGCCCGGCGCAAAGATAGGATGTGATCTTCGAGGGCACGAAGAGGATGCCGGCTTTGGCATCCACCAACCCGAGGAGAACGTCGGCGCTCGCGAGAACGTCGCCGTAAGCCTCGTAGGGTTGGAACGGCAACACCCGCAGATTGCCGAGCCCGCGTGTCTGCGCTTCGCGTGCCACCAAATCCGCGCCGTCACCTTCCGCGACGACCACAACCATGGCATCGGGTTGACTGCGCAGGCGTTCGGCAAGCTCCACGAGCTGCATCGGATTTTCCATCGGACCGAGCGTGCCGACATAAAGCGCCACCCGCTTGTCGCCGATGCCCTGGGCGCGCGACCAGGCATTATCGCGCGGGCCCGGCGTCACGCTGTCCAGGGGAGCCCAATTGCGGACCACCATGCACTGGCGATCGTACACATCCCAGCTGCTCGCCAGGATCCCCAGCAAATCGTCCGCGATGGGAATCACCGCATCGCTGCGTTGCAGAAGGCGCCGCTCCAAGGCGTGATAGTAGCTGCCGACGGCGACGTTCATCAGCGCGGACCGATCCGCGATGGACTGATCGAGCAACACCGATTGGAAATCCTGCATCCAATAAACAAACGGGATTGCCGCATGGCGGCACGCCGCTTGGACGTTGCGCTGGACATCGAGCGGATTGTTGCACGCGATCAGGACATCCGGGCGAAAGGACATGGCGCGCCGTGCGACGATCCGGCCGAATTTACCCTCGAGCCTGCGTTGGCCGAGAAAGGAGGTGGCGGGCGCGGCGCCGTGGGTCAAACCGTCGATGGCGAAGTTCGGCCGATCGTCAGGCCGGCGCCGCAGATCGGCCTTCGGCGATTGTACGTCGCTGGAATAGAGATGCAGCACATCGTGCCCACGCGCGGCGAGCGCGCGGCTGAGCTGCACTTGAGGGGCGTGGCCGAGATGGTCGTTGATGACGATGCGCACAATTGCCCTTGAGCTTGAGCCGCGGGAGCTATGAAGGCATCACGTGCCGGTGCCGGACAAGAACTCCTGCCGCAACGTCCTTAATATAATCTTGATGTCGAGCCAGAGCGACCAAGTCTCGATGTAGTCGAGGTCGTAGTCAACGCGGGTAATGGCTGCGTCGGCTTGGCGGGTGCTGCCGCGGCATCCATGAATTTGCGCCAGTCCGGTGATCCCCGGCCGCATCGTGTGGCGCTGGAAGTAATAGGGCACCAGCTCTTCGTAGAGGAAGCCGGCCGACAGCATGCCTGGAACGTGAGGTCGCGGCCCAACCAGGGACATATCGCCCCGGATGACGTTGAGGAGCTGCGGCAATTCATCGAGGCTGCTGTTGCGCAAGAACCGGCCGACCGGCGTGACGCGAGAGTCGCCCTTCGTGGCCTGCCGGGTTCCCGACCGGTCGCCGAGATGGGTGTACATCGTCCGGAATTTGTAGATGCGAAACCGGCGATTGCGATAGCCATACCGCGGCTGGCTGAACAGGACGGGGCCCGGCGATGTCCATTTGATCGCCACGGCAATGGCGAGAAACAGCGGCGCGAAAAACAACAGGGCCGCTCCCGCGGCTGTGACATCCAAGGCCCGCTTCAGCGTCAGGCGGACGGATTCACGCGCGCGCCGCCGTCGATGGCCGCGGTAAGCATGGCGCTGACCGGACCGTGTGCCGGCAGCTTGTAGAAATGCGGATTTCCGCTCTTGCCACAGAGACACAACATCGTCTTGCGGCATGGGTGCGGTTACGCTCATCGTGACTCCCCTTCGTGTCGCAAACTCGATGACAGATCGCGCCGGCATCAATTCATTGCAGCGCACAACACTGCTGAAACAACAAAGGTGGATGATGGTTGCGTGGCGGACTCGCGATCTTTCCGCGGAATTTTTGTGACGCAATACCTATGGATCATTTGCAGAGGTATCGCAGTGGCGCTGCAATCGGCAGTGACGATTAAAATACGCGCAGAAAATAAAATGAATGAGCGAAAGTCGTTGCAGGACAGTGTCTCCATGCGGAGAATGATCTGAGCAAATTCAATGCAGTGGGAGTGGTTGCGTTCCGCAATCTGGTGTTTCGAACCGTTGCGATCATAGCCACCGTGTGAAGCGGTGGTAGCGGAGTAACAGAGTCTCCGTTGCAGATGGGTCGATTGAGTCATGGCGCATCTCCCCCACGTATCGAATGACTGCGACGAATCGTCCGGATCAGAATTGACGATGGAGTCTGCGGCCTCGGAGGACGATGTGTTGATCGTAGCTCCCGCACCGAAAGCCAAACGTCTGCGAACCGCGCTCATCGTCGCGAATGTGGCGGCGTGGGCTCTTATTGTTGCCGCGATCCACTGGTTGTTTTCCTAAGCGCCGATCCGCGGAACGCATCCAGATCGTTGGCGTTGCTCATGGGTCGCGTTGGCCATTGCCCGGCGGGGGTAATCTTTGCGTCGCTGTATTGCGTGAGGGGCTATGACGTACCGCATTTTATGTCTGTTCGGCTGCTTGCTCGCGTTGGCCGGCTGCAACACCATCGCCGCAGAGGCGCCGCCGCCGGGCATTGCCGCGGCCCGGGCGCAGGAATCCGATTTTTCCGCACGAACATCCTATGGCGCGTATGTTTTGCGCCCGTCGGATCAAGTTCGCATTCAGGTGTATGACGATCCGAACATCACCGGCGAATATCAGATCGACAGCGGAGGCTTTATCTCAATACCGCTTGCCGGGCGCATCAAGGCATCGGGCTCGACGCCGGGGCAGTTGGAACAATCGATCGTCGCGCGCCTGCGCAACGGCATGCTCAAAAAACCGGGCGTCAACGTTCAGGTCATCAATTACGGCCCGGTTTATGTGCACGGCGAGGTCAAGCGGGCCGGCGATTTTCCGTATAAGCCCGGCCTGACGGTGATGGATGCCGTCGCACTGGCCGGCGGATACACCTATCGCGCCAACGAAAGCAAAGTTTTTGTCACGCGCGCGGGCTCCAGTATCGAACAAGTTTATCCATTGGATCGGCGTATTCCGATCTTTCCAGGCGACAATGTTCGAATCCCGGAACGATTTTTCTAATCGCAGCTGTGCGGGTCCAGCGATCGCGATGTGAATTCATGTCGCCGCAACAGGTAGAGGCGAGCCATCTGCACGACATCGCATAATCGTCACAGTTGGCGTGCTTCGTATTTCTGTTGCGACGCGGGAACAAGCCGCGTGGAAAGCAGGTTGCCATTCTACCGGTGCCGCGCAAGTCGGTCACGGGAGCAACAGTGCAGTTAGCGTTTGCGGATTGGATCACCGATGTCCTGAAAGTCGGTTGCCGTGCAAGCCACGCAATCGAATCGCAACGTGGAACGATCGTTGCTTCTGTCGTGGTTGGCGCCGCCAGCTTGGTGTGCGTGGCGTCGGCCGCCAACGGACAAGTGGTGTGGCCGCCGATACCGCCGCAGCCGACACCGTGGAATGCCCTGCAGGTTCTTGAGCCTGTGCCATTTGTTCAGCGATGGGAGATGTCAGGTATTGAGGATATTCTTCCGGAGGACACACCGGTGAAAACGCGGCTGCAGCCCGGATATGAGATTCGCGGGATACGGGCGGGCGCGTGGATGTTCCAGCCGTCGCTGACGGCCGGTGGGTTCTACAGCAGCAACGTCTTTGCGTCGCCGACCGATAAGCATGACGATATGATCTTTCGTCTGCATCCGAGCTTGCGCGTCGACTCGCTCTGGGAGCGCCATTCGCTATCCGTTCAAGCGGACGTCGAATCCGAATCCTATCTGAACAACCCGGGCCTCGATCAGGTGAATGCCAGCGTTCGTGCGCGGGGACGCTTCGATCTGTGGCACGACACGGCCATTCTGACCAATTTCCGCGCAGCGCACCTGCATGAGGATGTCGGCAGCCTGAGTTCGCCCGCTGGTGCGGTGCAGCCGACACCTTATGACTTTTACACCGGTGACGTGACCTATTGGCGGCAGTTCAACCGGCTCTCGGTGTCGGGCGGAATGCGGGTCGATTCCTACGATTACGGCCCGACGCGCGCTCAGAACGGCAGTGTTATCAACCAGGACAGCCGGGACGGGCAGGTCTATGTCGGTCACGGCCGTCTTGAATATGTTTTCTCACCGTACTTGGGTGTGTTTGCTGCAGCGGAAGGCAATCGTCGCGAATTACGCGGCCTGCCGGGACGGTCCTTCAGTTCCGACGGCTACCGCACGCTGAACGGCGTCAATCTTGAATTGTCGCGTCTTCTCAAAGCTGAAATCGCGGTGGGTTATGCCGACCAGATGTTTGACGCGGCGTCCATCGCGCGAGCGGCCGGACCGGCGTACCGCTTCTTGCTGACGTGGAGCCCGACGCGCCTGCTCGACGTGAAGTTCCGTGCTGAAAGCACGGTGACCCAGGCCGTCGACACCGATGTGAGCGGTATCCGCGCAGAGTCATTGCAACTCGGTTTCGATTACGAATTGAAGCGCAATGTCATCGTTTCGGCCGCGGCGATCTACGAGCGCGATCGATTCTTCGGTCAGATCCGTAACGACAAGGTGTTCGCGACGCTGGAGGAGGTGCGATACATGCTCAACCGCTTCTGGTCCGTCTCGCTGCGTCATCAATATATCAACCGTGAGAGCAATATTCCGACTGCGACCTACGACCGCCATGAGGTTGGACTCAATGTCACAGCGCGCTTCTGACGATTTCGGCCGCTTGCAGCGGCTCAGCCCGAACCATGCAGGCGCCGGTGCTCCCGGGGGAGGACACGGCCAGATGATCGACCTGCGGGAGATTGCGCGCATTCTGCGCCGGCATGCGCGGATCGTGGCGGCCGTTACCGCCCTCTTTATTGTTCTTGCGTTGGTCTTCGTGGCGCTGGTCACGCCGCTTTACACCGCCACCACGACCGTCCTGATCGACCCGCGCCGCGCCAGCGTTCTCGATACCGGCGGGCAGGCACCGAGCAACTACGGAACCGACGACACCTCAATCGAAAGCCAAGTGTCTCTGATTCAATCGGCTGCGGTGCGGCACAGAGTCGTTGACAAGCTGAAGCTGACCGCCGATCCCGAATTCGTGCCGCCTCCCGGCGTGCTGGATCTGGTCCGCTCGTTGTTTTCTCGCACGCCGGCCGGCGGGTCCAGCGTGGACGATGTGTTGCGGGCCAAGGCGACCGATAGTGTGGAACGGCGTGTGAAGATTACGCGCCAGCGCTCGACCTTCCTGGTCGATATCGACGCCAGTTCCAAGGACCGGGTGAAGGCTGCGCGGCTCGCGAATGCGTTTGCCGACGCGTATTTTATCGAACAGGTCCGTTCCAAAGCCGAGGCGGCGAAGACGGCGGCGGGCTGGCTGAACGGGCAAATCGAGGATTTGAAGGCTCGCGTTCTCGCGTCCGACAACGCCGTGCAGGAGTTTCGCTCCGCCCATAATCTCATCGTTACGCAAGGCGTTACCATCAACGATCAGCAGATCGGCGATCTGAACAACAAGCTGATCGAGGCGCGGGCCGAAACCGCCGAGGCGCGCGCGAAATACGAACAGGTTGACCGCATCGCCAAAAGCGGCGGCGATCCGGGATCGATCGCCGAGGCGCTGGGTTCCGACATGATTGCGCGCCTGCGAACGCAATACGCGGATTTGGCCAAGACCGAGGCCGATCTCGCCACCAAATTCGGGCCACGGCACCCCTTGCTCGAGACCGCGCGCGCGCAAATGCGCGAAACGAAAAATCTCGTCAACGCCGAGATCAAACGTATTCTCCAGGCCCGCCGCCATTCTTACGAAGTGGCGGACGCCCGCGAAAAGTCGCTGCAGAAAAGCCTGGATGCTCTCCAGAATGTTTCGTCGGAGTCGGGCGAACCGCAGGTCAAGCTCCATGAACTGCAACGCCAGGCCGAGGCCAACCGCACGCTCTACGAAAGCTTCCTGGCGCGTTACAAGGAGACTGCGGCTCAGGAAAGCCTGGAGATGCCGGATTCGCGCATCGTCACCAAGGCGATCGCGCCGATCACGCCGTCATTCCCGAAGGTGCCGCTGACGCTCGGGCTGGCATTGGTGCTGGGGCTTGGCTTCGGTTGCCTGTCGGCGCTGGCCGTGGACTACCTCGACCGCCGCGTAAAAACGCAGGATCAGGCCCGCGCGGCGTCGGGACTTCCGAGCATCGCGGCGGTGCCCTTGGTCGGCGTGCGTGAATTGGCGCATCTGGCCAAACGGGGGCGCGCGGCGCTGGGCAATTACGATCCGAGAACGGTCCGTCTGCTGCCGCCGGCGCTGCAGCCGCCGCTGTTGCGCTACGCGCTGGAGCAGCCGACGTCGGCCTTTGCGGAATCGGTGCGTTCGGTCCGGTTTGCGTTGCAGCAGACCGCGCGCGTGAAACTCACCCAGGTGATCATGGTCACGTCGGCCATCGCGGGCGAGGGCAAGACGACCCTTGCGGTGAACCTGGCGCTGTCGATGGCCTCGCTCGGGATCAAGACCGCCTTGGTCGATGGCGATCTTCGCAATTCGGAGCTGACTCGGTCGCTATGTCCGGGTGCGCGGCTGGGTCTGCTCGATGCGGCCTTGGCTGATACACCGCTCCATCAGGCGATGCTGATCGAGCCATCGAGCAATCTTGCGATCCTGCCGTCACCGTCGCCTGCCGACGATTCGCTTCTTGCCGAGTTTGTGTCGTCCGAGGGAATGAACAGCGTGCTGAGCGAGTTGCGCAATCACTTCGACGCCATCGTGGTCGATTCGCCGCCGCTGCTGCCGCTGGTCGATGGGCGCGCGCTTGCCGAGCTGGCGGATTGCGTGGTTCTCACGATCGGTTGGGATCGAACGCCGCAGGACGTTGTGCTTCGCGCCGTCGACTTGCTTGGCGGCGTGCATGATCGGGTTCTCGGTACGGTGCTGACCCGCGTCGATCTCGACCGGCAGCGTTTCTACGAGCCCTACGACGGCAACGCCTATGGTTCGCCCTATCCTTATGGCCGCTCGCCGGTGGGGGAGGCGGCGGAGTGAAATGTGTCATGATGCTGGGAGCGGCGCTCCTCCTGAGTGCGACGGCGGGCGGCGCGCATGCGGAGGGCTGCTCGAAAAGCCGAGATTTCCTGCTCACTGTGGCGTCCGACCTGCCGCAGAAGCCAAGTGTCTATCAAGCGCTGTTTCGCGACTGTCTCGACACCCTGCAGATGGCGAATGTCCAGGATGCTTTTCTTCTGAAGGTTGGAGCGATTGCCGTGCTTCCGAGACGCGATACGGTCGCGGCCACGGCCGCGACACTGGCCCAATTCTGCGAGCGGTTTCCGCGCGGGACTCTGCATTTCATCAAGCGTAAGGATCGCGCCTTGGTCGCTCGCATCTCGCAAGCCGTGGAGATGACCGCGGCCAACCCTACACCCTGCAGCCGCATCAAAGGCGGTGGCTGATGGCGATGCTTGAGGCTGTGAAACAGGAGGCGCTCGATTTCGCCGAAACCCGGCCGGGAAAGGTCGTGGTGATATCGGAGCACGATTACCGCACGGCGCGCCGTGCCAGCGTGCACCAGATCGCCGATGCTTTCACGCGGCTGGGACACGACGTGTCGTTCATCTCGATTCGCTTCAGTCCGCTCTCGCGGATCAAGGGCGATTCTCGGAATTTCCTCTGGGATCGCGCCAATGCGCCGGAGATGAAAGACAACGTTCGGTGTTACCTCTGGAAGACGCCCTTCCATCCGTTCAAATCACGGATCTCCTTGATCGATAAGTTTGCCCCGCTGCTGTACAGCGCCTACGGGCGGATACCGTCGCGGTTCATCGATGAGGAATTGCGGAGCGCTTCGTTTGTCATGGTGGAATCCGGCCTGGGCGCCATATTGCTCAATCGTGCGCGGGCGCTCAACGAGTTCGCCAAGATCGCCTATCTCGCCTCGGATGATCTGATGACCGTGGGGGTGCATCCGTACGTTCAAACGCGACTTGAAAGAGCAGGACGCGTCATCGACCAGGCCTGCGTGACATCGCGCAAGATGGCCCGGGGCTTTCGCTGGATCGAGGATCGGTTGTTTTTTGTTCCGCACGGCATTCGCGACGACGATTTTCCGAAGTCTTGTTCCAATCCCTATCGATCCGAAATCAACGCGGTGTCGGCCGGCTCGATGCTGTTCGATCCCGACTTTTTCGTTCATGCGGCGAGGCAATTCCCCAACATCATGTTTCACGTCATCGGTGCGGGGCGGACATTCGATGCGCCCGGCAACGTGACCCAGTACCCGGAAATGGCGTTTCGCGACACCATGCCATTTGTGATGCATGCTACGCTTGGTCTTGCGCCTTATCGCCATGCGCCGGGCTGCGAGTACCTGAGCGACACCAGCATCAAGCTGATGCAGTACGAGTATTGCGGCGTGCCGGCCATCTGCCCGGACTTCGCGGTCGGCGATAGCCCGAACCGCTTTGGCTATGTTCCGGGCGACGCCTCGTCGATTGCAGCGGCTATCGAGCAGGCGCTGGCGCACCGCCGCGAAACCCCGCGACCGCATTTCCTGACGTGGGAGGATGTCGCGCACCGCATGCTTGAGCCGCGCGCGTTTGCCGATACGGCGATGTGACCTCCACGGACGGAGCGGCTGACGGCTGCTCCGTGTCGTGTCGCGTCTATGCCGCTTCCGCCTTACGGAGCGCGCGTTCGAGCAGGCCCATTCCGTGCATGTAACGCTCCGGCAAGCGGTTCTCGCTGCAGAACCGGCTATAGCCGATTTGCGCCTTCCAACTGGCGTTCTCCTGGCAATCGTCGACCAGGATGACGCCGCCCGGTGTCAGGCGCGGCCAGAAGCGTTGCAGGGCCACATAGGTCGGCTCGGTCAGATCGACGTCGAGCAGAATGACGGAGCATTGTTCGGGCAACGCCGCGTCGGGGACGACGGTGACGTCGCCCTGAATAAGTTCGATGTCGCCGCAGCCGTGCCGCCGCAGGATTCTGGCGACCAGATCCTTGGAGTTGCCCGAGAACAGGTTTTGGTCCGCTGACGGCGAACCCCGCGAAACGTCGGCGGCGAACTGACTGTCGACAAAGCCGTCGAAGGTGTCGATGCAGATGTATGGCTTTTCGACGCCCAGGCGGTTCAGCATCCGCTTGGCGATCGCGGCGGTGCCGCCGAGATTGCAGCCGATTTCGACCACGGCTCCCGGAACGTCGCGCGTTTGAATCAGGTGATGCAGGAACAGGTAGAGCCGCTCAGGCGCCAGCACCGACGGCGGATAACGGTAGATCAATGGAACCAGCGCGCTGCGGGCGAGGCGTTTTAATCCGTATTTGACATCCAGCATGGGGCCCTCTGTGTGTTCGTTAAGATCGTGTTCTCTTGTTATCGTCTTGTTGCTTCGCGCTTGATGGATTGTCGCAGCGCGGCCGGTCTCACGATTGGCTGGGCCTCGTTGCGAATGCGAAACGCGGCGACCATCAACAGAGCCGCGCCGACCGCGTGTGAAACCGCGTTGGCCCACAGGATGCCTTCGGCGCCCCAGGTCGGCCCCAGCAGCACGGCGCCGCCCAGCAGGATCGTGACGCCGAGCAGTCGGGAAAAGAAGAACACGCGGGTATGGTTCATGGCGAGCAAGGCGATCGACGAGCCTTGCGGCGCGGCCTCGGCAATCATCGCAATGCCCAGCGGCCAAAGCAGATACGCGGACGCGGCGATCTCCTGCTTGCGGTACAGCAGCGCAAGAATTGTTTTGGATTCGCCCAATATGACGGCGACGTAAACCAAGACCATCGCCGTAAAGATTGCGGTGCTGTAGATGGCAAACGATCGCGCGTATTGCTGTCCGCTGGACACCACCTTGTCGGCCACGCGCGGCAGGATGGCGAGATTCAGAGCCGCGTTGAGCTGGACGATGGGCGTCACCAAATTCTGCAAGGCGCGCACAATACCGGCGGCTTCGATGCCGGCGGTCGCCGCGACCAGCGGCAGGATTCCCCAGTTGCAGGCCCAGAATCCGACCGCGGCTCCGACCAGCCAGCGGCCCGAGCGCCACAGTTGCCGCACCAGCCAGGCGATGTGAACGGTCTGGGTGCGGCCGGGGTACAAAACGCCGGCCGAGCAGATGACAAGCGCCGCCACGCCGTTGGCGAAACCCCATAACAGCAAGACGTTCGCGACCGAAAGCAGGCCGGACAGATGCAACACCATTACGCCGCCCAGCAGGCAGGCGCAGTTCGCCGCCGACGCAATGGCCGCCGCCTGCTGGCGGTCGCGGATGTAGCAGAGCCGCCGCAGGAACACGTACAGGCGCTGAAACGGGTTGGCTGCGGCGAGACAAAGCAGCGGCAGCGCAAATTCGGGAGCCCAGAACCACAGCGCGGCGACGCCGAGAAGGAGGAGGGCGCTGGTGAGGGCGCTGTAGATCAGCACGACCCAGAGGCAGGCCATCTCCAGCCGCCGGCGGTTGCGCTGGCCGTAGCGGGCGACAACGGCCGGCATCGAGTCGAGGATCAACGAGGCCTGCCCCACTTCGATCAGGAGCGAGACCGACATGACAAGGACGTAACGGCCGAATCCCTCGAGCGGCAGCCAGACGACGCAAAGAATCGTCAGCAGAAAATTCGCCGTGCTGCCCAGCCCTTGATCGAGCAGCGCCAGAACAATGCGGCCCTTCCAGCGCTGCGCCAGCCCGCGCGCCGCGCTAAATGCCCGCGCCCGGCGGCTGTGGCCCAGTCCTCCGCCGGACAGGACGCCGCCGGATGGCGTGGTGGGGGCTTCGAGCGTCATTCGGACACAGCGTTCGGCACGCGGGGACCGGAGAGCCATTGGCCGGCCACCCGCAGCAGGAAGATCGGCATGCCGATGAAATAGCGCCGCCACAGGCGGCCGGGCTCCTGGACCACCCGATAAAACCATTCCATCCGTAGCGTGCGAATCCATTGCGGAGCGCGCGGCACGGCTCCGGCCATGAAGTCGAACAACCCGCCCACGGCGAAGCCGAAGTGACACCCGGTTTCCGCCAGATGATTCATCAGCCAAAGCTCCTGGCCCGGATTGCCCATCGCCACGAGCAGAAGATCGGCTTTGGATTTGCGGATTCGTTCCGTGATGTTGGCGGTGTCGTGCTCGCCCAGATAGCCGTGGTAACAACCGGCAAGCTCGTGATGTGGAGAGGCCTTGAGAAGACGGGCGGCGGCGCGTTCGGCGATACCCGGACGCGCACCCAGGAAGAAGATGCGATAGCGATGCCGCGTATGCCGCAAATAGTCCGGGACGAAATCGGTGCCGTTCAGATTCTCCGGAAACCATTTTCCGAACAGCAAACGGCTTGCGATGTCGATGCCGACACCGTCGTTGAAGACGATGGACCGGCGCAACGCCGTGCGAACCTCGTGATTGCTGAACGTGGTGTTGAGGGTGTGCGCGCTCGCAAAAACCACCGCGGCGGGGCGCCCGCTCTCGAAACGCCGATCCAGCAACCTTGCAGCTTCGTTGAAGGTGCTGACGCCAACGCCAACGTCCAGGATCGAGCGAACCTGCGCGCCCAACACCGAATTGTAGAACGACTCGTATTGCTTGCTGACGCGTGGCCAGTCGTACTGCGCGCTTGCGGCGATCGCGCGCCGGCGATGGCCTTCGTAATCCTGAGCAACGTCGCGCCATTTGGTGAGGAAACGTCCAGCCGCGGCCTCGGGATCGGAAAAGTCGACAATGGCGCCGAGCTGGTGGCGGTCGACAAGATCGCGGAACGGCGGAATTTCGTTGAGAACGGGGAACAGGCCCGCCGACATTCCCTCGACGGCGGTCAGGCCGAAGCCTTCGTAACTCGAAGCGCTGGCGATCACCGAGCACTGGCCGAAGATCCGGCGGATGTCGGGCTCGGCCGGCAGGGGAACGATCTCGACGGCGTGGCTGACGCCCGCTGCCTTTGCTTTCGCTTGCAGCTCGGTGACGGTCAAATCCGAAGGCCGTCCGAGGATTTTCAGCGACCAGCCCTGATCGCGCCGACGCAATGCAGCCACGAAGTCAATGAGACGGTCGAGCCGCTTGTTCCGGGAAAATCGGCCGAGCGACACGATGGCTTTGACCGGGGCGCGAGCCGAAGCCTCGGCGAAGCGGCCGATGCTGACGCCGTTCTCGATCAAAGTGACGCCGCGGGAGCGGATGGTCTTGAACAATCGTTGGTCGGCTACGCTGACCGACGCAACGCCGGCGTAGCGGCTGAGAAGAAGCCGCGTGACGGTCGCGAAATAGATTTTTTTCAACGTCGATGCGAACGGAGTATGAAAATACCCGCCATGCGTCGAGACGACCAGATGTCTGCGATGCAGCGGCCAGGTCCACGCCAGATAATCGAAGAAGAAATCCAGTCCATGAACGTGGACGATGTCTGCCGATTTGATGAACTTGATGACACCCCATGCCAGCGGATAGCGCGTCGAACCGGAAAAGGGAATTCGGACAACGTCGATTCCGTCGAGTGTTTCATGCGGCGGCAATCGATCGGTGTGAGACGATTTGAACAGACGGTCGAGTGTTACCACACGAACGCGATGGCCTCTGGCCACTTGTGCGGTCGCAAGCTCCCAGACGACATTCTCCATTCCGCCGACCGCAGGATGGAATTGCCGCACGACATGAGTGATTTGCATGGTTCGTTGAACTCGATCCGTGCTCTGAAGCCGATAGGAGGAAGGAGCATCTGAAGGTGGCAAACGCGTGATTGCTCATTTCGTTTCGCCGAATAATTTTGATCGCAGGAAATTGTCGCCACGATGAGGCGCGTGTTGCCACATACGTGGCAAGAACGCTGAGCGACGGTTCGGGAAGCGGTTCGTGATGCGATGCAATGTTGATGTGTCGAAGGAGCATCGGAAAGTTTTTCATCAAAGTTTTTCTCGAAGCGTATCGCCATACTCCGGGTCATTCGCGCCCGCGAAACGCTTCAACAAAAGGCGACGTTTTGCGAAACATAATGTGATCGCATGCGCGGGATGCATCACGCTCGCGACGTGTCGTTGCCACGCTGTGGTCGCAGGGCGGCGTTATCCGGTGAATCGTTGAGATCGAACAGCGCCGCAACGGTGTCATGGTGCGGTGCATGGTAATTTGTGTGTGTTGAGGAGGCGGCTCATCCGAAAAGGCAGGACGAGAGAGAGCGACCCCCGGCGGGTTGATCGAACGAAGGCGGCTGTCGCGATATTTTTAGGACTCGCGGCAGGGCTGTTTGGCGCGCTGTCTGCGGCTGAGGCGGCGTCCGTGCTCCGCTTTACCGGCGTGAACATTGCCGGGGCCGAATTCGCCAGTAAGAAGATACCGGGACGGCCGGGCACCGATTATTTCTATCCGTCGCGAGCGACGATCGATCATTTCGCCGACAAGGGCATGAATACGATCCGCATTCCGTTTCTTTGGGAGCGGATGCAGCCGACGCTGAAGTCGGATCTGGATGCCGGAGAACTTGGCCGACTGGACGCCGTGGTTGCGGCAGCGACGTCGCGCGGCATGCATGTCGTTCTCGACGTGCACAATTATGCGGCATACCTGCGCCAGCCGATTGGATCGGCGGAGGTTCCCATCGATGCACTGGCCGATCTGTGGAGCCGGCTTTCGCGGCATTTCAAGAACAACGGCAGTGTCATCTTCGGCTTGATGAACGAGCCGAAGGGCCTGCCGACGGAAACCTGGCTGGCGGCGGCCAATCCCGCCATCGCCGCCATTCGGAAGACCGGCGCAAAAAACCTGGTTCTGGTCCCCGGCAACGGCTGGACCGGCGCCCATAGCTGGCTGGGCAAAAGTTACGGCACTTCGAATTCGGAGGTGATGCTGGGCGTTGTCGACCCGGCGAACAATTTTGCCTTCGAGGCGCACCAGTATTTGGATCACAATTATTCGGGAACGAACCCGCAATGCC
>Ga0070680_100001801_pt1 | contig 15726 bp, 11 predicted proteins | sample KBSC73BmetaG_FD_64672 | JGI IMG/M metagenome (GOLD analysis project Ga0070680, IMG submission 64672) | Corn rhizosphere microbial communities from Kellogg Biological Station, Michigan, USA - KBS C7-3B metaG | ecosystem: Host-associated > Plants > Roots > Rhizosphere | place: USA: Michigan...
TCGGCTTCGTCGATCGTCTCGACGCCGAGCGTCCGCGCCTTGTCGAGTTTACTGCCGGCATCGGCACCGACCACCACGAAGCTGGTCTTCTTCGACACACCGCTGGTCACGCGCCCGCCGTTCGCCTCGACCAGCGCGATCGCCTGCTCGCGGGAGAGCGTCGGCAGCGTCCCGGTGATGACGATCGAGAGCCCTTTCAGGGCGCCGCCACTCGACGCCTGGGGCTCGGTCATCGTCACGCCGCGTTCGGCCAGCCGTTGCACCAGGCGCCGCGCGTTCGGATTCGAAAACCATGATGCGAGCGAGTTCGCGATGGTATCGCCGATCCCGTGAATTGCCAGGATGTCATCGGCGCTGGCCGCGGCGAGCCCGTCCATCGACCCGAAATGGCGCGCGATCTGCCGCGCCGCAATCTCGCCGACGTGCTCCACGCCGAGCGCGAACAACAGGCGCGAGAGCGGCTGCGCGCGCGACGCGTCGATTGCCGCCACGAGCGCCTCGGCGCTCTTTTCGGCCAGCCGTTCGAGATCGGCGAGCTGCTGCGCGGTGAGGTCGTAGAGATCGGCCGCGTCGCGCACGAGATCGGCGTCGACGAGCTGCCGCAGGCGCGCGTATGAGAGTCCTCGAATGTCCATCGCGCCGCGCGACGCAAAGTGCACCAGTCCCTCCAGGCGGCGGCCGGGGCATTCGAAGTTCGGACAGTACAGCATGCCCTGCTCATTGCCGGTGACGAGCGCCGTGCCGCAGGCGGGGCAGTGTGTCGGCGGTACGAACGGCGCCGGCGGCTCCGACGGATCGCGCCGGTCCGGCACCGGACCGATGATCTGCGGAATGACTTCGCCGGCGCGTTTGACCTGCACGATGTCGCCGACGCGCAGATCCTTGCGCGCCACGAGATCGAAGTTGTGCAGAGTAGCGAGCTTCACCTGGGCGCCGCCGATCTCCACCGGCTCCAGCACCGCGTACGGATTGATCGTGCCCGTGCGGCCGACGTTCACCTCGATCGCCAGCAGCCTCGTTTCCGCAATGTCCGGCGCGAACTTCCGGGCGATCGCGTAGCGCGGCTCGCGGCCGCCGACCACGCCGAGGTCGGGCCACAGCGCGAGCGAGTCCACCTTGACCACGCCGCCATCGATCGCGAAATCGAGCGTGCCGCGCACGCGATGCTCGACGTCGTGTGCCCAACGGTGCACGTCATCGAGCGTGGCGCACCGGCGATGATGAGGTGCCACGGGAATGCCCCATGACGCGAGCAGATCGAGCAGCTCGTGTTGCGTCGTGACCGGCACGTCCTCGGCGTCGGGTACCGACACGGCGTAGCCGAAGAAGCGCAGCGGCCGCGCGGCGGTGATGGCTGGGTCGAGCTGCCGAAGCGCGCCGGCGGCCGCGTTGCGCGGATTGGCGAACACCGGCTCACCCGCGGCGATGCGCTCCTCGTTCATGCGCTCGAAGCCGCTGAATGGCATGTACACTTCGCCGCGAACTTCCATCATGAACGGGTGGTCCGACCCGCGCAGCCGCAGCGGAATGTCGTGAATAGTGCGCAGGTTCGCCGTCACACTTTCGCCGATCGTGCCGTTGCCGCGCGTCGCGCCTTCGACGAGCACGCCTTCACGATATGACAGACTGATGGCCGCTCCGTCGATCTTGAGCTCGCAGGTGTAGCCCGAGCGGCGCACGTCGTCGCCGGCCAGGCGCACAATGCGCTCTTCCCACCCCGCCAGCTCGGCCTCGTCGAACGCGTTGGCCAGCGACAGCATCGGCACCAGGTGCGTGTGCTTGACGAGATGCGTCGCCGGCTCGGCGCCCACGCGCAATGTCGGCGAATCCGCCGTACGGAGCGTCGGATGCTCCTCCTCGAGCCGCCGCAGCTCGTGGAACAGGCGATCGTACTCGGCATCGGAGATCGAGGGCCGGTCGAGCACATAGTACTCGTACGCCGCGCGCTCGAGCTGCTCGCGGAGAGTGCCGGCTCGCGCCGCCAGCGCCGCGAGGTCGTCCGCCACGAGCTACCCCTTGGCCTCTTCGTCGATCACCTGCATGGCGACCGACACCAGCCGCTCCAGCTCTTCGTCCGACGCCTTCGGCAGCAGCGTTTCGGCCCACACGTGATCGTCGGACTTGGTGTAGCGGTCGAGCAGGCGGCGGATGAACGCGATCAGTGCAACGCGCTGCAGATCGGTGCGACGCTGACTCTGCGACGCGTCCTTCTGGTCGCGGAGCAACGCCTCGAACCGATGCGCGTTGCGCAGCGCCTTGGCCGTGATCGACGCGACGACCTGGCAGAAGTGCACGTCCGCATCGGAGAACGGCTCGGCATCGCGATCGGTGCGGAGGAAGATTGCGCCGATCACCGCGCCCTGCCACTGGATCGGCACGACGACGATCGAGCGCACGTTGCGGGTGTCCAGCGTCGCCTTGATGCCGCGCAGCGTCGGATCCGTTGCGGCATCCGGAATGAACACCGTCTCGCCGGAATCGAATGCGCGCTTGAGCTCCGGGTAGCGCGCGAGATCGACGACGAGATTGCGGATCGCCGGATCCTCGTAGCTGGCGACGAGCCGCACCTCGTTCTGTTCGCCGGAGAGAAAGATCGCGCAGCGGTCGAGGCCGAAGGCATCCCCGAGCTTGCGGGCGATGCCCTGCAGGATGTCGACGAAGTGCAGGGAGGACGAGATCTCCTGCAGAATGTCGACAACGGCGACGAGATGATCGCGTTCGCGCTGCAGGTCGGCCACGCGCGCGCGAAGACGCGTCAGTTCGTCATCTCTCCCATCGGACCCCGGCGTCGGCGATGGGGAGCCGGGAATGGGAGACAGCGTCTCGTTCGGGTTGGTCTGATCCGTCATCCGCCGCGAGGTGTTCGTTGAACTCGTCGCTGTCGAAGCGAACGACCCGGTTCCGGCCGGTCTCCTTCGCTACGTACATCGCGTCGTCGGCGGCGCGCACCAACACATCGCAATTCGGAATGCGCGGATGCGGCCACGCCGACACCCCGAAGCTCGCCGTTCGGCGGATCGAGGTTCCGTCGAAGGTGAATGTATGCGCCTCGATTTGTTTCCGCACCCTTTCCGCAAAGGTGACCGCGGCATCCAGCACGGTGCCCGGCAGCAGCAGCATGAACTCCTCGCCGCCGAACCGGCCGGCGCGATCGATTTCTCGAACCTCGTGGCGGAGAATGCGCGCGAGCTGCTTGAGCACCGCGTCACCGGCCTGGTGACCATACGTGTCGTTCACGCTCTTGAACCGATCGAGATCGCACATGACGCAGGCGAACGGCTCGTTGAGCCGCTTGGCGTGCTCGAACATCTCCTCGATGCGTTCTTCGAGATAGCGCCGGTTGTCCAGCCCCGTGAGCACGTCCGTCTGCGACATGTGGCGCAGACGCTCGTTGGCCTCGAGCAGCTGCCGTTCGCGCTCCTCGAGCTCCTCCTGCAGCCGCTTGATGCGCAGCATCGAATTCAACCGGGCCTTGAGCTCGGCGAAATCGATCGGCTTGGTGATGTAGTCGTCGGCACCCGCCTCGAGCCCTTCCACCTTGTTCTCGGTGGCGTCGAGCGCCGTCTGCATGATGATCGGAATGAACGGCAGGGACTCGTTCGCCTTGACGCGGCGTGCGACCTCGATGCCGTCGATCTTCGGCATCATGACGTCGAGCAGAATCAGATCGGGCGGCGCCGTGTCGACCTTGTGAAGCGCCTCCGCGCCGTCCGCCGCAGCATCGGTTCTGTACCCCCACGACTCGAGGCGCGCCCTGAGGAGTTCGACGTTGTCCTCATGGTCGTCGACGATCAGAATGCACGCCGACGACCCGGGGTCACGCTGGACTTCCATCATTCTTCCCGAGAAAGCGTTGCACCTCGGCGACGACGGCGCGCGGCTCGCACGGTTTGGCGAGATAGCCGTCGCAGCCGACCTCCATCGCTTTTTCGCGATCCGACGCCAGTGCGTGCGCGGTGAGCGCGATGATCGGGATCTCGCGCGTTTGTGGATCGTGCTTCAGCACCTGCGTCGCTTCCCAGCCGTCGATCACCGGGATCGAGATGTCCATGAGGATCAGATCCGGCTTTTCCGAGCGCGCCTTCGCGATCCCCTCCTCCCCGTTCAGCGCTTCGGTGACGGCGTAGCCGAAGTGGCGCAGAATCGTGGAATAGACGATGCGGTTGTCTTCGTTGTCTTCGACGAGAAGAACTGTCTTTCCGTTCGCGGTCATGCGTGTCCTTGCACCGGCGATCCGGGAGCTCTCGAGTCCTGGAGCGGGCGGTGAGCCAGGGGTGACGGACTGCACAAGTGGCCACAGTGCCTCGGCGAACGGTGACAGATGGATCATGTCCCATTCCCGGATGCTGCAATTTCAAGCCTTATCTGTGAGCTACGCCGCAATTTCCTTACCACAGCCAGGGAGCCTCTCAGCCATGTCGTATGCGGGACCCGTGAATAAGCGTCGGCCGGAACGTCGTCCGGGACCAGTTCCTGCTACGGATTGGCACGCTAGCGCTACGATCGCCGCCGGCGTGGTCCTCGGACTAGCCGTGGGCGCCGGAGCGACGCTATTGCTCGCGCCCCAGAGCGGCTCTGACACGCGGCACGATCTCGCTCGGCGCGGCCGCCGCCTGCGTCGCCGGATCGGTCGTCGCGGCCGCGATGCCTGGTCCGATTTGCGGTACGAGTTCCGGCGCGCCGCGCGCCTCAGCGCAGCTTCTGAAGTCGCGCCGCGGCCTCGGCCTTGTAAGACGGATCGTTGAAGTCGCGGACCGGGGCGTTCGCGATGAACTCGTACTGCTCGATCGCCTTCGCCTTTTCGCCGCGATCGGCATAGACGGCGCCGAGATCCAGCCGGTGCGTGATCCGCTCCGGCTCCGCCGCTACCGCCGCTTCCAGGTATTTCTGCGCGTTCTCCCAACTCGCCTCGCCGAAGATCTGACCGCCGAGAAAGTTCTTGGCGATCATGCGCGAGAAGCCGTTCAGCCGCATCACCTCGGCGTTCCACTCGCCGAGGATGTGCAGCGCGCCGGCGTGATTCGGCGCGAGCTTGAGCGCTGCCAGCGCCTCGCTGCGCACCTCGCGCGCATACTTGATCTTTTCCCGTGTGCCCTTGGTCTGCGCGTTGCGTCCGAGTGCGCGCGCCAGCTCGAAATGTCCCTCGGCATCGTTCGGGTTTGCCGCGACGGCACGTCGCGCGTACTGTTCTGCGCTTCGATACAACTCTGCGCGCGCGTCGGGGCTCGGATTGAATTCGCCGAGATCGACCGCCTCGTGCGCGGCCTTGGTGAGTGCGTCGTAGTTGGTGGAATCGATCGCGAGCGCCGCTCGATAGTGTGACAGCGCGCTGGCGATGTGCAGCGCCGCGTGATCCTGATCGCCCAACGCGATCTGCTCGGCGGCCGTCTGTCCGCTGGCCGCGCGCGCGAGACACACGAGCGCCGTACCGAGAATGATGCGCAGTCTCATGGCACACTCCAGCGAAGCGGGACACACCGGCAGGAACCACCGAACAGCTAAATGCTCGCACATCGGCTGATCGAGCGGAAGCGCGACGGCGGCCGGATCGACGCCGGCGAATGGCGCGCGCTGGCGCTCGCCTATGCGACCGGCCACGTGCCGGACTATCAGATGGCGGCCCTCCTCATGGCCTGCTATCTCCGCGGCCTCGATCGCGGCGAGACGGCCGCGCTCACCGAGGCGATGCTCGCCAGCGGCGATCGGCTCGACCTGTCCGATCTCGGACGCCCGCGCGTGGACAAACACTCCACCGGCGGCGTCGGCGACAAGGTCTCGCTCGTGCTCGCGCCGCTCGTCGCGTCGCTCGGCGTCGCCGTGCCGATGATGTCGGGGCGGTCGCTCGGACACACCGGCGGCACGCTCGACAAGCTCGAATCGATTCCCGGCTTTCGCACCGACCTCACGCTCGCCGAGGCACGCACACAGCTCGAGCGGCTCAACTGCGCGTTGATCGGCCAGACCGACGAGATCGCGCCGGCCGACCGCAAGATGTACGCGTTGCGCGATGCGACCGCGACCGTGGATTCGATTCCGCTCATCGCGGCGAGCATCATGAGCAAGAAGCTCGCGGAGGGGCTCACGGGGCTCGTGCTCGACGTGAAACGAGGCAGCGGCTCATTCCTGCCCGAGCTGCCGCGCGAGCTGGAGCTGGCCCAGATCATGATCGCGCTCGGCGCCGACCACGGGTGTCCGGTGGTCGCGCTGCTCACCGCGATGGACCGTCCACTGGGCCGCGCCTGCGGCAACGCGCTGGAAGTCGAGGAATCGATCGCGGCGCTCAAGGGTGAAGGGCCGCCCGATCTGTTGGAGGTGACGTACGCGCTCGGCGCCGAGATGCTGGTGCTCGCCGGCACCGTCGCCGACCACGACGCGGCGCGGCGCGCGATGGAACAGTCCATCGGCACCGGGCGCGCCGCCGAGCACTTTCAAAGGATCATCGAAGCGCAAGGCGGGAATCCTGGCGTCGTCGATGATCCGGCGGTGCTCCCGCAGGCCGCCGAGTGCGAGCTGTTCGCGGCGCCGCGGCGGGGCTTCGTGGCGCGCGTGGAACCGCGCGCGATCGGACGCGGCATCGTCGAAATGGGCGGCGGTCGCACCAAGGTCGACGATCGCGTGGAGCCCGCGGTCGGGTTCGTGATCACCGCGCGTACCGGCGACTGGGTGGAAGCCGGTGAACCACTCGCCACGATCTTCGCTCGCGATCGTACCGGCGTGGACACCGGACGACACGCCCTTGGTCTGGCGATACACATTGCCGACGAAGCCGATCCGCCGCTTCCGCTCGTGTCCCATCGCGTGACGAACCGCGGCGTCGAGGCGCTCGGCGAAGGTTGAGCCTCTTCGGCGGGCCCGTTGCGTGTCGTGCCGCGTTCGGAGAAGTTTCGCTCTTCACCCGATGATTCGAGGATTTGATGCCGCCAAAAATTGCCCGGCTCGCCGCGTTCGGCGCGTTCGGCGTCTGCGCCGTGCTCATCGTGATCTGGGCCTATGTCGCGTGGCTCAGCCGGCACACCTCGCTCGGCGGCATGCTGCCGATCATGTCGGTCGTGGCGTGGATCGCCACCGGGCTGATCGCGCTCGCCCTCATCGGCGTGCACGTGTACGTGGCAAAGCAGTTGTTCTACATCGCGAATGGAGACGAGCCGCGCGAGATCTGACGTGGCGGCCACGACGCACGAGAGCGCGGTTGACGCGGGCCTCTCACCGGACAATCCGTTCTTCGAACCCAGCGCGCTGCCGTTCGAGACGCCGCCGTTCGACCGCATTCGCGACGAGGATTATCTGCCGGCGATCGAAGCCGGCATGCGCCAGCATCTGAGCGAGGTCGAGCAGATCGCGGGTCAGCGGGCGGCGCCGACGTTCGAGAATACGCTCGTGGCGCTCGAGCGCTCGGGCCAGCTCCTCACGCGCGCGCTCAAGGCGTTCGGCGCCGTGACCGGCGCCAATACCAACGACACGTTGCAGGCGGTGCAGCGCGATCTGGCGCCGCGGCTCGCCGCCCACAGCGATGCGATTCTGCTCAACGATCGGCTGTTCGGGCGCGTGCGCGATCTGTACGATCGGCGAGAGATGCTCGCGCTCGCGCCGGAGCAGCGGCGCCTCGTCGAGCGCTATCATCTGGATTTCGTGCGCGCCGGCGCGCGCCTGTCCGACACGGACAAATCGAGATTGCGGGCGCTCAATCAGGAGGAGTCGACGTTGAGCAACGAGTTCCAGACTCGGTTGCTTGCCGCGACCAAGGCTGGCGCGCTCCTGATTCAGGATCGCTCGGAGCTCGACGGCCTGAGCGAGTCGGACATTGCCGCGGCGGCGGAAACGGCGGCAGAGCGGGGAATCGCCGGCTGGGTGCTTGCACTGCACAACACGACGCAGCAGCCGGCGCAGGAGTCGTTGCGGCGGCGCGCCGTTCGGCAGCGGCTGTTCGACGCCTCGGTGCATCGGGCGATGCACGGCGATGCCAACGACACGCGCGCCGTAATTCAGCGGCTCGCCCAGCTTCGTGCCGAACACGCCGCGCTGCTCGGGTATCCCAATGCCGCGGCGTATGCGCTCGACGATCAGATGGCGAAGACGCCTGCCGCCGCCATCCGGCTCCTCGACGACGTCGCCGGTCCGGCGAGCGACAAGGCGCGCGCCGAAGCGGCACAGATGCGTGCCGTGATGCAACGCGAGCTCGGCAACGTTCCGCTCGAGCCGTGGGACTGGCACTTCTACGCCGAACAAGTGCGCCGCGCCGAGTACGATCTCGACGAGGCGGAGATCAAGCCGTATTTCGAGCTGGAGCGCGTGCTGCGCGACGGCGTGTTCTTCGCCGCGCACGAGCTGTTCGGCATCACGTTCGTCGAGCGGAGCGACATTCCGGTCTATCATCCCGACGTGCGCGCCTTCGAGGTGCTGGAGTCGACCGGCGAACCGCTCGCGCTGTTCATGTGCGACTATTTCAAGCGCGACAACAAGAACGGCGGCGCGTGGATGGACAATCTCGTCGATCAGTCGCGGCTGCTCGGATCACGCCCGGTGATCGTCAACGTCGCCAATCTCACCAGGCCGGCGGTGGGCCAGCCGGCGCTGCTGGGCTTCGATGACGTGACGATGATGTTCCACGAATTCGGGCACGCGCTGCACGGCATGTTCTCCGATGTCGAGTTTCCCATGCTCTCCGGCACGAACGTGCCGCGCGATTTCGTCGAATTCCCCTCGCAGTTCAACGAGCATTGGGCGCTCGAGCCCGAGGTGTTCTCCAATTATGCGCGCCACCACGCCACCGGCGAGCCGATGCCGCGCGCGCTCGCGGACCGCATTCGCGCGGCCCGCACCTTCAATCAGGGCTTCGCGCTCACCGAATACATCTCGGCAGCGGTCCTCGACATGGCGTGGCACACCCTTCCACCCGGCGCGCCGCAGCAGGAGGTTCGCGAGTTCGAGACGGCCGCGCTGGAGCGTCATGCGATCGCCATGCGCGAAGTGCCGCCGCGATACTGGTCGACCTACTTCGCGCACATCTGGGAGGGCGGGTACAACGCGAGCTATTACGCCTATCTGTGGGCGGAAGTGCTGGACCACGACGCGTATGCCTGGTTCACCGAGAACGGCGGCCTCACACGCGCGAATGGACAGCGATTTCGCGAGATGATTCTCTCTCGCGGCGAGACGGAGGATGGCGCGGTACTCTATCGCGAGTTCCGCGGACGCGACCCGCGGCCCGAGCCGCTGCTCGCCGAACGTGGATTGGTGAGCGCGCCGATCTTGTGAATCGCTGCGGCGGGCCGCAGGTTGAGCGCGCGGGCGCCGCGTGCGGCGCGCCGCTCGTCCCCATCAAGCCCCAACCCCGGAGGATCGCGATGGACGGTTATCACGTCGCGCTGGTCATTCACCTGCTCACCCTGGTCGCCGCCGGTTCCGTATCGGCAATCGTGCATCTCGCCGAGTCGCGCGGTTCGCGCGCGGCTACGATCGGCGAGGCCGTGCCGTGGCACCGGATCGCCGGCGCGGCCGCGAAATTCTTTCCGATCATCATCGTCCTGCTGTTCGCGAGCGGCAGCTACATGGTCACCGCGGGCGGCAGCTGGAGCTGGAGCACGGGCTGGATCGACGCCGGCATCGTGGCGTGCGTGTTGTTGCTCGGCGTGGGCGGCTACATCGGCACGCGGGCGCGGCGCGCCGGGCTCGAGCTGAAGCAGCTCGCGTCGCAGCCGGGAGGCGCGGGGGCCGCGCCGCCGGCGCACGACCCGCTCATTCCCACACTCTCATGGGCGAATACGGGCCTGGCGATGAGCGTCGTCGTCGTCATGACGCTCAAGCCCACGCTGACGGACTCCCTCGGCACCCTCGTCGCCGGCATGGCCATCGGCATCGCGTACAGCCTTACTCGGTCGCGCAGCACCGCGGTCTCCGGCGAAACGGCCGCGGGCTGAGGCCCGCGGCTCGAGGTCAGACCATGAGGGCCGGTTGATAGACATCTCTAAATAGCCGCGCGATGAGCGCCCGCCGGCCCCGCGCGCCGGTCTTGGCGCACGCGCGGTCGAGATGCTCCTTCACCGTAGCCGGCGAGATGGCGAGGCGTGCGGCGATCTCCTTCGTGGTATCGCCGCGCACCACCGCCGCCACGATCTCCCGTTCCCTCGGAGACAGTCCGTACAACGACGACAGCATCGGGGCCATCTCTCGCGGCGCGAGCGGCCGCAGCACGACCACGGTCGACGAGCGGCCCGACGCGTCCGGCTCGGCGAGGTTCGCCTGCACCACGTACCACCGCCCCGAGCGGCCGCGCACGCGATTCGTCTCCGTCACCGCTATGCCGTCCGCGGCTTCTCGCGCCGCACGCTGCACGCGCAAGGCGATCGCGAGCACCGCCACCGGAATGCCACCGTCGAATTCGACGCCGATATCGGCGATGTCGGCCAGCATCGTCGTGGCGGATGCGCTCCGCAGCGCCGGACGTCCGGCGTGATCGAGCACGACAACGCCCGCCGCCGCCAAATCCTGACAACCGTCCCCCTTCGCGGCATCCACGAGCGCCGCCTGCTGCAGGGCGCGGCTCAAGTGCGGCGCGAGCCGGCGGAGCAGCCCTGCGTCGGCGGCGATGTCCTCGGCGCCTCGTTGCTCGCGGAGCAGACACCACTTGCCCCAGAGGCGGTCGCCGGTCGCGAAAACGACGTCGATGCCGTGTCGCAGTCCGTTGGCGCGCTGGAAATCGGCAAGCTCCGGCGTTTCGGCGCCGGCGGGGAATACCGGCGTTCCGCGCCGTGCGGCGTCGATCGTGTATCGTGCCGATGACCACGGGTAGATGCGGTCAACGTACGCGAGCGCCAGCGGCGCCGGCATGTCGCGCGCAACGAAGTGATTCAGCAGACCGGTGTCGGGATCGGTCGTGCCGAACGCATGCGAGTCATAGTCGAGGGCGCGGCCAATGCGCGCCATGGCCTGGGTCCTGAGCGACACCGAGTCCAGCCCGGCGTAACACAGGCGCTTCACACTGCGATAAACGGATTCCGTCACCATATGCGCTCCAATACTGTCCCCCAAATGGGGGATAGTACAGAGTTTCGTCAAGTCCGATCCTCCTCCAGCGTCCGCGCACGCCTGCGCCGGCGCATTACCGATCATGATCATCGGAGGATCGTATGTTGGTCGCTGCATCGGCCTCGCTCGCTCGGGGCCGTTCTGGTCTGCTCACGCCGTTGGCGCTGGGCGCGCTCATTCTGCTCGCCGCGTGCGGCTCCGACACGGGCCCCACGCCCCCGCACGAGCTCGACGGCATACCGATCCAGGTCGGCAACGGAACGGCGATGGCCTACGTGATGACGACCAACGGCACGGCGACCTCGCTCGGCGTCGCGCTGTCGAATTCGGCGCTGCAGGGTCTGCCGACGAGCGACGCCGAGTGGACGCTGCCGCTGCCCGTGGGCGTGTCGGTGCCGCCATTCGATCACGTGATGATCAACTGGAACGCGCAGGGCCACCCGCCGGCGCCCTACATGCTGCCGCACTTCGACTTTCACTTCTACATGATCACCCCGGCCGTGCAGGCGGCGATCACGCCAGGTGCGGACACGGTGACAGTGCCCCCGCAGTATGTGCCCAAGGATTACATGAGCGGCGTCGAGTCGGTTCCGAACATGGGCGTGCACTGGGTGGACACGCTCTCGGCGGAGTTCACCGGCCAGACGTTCGACCACACCTTCATCTACGGCTTCACGAAGGGGACGATGGCGTTCGTCGAGCCGATGGTGACGCAGACTTTTCTCGCCAGCTCTCCGGACGTGACGTCTGCGGTGAAGCAGCCGGCCGCGTTTCAGAAGCCCGGCAGGTACCCGATGTGGTACAGCGTGAAAGCGGATGCGGCGAAAGGGCTGGTACGCGTGTCGCTGGATTCGTTAACGGATCGGTGAGGCGGACGCAGCGCGCTTAACACAACCGAACGGATGTGAGATCGGGCAGCGGAAATTCCGCTGCCCGATCTGCTTTCGTCGTTCGCGCTCCGACATGGTCGGCAGAGCGGTGCCCGTTCGGCGTCGCTACAGCGAACCAGCCAACCGCTCGAGGATCGCCGCCTTGTCCGCATCGATCTTCTTGCCCGTCAACGCCTCGAGCTGATGCACGTACGCGCCGAGCTCACCGGCCGCCGCGTGCTGGTTGCCTGATGCAGCCGCTGCGGCGGCGGCGCTCAACTTTCCATCGAGCGCGCTGGCGACTCCTGCGTTCGACACCCACTGGTCCGTGAGCGCGGCGAGGCTGGCAAACGTCACCTGCACGTCGAAGCTCGCACTCGCGTGCGCCACATTGCCCGCGACGTCGCTCGCCGTGGCCGAGACGGTGTTCGTGCCCAGTGCGAACGTATACGCATCGGCCGAGACGTCCTGGCAGGTGCTGGTCGCGAGCCCCGACGTCGCATCGCTCGCCGCGCACGTGATCGCGATGTGTTGATCCACCGTGTACGTCCCGGCGTTGCCGGTGTACGCGATCGTCGGCGGCGTCGCATCGCGCATGATGCTCGTCGTTCCCTGGCCCGTGAGGCCCGCGCCGTTCGTCGCCGAGCAGGTGAACGTCGTTCTGCGTGTGTCCTGATCGACCACGGCCTTGTCGCAGCCGCTCGTGCTCGAAACGCCGGACTCGGGATCGGATTCGGCCCAGCTGAGCGACACGTCCGACGTGTACCAGCCGCCGAGGCCAAGGGTGCCGTCGATCGTTGGCGTGATCACGGGCGGCGTCGCGTCGGTGGTGCCGGGCGGCACGAGATGCCATTCGACGGCCCGCGTCGGCGCATCGGGCATGCGGATATTGCCAAGACCGACGCCGCTGTTATTGACCGATACGATGGCGCTGGCCTCTTCGCCGAAGTCGCTGACGATCCATGTCCCGGCGCCTGCAGTACCGGCGCACGCTTGGACCGCTATCGTCGAGGTTGAACACGATCCGACGAAGAGTCCGTTGTCGTTGATTGCGAAGGGCAGCATTGCATCGTAACCGGCGGGTGGCGATACCATGGTGGTGCCGTTTGCCGGCGTCCACAGGAACGTTTCCACCTGATTTCGCGAGTTGTAAACGGCGTAGCCCGCGACGACGCCGGCATTGTTGATATCAAACGCAGCGCCGACCAGACCCAGGTCCATCATCTTGGTCGTTTCGCTCCAGTAGAACGGCCGCTGCTCGTAGGTTATCGGGGAGGTGCAAAAGCCGACCACCTCGTCCGCGTCATTGATTCCACGCGCCTCGCAGGTCATTCCGGGCAGTGCGCCAAGATCCTCGACGGTCGTGCCGTTCCGCCAGAGTGCGGCATGCTCGGTTCCAGCGGCATCGACATATCCACCCGCGACATCTCCGGCGGAGTTGATGGCGAGTGCGGTGCTTCCGGCGGACATAGGATCCGACGGCTGGGACGGCGCCGGGACATCCACGACGGTGCCATCGTGCCGAGCGACGAACCCGACCGACGGTTCGAGGTACCGGTACCGCACGCCCGCGATGTCACCGGCATCGTTGATCGCGAACACGTACGCCATCCCGATCCCATCGAGATACGAGGGACCCGCAACCATCGGTTCGCCGTCGGTCGACGTCCACGCCACCCAGTGGCCCAGAGCGTCATAAGCGGCTCCGAGCGCGACGCCCTTGTTGTTGATCGAATACGGCTCGATCTGGTGGCCGCCGAGTGTTCCAAGATCGATGGCACCCCCGAGCGTGACGTCGCGCGCTGCCGACGGCGGTGGAGGGGGCGCTGATGTCAGCCGCGTTGGTTCCTCGCAGGCCGCGAGGGCGCACAGCGCGGCGGCGAGGGCGAGAGTTTTCAGAGTTTCGTGCACGGTCGCTCCGGTTGAGTTGATGCCGCAGCGCGATCGTCGCGCGCGGTCGTCGCCGGCGCGCAGCGCGAACCTTCACGGCCGCCGGAGTTCGAGTGGCGGACGATAGGATTTCCGAAATGCGGCCGCCGTCCCTCGAATGGGGGACAGCCGGTGCGAGGCTCGCCCGAAACGCACGACGGGCCCGGGAATGTTTCCCGGACCCGTCGTGAGCTGCTTTCTCGATGCCGCGCTAGATGTCCAGATTCTTCACGAACTGCGCGTTCGCCTCGATGAACTCGCGTCGCGGCTCAACCGCGTCGCCCATCAGCGTCTGGAAGATCTGGTCGGCCAGCACCGCTTCCTCGATGCCCACGCGGAGCAGCGTGCGGCGTTCCGGATCCATCGTCGTGTCGAAGAGCTGGTCGGCGTTCATCTCACCCAGGCCCTTGTAGCGCTGGATGTTCAGGTTCACCTTGCCGTCGCCGTTCCCGTTGCTCAGGCGCTTGATGATCTCCGCGCGCTCCTCCTCGTCATAGGCATAGTAGAACTCCTTGCCCTTGGCGACGCGGAACAGCGGCGGCTGCGCGATGTACACGTAGCCAGCCTCGATCAGCTCCGGCATCTGGCGGAAGAAGAACGTGAGCAGCAGCGTGCGAATGTGCGCGCCGTCCACGTCGGCGTCCGTCATGATGATGATCTTGTGATAGCGCGCCTTCGTGACGTCGAACTCCTCCTTGATGCCGCTGCCGATCGCGGTGATGATCGTGCGGATCTCCTCGTTCGACAGCACCTTGTCGATGCGCGCCTTCTCGACGTTGATGATCTTGCCGCGCAGCGGCAGAATCGCCTGGAACTCGCGCCGCCGTCCCTGCTTGGCCGAGCCGCCGGCCGAATCGCCCTCGACGAGATACAGCTCGCACATCGCCGGATCGGTGAGCTGGCAGTCCGCGAGCTTGCCCGGCAGGTTGCCGACGTCGAGCGCCGACTTGCGCCGCGTGAGATCGCGCGCCTTGCGCGCCGCTTCGCGCGCCCGCGCCGCCGACACCGCCTTTTCGATCACGATGTTGGCCACGCGCGGATGCTCGTCGAGATACGCGGCCAGCCACTCGTTCACGAATGTCTTTACGGCCGACTCGACTTCCGAGTTGCCGAGCTTCGTCTTGGTCTGTCCCTCGAACTGCGGCTCGCGCACCTTGACGGACAACACCGCCGTGAGTCCCTCGCGCACGTCGTCGCCCGACAGCGTGAAGTCCGCCTTCTTGAGGAAGTTGCCCTTCTGCGCGTACGCGTTGATCACGCGCGTCAGCGCCGACTTGAAGCCGGTGAGATGCGTGCCGCCCTCGTGCGTGTTGATGTTGTTCACGAACGAGAACACGGTCTCCGCGTAGCCGTCGTTGTACTGCAGCGCGAGCTCGATGCCGACGTCGTCGCGCGACGTGTCGACGTACACGACCTCGTTGTGCAGCGACTTGCGCGACGCATTGAGGTGCTGGACGAATTCCCGCAGGCCGCCCTTGGCGTGGTACGTGTCCGCCCGCTCCTGCCCCGGCCGCTCGTCGGTGAGCGTGATCAACACGCCCTTGTTGAGGAACGACAGCTCGCGCAGGCGCATGGCCAGCGTGTCGTAGCGATATACGAGATCCGTGAAGATCATGTGGTCCGGCTTGAACCAGACCTTCGTGCCCGTCTCGCGCTTCGGCACGTCGCGCAAGGTCTTGAGCTTGGTCGTGGTGTCACCGCGCGCGAAATCCATGTAGTACTCGTGGCCGCCGCGCTTCACCCACACCTTGAGCCGCTCGGACAGCGCGTTCACCACCGACACGCCGACGCCGTGCAGACCGCCCGAGACCTTGTAGCTGCTCTTGTCGAACTTGCCCCCGGCGTGCAGCACCGTCATCGCCAGCTCGACGCCCGGCATCTTCTCCGTCGGGTGCATGTCGAC